>SWBZ01001218.1_pt1 | contig 189736 bp, 171 predicted proteins | sample 4693031 | NCBI WGS metagenome assembly SWBZ01 (sample SAMN10267274, study PRJNA491770) | bioreactor metagenome | isolation source: DHS bioreactor inoculated with | place: Japan: off Shimokita Peninsula
GGATCGTCATTGTCCGTGCCGTCGCCATCCGCGCTCTCGCCCGAACCGGCAGGCTCCGCACCGCGCTCGGCGAGGCCCCGCTCGAAAACGATGGTACCATCTTCCTCGACACCCGGCGTGCGGATTTCGACCGACGCGTCGCCGATGTCTATCGTCAGCGTCGCCGTGTCGGTGTCACCGTCGCCGTCCTTCAGCGTGTAGGTGAACACATCCTGGACGCCACCCGCCGTGCCGGGATTGCGTGCATAGCTGTACGAGCCATTCGAAGAGATCGTCAGAACGCCGTAAAGACCCTCAATCACCGTACCGGTTCCGACAGCGGTTGCCGGTCCTTCGGCTGAGGTTGCGATGACCGAGGACACCAATGCGCCATCCGCACCGGGTGTATCAGCGCCATTGTCGCCATTGGCTTCTGAATCCGTGATCAGATTGCCCGCTACGGGGCCGAAGGCACCGGCAGCGATGGTGTCCGTATCGTCAACCGCGATCGGGCCATCATCGGTGATGGTAATCGTCAGATTATCGGTCGCGGTGTCACCATTGCCATCGGTCACGACGAATTTGAAGACGTCCCTGACGACGTCGTCGCCGCCTGTTTTCCCCGGCTGATCGTGGTCGGTCGTGTTTTTGGACAGTACGTATTCAAAGCGGTATGTGCCGTCGCCGTTCGGCGTGACAAACAGCGTACCATAGGCACCTTCGACACGACCGCCATTGGTCACGTCCACGCTCAGGCCACTGGCGTTCGTAACAACAAGCGATGCAAGACCGTCATTGCCGGGATCGACAAGGATATTGCCCGCGGTCGTCGTGGTGCCCCCGCCGGAGCCGGACGCGAGTGCGCTTTCATTCACTTCGCCAGGCGGCATACCGATGCTCACAATGCTGAGCTCGGGGAAGTCGTTTTCCCGATCTTCACGCAGCGTCGGAAAAAGTTCGCGCCGCTCCAGCGCACCGAACTGCAGGGCCGTGGGTGGAAGGAGATCGATTACCGGACCGGCATCGCCGATACCCGCATTGGGCGTGGTGAAATTGCCGCCGCCGCTCTGCGACGTGGCAGAGACGACCGTCAGTGCGCCGTCGGGACCGGCAGCAACATCGATGCCATTGGCCTGCAGAGCCGCTGTCAACGCGAGCTCGGGAATCTCCACGTCACCGATCAGGAAGGTGGGAATCCTGAGCGCAGCATTGAGGATGGTGATGCTCGAACCATCGGGCTGAACCAGAACCAGGTTATCGCCATCGAGTTTGATCTCATCGATGGAAACGCCTTCGGGAAGGCGGACAATGTTGTCCGCGTCCGGTGTTACCGTTTCGGGAACGTCCGGAGCAGCGGACGTTTCGGCGGGCTGGCCAGCGGCAGGATCGACCGGGACCGGCTCGCCCGCGCTCTCATTCTGCGCGACCTGAAGTGCGGTCTGCTCGAGTTGATTGAGCCGATCGTCGGCAGATTGCTCGGTAGCGATCGTGCGGTCGTCGGTGGTGTTCGTGCGATCTTGGCTGGCCATGATAACCCCCGGAAACAGAATTCCCGGGAAGCGAGCCACGCAAGTTTAGTCGGCGCAATATGATGTATAGTTGATTGATATATGGGGATATTGATCCCGGCTGAAAATTTCCGTTTGGTTAACCTATAATCATAACATGATATATATTTCCGTATAATCACTCCTTTTGGCACCTCCAGAGCGACAGGTTCGCTGTCCGATCATGGTTAACAGGGTCTTGTGGGAGGCGATGCACATTTAAATAAAATACAGCAATAAATCCAAACGGAAAATAACCCCTGCCACTTAATCGGCATTTCATTTGCTTCATCTATCTTCTCGCCAAGATCCGGGGGCGGGCAAATGAATATAAAAAGAAATACGTACACTTTCAGGGGCGCAGCGCTGGCGATTTCGACATTCGTACTGGCGATAACTCCTCAGAACGCAGATGCGGGACATTATGCACCTTCACCCGCACAGGTCTCCACCATATCGAGCCTGAACCTTCTGTCGGCTTCGGCGGCGATGGCCGCGGCGAGCAACGGCCTTGCCATGGCCAAGGAACGCTGGCGGGCCGCCGCTGCGGGTCTTCAGGCAAAGACAGTGCGTGTGGCCGCGCGAACGGCAGACGACACTCCCGCGCACAGCCGAAGAATGACGCCCTCGGGAACAGGCGTGTTCGGTTCCGTCGCCATTCCCTTCAAGGCGCTCCCGTCGAGCGCGAACTGGAAAGCCGTCTACCCATCGATCGTACGGGCGGATTTCGCCACATGCACCAATGGCAGCGGATGCACGCCGCGCGCCGAGGAACTGGCAGGCCTCGTCCGCGAGATCAAAACCAAGCCGTTTTCACAGAAGCTGGCGGCGGTCAATCGCGCGGTCAACCGGAATGTCGCCTACGTGTCCGACCGTGCCAACTATCGCCGGCTTGATGTATGGGCAAAGCCAACCGACATTCTCAACCGCGGCAAGGGGGATTGCGAGGACTACGCGATACTCAAGATGGCGGCGCTCAACGCGGCGGGCATTCCCCTGAGCAGCATGTCGCTTGTCGTGCTTCAGGATCAGAGCCGCTCGCTCTTCCACGCGGTGCTGACCGTTTCCACCACCAGGGGCCACTACGTGCTCGACAATCTGCATGACCGTGTGATGAAGGACACCGCCCTGGCAAGCTATCTCCCGCTTTATTCGCTCAGCGGCAACCGCTCGTGGATTCACGGCAGGAAGCGTGACGGCTCCATGGTGGCAACGCTTGCACCGCTGCCGCGCGATCTTGCGCCGGGAGAAGGGTTTGAAACCGCTGCCGGGCGCGGCGTGTCCAACAAGCGCATCGAGGCGAACTGACCGGATTTTCGGCATATCTCAATTGGGCAGAATGAACCCGATGATCGCCTCCTGTTCCATCAGCGGAGCCAGGATAGCATTGAGACGCCCCCGGATAAGCTGGCGGTCGACACCGATGACAAAACCGACCGTCGCCGGACCACTCCCCTCGATCTTCAGCTTTTCGATCAGTTCGGAGAACTGAATATCCAGTGACAGACGAACGCCCCTTCCGGTGGTATCGGTGGCGAGGCTCGACAGACGCGACTGGACGAAACCGATGAATGCCGGGTTGTAGGCCATCAACTGCTTGTCGCCGGTGAGGGCAAAGCATGGTGATGGGCTCGCCATGACATGGTTGCGCACCGCCTGGCGGCCGATCTTCCTGCTGGCGGTGTCCAGCGCCCCCTGCAGATAGCCCACCGCTTCGACGCGCAGGGCCGAAGACAGGTTTGCTCCCTTTTCCAGCCTGCTTTCACAGGTCTCGATAACATCACCGACACTGCAATCGCGCACGTCTGCGATCTGTTGCAGAACCGTCCAGAAAATTTCCTCAAGCCGGATGCCGCGCCGTGTCGTGCCAACGCGGAGCACACGGAACCTGGGCTGGAAGGCCCAGTCCTCATCTCTCGGGATTTCAGCAGGTTTCGTCATGATCGCTCACCGCTCGCGAAGCGCCTCATTGCGCGCCTTGTTGATCGGTTTCATGAGGTAGGCGAGGATGGTTTTCTTGCCGGTCATGATGTCGGCAGTGGCCACCATTCCCGGGAAAATCGCATGGCTTCGCCCGTCCCGGATCAGTTCGGCCTGATCGGTCTTGACCCGCACCTGGTAGAAGGTTTCGCCGGTGTTCTGATCCACGAGGCTATCGGCGGACACATTCGAAACCTCGCCTTCCAGCCCGCCATAGATCGAAAAATCATAGGCAGTAACCTTGATCAGGGCCCGCTGACCCGGGCGGACAAACGCCACATCGCGCGGCGAAATCCGCGCTTCCACAAGAAGCGTGTCGGACGTTGGCACGACTCCTGCGACCACGGTACCCGGCTCCACATAAGCGCCGATCGTGTTCACTTCCAGCGTGTTGATGATGCCGTCCACCGGTGAGCGGATGTCGGTGCGGGCCACCCGGTCGCTTGCGCCACGAATGGTCTCCTCGATGACGGAAAGCTCTGCCAGGGCCTGTGTTTTCTCGGCAAGCGCTTCCTGCTGCACCTGCAGTGCAAGCTCGTCGATCTGAAGCGTTGCCTCGTTGATTGACGCTTCGATCCGTTCGACCGATTCGCGCGTGGATTCGAGCTGGCCGCGGGTTTCGGCGAGCTCTTTCTGCACACGCAGCAACTCGGTCTGTGCGACGAGCTTGCGCTTGACCATCGGCGCCAGAAGATCGGCCTCGCGCTGGGAGAGTTCGAGGTTTTCCTCCAGTCGCGTGATATTGGCGCGCGCTTCATCAAGCTCGTTCAGCCGCTGCAGACGCCGCTCCACCAGAACGGAACGCTTGTTCCTGATATTGTCCGCACGCGCCTGCAAAAGCCGGGCCTCGTTCTGGCAGATGTTCGGCGCAACGTCACGAAGCTCTTCCGGGCAGATATATTCCCCATCGAGCTCCCCCTTCTCCTCCAGTTCGAGCCGTGTGAGCTGCGCACGCAGGGCGCGCGCCCGCGCCGCCGCTTCGCCAAGTGAAGAGGCCGTCGCCGTATCGTCGAGTTGAAGGATCAGATCGCCCTTGCTGACTGTCTGCCCGATCGTGACGGCGATTTCCTGGACGATTCCGGCCTCGCTCGATTGAACGATCTGGGTTTTGGAGACCGGAATGATCTTGCCCTCGCCGCGGGCGATCTCCTGAACCTCGGCAATCGAGGCCCAGCCTATGAAGGTCATCACAAGGGCTGCGATGACGACCAGCCCCAATCGTGCAGCCAGTGGAGGACGGTCCATTGCAATCCGCCTTTCTTCTTGTCCGGGCGCATCATCGGCGCCGCGAGAGGCCTATTGTTTCCTTCCCGAACGCCCGCCCCCGGCGTTCTTCTGCAATTCCTCGATCACCCTCTCCTTGGGTCCGTCGGCGATGACGCGTCCCTGATCGATCACCACCAGCCGGTCGACAAGCTGCAGCATGCTGTGCCGATGGGTGGAGATGATCAGCGTCACGTCTTCGCGGAAGGCCGTTTTCATCCGGGCGATGAGCTCGCGCTCGCTCGCCAGATCCATGGCTCCCGACGGCTCATCCATGAACACGATCCGTGGATCGCTGAGCAGAACACGAGCGATGGCGACTGCCTGTCTCTGTCCGCCCGAAAGCTGGCTGCCACGCTCGCCCACCGGCATGTCGTAACCTCTGGGATGACGCGCGACAAAAGTATCGACACCGGCAGCCTCGGCGGCGGCAACCAGTTCATCGTCCGTTGCGCCCGGCTTCGCCATCAGGAGGTTTTCCTTCACCGAGCCCGAGAAGAGGTCCGCGCTCTGCGAGGTGAAAACGACGGCGGAACGCACGACGGAAGGATGATACTGGCGAATGTCGACGCCATCCAGGAGCAGGTTGCCGCTCGATGGCGGATAGAGGCCTGCCAGCAGCCTGCCAGCCGTGGTCTTGCCCGATCCGATCCGGCCGATAATGCCGACGCGTTCACCGCCCTTGACCGAGAGATTGAAATCCACCAGCGCCGGGCTTGCCGCCTCGGGATAGGTGAACCCCACATTGCGAAAGTCAACGTCACCGGAGCGAATCTCGCGATTGACGAACCCCGCACTCTCCGGTCGATCCTCCGGCTGTTCCATGATCGTGTTGAGAATGCGCAGCGACAAAAGCGCCTGACGCATGCGTGAGAGCGTCATTGCGATCTGGCCAAGCGGCGCGACCGCCCGGCCAGAAAGCATGACCGTTGCGATGATCGCACCGGTCGAGATATTGCCTTCAGAGAATTCATAGGCACCGGCGACCACCAGGCCAACGGTCACAAGCTGCTGAACGAACTGCGTCATGTTCGCCGCCCAGGCGGAGAGCTGCTTGATGCCCTCCGCGGTACGCGATGCGTTCTTGGCCAGCTCACTCCAGCGGCGCAGCAAAGTGCGTTCGGCGCGGAGGGATTTCACGGTCTCGATGGTGGAGATCGTTTCCACCAGAAGAGACTGGCGTTGCGCGGCTTCATTGTTGGCGGCCGCCACACGCCGGCCGATCCGGGACTGGGCAATCAGACCGATGATCAGGGCAAGGGCGAATGCCGTCGCGGGAATGACCGCGAGCCAGCCGGCAACACTGTAGATGACGGCAATGAACACAAAGACGAAGACGCTGTCGATCAGCGTGCTGATCGTGTTCGAGGTAAAGAATTCACGCACGAACTCATACTGCGTGACCCGGTTGGCATATTCGCCTGTCGACATCGGGCGAGAGGCCATGGTGGCATGCAGCACCTTCTCGAACAGAAGGTAGGAGAGTTTCAGGTCGGCCTTGCGGCCGGCATAGTCGATCAGCGCCGCGCGCACGCTTTTCAAAAGCAGGTCGAAGAGGATCGCGCCTGCGACGCCCAGCGCCAGAACCCAGAGCGTTGCCGTCGCCTGATTGGGCAGCACCCGGTCATAGACATTCATGACGAACAGGGGCGAGGCCAGTGCAAGCAGATTGACGAAGAGTGCCGCTATGGCAACCTGAGCGTAGGATTTCCAGAACGGTGCAAGCGTCGTCGTGAGCCAGTGGCGCTTTTCGATCTGCTTTGCCAGGGTCGAGTCCGTGCTTTCGGACTGGTTCAGATAGATGACGCTGAAAGAAAGGATCAGCCGGATGTTCCTGGAAAGCACATCCTTCAGCGCAACGCCTTCTTCCGCAACCGGATCGGGGAGAAGCGTGGTGCGCAGATGATCGTTGGGCAACGGCTCGAGGAGCGCCTGTGCCGTGCCGTCCCCGAAAACGACCAGCACGGGCAGATCGGGCGCACCACCGGCCAGTTCGCGCCGGCTGTGCTGCTCCACCTCGAGTCCGATGCGCGCGGAAAGACGCTCTATATCCTCAAGGGACGGGTTTTCTTCATCGAAAGGTGTGTCCGAGAACAGGACCGTTTCCGAACTCGGACGCGCCAGAAACTGCGCAATTTCCCGAAAGGCAAACCTGAAACTGCCTGCCTGAAGCGGCGTGCCTGCCACGGGACTATTGCGGAGCTGTTCCACCTTCCTCCTCTATGCCACCATGGCGATGCGGCAGCTATTGCGACCGGATCGGAGCGAGAAGATCGAGCGGCAAATCGTTCGTCTGTCGCGAAGGCAGCCTCTTGTAGGTTTCGGTCGGTGCCGTCTCCGGCACGTTGAATTCCGCGCGCGCATAGGCCTCTGACTGCTTGGCGCTCGAAAGGTTCATCGTCGAGAGCAGCGTCCCCGTTGCCGCGAGTATGCGATACTCGGCAAAACGCGCGGCGTACTGGGCTGTCTTGGACAGAACGTTGACGCTGAACCGCGTGTTCTGCGCACCCAGCACATCGAGCAGCGATCGCTGGCCGACCACAAGCTGTTCGCGGTAGGAACTGACGAGCTGGGCGTTGGTCTGGGCCTGTGAACGAAGGGTGCCGGCCAAATCGATCTGGCGCTGGCGGCGATCCCACGAAATGCGAACCGCTTCCTCGACCTCACGATAGGCCTGGTGAAGCACGAGGCGCTGCTCGCTGGCACGGCGGATCTGCTCCTGTTCGTTGGCAACGTCGATACCGCCGCGATAGAGGTTCCACTTGGCGACGATCCGCGCCTGAAGATCGTTTGTGCGCCCATCGGCGCCGTCGATGTCGTAACCGGCGCGGGCGCGCCCTTCCGCACTGATCTCGGGCAGCATGTTGGAGCGGGCGGCATCGACCAGAGCGTCGGCCGCGTCAATATCGGCATTGGCGACCTTGATGCGCGGATTGTTGGCTCGCGCGATGCCGATCGCCTTGTCGAGCGATGCCGGCAGGGCCGACGCCACAGAACCGGGCATTGTCGGGTTTGTGAGCGGTTTGCCGACAAGCTTGTAGAAACGAATCTTCGCCGCCTCCAGCTCTTCTTCGGCTTCCTTGAGACGTGCCGTGGCGGAGAGCATGCGCTCTTGCGCCTGCTGCCTGTCGGCTTCGGTCAGCGCACCGCCTGAAATGAGAGAACCGATATCCCCCAGCATCGACCGATGGAAGCCGACATTGTTGCGCGCCTCGTTCACGATCTCGACCTGCAACAGATATTTCGAGATATTCGCGCACGACCTGCAGGGCGATGGTCTCGGAACGCTCCAGAACGCGGAAGGAGGCCGAATCGACCCGTGCTGCCTGGCGTTCCAGTTCGGCACGGCGTCCGCCGCCATCGAACAGCTTCTGGGTGATCGACAGCCCGATTTCGGCCGGATAGAGCGGGTCATCCTCAATGCCAACGCCGCGGCGCGAGGGATTGTCGAGCCGGCGCGCGCCCACCGACGCTTCGAGATCGACGCTAGGCAGGAAAAGCCCGCGAGCCTGACGCAGCTCGAACTCGATCGCCTCACGATTTTCGATCGCCTGTCCGATCTCAGGGTTGGATTCCAAAGCCACTGCCATCGCTTCCTTCACAGAAAGAGCGTTCGCATCGGTGGAAAACAGAACTGCACCGCTCATCAGAGTGGCGGCGAGCAGGCTCAGAATACGTGACTTGTGCTTCATCATCCCCCCTTTGCCTGCGCCTCAGTCGACGCAGCCAACGGATCCATCCGGCTCCAACACCAGATATCCAAATATCATTTTATGCTAAGCTAACTGCCCTTGGCTGGCTACGATATAAGCCGTCCTAATACCTCTTTAGGAGTAATTTAGTCGACTCATTTCGCGGCTATGTTGCAGAGAGGCAACAAAATCGGCATTTCGTTAAGCATTTCAACCCTAAAATGCATGAATCACCGTCAGTCTTATTGCCCTATCTGACCAGAACCAGTGTTCCGATCTTTACACTGCTATATAGTTTTATAACATCCTCGTTGGTCATCCGGATGCAGCCTGATGAAACGGCCTGACCGATCGTCCACGGTTGATTGGTGCCGTGAATGCGAAACAGGGTCGAACCGAGATAAAGCGCGCGGGCGCCAAGCGGGTTTTCAGGGCCACCGTCCATGACCGAAGGCAAAATCCTGCCCTGCGCGGCTTCACGCCGGACCATCTCGGCCGGAGGGCGCCAATCAGGCCATTCAGCTTTTCTCGTGATGCGCTCCCTGCCACGCCAGGCGAAACCCTCACGCCCCACGCCGATTCCATAACGAACCGCCGTGCCGTCGCCGCGCAGATGGTAAAGACGACGCTTGGCGGTCTCTATGACGATGGACCCGGCGGGCAGATTTTCCGAATATGGCACCACCGACGGTTTAATCGCCGCCTCGCCCCAGGGCGCCTTGAAGGACAGGGTTCGTTCGCGCCTGACCCATGTTCCGGTTGCCGGATCGAACTGGCGCACCGTGGCGGTCTGCGCGTTAGCCTGCGTCACCGGAGACAAAACAAGCAATGCCGACATCACGGACGCCAAAGCCGGAATGACAAGGCCCCAAGGGCGCCGATGCCGTCCCCTTTCGACAGGGCCCTTCTGGTCAGAGCTATTCATCTGCGCCGTTCTTCGCCAACTCAAACGTCTCTCCCTCAATGAGGATGGTGGTTGTATCGGGTGCCGAGATCGACCTCGCGCGCCCATCGCGACATACCAGCGCCGGCCATTCATCGATTTCACAATCGATCTCGGCGTAGAGGTTCGCCAACGGCTCACCATGCGCAATGACCAGGGCACGGTCGCCAAGCCGCAGAACATGCCCGTCATTCGCTCCCACAAACGCCGAAACCCCGCCTTCGCCAGGCGCGCGCGCGAAACCGTGCCCGTAAACCGCCGCGCCGCGCTGGCCTGCAAGAACGTGCCGATTGGCCGACATTGCCCATGCATAGCGCCTCAACACATTGCTGCGGCCACCATAAAGCGTTGCGATATCCGGATGCATTTCATCTGAAAACGGCGGCGGCGCCTGGAAAAGCCTCGCCCCGCGTTCGTCGGCAAACCCGGCCTCACACGCGACCAGAAACAGACCACAGCACGAAACAAGAGACTTGAGGCTCACCGCCACCCCCTGGGGTGCTTCTCCAATTCCGAGACGAACACCCTCTGCAAAAGCAGACCGCCCATGCAGCCGGCTGCATGGGCGGTGCACAATATTCATTGTGCGGCTAAATATCTGACGTGTCCAGTACAGGGCCACGTGCGGTGATCGCGGGACTGCATGGGCAAGAGAGTGCGCCTCGCCCATGCCGACCTCTATTCGCGACTCTGGCCGTTCTCTTCCGATTCGAGCGCGTTGAGCGCGCTGAGGCGAAATCCGCCCGCCTCGCCCTGGCGCGCTTTTTCGAGCTGCTCCGACGCGATCCTCATCAGACCGCGGAACTCAATCTGATCCTCGAAAATCACCCCGCCAATATCAAGGGACAACTCGACCGTCTCGCCCTGTGCGGTGAAGGGCGCCTTTGCCACCGCATCGCGGATGCGTTCGCCCACATCGCGCGCCTGTTCAACAGTTGCACCCGGCAGGAACACACCGAACTCGTTGCTGCTCAGCCGGCCAACGACATCACTGCGGCGGACATTGGCCCGAATCACCGATGCGATCTGACGCATCGATTCCTCGCCCCAGTTGAAACCGTAGTCGATGCTGATATCCCGCGTGTTCTCCGCTTCCACGATCAGCAGCGCGCCGAAGGTCCGACCGGCTTCGGACACCGTTGCCGAGCGACGGCGCTCCACAAGCGTTGTGAACATGTCGCCGTTGAAGACCTCGGTCGAAGGATCGTGGGCTGCAGAAAAGTTCCGCTCCCGTTTTACACGCCGCAACTGCTCGCTCGCCTGCCCGATGTAAGCGAGCAGGGGGGCGGCTATGAGTACCGGCAGAACGAGCGCAGCAACGAGACTGCGCTGATAGGGATTTATGTCATCCCCGAAGAACAGCAGATAGTGGACCAGAAACGAAAGCCCCACTGCGGCGAGCGTGCCCAGCAGTGTGAAGGCAATGAGCCATGTCCAGCGCGGTTTGCGTTGCAAGAGCGACTTGTCCATATGCTTTCAACGTCCCCAATGTGGCTGAGTCGTTAGTAACCGGCAAACTTCTAATAAAAGTTTCTTTATTAGGTCGTCTTTTAACAATTAACGATTTCACCAGCAGCGCAAAAAATCGGGATTGTTTCCACGGCGCCCGGGACACCCCGGGACACAATGCGCCCGTCAGCGGAGTTTCTTCGAGAACGTCTGCCGGCAAGCTGCCCCTGCCGGGCCTTCCAGCCCAGATTGCAGGGCACCGCTTCCGGGCTTCTCCCGCGTTGTGGCCGGCCATATCGTTAAAATGCGTTCGATATATTTTGTTTGCCGGTTACAATTATCTGCGCATGATCAAGCCGATGCGGGGGCATTGAAAAAGGACTACCATGCCGACGAACTTTGCGTCCGTGTACGCCCATCTGGAAAGAGCGCAGGCGGAGCTGACGGGCACCGACCCGGCGACGCAGCAACTGCGCGAAGCGGTCGGTCTCCTGGTGGACGCCGCGCTGAAGGCCGAATTCTCCGCCAAGCCGCAGGTGTGCGAGATCATTCCCTTTCCCCAGGCAGAAACCGGTCGACCGACGCGGACATCCCACCACGGATGAGGTGCTCCCGCGCGCCCATCCGGGCCAACGTCAGGGCCCTTCGCTGATCACCCGGTTGCGCGCTTTTTCTGCCTCGCGGGCGATCGTCCGTCCGCTCTCACCAGCGTTTTCCACCTGAATGGTTGTGCCTGAATGGTCGAGAAAGACCAGCGCCACATCGGCGTCCGGCCCAACCATCACAGCCGCGACCCGCTGAAACCGTGGATCACCATCAAGCCTCCGGTTGAAGAGAACACGCCCGTCGAGCTCTTCCAGCGCTGCCAGCAGGGCGGTCTCAAAACCCTGCGCGATCAGATCCGCAAGGCCGAGCAACAACTCCAGCTGGACCACCTCCAGCGACACTTCTTTCGACACTTCTACGCTACTCGAATCATTACGCACGTTCAGAAATTAGTCGAGTTATCTGAAGCCGGGCAACCAAGCCGCAGGAACAGATTGTGTCGTTATGAAACATGATCCTGCGCCGCCGGTTTCGCCGTCGATATGTTCATGTGTTCGCAGGGCGGCTCCATCCCGCGGTCTGGACTCCGGCAGTTTCACCCCTTTGAGCAGCGCCGAAAGATTCGGTCTTGAAATCGATTACATTTGCCATACAATCGATTTCATTGGCGTGGCGGAGGACATGCCAAAAGGGAAGGAAGATGCACGATCGGCAATGGGGCCCCGGCTGCCTGCGCCGCTGGTGCCTGTCATCAGGGAGGAATTCATGAAACGACTGGCAACTGTCGCCGTGGCCGCGGCTGCCCTTGCGGGCACTGCACTCTCGGCCATGGCTGAAGATTTCAAGATCGGCCTGTCAAACGGCTGGGTGGGCAGCGAGTGGCGCACCCAGATGATCGAGGAAGCCGAGCAGGCCGCCGCCGCCTGGAAAGAAAAGGGCGTCAATGTCGAAGTGGTCGCCCAGAGCGCCAATGTCGATGTGCCCGGCCAGATCGCGCATGTGCGCAACTTCATCAGCCAGGGCGTGGACGCGATCATCATCAACCCCAACAGCCCGACGGCCTTCGACCCCGTGTTCGCACAGGCCAAGGAAGCCGGCATTCTGGTGATCGCCACCGACGCCGAGGTTTCTTCGCCCGACGCCCTTTATGTGGGCATCGATCAGAAGGGCTGGGCGATGGAAAGCGCCAAATGGCTGGCCGATACGCTGAACGGCGAAGGCAAGGTCGTCGCCATCAACGGCGTAGCCGGACACCCGGCAAATGAAATGCGTGTTGCCGGCTACCGCGAGGTGTTCGGCGAACACGAGGGCATCGAGATCGTCAACGAAGTTAACGCCAACTGGGACCAGGCGCAGGGCCAGCAGGCCATGCAGAACCTGCTTGCAACCTATCCCGACATTGACGGCGTGTGGGTGCAGGACGGCATGGCCGCCGGCGCATGGCGTTCCATCATGGACGCAGACAAGGCAGGCGACATTGCCGCGACCGGCGAAATCCGCAAGGACTTCATCGACATCTGGACCGAGAATGACCTCAACTCCGGTGCTTCGGTGAACCCGCCCGGCGTGATGGCAAGCGCGCTCAATGTGGCTGTTCTCATGCTGCAGGGACGCGAATTGAAGGAGCCGGCCACGGCCGGGCAGTACAACAACGCCATGTATCTGCCGATCCCCTTCATCAGCTCGGAAAACCTTGAAGAAGTAGCCGCCTCGGTTGAAGGCAAGCCGGGCTACTATTCCTATACGAGCTCGCTTTCCATCGAGGATGCGGAAGCGCTGTTCAAGTAAGCCCGCTCCATGAATGCCGCGCCGGCAATGACTGGCGCGGCGCTCTCTTCGGGAAGACATCATGACCAAACTGAAGCTCAGCGGTGTAAGCAAGGCTTACGGCGCCACGCTGGCGCTACGCCGCGGCGATCTCGAACTCGAGACGGGCGAAGTGCATGTGCTGATCGGCGCCAATGGCTCCGGCAAGAGCACGCTTTGCAAGATCGTGGCGGGCAGCGTGCGACCCGACGCCGGCGAGGTGTTGCTCGACGGGCAAGCCGTGACCGTCAGCGGGCCGCGTGCGGCACAGGCGCTGGGCATCGGCATTTTCTATCAGGAACTGAGCCTCGCCGATCATCGCAGCGTGGCTGAAAACATCTGCCTGCCGGGCCTGCCGAGAAAGAACGGGCTTTTCGTCGACCGTGAAGCGCTGCTTGAAAAGGCCGGCCGCTACATTGCGCTGTTCGAGACGGTTGCAGGGGCTGACCTCAATGCTGAAGCCACCGTCGGCGATCTGCGGGCGGACCAGCGGCAACTGGTCGAGATCATGAGGGCGCTGGCAACCGAAGCGCCGATCCTGATCTTCGACGAGCCCACCTCCGCGCTCGACCGCGCGCAGGTGGATCGCTTTTTCGAGATTTTGCGCGACCTCAAAAGTGAGGGGAGCAGCATCGTTTTCATCTCGCACCGCATGGATGAGATTTTTGCAATCGGGGACCGGGTGACGGTGATCCGCGATGGGGAAACGGTGGGCACAGAAGCCATCGCAGACACAAGCCCCGAAGCGGTCATACACATGATGGTGGGCGAGCAGGAAGCGCTGGCCACACCACAGGCGGCCCCACCTTCGCATGAGGCCTCCCACGAGATCGCGCTGACAGTGGAGAGCCTCACAGGCGTGGGCTTCCGCGATGTTGGTTTTTCTGTCCGGCGCGGTGAAATCCTCGGGCTTGGCGGCCTGCATGGACAGGGGCAATCGGCATTGCTCAAGGCGCTGTTCGGCGCGCCGCCTGCGCTTTCGGGTCAGATGACACTCAACGGGCAGCCGCTTCGCGCGGAAAGCCCGCGCGCGGCCATCGCGCGGGGCCTCGCCTATGTTTCCGGCGACCGGGGACGCGACGGCGTCATCAGCGGACGGCCCATCCTTGAAAATGTCATTCCCATACATGCGCTGCGGAACAGGCTTGTGCTGGCGAGGCCGGCCAAGCTTTCGGAAAAGGCGCTGCCGGCTTTGAAGGCACTGAACACCAAGTTTGCCGGGCTCTCCCATTCCATCGGCTCGCTGTCGGGCGGAAACCAGCAGAAGATCGTCATCGCCCGCTGGCTGATCGACAAACCGGACATCCTGCTTCTCGACGATCCGACAAAGGGCATCGACCTTTCGGCCAAGGCGGACCTTTTCGCGCTGATCCGCAGGCTCGCCGAAGAAGGGCTCGCAATCCTGCTTTACTCCTCCGAAGACGCGGAGCTTCTGAACAATGCCGACCGGATCCTGGTCTTCAATGGCGGGGCAGTGAGCCGCGAACTGAGCGGCGCGGACCGCACCCGCTACAATCTCTACCAGGCAGCCTACGAGGCGGCATGACGATGACCAGTGTTTCAAGCCCCACCAGACAGGACAATGGAAGCTTTCGGGCGCTGCTCGGGCGGTTTCCCTTTCTTCCCGCCCTTCTCATTCTCGTCGTGCTTCTGGTTTTGAACGGCATTTTCGAACCGAACAGCCTGAGCTTCCGCTCGCTGACAGGGCTCGTGCGCACCTATCTGGCGCTGATGCTTCTGGCCGTGGCGCAGACCTATGTGGTCTATGCCGCAGACATCGACCTTTCGGTCGGCGCGATCGCCTCGCTGGTCAATGTGACGATCATCGTGCTGATGCAGCATATGGCTGGAGGCGGGCTTTCGGTTCTGGCCGCACTCGGCGTGGGCGTCCTCGTGGGGCTCGCCTGCGGCCTGGTCAATGGTTTCGTGGTGGCCGCGCTCAGGCTGCAGGCCATCGTCGCAACCTTTGCCACCAGCATCTTCTTCACCGGGCTGGCGCTCGTCATCCTGCCGGTGGCCGGCATGCCCGCGCCCACCGTTTTCTGGCGCACGTATGGCGGCACATTCTTCGGCATTCCGTTCGTCTTCTATGTGGCTGCGGCGCTCGCCATTCTGCTTTACCTGCTTGCCCGCACCCGGCTTGCCACGCAACTTCTGGCGGTGGGCGACGGGCAGCAGGCGGCGTTTCAGAGTGGGCTTCCCGTGACAGCGATCCGCATTGGCGGCTATGCGCTATGCGGCGTGTTCGCAGCGCTTGCCGCCTTCTGCATCACAGGCGACACGGCGAGCGGCGACCCGCTGGTCGGCGCGAAGATGACGCTCTTCAGCGTGGCGGCCGTGGTGCTGGGCGGAAGCGCACTATCGGGCGGTTTCGGCACGGTTGCGGGTTCCGTCATCGCAGCGCTGATCATCGGGCTCATCAATTCTCTGGTGTTCTTCGCGGGCACACCCTCGCACTGGCAGAATTTCGTACAGGGGCTCGCCATTCTCGCGGCCCTGATGGTCGGCGTGCTCGTCAGCCGCAGGGGGCGCGCATGAATAGGGTCATCGAAATCACGAAAAATCCGCTCCTGATCGCGCTGGTGCTGATTGCAGCACTCCTGTTCCTTGGCAACACGCTTTCGCCGGGCTTCGCCTCGGGCGGGCAGATCCTGCGGCTGCTTATCGTTGCTGCCCTTCTCGGCATTGTCGCCGCCGGCCAGAACCTCGTCATTCTGGGCGGGCGTGAAGGCATCGACCTTTCTGTTGGCGGCGTGGTCTCCCTGTCTGCCATCGTGGCCGGCAATGTGATGAACGGCATGGATGGCGGCATCCCGCTGGCGATTCTGGCCTGTGTTGCGACCGGCGCGCTCTTTGGCCTGTTCAACGGGCTCGGTGTTACGCTCTTGCGCATTCCGCCACTGGTGATGACGCTCGGCATGCTGGGCGTGCTGCAGGGTCTGCTCGTTGTCATCCGCCAGGGCATTCCTTCGGGACGTGCCGCCCCTGCCCTTTCGGAATTCGTGACAAAACCCTTTCTCCTCGGCCTGCCTGGCATCATCTGGCTGTGGATCGGCGTTGGCCTTCTGATGGCCTTCATTCTGCACCGCACGGTCTTCGGCCAGCGCATCTATGCCATTGGCTCCAACGAGCAGGCCGCCTTCATGGCCGGTGTGCCGGTGCGGCGCATGCGCATTGCGCTCTTCATGCTTTCAGGCGTGTTTGCCGCCATTGCCGGGCTTTGCCTGCTTGGCTATTCCGGCTCCTCATTTGCCAATGTGGGGGAGCAATACATGTTGCCTTCGATCATTGCCGTGGTGTTTGGCGGCACGCCGCTTTCCGGTGGCAAGGGCGGCTACACGGGCACCATGGCAGGGGCTGTTCTGCTGGTGGTTCTGCAAAGCATTCTGACCACGATCAACATCGATGAATCGGGCCGGCAAATGGTCTTCGGCGCCACGCTGCTGGTATTGATGCTGTTCTATGGCCGCGGGCGGGGGCTGCGCGCATGAACCGCCGCCCCAAGATCAAGGATATCGCCCAGGCTCTGGGCGTTTCGCCCGCCACCGTGTCGCGCGCCCTGAGCGGCAGCGACCTTGTGACGGACGAGACCCGCGCGCGCGTGCGCAAGACGGCCGATGCACTGAACTACCGCCCCAATGCCAGCGCCCGCAGCCTGCGCACCGCCCGTTCCATGGCGGTTCTGATGGTGGTGCGCGATGTGGGCAACCCGTTCTATCTCGATATTCTGAAAAGCGTGGAAGCGACCGCCCGCGCTGCCGGCTATTCCGTGCTGATGGGTAACACCGAAAACGACCCCGAACGCGAGATCGAGTATTTTGACATGCTCCGCGACGGCCACGCAGACGGCATGATTCTGATGACGGGCAAACTGCCTGAAGAAAATGGCTCGCGGAACAAGTTACCCCCGAACGCTCCCATCGTGGTGGCGCTGGAAACGATTGAGGGGTCGGGCTTTCCTCACGTGCAGATCGACAATGTGGCGGCGGCCTGCGAGGCGGTGGAACACCTGATCGGGCTCGGCCATCGGCGCATTGCCCATATATCCGGTCCCGTGCCGGAGGTGATGAGCCTTCGCCGCCAGGAAGGCTATCGCCGTGCCATGAGCAGTGCCGGGCTTTCCATACCGGAGGGCTACGAGCAGCGCGGCGATTATCTTCTTCACGGCGGCGCGCGCGCCTGCGAGGCTCTGTTCAGGCTGCCCGAGCCGCCCACGGCCATCTTCGTTGCCAATGACGAAATGGCCTTCGGCGCCATCCACCACCTGCGCGAAACCGGACACGACGTGCCGGGCGATGTTTCTGTCGTCGGGTTCGACGATCTCTATCTGAGTGAGGCTTTCTATCCACCGCTCACCACCGTCAGCCAGCCGCGCATCGACATTGGACGGCAGGCGATGAGCATTCTTCTCAAAATGCTTTCCGGGGCGCACGTGCCCGCAAAACCGGTGGTTCTGCCCGCCACGCTGCGCGTGCGTGGCACCACCGCACCACCCAAATCAGCCTGAAAGGAAAACAACCATGTCCGCACAGCCAAGAAAACGCCTGCGTATCGGCCTTGTCGGCACGGGCTTCATCGCCGAATTTCACCTGCGCTCCATGGTTGCCGTGCGCCATGTGGACGTGACCGCCGTCTACAGCCGCAAGGCGGAAAACCGGGAGCGGATCGTCAAGCTGGTCGCCGAACTGGGGCTCGGCGACTGCAAGAGCCATGACAGCCTTGTGTCCATGCTGCAGGCGGACGATGTGGACGCAATCTGGATCCTCTCGCCCAATGACACGCGCGTGGACACCATGCGCACCATCCATGACGAAGTGGTGGCCGGACGCAGCAAGGTGTTTGCCGTGGCCTGCGAAAAGCCGCTGGCGCGGACGGTGGCCGATGCACGCGAGATGCTGAGGCTGGCCGAAGCCGCCAAACTGAACCATGGCTATCTGGAAAATCAGGTTTTTGCGACGCCCGTTCTGCGCGGCAAGGAGATCATCTGGAGGCGCGCCGCTTCCACGACCGGCCGGCCCTATCTGGCACGTGCTGCGGAAGAGCATTCCGGGCCGCATGAACCATGGTTCTGGCAGGGCGACAAGCAGGGCGGCGGCGTGCTGCTCGACATGATGTGCCACAGCGTCGAGGTGGCGCGCCATCTCCTGACAGAGCCGGGCAAGAAGCGCGACTCGCTCAAGCTCAAGGCGGTGCAGGGCAATGTGGCCAATCTGAAATGGACCCGGCCGCGCTACGTGGAGGACCTCAAGAAGCGCTTCGGTCCCGAGGTGGACTATGCAAACCGTCCGTCGGAAGATTTCGCGCGCGGCAATGTGATGCTGGAGGACGAGGACGGCAACGAGCTGATGATCGAGGCAAGCACGTCCTGGGCCTATGTGGGGGCCGGCCTGCGCATCCAGCTTGAACTTCTCGGGCCGGAATATGCGATGGAGTTCAACTCGCTGGGAACAGGCCTCAAAATCTTCATGTCGCGTGAGGTGACCGGCGACGAGGGTGAGGATCTCGTTGAAAAGCAGAACGCCGAACAGGGCCTGATGCCGGTGCTGGAGGATGAAGCCGGAGTCTATGGCTACACGGACGAGAACCGGCACATGGTCGAGTGCTTCCGCAAGGGTGAGGAGCCGCTTGAGACGTTTGCCGACGGTGTCGCCGTCATGGAAATTCTAATGGGCCTCTATCTCTCCTCGGAAACCGGAAACACGGTGCGTTTTCCCAATCCCGATCTGGAGAACTACGTGCCCGTGGTGGCGCGGCGCTAAAGCGCTCCAGTTTTTTGCGTAGTTCCGGACAGAAAGCCTGGTTCCACCTTTCCTGGAATTGCTGCAGGCCGCTCACTGGCTGCCGGCTGGGCCACAAGGCCCGCCGGCAGCCTCATCCGCTCAGGGCCCCGGGGCCTGCAACATCTCGAGAATGCGGTATGCGGTGCTTACCAGATCGGGCTCGGGAACTGACTTGTTCACAAGCAGGGCGATCCCCGTTTTGCTGGCCGGTACAAAGGCCACATATGCCGCGAAGCCGCGTGTCGAACCGACCTTGTTGATCCACACATTCCTGCGCGGAGGAAATGGCGGTTTCAGCCGCAGCGCCGGCACATCGGTCCATTCCACTCTCGTGGAATTCCCCTGAACCAGCTGCCTGAGCGCGACCGGAAAGGCATATTGCTCCCAGATGAGGTTCTGCGTGAACGGGCCGGCTTTGTAATAACCGGTAAGGGTCCTGCGGATGGCGCGCTTCATGTCCGGGTCCATGTCGCCAGCCTCCATATGCGCTTCGACATAGCGGATCATGTCACCCGCCGTGGTTCGCATTCCGTAGACTGTTGAAGCAAGCGGCTCCGGGTCAACGTGGACGGGCAGATCTCCCTGGGTGTAGCCCTGCGCGTAGTCTTTCGTGCCGCTCGCCGGAACCTGTGTATAGGTGTGCGACAGGCCCAGTTTCGGCAATATTTCCCTGCCGAGAAGCTCATGATAGTCCTGCTTCATTGCGGCTGCGCCAACCGTGGCGAGGAGTGCGGCGCCAATATGGGAATATGTCCGTTGCGAACCGGGCGCATAGCGCCGTCGCCAGGAAGCGCAATAGGCAAGAAGCGCCTCGGGCGTCTTCACGTCCTCGGGTAGAAACAGGTCCAGCCCGCTCGTGTGCGTCGCCAGGTTGAGAACCGTCACGGTGTCGAAGGCGCTTCCCTTCAACGCCGGTAAATGATCGCTGACTTCGTCGAAGAAAGAGAGCCTTCCCTTGACCTGCGCGTAAGACGCAAGAAGCCCAGTGAAGGTCTCACCGATGGCGCCGATCTCGAAAAGCGTTTTGTCTGCAACAGGTTCTCCGCTTTCTCGGGACGCAACACCTTCATTGAAGATGCGACGCTCGCCATCAATCGTGATGGCAACCGAGAGACCGGGAATGCCGTTCTCCCGCATAAAGCGCCGGGCTTCCGCCTCGATTCTTTGTTCGGTTGTCGCCGAAAGGATCGAGCCTGTGGCCCACGCAGGAACCGTCGACAGAATAGCAGCTCCGAGTAGCAATGCGCGCGAGCACCAAAAGGAAGAGCCTGTCACTCTGTCAGAATGATGGTATAACATATAATTATTTTTAAATATCAATACGTTAAAAGACCCCTGCGTGATAAAGCAAATGCACGGGAATGACAAACCCCATGGTCAACAGGGCTTTGTGATCTCAGGGCCGGTGCCATAATGCCACAAGGGGATTGAGCCTATTGCTTTCGCAGTGCGATCAGTATCTGTGTGCGGTGCTGGCCACCTGGGATAGCGACTCGATCTCATGGAGCCACGCCGAGGACAGGTGCCGCGCCATACACCCGCTGAGATGTGGGTGCTTTCGGAGCGCTGCATCCAGACACGGGAAAGCGTAGAAGGGGGAGAGCATGAGCCAGACATCCGACATCATCATTATTGGCGGCGGCATCGCCGGCATAGGCGCGGGCGCGCGCATTGCCGTAGACGCGAAGGTCACTGTCCTGGAGTCGGAAGAGGCCATCGGCTACCACGCAACGGGCCGTTCCGCGGCGATCTACATCCGCAATTACGGCAACGACACGCTGCGCGCGCTCAACGCGGCCTCCGAACCGGTGTTCAGAGAGCCGGAAGGCATCTCAGAAGAAAGTGTCCTGAGCCCGCGCGGCCTGCTTTATGTCGCCACCGAAGAGCATGTCGGGGCGCTCGACACCATCCTTCAGGGCGCGACCGGCATGGAACGCCTCAGCCCGGACGAAGCGATCGCGCGCGTTCCCATTCTGAAACGCGAAAGCATCGCAGCGGCAGCCATTGAGGAAGGGGCACAGGACATCGATGTCGACCGCCTCCTTCAGGGATTTGCGAGGATGCTGCGCCATCACGGTGGCAGCATTGTCAACAAGGCGCCTGTGAGCGCCATTTCACGCGCAAACGGCACGTGGACACTGGAAACGCCGCAGGGGTCCTTTTCCGCCCCTGTCATCGTGAACGCCGCCGGCGCCTGGGCCGACGAGATCGCCAGACTTGCCGGCGTCCAGCCGCTTGGGCTGACGCCGATGCGCCGCTCGGCGGTCATCCTGCCCGCGCCGGAGGGGCATGATGTGACGGGCTGGCCGCTGTTCGCCTGTGCCGGCGAAGGCTGGTACGCCAAACCCGATGCGGGCAAGCTCATGGTTTCGCCGGCGGACGAAGACCCGTCCGAGCCCTTCGACGCCTGGCCCGACGACATGGTGCTGGCGGAAGGCCTGCACCGTTTCGAACAGGCCGTGACCGTGCCCGTCACACGCATCGAGCGGAGCTGGGCGGGGCTGCGCAGCTTCTTCCCCGACCGCACGCCCGCCGTCGGCTTCGCGCCGGATGCGGAAGGTTTTTTCTGGCTGGCCGGCCAGGGAGGGTATGGGGTGCAGACCTCGCCCGCTCTCTCGGCGCTCGCAGCCGATCTTTGCGCGGGGCGGACATCCACCCTGCCCCAAACCGTGGTGCAGGCCCTTGCACCGAACCGTCTCATCAAGTCCTGAAAGGAATATCAATGTCCGAGATCAAACGCGTCGACACCGGCACCCGCATGAGCCAGGCCGTCGTCCACAATGGCACCATCTATCTGGCTGGTCAGGTCGGTACGCCCGGTGAGAGCGTGGCCACGCAGACCAAAGACATTCTCAAAAAGATCGATGCGCTTCTGGAGCAGAATGGCTCCGACAAGACCCGCATCCTTCAGGCAACCATCTGGCTTGCCGACATGAAGGATTTCGCCGAGATGAACGAAGTCTGGGACGCCTGGGTCGCGCCGGGACACGCGCCTGCCCGCGCCTGCGGCGAGTCCGCGCTGGCAACGCCCGACTATACGGTCGAGATCATCGTCATCGCCGCCGCCGGCTGATCACGCCGCGCGCTTGACCGGTATCACCGGCTCCTGGCTCGCCCCCGAGGCGAGCCGGACAAGAACGAACCCCAGCACACCAGTTGTCAGGAAGCCGGACGCCAGCGCCATGGGCGTCTGGTTGTAGAACGCACCAAAGGCCACGGCAAAGATCACGGCCACGAGGCTCGACCCGGAGGCAATGAGCGAGGCGCCGAGCCCGGCCAGTTGCCCAAGAGACTGCATCGCCATGGCATTGAGATTGCCAAACAGGATGCCGATGCAGAAGAAGATCACAAAGCCCATTGCCATGAAGGCCACAAAGGGTGGCTTCCCCTCATAGACAAGTGACAGGGAAAGCAGGCCAAGGCCGAGGATGACAAGGCCTAGCAGGGCTCCCTCGCACATCGCCTGCATTCCGAAGCGGCGCACCACCTGGGCGTTGACGATGGAAGCAAGGCCGATGCCGGCGGCAAAAGCCGCGAAATAGGCGGGGAACATGGCGGAGACGCCATAGACATCAAAGAAGATGTCGGCAGCCGTGCTCAGATATTGGAGATGGGCGCCGAAGACGAGGCCGGTCGCAACGATGAGCAGTGTCACACGCCGGCTGCGCAGGATGCGCGCACCGTTCTGCACAAGCGTGGCCGGGTGAAATCGGATGCGGCTCTGCGGTGGGAGCGTTTCGGGCTGCCGTGCGACGAGCCAGATGCACAGAAGCACGGAAAGGGCCAGATAGACCACGAAGATCGCCCGCCAGCCGGCGAATGCCAGAACAACCTGCCCCATGGCCGGCGCGAGCATCGGGACAAGGATAAAGAGCACGAACATGAAGGACATGATGCGCGCCATGGCCTCGCCTTCGAACTGGTCGCGGATCAGGGCGCGCGTGGCGATCTTCGGCCCCGCCACGCCGATGCCCTGCAGGATGCGGCCGACAACGATCATGCCGACACTTGTCGAAAACATCGCCACCAGCGTGCCCGCCATATAGAGACCGAGGCCGAGAACCAGAGCCCGCTTGCGCCCGATGGCGTCGGAAATCGGCCCGAGGAACAGCTCGCCGAACACCATGCCGAAGATGAACAGGGACACGATGTGCTGCGTGGAAAGCGGCGGCTCTACATGCAGTTCCGTCTCGATGATCCGCAACGCGGGCAGCACGGCATCGATGCTGAGTGCAGTGAGCGATGTGAGAAACGCGTAAAGCGCGATGCGCTCGAACGAGATGGACTGTTTTTTCATCGGCAGGCCTGAACGGTCAGATTGGCAGGGGGCGGCGTTCTTCAATGGCCTCCATGGCAAAATAGGACGTGACGGATTCCAGCTCGACCTTCTGGATCAGACGCTGATAGACGGAATCGTAGCTTTCCATATCCGTGGTCACGATACGCAGCATGTAATCATAGTCGCCGCCGATGCGGAAGAAGTCGACGATCTCGGGAATGCTGGAGACATGCTGACGGAAGGTCTGCAGCCAGGTCGTGGAGTGATGGCGCGTCTTGACCATCACGAAAACCACAAGCCCCAGTCCCAGCTTGTTTCTGTCGACCTGCAGCGTGCGCCCACGGATGACGCCGCGTTCTTCCAGCGATTTCAGACGGCGCCAGCAGGCATTCTGGGAAAGGCCGACCTTCTCCGCCAGATCCCGTTGCGAAAGGCTCGCATCGCGCTGAAGCACCCGCAATATCCGCCTGTCAAATTGATCGATTTTTTCACTCATAATCTATCATATGACCCATTTTCTCTCCGTAATCCATAATTTTATGTGAGAATGATAGATGATCACTGTGCGATCCTTTCGTCCTGTTTAATCTGACGGATCAAACCATGCCACGTGATGTTCTGAACGCCTTCAAGGAGAGCCTCAACCGCGACGACCTTGCCGACTATCTGCGTGCAGGCCTGATCGGCGAGAATGCGGTCATAGAGGGCCCCTGTGGGCAAAAGCCGCTGATCTACGCCGATTACGTTGCATCCGGCCGAGCGCTTGCGCAGGTGGAGGACTTCATCCGGGATGAGGTCCTGCCCTATTATGCGAACAGCCACACCGAGGCGTCCTATTGCGGCTCTTTCTCGACCCGCCTTCGTGAGGCGGCGCGCGCGGAAATTCACCGCATCGTCAAGGCCGACAAAGAAACAAGCGTTGTCTTTTCCGGGTCAGGCGCCACGTCCGGCATCAACCGGCTGGTGCGGCTTCTGCAGATTGCCGAAACGGTGGCGAAAGGTGGCCGGGTGGTGGTGTTCACCGGCCCCTATGAGCACCACTCCAACATTCTGCCCTGGCGCGAGAGCGGTGCGACGATCATCGCCATTCCCGAGACCGTATGTGGCGGCCCTGACATCGACGCACTGAAGGCGGCGCTTGAAGCGAACGTCGAAGCGGCGTTGAAGGTCGGCACGTTTTCTGCGGCGTCGAATGTCACCGGCATAACAACCGACACGGATGCAGTTACGCGACTTCTGAAAGCCCATGGTGCACTCGCCATATGGGATTATGCGGGCGGTGCGCCCTATCTCGAAATCGACATGAAGCCGGGCACCGACTGCGCCAAGGATGCGGTCGTGCTTTCGCCGCACAAATTTCCCGGCGGGCCAGGTGCATCGGGCCTTCTGATCCTGCGCAACGCCATCGCCCGTACCGCGCAGCCGACCATGCCCGGCGGCGGGTCGGTGACCTTCGTGTCGCCCTGGACGCACGATTACTCGCGATCGCTTTCGGCGCGTGAGGAGGCAGGCACCCCCAATGTGGTGGGCGATATCCGCGCCGCTCTCGTCCTGCTCGTCAAGGAAGCGCTGGGGCAGGATTTCATAGACCGCCGGCATGAGGAACTGCGTACGCGGGCACTGGGCGTCTGGTCGCAGAACCCGTGCCTGCAACTTCTCGGCAACCCGGCAGCGCCGCGACTGCCAATCTTTTCGTTCCGTATTCTCTGCCCTGAAGGCAACACGCTGCACCATCAGCTCTTTACCCGGATGCTGAGCGATCTTCACGGCATTCAGGCGCGTGGCGGCTGCGCCTGTGCCGGCCCCTACGCGCATCACCTGCTCGGCATCGATGAACCGCAGTCGAATGCGCTTCTGCAGAGCATTCGCGACGGTCGGGAGATGGAGAAGCCCGGCTGGGTGCGGCTGAACCTCAGCTATCTCATGACGGATGAGAAGGCGGATTTCGTCATCAACACCGTCGACCGGCTGGCACGCGAGGCTGAACGCCACGCCAGCGCCTATGATTTCGACCCGAACACGGCGCGGTTCCGCCACCGGTCGCTTGCAATCGCAGGCTAGGGTCAGGACCTATTAATATGATCACAATGGCGTTCGATAGACCAAGAGATGCAAGGAGAAGCCCGCAGAGCGGGGTCTTCCTCCCGGTCAAGGGGTTTGACGCGGCAGGTCGCCGGTCTATCGAACGTCCTTCGGATCGGCCTGATTTGCACGGCCTACTTTGTCGCAAGACCTTGAAAGACGTGAAGTCTTCCTGCGGTCCTGCTTCGCGTATCCGCACAAATCAGGCCGACCATTGCGACCATATTAATAGGTCCTGACCCTAGAGCATCGGACCGAAAAGCCGCTATTCCTGCTTTGGAAGGTTGTTGGCGCGTCTTGCCATCTCTGCCTCGTTGGTCGGCTGCTCGGTGAAGCCCTCGATGTCGGAAACCTCCTCGACATCGCGCTCGATTTCCATCGGGCTTGCCACATAGGCGGTTGCCAGCTCCGCGACCGAACGCAGCGCATGGACATGAATGCGCTCATAGCCGTGCGAGGCGTCGATACCGAAGGCGATCAGGGCCGTGCGCACATCGTGCCCGGCCTCAATGGCTGATGCGGAATCGGAACGGTAGTAGCGGAACACATCCTTCTGATAGCGAATGTCCTCCTCGCGGCACAGTTCCACGAGCTTCTTCGTCAGGTGATAGTCGAACGGACCTGCCTGATCGGCCATGGCGATGGTAACCCCGAACTCCGTGGAGTTCTGCCCCGGCGCCGTGGTGCCGTTGTCGATGGTCACCATGGAAGCGATTTCCGGGGTGACGATCGAGGCGGCGCCCACCCCCACCTCTTCAGCGATGGTGAAAAGCCAGTGCGTATCGACCGGCAGTGTCACTTCATTGCTGAGAAGCGATTCCAGCGCTGCCAGGGCGATGGCAACGCCGGCCTTGTCATCCAGATGCCGCGAAACGATGAAGCCGTTTTCAAGGAATTCCGGCTGCGGGTCGACGGCAACGAAATCGCCGACATCTATGCCTAAATTGTGCGCGTCTGCGCGATCCCAGCACATGGCATCGACACGCAGTTCAACAAAATTCCAGCCCACCGGCATTGTGTCGACATCGTCATTGAACGTATGGCCGGACGCCTTGAGCGGTAAAATGGTGCCGCGATAGGCGCCCTTCTCCGTATAGAGTGTCGCCCGCGCGCCCTCGGCGAAGCGCGCCGACCAGTGACCGATCGGCACGAGCTCGAAGCGCCCGTTGTCCTTGATATATTTGACCTGTGCGCCGAGCGTGTCGAGATGCGTGATGATGGCGCGTGCGCCTTCACGGCGGCCACCGCGCACAACGGCCCGGATGGCGCCGCGCCGTGTAAGTTCGGGCTCCAGCCCGAGCCGCTCAAGCTCAGTCGTCACATGCCTGACGATCGTATCGGTGTAGCCAGTGGGACTGTCGATCGCCAGCAGCGCCTTGAGCTGGTCGACCAGATAGGAAACGTCGATCTTCAGTCGTGACATGCATTCCCTTTGGATTGCTCGGTTGCGGATGCCGCCCGGGGTGAGGATCTATGCCCTGGGAGCCAGTGCCCTTTCCGCCGATTTCACGCCGGAGCGCGGGAAAAGCAGGTCGACGAAGCGTTCGGCGGTCGGTTGCGGTTCATGGTTCGCAAGGCCTGGCCGTTCATTGGCTTCGATGAAGACATAGTCTGGCTGACCGGGCGACCGGACCATAAGGTCAATGCCGACAACCGGAATGTCAATGGCACGCGCTGCGGTACAGGCTGCCTTCACCAGATCCGGATGCACCTTCTCCGTAACGTCGTGAATGGAACCGCCGGTGTGGAGGTTTGCCGTCTTGCGCACCACGACCTCCTCGCCTTCCGGCAGCACACTCGACAGTTCATACCCGAGGGCGGCAACGCAACGCCGGGTCTCGTCATCAATGGGGATCCGGCTTTCGCCGCCCGTTGCGGCAGCGCGCCGGCGCGACTGTTTTTCGATCAGCTCCCCGATGGTCTTGTGACCGTCGCCCACCACGCGCGGCGCACGGCGCACAGCCGCCGCTACGAGGCGATAGTCGATGACGACCAGGCGCAGATCCTCGCCTTCAAAACAGGCCTCCACCAGAACGCGGTCGGAAAGCTCACGGGCGATGCGTATGGCGTTCTTCATCTCGTCCAGCGTTTCCAGACCGACGGCAACGCCCTTGCCCTGCTCGCCGCGTGCCGGTTTCACCACGACGCGCCCATGCTTCTTCAGGAATGCGCCAAGGGCCTCATCGTCATCAACCGCTTCCATCTGCTCCGGCACGATCAGCCCCGCGCGCTCCACCACGCGGCGCGTGACCGCCTTGTCGTCACAGATCGACATGGCGACCGCCGAGGTCAGTTCAGAGAGGCTCTCGCGGCAGTGAATCGAGCGGCCACCAAACGACAGGCGAAAAAACCCGCCTTCGGCATCCGTCACATCCACCGCCACACCGCGCCGGTGAGCCTCGTCCACAATCAGCCGCGCATAGGGATTGAGAAGGTCGAAATCCGCGGGCGGATGGGTGAAGAGCTTTTCGTTGATGGGGTTCTTCCGCTTGACGGCGAACACCGGAACGCGATGGAAACCGAGCTTCTCATAAAGCGCAATGGCCTGTTCATTGTCATGCATGACCGAGAGGTCCATGAAGCTCGCCCCCCGGGCGGCGAAATGCTCGGCCAGCCGCCGCACCAGCATCTCGCCCACCCCTGCGTGACGGCATTGCGGATCGACCGCGAGGCACCAGAGGGAGGAGCCGTTTTCGGCGTCCTGAAACACGCGGCGATGATCGACCCCGGTTACCGTGCCCAGAATGTCACCGGTCTGATCGTCCTCGGCGACGAAATATGTGATGGCGCGGCTGTCTCGGTTGGTCCAGAAGAAATCCGGCCGCACGGTGACCATGCCGCGGCTCTGATAGATGGCGTTGACGGCGTTTGCGTCCGCCTCCGAGGTCAGCCGCCGGATAAAAAAGCCGCGTGGCTGACGCCGGCTCGGGCGATAGGTCGCAAGATCGAGCCGGTAGGTGTGCGACGGGTCGAGAAAGAGTTCCTGCGGCGCCATGGACAGGAGCACATGCGGGTCGCGGATATAAAAGGCGATGTCGCGCCGAGCCGGGCCCTCGTCCCCCAGCGCGCCGGCGAGTTCTTCATTTGTCTCGAAGGTCTGGGCGAAGAGAAGCCGCCCCCAGCCGAGTTCCAGAGAGACCGACCTGTCCTGTTGTTCGGCGGATTGATCGGCCGGGGCGCTGGTCGGCTTCATGGTCTCGCTGCGCAGGCGCTTCAGGCGGTAGCCGAGCGCCTTGTCGCTGCGCCCGCGCGAGGCGCGCAAAGCCACATCCTCTTTCTTGGCCATCGGTCATACCCCGTGGGTTTGCAGCCAGAGTTCGAGCAGCCCTACCTGCCAGAGTTCGGAGCCACGCAGCGGCGTTATGTGATCGGCCGGCGCGGCGTAGAGCGTGTCCAGATACTCCTGGCGGAAGAGGCCGCGTTCACGCGCGGATTGCGAGGATAGCGCATCGCGCACCATATCGAGATAGGGGCCATCGACATATTTGAGCTGCGGCACCGGGAAATAGCCCTTCTTCCGGTCGATCACCTCATGCGGGACCACCCGCCTTGCGACTTCCTTCAGCACGCCCTTGCCACCCTGTTTGAGCTTTTCCTCGGGCGGAATGCGGGCCGCAAGCTCCACCAGCTCATGATCGAGGAACGGCACCCGCGCCTCAAGCCCCCAGGCCATGGTCATGTTGTCTACCCGCTTGACCGGGTCATCCACGAGCATGACGGTGGAATCGAGCCGCAGCGCCGCATCGACCGGCGTGTCGGCGCCTGCCCTTGTGAGGTGAGCCGCCACCAGTTCGCGGCTCGCATCGCGGTCGGCGATCCATTCGGGCGAGAGCTGCCTCGTCAGCGTTTCGTGCGACCGGTCGAAAAAGACCTTTGCGTAGTCGCCCACCACATCGTTGGAATTCATCAGCGGCGGATACCAGTGATAGCCACCGAAAATCTCGTCGGCGCCCTGCCCCGACTGCACGACCTTGATGTGTTTCGAGACTTCCTTGGAGAGGAGATAAAAACCGACATTGTCGTAGGAGACCATTGGCTCCGACATGGCAGCGAACGTGCCGGGAAGCGCATCCATCAAATCGACCGAAGGCACGAAGATCTTGTGATGATCGGTGCCGAATTCCTTCGCTATCAGATCGGAATAGACGAATTCGTCACCCTTCTCGCCATTGGCCTCCTCGAAACCGACGGAGAAGCTCATGAGACCCTTCTGGCCGGCCTCGGCGAGAAGCCCGACGATGAGGCTGGAATCCACACCTCCAGAAAGCAGGACGCCCACCGGCACGTCGGCCACCATGCGGCGCTTGACGGCAAGACGCAGGGCTTCCAGCGTGCGGTCACGCCATTCGTCGGGAGAAAGAGCGGCCGTATCGGGGTCGCGCGCGAAGGGCGGATCCCAGTAGATCCGATCCCGCTGACTGCCATCGGCTTCGATGATCCGGATGGTGGCAGGCGGCAGCTTCTTCACGCCGTTCAGGATGGTTCGCGGCGGGGGGACGACCGCGTGGAACGTCATGTAGTGATGCAGCGCGTGGCGGTCGATGGACGTGTCCACCTCACCCGCCGCCAGCAGGGACGGCAGGGACGATGCGAACCGGATGCGCTCCGGCGTCTCCGCCAGGTAAAGCGGCTTGATGCCAAACCGGTCGCGCGCCATCACCACGCGGCCCGTCTCGCGTTCACGGAGAACGAAGGCAAACATGCCATGGAAGCGGCTCACACATTCCTCACCCCAGGCATGCCAGGCTTTCAGAATGACTTCGGTGTCGCCGGTGGAGAAGAAGCGGTAGCCCCTGCCCTCCAGTTCCGCACGCAGCTCGGGATAATTGTAGATGCAGCCGTTGAAGGCGATGGTGAGCCCAAGCTCCGCATCCTCCATCGGCTGGCGTGCCTTTTCCGACAGGTCAATGATTTTCAGCCGCCGATGCCCGAAGGCCGCGCTGCCATGAATGACGGCGCCCGCGCCATCAGGCCCGCGCGGCGCAAGACAGTCCATCATTTTCGAAAGAGCGACAGGTGAGGCAGGGCGGCCATCAAGCCGCAGTTCTCCGCAGATTCCGCACATGGATAGCGATCTGTTCCCTTGTTCGTCGTTGCGTCGGAGTGTAGTTTAGTTATAGTTATAACTATTAGATGTCAAATTAATGGCGTCAGCATGAGCTTTGAGACGACAACTGACAAGATCACCAACAGGTTCCGCGACGACGAGTTACGGGGCGTGGAAAAATGCATCCGCCGGATCGTCCGTGCCAACGATGTGCAGTCCCGGGCGCTTGCAAAGCAGATCGGACTCACGGCGCCGCAACTCATTACCCTCAAGGCGATTGCCGCACTTGGGGAGGTCACGACCACCGTCCTGTCGGCCCATATCGATCTGAGCGCTGCGACCGTGATCACCATCCTCGACAATCTGGAAGCACGGCAACTGGTCGAGCGCTACCGCTCACGCAATGATCGCCGCGTGGTCCACACCCGCCTCACGCCGGAAGGTGCTGCGCTGTTGACGCGGGCGCCGGAACCGATGGGCGACGCCTTCGCCCGGCGTTTCGCAGACCTCTCTCCGGAGCGCCGCAGCCAGCTCATCCTCGCCCTGACAGCCATTGCCGACATGATGGCACCGGGCGAGGGCCTGCCGAAAGACACGCTCCCGCACTGACCAGTGCCTCCCCTCTCGGATCGAATTTGATCGAGCGCAAGGCGATGTCACGCAGACGTGTCAATTTGCCCGAAACACGCAATGGACGCAGACGGGGTGCGCGATTATGATCGCGCCGCACAGCAGGAAGGTTCAATGAATTACCAGCGTTTTTTCTCAGAAGCGATCGATCAACTTCACGCTGAACGCCGCTATCGCGTCTTCGCAGATCTCGAGCGGATCGTCGGTGCGTTTCCGCGCGCGCTGTGGCGCTCCGGTGAAGAAACGCGTGAAATTACCGTCTGGTGCTCGAACGACTATCTGGGCATGGGCCAGCATGAGAGCGTGATCTCGGCCATGCAGAAGGCGGCCGGCTCGATGGGCGCAGGTGCCGGCGGCACGCGCAACATTTCCGGTACAAACCACCCGCTGGTGGAGCTCGAAGCCGAGCTTGCCGACCTGCACGGAAAGGAAGCCGGCCTCGTCTTCACATCGGGTTTCATCTCCAATGAAGCCTCCATCTCCACCATCGCCCGCCTCCTTCCCAACTGCCTGGTTCTTTCCGACGAGCTGAACCATGCCTCGATGATCGAGGGCGTGCGCCGCTCTGGCGCGGAGAAGAAGATTTTCCGGCACAACGATGTTGCGCATCTGGAAAGCCTGCTCAGGGATGCCGACCCCGGCCGGGCAAAGCTGATCGTTTTCGAATCCGTCTACTCCATGGACGGCGACATCGCGCCCATCGAGGCGATTGCCGATCTCGCCGACAAGTATAATGCGATGACCTATATCGACGAGGTTCACGCCGTCGGCATGTATGGCGCGCGGGGCGGTGGCATCACGGAGCGCGATGGCCTTGCGCATCGCATGGATGTTATCGAGGGCACGCTGGCCAAGGGCTTTGGCGTGATCGGCGGCTATATCACCGGCTCAACCGCCGTTATCGACGCGGTGCGCTCCTACGCGTCCGGGTTCATATTCACGACCGCCCTGCCACCGGCCATCGCGGCTGCGGCCACCGCATCGATCCGCCACCTGAAGACCTCCTCGGTTGAGCGCGAAGCGCAGCAGCGCCAGGCGCAGCAGACCAAGGACAAGCTTCTTGCAGCCGGTCTGCCGGTGATGCCGTCGCAGACCCATATCGTTCCGCTGCTCGTGGGCGATCCCGAACTGTGCAAGCAGGCCACGGATCACCTTCTTGAAAAGCACGGGATCTACATCCAGCCGATCAACTATCCGACCGTGCCACGCGGCACGGAGCGGCTGCGCATCACGCCGACGCCGTACCATGACGACGCGCTGATCGACACATTGCGCGATGCGCTTCTCGAAACCTGGGAAGCGCTCGGCATTCCCTTCAACGAAGCGGACCAGCCACAGCCGGCGAAATCCGAGCGGGTGGTGTCTCTTCTGGTTCCCAAGTCCGGCGGCTGACTTCTTTTTCCGAGCAAAAACAATGAGAACGCCGCCGTGATACCCTCCCGGCGGCGTTTTCGGATTTTCCCGGTGTTTTTCGATAAAAAGGCGAAAAAGCCCTATTTTTTCGACAAAAGGTCGCGGATTTCGGTGAGAAGCTGAACATCGGCCGGCGGGGCTTCGGGCTCTGCCGGCTTTTCGGCTTCCTTGCGGCGCAGCGCGTTCACGCCCTTCACCATGAGGAAAATGATCCACGCCAGAATCAGGAAGTTGACGACCACGGTCAGGAAGTTGCCGTAGGCGAACACCGCCCCTTGCTCCCGCGCAGCTTCCAGCGTCGTTGCGGTCACGGTGGACGAAAGCGGCATGAAATAGTTCGAAAAATCGAAACCGCCAAAAATGGCGCCGATGACCGGCATGATAATGTCATCGGTCAACGATTTCACAATAAGACCGAACGCGCCGCCGATGATCACGCCGACAGCGAGGTCCATCACATTGCCCCGTGCAATGAACTCCCGAAATTCTTTCATCATAAGGGTATCTCCCCAATCTAGAGCGTTTTCGCCTTTCGTTGAATCGCGAAAGCGCTCTACCTTGTTGTTTTGCGCAATTCCGGACGGAAAACCGGTTCCCACTTTTCCTGGAATTGCCCTGGCTGCAACCCCGGCGACTCAAAGGCCACCAGCACGTGCACAATAGCAGTGCCACAAGTGAGAAGCGCAACAAAAACCGTTCTTTTGACTTCACAGGGCTCATTGGCCGAAAGAAGCATTGGACACGCCACCGGGCCTGTGTTTGCCTTTTGACGTGCCCCGTGAGGAGGAGAATCGCGACCGGTGCAGGGTTGGGTCATCGCAATCATAGCCGTCGCTTACGTGACGCTGCTCTTCTTCATAGCGAGCGTCGGCGACAATCGCGCCGCCCGCCAGGGAGGGCTCGGCTCGCGCCCCTATATCTATGCGCTCAGCCTTGCGATCTATTGCACGTCCTGGACCTTCTTCGGCTCGGTGGGTCTGGCCTCCGAGCGCGGGCTGGAGTTTCTGGCCATCTATATCGGCCCGGTGCTGGTTTTCCTGTTCGGCTTCCCGATCCTCAAGCGCATCATCCGGCTCGCCAAGTCCGAGAAGATCACCTCGATCGCCGACTTCCTTGCCGCCCGCTATGGCAAGAGTTTTGCCGTCGCATCCGTAGCCACGCTCATCGCGACCTTCGGCACGATCCCCTATATCGCGCTGCAGTTGAAGGCGATTTCCGATTCCGTCAGCCTCATGGTCACGCATTACGACGGCGCGCCGCCGGTCATCGATTTTTTCGTGGGCGACATGGCGTTGATCGTCACCTTTCTGCTGGCAATCTTCGCCGTTCTCTTCGGCACCCGTCACGCCGATGCCACCGAGCATCAGGAAGGTCTGGTTCTGGCCGTTGCCGTGGAGACGGTGGTGAAACTAGCGGCCTTCCTCGCGGTCGGCATCGCCATCACCTATTTCTTCTTCGCGGGACCGCTGGATCTGGCACGCGCCGTAAGCAGCCTTCCAGAAGTGCAAAAAGCCTACACCTATCCCACGTCGCTTGCGACCTGGATCGTGATGACGACGCTGAGCGCTTTCGCCATCATCATGCTACCGCGGCAGTTCTACGTCACCATCGTGGAAAACCGCAGCACCACGGAACTCGAGACCGCAAGCTGGCTCTTTCCGCTCTACCTGGTGCTGATCAACCTTTTCGTGATTCCGATTGCCTTTGCCGGTCTGGCGCTCGTCGGCGACAAAGCCAATTCCGACCTCTACGTGCTCGCCCTGCCGCTGCTCGCCGGGCATGATCTTCTTGCCCTGGTCGCCTTCATCGGCGGGCTTTCGGCCGCCACCGCCATGGTCATCGTCGCCAGTGTGGCGCTTTCGATCATGATCTCGAACGACCTGGTGATCCCGCTTTTTCTGCGCCGCCTTCTGCGCCCCGACCACCGCGAGAAGAACGACTGGTCGTCAAGCATTCTCAACATCCGCCGCGCCGCCATCTTCATCATCCTTTTCACCGCGTTTCTTTATTACCGCGAGACCACGCACAACACGCGGCTGGCCGCCATCGGCCTCATCTCCTTTGCAGCCATCGCCCAGTTCGCGCCGGCCTTCTTCGGCGGGCTGATCTGGCGAGGTGCGAATGCGCGGGGCGCGCTGCTCGGCATGGGAGCGGGATTTGCCCTGTGGGGCTACACGCTTCTGTTTCCTTCGCTAGCCCCGCAAGGGACCAGCATCATCACGGACGGTCTCTTCGGCCTGCCGGCACTCAGGCCGCAGGCGCTTTTCGGCACCGTGGCCGAGCCGCTCAATCATGGTGTTCTGTGGAGCCTTGCCGTCAACACGCTGTTCTTCGTGCTGGGCTCGCTTTCGCGCGCGGCACAGCCGCTCGAACGCATCCAGGCGGCGATCTTCGTGCCCCGCGACACGGGCCCCATCCCGACCCTGCGCCGGTTTCGCACGGCGGTCACGGTCAACGACCTCAAAGACACGATCTCGCGCTATCTGGGTGCGGAACGCACAGAACGCTCCTTTGCCACTTTCGAGGCAACACATGGCGTTCGTCTCAACGGCAACGACCAGACGGGCATCGCCCTGGTGCGCTTCTCCGAACAATTGCTTGCCAGTGCGGTGGGTTCGTCTTCCTCACGGCTCATTCTTTCGCTGCTCTTCCAGCGCAATGACCGCTCACCGCGCGATGCGCTCAGGCTGCTCGACGACGCCTCCATGGCACTGCAGCACAATCGCGACCTGCTGCAGACCGCGCTCGACCAGATGGAAGAAGGCGTGACCGTGTTCGACCGCGACTTCCAGCTCATCTGCTGGAACCGGCAGTACAGAACGCTCTTCAACCTGCCGGACGAAATGGGCCAGGTTGGCGTCTCGCTCGACCGGTTCGTCAATCTGCTCGCAGTGCGCGGGGAAATTCCCGTCGACGCCTATACGGTGACACTCAACCGTTTCACCGACTTCGGAATGCCCTGGGAGATCAGGCTGCGAAAGAGCGGGCGCATCATCGAACTGCGTACCAACCCCATGCCCGACGGTGGCATCGTTGCCACCTACACCGACATCACACCGCGTGTGGAGGCGGACATCGCCCTGAAGCGCATCAACGAAACACTGGAACAGCGCGTGGCCGACCGCACGGCGGAGCTGATGCGGGTCAATGAGGAGCTTGCACAGGCGCAGGTGATCGCCGAAGAAGCCAATCTCGGGAAAACGCGTTTTCTGGCGGCGGCCGGCCACGACATTCTCCAGCCGCTCAATGCGGCCCGGCTCTACTGTTCGTCGCTGATGGAACGCGCCGATGGCGGAGAGACACGCGAGTATGTCAGCAATATCGAATCCTCGCTCGATTCCGTGGAAACGATCCTCGGGGCCGTGCTCGACATTTCGCGTCTGGACACCGGTGCGCTGAAACCCTCAGCCAGTGTCTTCAAGCTCGATGGCCTGCTGCGCCAGCTGAGCACGGATTTCATGCCACTGGCCGAGGAAAAGGGGCTGGAGCTGACCATCGTCCCCTCGACGCTCACCGTGAACACGGACCGCAACCTGCTGCGGCGCCTCGTTCAGAACCTGGTCTCCAATGCGATCAAGTACACGCCGAGCGGCCGCGTGCTTGTGGGTGTGCGGCGGCGTGGCACGCTTCTCGAACTGCAGGTCATCGACACGGGTATCGGCATTGCGCCCGACAAGCTGAATACAGTGTTCCGCGAGTTCACCCGGCTGGAGGAAGGCGTGCGGCAGGCTCAGGGGCTGGGCCTTGGTCTCTCGATTGTCGACCGCATCGCGCGGGTTCTGAACATGGAAATACGTCTCGATTCCGAAGTTCACGGCGGCACGCGCTTCTCCGTCATCATCCCGACAAGCTCCACCCCTGCGAGGGAGGTCGAGAGGCCCGCGCGCCCTGCGGCGGTCCAGCAGACCATGCTGGAGGGATTGCGTGTGTTGTGTATCGACAACGATCCGCGCATTCTCGACGGGATGCGCCGGCTTCTGGAAGGGTGGGGCTGCGCCGTTTCGACGGCGACCGGATCGGCCACCCTGCCCGATTTTTCGGGCGGAGCGCCCAACATCATCCTGGCCGATTATCATCTCGACAACGAAGTGGGGCTCGATGTGATCGCCGCATTGCGGGCGCGCTATGGAGAAACGATACCGGCAATCCTGATCACCGCCGACCGTTCCAACGAAGTGCGCGCCGAGGCGGAGGCGCTGACTGCCATGGTGCTGAACAAGCCTCTGCGCCCGGCATCGCTGCGCACATTGCTGATGCGCTGCCGCCAGATGCTCGCGGCAGCGGAATAGGCGAGCAGAACAGAACCAGCGACGGCTTCAGCTTTCCGTTGCGATGGTGTCGGCCCCGATTTTCGACAGGCGGATCACGGCCTGGGTGCGACTGTCTACATCCAGCTTCTGCAACACCGCGGAGACATGCGCCTTGATGGTTGCTTCCGAGACGTTGAGCTCGTAGGCGATCTGCTTGTTCAGTAGCCCTTCCGCCAGCATGCTCAGCACCCTGGTCTGTTGCGGCGTGAGGGTTTGCAGCCGGCGGATGAGATCGGCAATCTCCGGATCGACCTCGGCGCCCAGATCGATGTCGGCGGGCGTATAGATACCGCCATCAAGGATGGTCTGAACCGCCGTTCGGATCTCGTCCATGCCTGACGATTTCGAGATGAAACCGGACGCGCCCAGTTCCAGCGCCCGCCTGATGGTTTCCGGATCGTCGTGAGCCGACACGACAACGATCGGCACCGCCGGGTTCATTCCGCGAAGCGCAATCAACCCCGACAGACCGCTGACGCCCGGCATGGAAAGATCGAGCAAAACGAGATCGATACTCTCGTCGACCAGCGCTTTCGCGCCTTCAAAGTCGCCTGCTTCCAGTATCCTGCATGCATCGTCGAGTCCGGAAAGAGCGCCCTTCAACGCTCCCCTGAACAGAGGATGGTCGTCGGCGACCAGAAATCTATAGCCCGATGCCAAAAGTCCCTCCCGCGCCTGCGGCATTTTTGTCGTCTTCTTCCGTCGCAGGTTCCGGCGGCGATTATGCGGGGAATAGCCATCATTTCAAGCTCTGCCATAGCCAGACACTCCACCACTCGCCAAAACGCTCGCAGAAGATTTACTTGCCTGCCCCACATCTATGCCACAGACTCGCCGGGAGGGTGAAAACCCGTGAGCCTGCTATGGAGAAAATCCACAAGGTAGCAATGTTCTGCATCGGTCGCGCCGTGATGTTCGGCGCCTTTGCCATTGGCCTGGTGATGCTGAGCTTCTCATTCGATCTGGTGCTCGCTTTCAGCGCAGGCGCATTGATGACGCTGATCATGTCCGAGCTTCTAATACTCAAGGCCTACGCGCTTGCGCGGCAAAACCCCAGGAAGACCGAGGTCTGGATGCATCTGAACCCGAATGCGCGCCCGGTCGGCCGTTCGGGCGCAAAAGTGTTCATCGCCATCCTGAAAGACATCTATCTGCGCTTCGCCGTTCTCAGCCTGCAGGTTGGCTGCGGGTTCTTTGTCTTTTCAATGGTGCTGCGCGTGGTGCGCGCGATCGCATAGAGCAGTCTGCAGCCAGGCGCGCCACCCGACGTCCGCGCAGATGCGAAAACGCTCTGGCATATTGCTTTCGCGCAATTGCGGGCAGAAAACCGGTTTCCACTTTTTTCGGAATTGTTCAGGTCCGGTCAGGTGCAGGCGTATCGGGCGACGTGGTCTTTTCTTCCTTCTCGAAATCCTTCACGATTCCCATGAAACGGCGGAAGAAACGCTCCATCAAACCCAGGGTTTGCTCGAACTCTTCCTCGGACGGCAGATCCGATGCCGCTTCTGGGGATGCGCCTTCCAGCGCTTCGACCCGCTCCTCGAGGGTTTCGAGCCTGTCCTGAAGCGCGGCAATGTCTTCCTCATAGGCCGTGCGTTCATCGGCCGCCGGCGCACAGACGAGCTGTCCCGACCGCTCGCGGCAGATTGACATGGCACCGGTCTGGGTGTCCATGCGCACATAGCCTTCTTCCGTGCGCTCAAGCCGAAAGCGTTCGGCCTCCTGCGCCATGGCGTTCGCCGTCATGGACAGGATGATCAGCGCTCCTGTCACCGCGATTGTCTTGCGCATGGGTCTGCTCCGCGTTCATGCTTCTGTTGATGGGATCATGCGCAAGGAATGCGCCATAAATGGGATAGACCGCAATCCCCCGAAAACGCCTTTTCGGGCCTTTCGCTGACACTGTATTGCAAGTATAGCCGCTGGCATGGTCCACCTGATCTATAAAATCTGTCCCCGCACGCTCTGGCAGGAAGCCGAGACCGCGGGAGTGTTCAATGGCGCGCCGATCGATCTCGCCGACGGTTATATTCATTTCTCCACGGCGGGGCAGGTCAAGGAGACAGCCGCCAGGCACTTTGCCGGGCAGGACGACCTGCTGCTCGTCGCCGTTGAAGCAGGCGCGCTTGGAAATGCGCTGAAATACGAAATCTCGCGCGGGGGCGCTCTCTTTCCGCATCTCTATGCCTCTCTGCCGCTCGATGCGGTTGCATGGGTGCGGCCCCTGCCGCTGGGCGCAGATGGCCTCCACCTTTTTCCAGAGCTATCAGAATGAAATCGCTGCTCGACAGGATTGCGCGCCAGGCCCTTTTCCGGATGGATTCCGAACGCGCCCACAACCTTGCGATCATGGCCCTGAAAAGCGGCATGCCGCTGGCCCGGCCACCGCAGATCAGCAAACGCCTCAAAACCATAGTGGGCGGGATGGTGTTTCCCAACCCGCTCGGCATGGCAGCCGGCTTCGACAAGAATGCCGAGGCAGCGGACGGCCTGCTGCGGCTGGGCTTCGGCTTCGTGGAATGCGGTACCGTTACCCCGAAGCCGCAGGAGGGAAACCCCAAGCCGCGCCTTTTTCGGCTGGAGGAAGACAGCGCGCTCATCAACCGGATGGGTTTCAACAATGACGGCATCGTGGCGGTGCGCGAGCGCATCAGGAGCCGTGCCGGCAGGGGCGGAATTGTCGGCGTGAACATCGGCGCCAACAAGGACAGCACGGATCGCATCGCCGATTATGAGGCGGGCGTGCGTGCCTTTGGCGATATCGCCTCCTATCTTGCCGTCAACATCTCCTCCCCCAACACGGCCGGGCTGAGGTCGCTTCAGGATCGTGCAAACCTCTCCGAACTCCTTCACCGGGTGATCGAAACACGCAACGAAGTCGCCAAGCTGCGGCGTGCGCCGATTCCGCTGTTCCTGAAGATCGCACCTGACCTCACCGACGCTGCCCTGGCCGACATAGCCGACGAAGCGCTAGGCAAACGCATCGACGGGCTGATCGTCAGCAACACCACGCTTTCGAGAGCGGGCGTCACAAGCCGCCTGGCACACGAGACGGGCGGGCTCTCCGGCCAGCCTCTTTTCGAACGGTCCACGGTCATTCTTGCCAAGATGCGGCTGCTGGTCGGGCCGGCCATGCCGATTATCGGCGTTGGCGGGGTTTGCTCCACTGAAACGGCGCTGGAGAAGATCCGCGCCGGTGCCGATCTGGTACAGATGTATAGCGGCCTGATCTTCGGCGGCACCTGCCTGCCCGGCAGGATTCTGGAAGAGATGAGCGCATTCGCACAGCGCGAGAACCTCTCTTCGCTGCGTCAGCTGCGCGACACCCGCGTGGACGAATGGGCTGCGCGCCGCCTCGACTGACGTCTATTCCGCGAACGTTCTGCGCATTCGTGACGGCACAATGGCGAAGAGGCTGATGCCGCGAACGATCAGAAGAATGTGGAATGCCGCCCACAATCCATGATTGCCAAAACTTCTCGTCAAAAAGAACAGGCAGGCGAGATAGAGCGCGAAAGAAAGCAGCATCGTGTTGCGCATGTCGCGCGACCAGGTTGCGCCGATGAACACCCCATCCATCTGAAATGCCAGAACGCCAGAAATGGAGATCAGCGCCGCCCAGGGCAGAAAGGTGTTGGCGGCCGTTCGCACATCCTGTGCCGTGGTGATGAAGGCTATTAGCGCCTCGCCGGCCAAAAGCAGAAACAGCGACATGGCAATGGCAAGCCCGAAGCCCCACGCCACCGTCAGCCTAAGGGAGCGAAGAAAGGCGGGGCGGTAACGCGCGCCCACGGCACGCCCTGCCAGTTGCTCGGCGGCGGTGGCGGTCCCGTCGAGGAAATATCCCGCGACCAGGAAAAAATTCATCAGGATCGCATTGGCAGCCAGAGTGACGGTACCAAACTGCGCGCCCTGCCTGGTGAAGAGCGCGAATGCAGCGAGAAGCGAGAATGACCGGATCATGATGTCGCCATTCATGGCAACCATCCGGACGATCCGGGGCGTGTCGAAGACCCGCCGCAGCGAAACGCGGGGCCCGCGCCGAAAGCGCCAGGCCAGCACTGCGAACCCTGTGAGCATGCCGACAGCTTCGCCACCCACCGTGCCCCAGGCCACACCCTCGATGCCCCAGCCCAGCGACAGCGCGAGAAACATCGACAGCGCAATGTTCGTGCCGTTCAGGATGAACTGCAGCACGAGCCCGAGCACGCCCTCGCCCCTCCCGAGCACATATCCAAGAATTGCGTAGTTGATGAGCGAGACGGGGGCGGCGAGAATTCTGATCGAGACATAGGCACGCATGGCTGCCGCCACTTCGGGCTCGGCTCCCATGAAATACACACCGCCGGCAACCACGAACGAACCGAGCAGCACAACGAGAAGACCGGCGGCCAGGGCAACCAGCAATGCCCGCCACAGAACCGCCTGTTCCTCCAGCGCATTGCCCTGACCATAGGCCTGCGCGACGAGGCCGGTCGTGCCGGAGCGCAGAAAATTGAACGTGGTGAAGACCACGTCGAAGACGATGGCGCCCGCCGCCAGCCCGCCCAGCAGGGCCGCGTCTCCATACTGGCCGACAATGGCCGTATCGGCGATGCCCAGAAGCGGCGTGGTCAGATAGGCCAGCGTCATGGGCAGGGCGATCGACAGGACGAGGCGGTTCGTCACCGTGAACGGATGCGATACGCGGTCTTGCGGCTGAGCATGATCCATGGAAATGCGCCCCTGGCTTCGCTAACGGCGATAGTTCAGGAGGCGCAGGATCAGAAAGGCCGGCACGACAATTGCCGCGCCCAGCAGGATATAGCTTGCGAAACGGCCGAGCGCATCGAACCCCATGTTCCAGAGATGAACGACAGTGTCACGTAGCGCATGGATGATGTCGAACGGAGACCAGTTGAACGCGCTCATCACAAAGCCGACGATGAGTGAAACGATCAGCAGTTTGATGATGACGCGCAGCGGGCTGTCGCCGAGGAATCTGGTCAGTGCCGACACCGGAATGCTCCTTGATCTTGACCGCAAAGAGATACGCACCCTGATGCAGGTGCGCAAGCCTGGATGGGGCGCCAAAGGGCTGGCCTTGATCGGAGCATCTGGAGCGGGTAGCGGGAATCGAACCCGCGCGTTCAGCTTGGGAAGCTGACAGGCTACCATTACATCATACCCGCGCAGCGCGCATTAATCCGCGACCTTAAGCCCGGCGTCAAGCGGGTTTGTGAGAGGGTGGTGCGGTTGTTGCCGGTTTTGGGGCGAGCGGGTCTGCTGATTGTCGGAGTGCTCGAAACGATCACCGCGGCACGTGGCAAGCCGAGGATGGCTATTGGTTACAGCGGCGCCCGGACAGAAACCCGCACACCACAAAGATATGCCCAAGTACTCCCGAGCCGAGCTCTACATATTCTTCTGCAGCGCACGCATATAGCCCATCGCATAGGCCATCCCCGAGTGCCAAGGCGCATCGCACGCCATCAGTGGTGTGTGATCCGGAATCATGACACCGGTAAAGCTCGCTTCATTGAGTATTCGGACGATGCGCGCCATATCGATATCACCTTCGTCCACAAACGTCTCACTGTAGTTGGGGGCCTTGCCGCGTACGTTGCGGAAATGGATATAGGCGATGTTTCCGTTTTCCGCATGGTATCTGGTTGTCTCGTAGATATCCCCCTCCGTCATCTCGGACAGCGATCCCAGACAGAACTCCAGCGCGTTGGAAGAACTGGGATGGATGTTGATGAGCCGCTGATACATGGCCTGTTGATAAACGAGGCGCGGAGTACCGCGTACAAAAGGGACCGGCGGGTCGTCTGGATGCGCAGCGAGACGCACCCCTGCCTCTTCCGCCACCGGAAGCACTGCATCGAGAAAGTACGACAGGCGCTGCCACAGGGTCTCATGATCGATCTCTTCCACGGTGCCCTGCGGCGCATCTGGATCATAAACCATGTTCCAGATCATGCCATTCGGGATTGGTGTGTCATCGACACCATCCATTGCAACCGACTCTGCATTGCCGCGTGCAAAAGGGCCAACCACCCGGCTGGCGACGCCGGCCAAGCTGAAATTGTAACCGATCACCGGAATGCCCGCAGCGCCGGCATTGCGTATAAACGTCCGGATTGTATCGATCTGCTCGTCCCGGCGCGGGCCTGCAAGGAGGACGTCGTGCCAGTGAGATGGATCGAAGTTCTCAATGGCCGCCAGTTCGAGACCGGCATGGCTCAAGCGGTCGCGCAAGGCCCGCAATGCTTCCAGGGACCAGCGCTCTGTCGACCCGCCAGCCCTGCCCCATCCGCCCTGCCGGCCAACAGGCTGATTGACCCGCCCCTCCTCGGCCGTGCCAAAATAATCAACCAGATGAACGACAGCGTGGGTCGCACCGCATTGCCGGGCGAACCTGAACGTCTCGTCGTTCAGCATGTGGTGATAGAAACCGAAGCCAAGTTTAAAGCTTGCCATGGCGGAAGTCCTCCCAAAGCAGATTGAATGTCGAGTGACGTAGCGCTGAAAATGGTTGCTTTAAGCCTAGAAACCGATCGAGATGCCGCCGTCTACAGGCAGGGAAACGCCGGTTACGAAGCGTGCGGCGGGTGAAGCCAGATAGACAGCCGCCTCCGCGATATCTTCCACCGCCCCCAATCGACCGACAGGCGTTCGCGACAGGATTTTTTCGAGCCGCTGCGGATCCCTCCTGAAGATATCGCGGTTCATGTCGGTTTCGATAAAACCAGGTGCAATGGCATTTACGCGAACGCCGGCGGCTCCGAATTCGACGGCCAGCTGCCGGGTCAGACCAGCGAGAGCAGCTTTGGAGGACGTGTACGCGGCGACCTGCGGGATGCCGAAAAGGCTCGCCATGGAGGTAATCATGATGATCGAACCGCTCTGGCGCTCACACATGGGCTTAGCGACCTCACGGGTAAGTGCAAATGAACCGAGCAGGTTGGTCGTCAGAACACGAAGGAAGTCCGCATCGCCCGTATCCAGCGTGGGAAGCTTGAGATGCGCTCCGGCATTGTTGACCAGGATATCGACCGGCGCCACTGCCTCCAGTCTGGCGGCGGTCACTGCACTGGCTGCAGTATCCGAAATGTCGGCAACCACATAACCCGCGTTGCCATCAAGTTCGGCGACGGCCTGGTGAAGCCGGTCTTCGCGCCGACCGACAATCGTCACTCTTGCTCCTGCGGAGCAGTACGACCGGGCCATTGCGAGGCCGAGCCCAGTAGCGCCACCGGTTACAACGGCATGAAGATTGCGCAGCGGTTCAGCCCTGTTCATTCGCATTTCCATCAGACTCGCCGCCGCCAATGGGTCGCCCCGCGACCCGGTCTGCAACTATCGAAATCAGCGCGTCGTCGAAATGCGCAGCCATGGCCACAGCTGCGGCAGCACCGTCACCCATGCGAATTGCCGTGACAACGTCACTATGCAGAACATGTATCCGCTGCAACTCCCGCTGTGAGTTTCTCGCCGCAATGCCGTGAGCGATGGATTCACGCATGGGCCCTCTTATCGATGCGATAAGGTTGTACAGCATCGCATTGCGCGATGCCGAGGCAATCAGCAGGTGGAGCTGGACGTCAAGATCGATGAACGCTCTGTGGTCTTTTTCATCAAGGTGCTTCTTCATCAGAGCGACTGTTTCTTCCAGACGCCTGCAGTCATCCTCTCCCGCCCGCTGCGCTGCAAGTATCGCGCTTTGAACCTCCAACCCGCGACGAACCTCCAGCAGCTCCTGAACGCTGCCAGAATCCAGAGCCAGAGAAAGCTTGAAAAAAAGACCTGGCAGTTTGCCGTCGATGGGTTGCACCATCGGGCGACGACCACTGTGCATTTCGACCAGTCCAATAGACTTCAACTGGCCAAGCGCCTCGCGCACCACCGGACGACTGATCCCGAACATGTCTGCCATCTCACCCTCCGATGGCAATTGATCGCCGGGTGCCATTGCCGTGTTCTGAATGTGCTCCATCAGTTGCTGCGCAACCTGATCAGCCAGCGTTTCGCGTTTAAGCACGTCCCTAGTCTTCAAAAGATAAACCTCATTGGCCCTCACTGGGTCAAAGCTACCGGGGCCATCTCTTGCTGTCAAGCTGTCATACACCTTGACAGTTATAACGCTGTTGGTTTAGCTACCCCTCCAACGGTTGACAAACCAACCGCACTGTCCGGCTCATCAATGGAGGCATCAGGGCATGCAACGACAGCACGACCCGGCACTTGACAAGGAAAGATTTGCCGCTGCCAAACAGCAGCTACACACCAATGTCGTGGGCGACATTCTCGATTCCCTTGGGCTTTACGATCAGTTTCTGCGCCCCGAACTGAGGCCGGTTCAACACGACGCAGTGTTGATCGGGCGGGCTATGACCGTTCTTGAAATCGATGCGCCGTTCGCCAGTTTCGAAGACGCCCACAATGCAACCGTGGCACAGCCCTTCGGCATGATGTTCGAAGCCCTGGACAGCCTGAAGGAGAACGAGGTGTATGTCTGCACAGGGGCATCGCCGCGCTTTGCCCTGTGGGGCGAGTTGATGTCGACCCGCGCAGCCGTACTCGGGGCAGCGGGCGCCGTCGTCGACGGCTACTCGCGTGACACGCGCGCAGTGGCCAATCACCCGTTTCCGGTATTTTCCCACGGGAGCTACGGCCAGGATCAGGGGGCCCGCGGCAAGGTTGTGGACTATCGCGTTCCGATCCGGATGGGCAATGTGTGGATCAATCCGGGGGACATCATTTTCGGCGACATCGACGGCGTGCTGGTCGTGCCACAGCAAGTTGAGGATGAGGTCTTCGCAAAGGCCATGGAGAAAGTGTCCGGCGAGAACGTTGTCCGCAACGCCCTGGCTGCCGGTCTGAGCACCGTCGAAGCCTACAAGCACTATGGAATAATGTAGGCACGCAGGTCCGCGCTTCTGGAACCATGCAATGCCAACCGCACCAGTTGAGAAACATGGCAGGAGATCGACCAGATGCTCCTGCCAGTCAGCGGAGGGCCAGCCCTTCGACTGGCCGTGCCGCGCAACGCATCATCGACCCAGCGCTATCGAACACAAAACCAACCACATAAACAGCATATGGAGGAGAAAATGCTGACAAGACGTTCGCTAACAAAGACAGTTGTAGCGGGCTTGGCCGCTGCCATACTGGCGGGCTCTGCACACGCAGCCGACATGACGTTGAAACTTGGCCATTTGGCCAATGAAGACAACATCTGGCACAAGGCTACAATCAAGTTCGGCGAGGAATTGAAGGCGCTCACCGACGGACGCATCGAGGTCGAGGTCTACCCCAACGAGTCGCTCGGCAAGGAAATGGATCTCATCAACGGCATGCAGCTTGGCACCGCCGACATGACGATCAGCGGCGAAAGTCTCCAAAACTGGGCACCCATGGCCTCGCTCCTAGGTATTCCCTATGCATTCAAGTCGCTTGAGCACATGGACGAAGTCATCAATGGCGACATCGGCGACCAGATCGAAGCCGATATCATTGCAAAGGCGAAGGTTCGCCCGATTGCCTATTTTGCCCGGGGCCCTCGCAACCTGACATCCAACCGTGAGATCAGGTCGCCCGACGACCTGAATGGCCTCAAGCTCCGGGTTCCCAACGTTCCGCTTTTCGTCGATGTCTGGAAAGCACTTGGTGCTTCACCAACGCCGATGGCTTTCTCCGAGGTTTTCACCTCGCTGCAGAACGGGACCATCGACGCTCAGGAAAATCCGCTGGCGCTTATCAAGTCTGCGAATTTCAATGAAGTCCAGAAGTTCGTAAACCTGACCGAGCATTCCCGCTCCTGGATTTATCTGGTGATTTCCGAGTTGACCTGGAACAAGCTTTCCGATGCCGACAAGGAAGCCGTGCTGGAGGCGGCAGAGCGGGCGCAGGCCTTTGAACGTGCAGCGTTTCTTGAAGATGAAAAACAACTCGTCACAGAGTTGCAGGAAAAAGGCATGACCTTCGTTGAAACCGACAAGGCCGCATTTGCGGTCAAAGCGAAGGATGCCGTTCTGATGAACGTCAAACCCGAGATCAAGGGTATCGTCGAAGACCTGTTTTCCAATTGAACGATCCGTGCTTCGGGCGCTATCCGCCCGGAGCACCTTTTGACAGAACGGGGGGAGCCATCATGTTGAGGGTGCTCGAAACTGGCAGTCGTATCGCGGCAGGATTCGCTTTCGTTGCCTTGATGGTGGCGGTGATTACGCAGGTCGTCGGACGTTCAATCATCGGCGTTTCACCGGTGTGGACAGAGGAGCTGACGCGTTTCGCATTGCTGTATCTGGCCGCTTTCGGAGCCGGCCTCTCGTACCGCTCGGGCGAGCTGGTCAATGTTGATCTTATCTGCGAGGCGCTGCCCGGTGCATGGCCGCACCGCCTGCGCCTGCTTTCAGCGATCCTCACAGCAGTGCTCTGTCTGGGACTGATCCTCCCAGCATGGAAATACACCAGCATTGGCGCACTACAAACCTCAACGGCACTGGGATGGCGCATGGATGCCGTTCACGCCACCATGCTCGTGCTGCTTGTTTCTCTTTTCGTCTTTTCGCTGGGCCGGGCAGTCAACATGCTTCGCGGCAGGACGGACGGATTTCCGGAACGCCGGGCAGGAGATGGCAGATGAGCCTTTTCATATTGATCTTCGTGTTTGTCGCCGGACTGGGCCTGGGCGTGCCTGTGGCGATAACACTGGGACTTGCCTCAATGGCTTACCTGCTGACGGCGGATATCCCGCTCGTCGTCATGCCCCAGAAAATGTATGCCGGCATCGACGTTTTTGTTCTGCTGTGTATTCCCGGCTTCATCCTCGCCGGCAATTTGATGAACTCCGGAGGCATCACAGAGCGCATCATCCGCTTCGCCAATGCACTCGTCGGCTGGGCCCGCGGAGGGTTGGGGCTGACCAACATCGCTGGCTCGATGCTGTTCGGCGGGATCTCCGGCACCGCCGTGGCCGATGCCGCGTCAATCGGCGGAATGATGATACCGGGCATGAAGAAAGCCGGTTATCCAGCCGATTTTTCTGCTGCCGTAACAGCGGCCTCATCGACCGTCGGACCGATTATACCACCATCGGTTCCCATGATTATCGTCGGCGCACTCTCGGGCATCTCGGTCAGCAAGATGTTCCTTGCCGGCGCCATTCCAGGCATACTCATGGGACTGGCGATGATGGTCACCGCATATTTTATCGCAGTGCGCCACGGCTTTCCGCGACAACCCTGGCAGGGGCTGGGCGAGCTGGCACGTTCATTCTTCAGCGCATTCTGGGCGATCGCGATGACCGCACTCATCATCGGCGGTCTGCTCTCGGGTCTGGCAACTCCCACGGAAACGGCCATCGTCGCCAGCCTCTATGCCTTCGCGGTCGGAGCGTTCATTTACCGCGATCTACCAATCCGTGCGGTGCCTCGAATTGTCATCGACAGCGCGGTCTCATCGGCGGCCATCCTCGTCCTGATTGGATTTGCCAATGTCTTTGGCTGGATTCTCGTTTCCGAGCGCATCCCGCAGGCAATTGCGACGGCGGTTCTGTCGATCACCGACAACAAGTATCTCGTCATTCTGCTGATCAACATTCTGCTTCTGTTCGTCGGCATGTTCATGGAGACGATCGCCGCGCTCATCATCCTGTTTGTGCCGCTGCTGACGCTGTCGCAAAGCGTCGGGGTGGACCCGCTTCACTTCGCAACCTTCGCCGTTCTGAACCTGATGATCGGTCTGACGACCCCACCTGTGGGTGTCTGTCTTTTTGTCTGTGCCAATATCGCCAGACTGCCGCTCACACCGGTGGTGCGCGCGATTGCGCCGTTCCTGCTCACCAACATGATCGTGCTGCTTCTCGTCTCGTACGTCCCTGCTTTCGCCACGTGGCTACCTTCCCTGCTTCTCGATTGAAGGAAATGCGCATGGAAACCCGTGTCTGCCGGCTCTACGACAAGCATGACCTGCGTGTGGAAACAGAGACCATTGCCGAGCCGGCTCACGGTCAAGTGCTCGTTGCCATTGGAGCAGGCGGCATCTGTGGTTCCGATCTCCACTATTTTCACGATGGTGGCTTTGGCCCCATCCGCATCCGGGAGCCCATCATCCTGGGGCACGAGGTTGCCGGCACAGTGCTCGCCGTCGGACCGGATGTCACCGGACTTGACGCAGGAGACCGTGTTGCGATCAACCCCAGCCGACCTTGCAACACCTGCAAATACTGTCTGGAAGGCCTGTTCAATCATTGCCTGAACATGCGCTTTTACGGGTCTGCCATACGACACCCGCACGAACAGGGAGCGTTTCGCGATCGCATCATTTCCGAAGCGTTTCGATGTGAGAAGATCCGCCCCTCGACGAGTCTGGCTGAAGCAGCCTGCGCGGAACCCCTTGCGGTCTGCCTTCATGCACGCAGCCAGGCCGGTACGCTAAAGGGAAAACGCGTTCTCATCACCGGGGCTGGACCGATCGGCGCACTGTGTGCGGCCGTGGCAAAGGAGGACGGAGCGGCCGAGATCGTCATCACCGACCTGCAGGAGAAGCCGCTTGCAGTGGCCCGTAGAATGGGCGCAACTTCCACGATCAACGTCGCGCGCGACAGCGCTCCGATCAGCGCCTACACGGCGGACAAGGGATATTTCGATGTCGCGTTCGAGTGCTCTGCCGCCGGGCCTGCCATCCGCATGGCCATCGAATGCATTCGCCCGTGTGGCATTATCGTACAGGTCGGGGTGACGGGTGATATCGCATTGCCGATCAATGCAATTGCCGCAAAGGAGATCACCCTCAGGGGAACCCATCGGTTCTATGCGGAGTATTCCAGGGCCGTTCGTCTGATCGACAGCGGCAAAATCGACGTCAGGCCGGTTATCACCGACACTTTTCCGCTGGAAATGGCGCGGGCGGCCTTCGAGACCGCAGGAGACCGCACGCGCTCGGTGAAAGTTCAACTGACATTCGAGTAGTGGAATGCTCCATGGGTCTGCGGATTCTCAATGCCGTGCAGATCAGGTTCAAGGCTGGCTTTTTGAAGCCTGGCGATGGTTAGACTCAGGCCCCATTGATCTGTATTTACAGCTGTGATCGACGTGGCCTACCTCAGGGGCCATCGGACGGCTTCCAGACTGCAGGCAAAGAGGAGGCACGGGCCGCGTGATTGGACGCACGAAAGGCGACGTGAACACCAGATTTCATGCAGCAACGGATGCGACGGGTCGCCCGATCAGTTTCTTGCCAAGCGCAGGTCAGGAGAGCGGTGACGCCGGTACGGCTGCCTTGCTTGATGAGCGTCCCAGGGCCGAATGGCGGCTGGCAGACCGTGGCTATCATACTGACTTGCATCGTGACGCTTTACAGACGAAGGGGATCACACCCTGCATTCCGGGCCGGAAATCCCGGAACAAGTCCATGAAATAGGGCAAGTGCCTCTACCAAAGGCGCAACCAGATCGAGATCATGCTCGGGGTCTCGAAGGACTGTCGACGGATATCGATGCGCTATGCCAGTTGTCCAATGATATTTTTCTCCGTAACCGCGCTCGGCGAAACCATCATATTATTAATTTAGTCGACTATTCACTAGCCAAAATTATCTGTATTGACGAATCTTTATTATAAATATTACGTATAATTATTTGAATTTTTTACATCAGATTCAGCAACCGAGGCGATATGACCAAGACCTGGGACGGGCCGTTTGAAGCGCAGCACTACGAAAGCGCGCTGAATCTTTCGATGCAGTTCTACTATGCGCAATACTCGGGTGATCTGCCACCAGATCATCCTGTTTCATGGCGTGGCGACAGTTTTCTAAACGACGGGGCCGATGTGGGCGTGGACCTTTCCGGGGGATGGTTCGATGCCGGCGACCTCATAAAATTCGGCCTGCCGATGGCCTATTCGGCCACAGCGCTCGCCTGGGGCGGCATCGATTTCAAACAGGGATACCAGCAAAGCGGTGCTTATGACGACCTGATTGAGCACCTTACGTTCGTCACCGATTACTTTATGCGCGCCTACGACAATGGCGGCACCGAAAATGACCCCAGCGATGATGTGTTTTATGTGCAGGTCGGCAATCCATATCAATGGCACAACACCTATTGGGGGGCGCCCGAGACAGCGCCCGAAAACGATCCAAATCTCTCTCGAGTAGCCCTCGCCGCATCCGCTTCCAAGCCCGCTGGCGACATCGCAGGAGAGACAGCAGCGGCTTTGGCTTCTGCCTCCATGGTTCTGAGAGCGGATGGACAGGTTGCGTTGGCTGATCAACTACTTGAGGAGGCAAAGCAGCTCTTCAATTTTGCCGAAGCATATCCTGAAGAATTTCGCGACCCGCTGTCCGATGAGTTCTACAGGTCGTACGACGCGCAGGACGAGCTGGCCTGGGGGGGCGGCCTGGCTCTACAAGGCGACGGGTGACCCGGCGTATCTGCACAAGGCGGAAGCCTATGCGCAGCATCTGGTTTACGATGGCGGAAACCAGCCTACCGACAAGAAATTCGGCTGGGCATCGAAAGACTTTGGAGTTGCCGCCTTACTGGCTGAAGCGACAGGTGACCAACAGTACTTTGATAGGCTTTCTGACCATCATGCAATTCTGCAGAACATATCCTACATGGCGGATGCGACTTCAACGAATTCCGGGTTGGCACAACTCGACTGGTGGGGAGCCACCCGTTTTGCAGCAAATGCTGCATTGATAGAACTGCAGTATGCGCGCTTGTTGGCCGAGCGAGGCAATCCAGGTGATGCCGCACTGATTGGTGAGTTAATTAGATTTGGCTCCGATCAGATCGATTATATCCTGGGAGATAACCAGTCGAACCAGAGTTATCTGATCGGATTTGGCTCCAAATATCCGCAGCAGCCGCATCACCAAGCCTCTTCGGGCTTCGGATGGGACCGTTATAACGACGATGTTCCCAACACGCATACACTTTACGGCGCAATGGTAGGCGGACCCTCGACCTGGGACCAGGCGAGCGGAGGTCACTCTAATGTATGGAGTTGGGCCGACGACCGAACGGATTACATTAGGGCGGAGGTCTCGACGGATTACAATGCCGGACTTTCATCCGTTCTTGCCGCACTGGCCGAACTGGCCGGCAATGGCGACCCAACCGACAGCGTGACTGGTGATATTGGAGGAGCGTACGGCAATTATTTTGGCGGAACAGCGCAGGACGAGGTGGTGAATTTCCACGGCGGAAGCGGGAATTATGCGGATGGCGGCACCGGTGCGGATCAGCTGGCTTTTGGTTACAACGCGTCCGACTACACCCTCCTGGGCGAAGGCGATCACTTTACAATCCGCAAGGTCAATTCCACGGACAGTATTCAGTTCACGAATTTTGAGCAACTTTCGTTCGCAGATGTGCCAGCGGTTTCGGTTGCGGACCTGGTTGCCAACTCTGGCTACCAGGCTGGAAGCCATTGGGCTACCGCACAGAATGTGAGCGATTTGTTAGGGAGCAGCGCATTCATCGGCGGTACTTACGGAAACTACTTCAATGGTTCTGCCGATAACAACATTCTCTTTTTTATGGGTGGCGAAGGGAATTACGCAGACGGTGCGGGTGGTGACGATCGCGTCGTTTTTCAAGGCGATGCGTCCGGCTACACCATCCTTGGTGAAGGAGATCATTTCACCGTCCGTGAGGTTGGATCGACCGACAGTATCCAGTTTACGAACTTTGAAGCAGTCTCGTTCGATGGAAGCGGAGTTGTTCGAATTTCGGATTTGGTGGCCGCTGCAGGCCAGCAACCCGGCAGCCATTGGGTTGGGCCGCAAAACATCGCAGATCTCTTGCCGACACAATCATCGATTGGCGGGATGAATGGTGACTACTTCGGCGGATCGGGCCGGGTAGAGATGCTCAACTTCACCGGCGGCACCAACAACTATGCCGATGGTGGGGCAGGTGTTGACTGGATCGTCTTTGAGGGCAATGCGTCAGACTATACGATACTGGGTGAAGGGGATCACTTCACGATAAGGCGCGCCGGGACTTCGGACAGCATCCAGTTCACCAAGTTTGAGTATCTCACCTTCGCCGATGCGATGAGTGTGTCCCTTGACGACATCATAGCCAACGCCGGACAGCAGCCTGGAGACTACTGGTTTGAAGCAGAGCCTATCGGCGGTCTGATCTGACGTTTCGACAGTCTGGACCAGCGTTTTTCATTTGCATGGAGATTTGCAACCGCAGATGCCGAAGCAAACCTCGGCTTTCTGCGGTTAGACAAACTGGTGGCGGCATATTGCCGGGCGGCTGGTGGCCTGATCAGTGGGCGAACGCCCAGACGTCTGCTGCATAAAGGCCCACCTGGTAGTCTGCTGCATTCAGCTTCACCAAAACCTTGCCCATCTCCTCGGCCGATAGCGCACCGATTTCGATCTTGATCATGCCTGGCCGATAGCGCTCGAGATCAAGCTGATCGAAGACCGCCCAGTCGGCTCCTTCGCAGTCGACCAGAAAAGCATCGATATACTCAATGCCGTTGCGATCAAGAATGTTCTGCAACGTATCGCCCGGCACGTCGATATCCGTTAGATGCGCGGCGAATTTTTCGAAGTTGCCATCCTCCTCCCCCCACGCATCCTTGCCGGACATGAGATTGCTGTCGGTGATGGAGGAACAACCGATAAACTCAATCGGCAACGTGCCCGCCTCAAGCGCGGGGATGTCGAAAGTCTTGATCCGAATGGTGCCTTTTTCCTGCGTGACAGCCACCGGTTCTATGATGAAGCGGTCGGTGTCGGGATAGTTCTCCCGCAATCGCTTCTGATTGTAGGGAATGGGTTCAACAAGGACAGCGCGCGATCCTTTGATGCGGCGCAGCCAGGGTGTCACGTCATCGAACAGCACACCGTCACATGCTCCGACATTGATCAGTTGGAACGGACGGTCGGGGGTTGCCCTGCGTTGCGCCCCGGCGAGAAAACGCGTGCCACGCAACGCCGGGCCACGGTCCAGGACACCAACCGGCAGGGCACGGGATACCGCCGTCCGGGCCATTTGTGTGAAATTTGCCTTGAGGCTCACAGTTTTGCTCCCACTTTTCGATCTTACTGGTTCAACGTTTCAAATTTCGGGCTGACGAATGCGTCGTAGCACTCGTCGAGTTTGATGCGACGGTGGTTGGCGAGCCCGCCGGAGTACAACGCCAGAAGTCTGGCGTTGGCATTGGTTGGCGGGCATGTCGGCATGAGTGCTATATCGACCGCCGAAACGGCGCGCTGCACATCGGAATCCGGTGTGGGAACGGCACGAAAAGGGTCGGCGCCGACTGTGATGTGGAGAGGCGCTTCGCGGTCCATCAGCCATGGGAACGGATTGGTGAAATTCAGCGACATGATGGTGTTGAAGCGCACGCCGTTCTTTGCCTCCAGGGCGTGGAGGGAACCGATGGCCCGGTCAACAGTCTGCAGATAGGCAATCTGGAAGTCGAAATCCGAATAGAGGACACTTCCCGGCAGTTCGTCCAGAGCTGCGATGTCCTCGTATGCCGGACGGTGACGCGCATAGATATCCGTCATGACAGCGCTGCGGGTCAGCACGCTCGGCCGCGTCGTTACAGCGCCCAGTGTCTTGAGATTGGCGTGTTCCAGCGGAACATAGCGGAGGCCGCCGACATAGGCTCGCGCCGCGCGTTCGATGATGGAAACCGCGGGCGGCAGATAGACCGCCCCGATGAGCGTTGCGATCACGATCACACTGCGCGAACCCCCTGTCCAGGCAGGCAGGGTGAGGAGTGCCCCCAATAGCGCCGGCCAGACGAAGATCATGGCCTGGCTGGCCGTGTTCTGGGTCTCGAAAAAGACGCCCGCAACTGTGATGGCAGCGAGCCAGAAAGCTGGCCGGTCCAGGAACGCCGCGACCGAAGTGGTCGATCTTTCATGCAGGGCTTTGGCAAACGCCGACCGCAGTTCGGATCGCCCGGCAATGAGCAACGCGCCGATGAGAATGCCAAGGGCGGCGGTAATGCCAAAGTTGATAGAGAGCGCCTGCGCGACGCGCGGCAAGAGAGTCCCGCTGTTCATCCCAACCAGCGTGAGAACGTCCGCAATATAGCTGGTGACGATACCCGTCGAAACTTCAATCAAGGCGAGCAGTATGGCGAAGAGGACAGCAGCCAGCGCGGCATCCCGCAGTCGCACCCGACCGGCGAGGAGGGCAAAAGCGCAGATAAGACCTGCAGCGAGAAAGCCCGTGATCTTCCAGAAAAAGAGCACGAACATTGAAAGTGTTATCAATGAAACAAGCACGCCGCGATGACGCGTGAACATGAGCCCGGAAATCAGCGGGAAAAGAATTAGGCAGGTCTGACGGTTGTAGAAGCCGAAAGCGTCCGAGCCGGGAAAGGAAGAGAACTCCTTGCCGTTGAACGGCAGGAGGCTGAAGAGCAGAAAGGGCATGACAAGCCACAGGCCGAGCGCGCGCGGTGCTCTTGGGAGGCCGGCAAGCACAAGTGCCATGAGGGGCACCGTCACCGTCATTGTGGACCAGTGGATCAGCAGGCTCGGCTGCCCGCTCGGAAAAAGCCCGATCCAAATGGCGGCGATGGCGTATCCAAGCGGCCCGGCGGGCGTGAAGAAGTCGATCGCCGGCATCTGCCCGGTGAACATCCGGTTCGCGGCGTCGTAATAGGTAAACGTGTCCCAATACATCGCACCGATGGGCGCGCGTAGCGGCAGAGACAAAAGCACGACAGCCAGAATTGGCGCCGCTGCCAGAAACAGCCACGGGAGGGCCGCGACGATCCTGTTTTTCGCGCCACTCGCGGAGGAAGAAAACGCTGACAGGAAGTCGCGCTTGTATTGTTCCTGTACGCCACCGTCGTCGTTGACCACGCTCATAGCCTCATTCTCGATGTCTTCGGGGAACCGGTCCCGCATGGCCCTGGTCAGAGGGTTTTCGGGAGAGTTCACCGCACTCTTCTGCGTGCTTAGTTATCGTCGAATACGAAACCGTTAACTGGCATGTATTTTGAATCAAAAATCCCGCAAAAGTTGTGCTTGGTTTATAATCTCTGAATGAATTTGGGGAGCTGATGGATCTGCTAACCTGCCCAGGCTTTCAATCCTTCCAGAACCATCTCGACATCGCGTCCGTCCATCGCCGTATGAACGGGAAGGCGAACCAACCGATCCCAGGTGCTTTCAGCTTCCAGAAGGGCGCCGTGGCCATAGGACATTGCTTTTGCCCGAGGCGACAGATGCAGCGGAACATAGTGCTGGCGACAGTCGATGCCGCCTCTCCGTTGCGAGGCAATCAGGTCCTTTGCCTCGCGGGCAGAGCGGGTGAGCACGGGCATGAAGTGGAAATTGGATGAGGTCTGGGCATCCGCGTGGATCGGGATAATCGGCAGGGCCAGAGTCTCCATGCCGCGCATGAGGGCTGCGGCGACGCGCCTTCTCGCCGCCAGATTCTCATCGAGTGCCTCAAACTCAGCCGAGAGGATGGCGGCTTCCAGTTCGCCCATCTGGAAGCTGGAGCCTGAACTCGTCCACTCGTAGAAGGCTTTTTTGCCGGATCGAACCAGAGCGAAATCCGTGCCACGCTCCACAATGCTCGTGACCTGCTCGAGCAGTTTGCGGTCGTCGGTGTTGACGATCAGTGCGCCTCCCTGGCCGCAGGAGACGACCTTGGTGTCATGAAAGGAGAAGGCGCCAAACGTGCCAAAGGTGCCGAGGGCGCGGTCGTTGCGCAGGGTCCCAAACCCCTGCGCGGCGTCCTCGACAACATGAATGCCCCGGCTCCGGGCGATCGCAAGGATCGCCTCCATATCCGCCGCGCCCGCGCCATAGTGAGTGGCCACGATAACCCGCGTCCTGTCCGACAGACGGTGCGCGAGGTCTGCGGGATCGATCATCATGGTCGTCGGGTCGATGTCGCAGAAGACAATGCGAGCGCCGGTGCGCTCGAAGGCCGTCGCCGAGGCGCAGAAGGTGAATGTCGGCACGATCACGTCATCGCCCGGGCCGAGCTCAAGCGCCAGCGCCGCGATTTCCAGTGCCGCGGTGCAGGAGTTTGTCAGGACGACACGCTCGGCAGCGGTGTGGTCGGCCAGCCACGCCTGCGCGCGCTGGAAGAAGGGGCCGTCCGGGCGCAGATGTCCGTGCCGCAGCGCCTCAGCCACATACGCCGCCTGACGACGGGCACGGTGAGGAACATGAAAAGGCAGAGCGTAGCTCGACCCGCTGGTTTTCAGGATCTGCGTAGCGGTGTTTCTGCCCGACATGGTCTACCGCCGCCTCAGGCTGCCGCGATGCTCATGCGGCTCGAGCACCCCGGCAATGCGGCATGCGCCCCTCTATCGCCGGTCATGATTTCTCGCACCACCTCTTGCACGCCGGTACGTGGTTGAAAGCCGAGTGCCGCCATCTTCGCTCCGTCCAGCAGGTAAGCGCGGTCATTGGCGGGGCGGTCGGCAACATGCTCAAACCGGCATGTTTTCTCCATTGCCGAGGCAATGATGCGGGCTACCTCCCTCACGCTGAAGGTCTCAGCCCCGGCGACATTGTAGGTCGCGTTGGGTGTTCCCTTCTGAACGATCAGCCGGACTGCCTGGACAAGATCGGAAATGGCAAGGAATGTGCGCCTCTGGTCCCCGTCGCCCTCCAGTTGAAACGGCCGTCCGCTCTGCGCCAGGCCGATAAAGCGGGGGATGAGTTTTTCTTTGTGCTGGCGCGGGCCGATCACGTTGCTGGGGCGCAGCACGGTGACGTCAAGCCCTGCGTTTCGGGCGTTCCGGACCTCGCCTTCTGCATCGGCCTTTGAACGCGCATAGGGGCTGGTGGGGGCGAAAGGGCTGGTTTCGTCGGCGGGCGAGAGCCTGCTGCCATACACCTCGTCGGTGCTGAAATGAATGACGCGCTGCGCCCCGGCGCTCCGGGCAGCCTCCAGCAGCACGCGCGTCCCATGACGGTTTACGCGGTCGAACAGGTCCGGGTCGGCAAAGGAGCGCGGCACGTGGCTTTCCGCGGCCAGATGGAGAACGAGCATCTCTGGTGTGATGAGATCACGAAGCAGAGCCCTGTCCTCAACAGAGGCGCGAACCAGCCGCAGGCGACCGCTTCTCCTGGCGTTCACAAGGTTCTCGGCGTTCGCTGCGTATGTAAACGCGTCCACCACGGTAACCCGGGCCGTGGGGAACCAGGACAGAAGCGCATCAACCAGGTGAGAGCCAATAAAACCTGCACCGCCGGTTACCAGAATACCGGGTGCATCATGTATCGATCGGCTTTTTGCGGCCTCGCTGGACCCCGCTTTCTTTCCGGGCATGGCTATTTCTCCCCTCGACACGTCTTTGCATAAATAGGTTGAGGAAAAACTAATTCTGCACGGCATGATTTTGACGCGCAATGGTTGTAAATCTGTCGTATCGGGACAATACTTTCAACATGACATTGTCGCTTGAGCGGAGGGGCCAGTGACCATCAGCAATATTCTCCTTGGCATGCACGCCATCAACAACAGCTGGAGCTCCGGCTCGCCTGCCCACCAGGGCATAACCAATCAAATGCTTTTCCAATTGGCTGCCGATGGCGGATCCGGTGTGGTGCGGGTACCGCTGGATCTGTCCGTTGTCGGTCCCTCGGGGCCGCCCCAATGGGTTGTCGATTCGATCGGCACGATCCTGCAGCAAGCCAACGCCCTCGGATTGCAGGTGGTCATGGAGCCCGGACAGACACCGTCAGACCTGCGGCCAGCCGGGACATCCGCCTCCCATGCTCCTGACAGCGATGCAGGACTTGTCGAAATGGGGCAGCGTTTTGCCGCATTGGTGGAGGCTGACAGGCCACCGTTGCATCATACCCGCACAGCGCGCGTTAATCCGCGACTCCGGGGCCCCAGCGTCAAACGCGTTTGCGGGAGGGTGGCGCGGTCATTGCTGGTATCGTGGCGGACGGTGAATTGCTGGTCGCACGACACACTGTCGAAAGCCGCGCTTCAGTGACGCTTGAAACTGATAGCTAGTGAATGCATCAACGATATCTACACCCGGCGCGAACCCCAGCCAGCAGCAAGACGGCAAACGTGCCAACTCATTTCTTGCTAAGACTTCACTCATCAGATTGAATGTACATTCTATCAATCGAGCCTCACCGGCGGGACTAAAGCCCTGTCGGTATAAAATTCTCCAGAACAGGCTACAGACATAGCTTAAAATATGAGAAAAGGAATTTCGAACGCAATAAAATTAATACTCATTTCTCCTTATTTTCCTATAATTGAGACATATAATTTGAGCTTTTTTATGCTATATCTTTAATAATATTAATTTACCCATATTTAATTTTAGCATTTAAATACACATGGTATTGCACAAGTAATAAATTGCCATTGTCTTGGTATAAAAACGACATAAACGAAACCATTTCTTTTTATTCTGAAAAAAACTACGATGTAGTTTATAGAAAGCCCGAGCGGAGAGAAATCACTGGCGACAACCATTTACCTCGCACCTTGATCGGCCGCATAAAAGGGCAGCAGAACAACCTGATTTACTCGGTGAATGAAAAAAAGCCTGGCATCCATGGCGGAGTGCACCTGTTCTGGACGCCGAATTGCTTGAGATAAACTGCGATAGACGTGACAGCTTCCGAGGAGCTTAACAATGAACCTACCCACTATTTCGGACGTAATGCGCACATTTCTCTACGATTCAGTCACGATACCGAACAAGCTTTCCGACTCACTGATCAGACAACTTGATGATCAGGCAGAAGTGCCGATTAACGTAGATTTGCAAGAATATATGACAGTCGGACCAGGCCGATTTGCATTGCCTCCCAGTTTGACCTAGTTAGCACGTTTTTCATGGGTTTTGATGGACTGTCCGCAGGTGACGTTGTTACGAAGCACGATTATGCGGCACATCTCGGTTACACACCTAACGATTTCTATGGATTGAATGTGCACCAAAGAAATGTGGCTGATCAGACGAATGATTACATGGAGCGTGTATTTATCTGGAACTCAATGTCATACAAGCTAGGCGATGAGACCACATTCCGCGTTAACTCCGACGGTACACGGGTAATAGAGAATTTGAGCGTAGTGCCGCTGCTTGAGGCTGATAATTTCGATTTCAATTCAGACGATGCAGGAGTCTTTAATACGATATTGGCGGCATGGACCGACCCTTGGAACCTGGGTAGAGAGGTATCGCTTGAGTTTACAGGCTCACCATCCTTTGATGTTTACGATGAAGCAAACTTCCAAGCGGATGTTGTAACAAGCCAGTCGTGGTCCGTCCCAACGTATGAGGACTTGTACACCGCTATGGCCAACGCGGCAAACGCCCTTTGGGACGATGGCTCGACCAGGCTCCTCGACAGTGAAGGCCGGATCATAAGATACGGCTCCATCGGCGATGATCAAATCGAATCGGCGCTTCCCAGCACATTCCTTGCCGATATCGCCCTCACAGCGCCATCGGTAACAAGCCGCCGATATCGCTCATGAATGCCTCCGGCGCATCCGGTCCGCCGTGAGTGTCACCCCCGGGAAATCCCCAGCCGGGTGGTCCAAAAACGGGTAGCACCTCACAACGTGAACAGCGCTAGCCTATAAATGGATACACTCAGGGGAGCAGGTCACAAGGAAGGGCAACGCGCCTCTGTTCATGCCCGGACAAATGAAGAAGACGATAGCTGCGCCGGTGTTCGCAGTCAGGCCGAGCGAGATACGCAATCTCAGCCATCTCAGGAGGGCGATGGTGAGAGCGCCCTGAATGCAGACGAGCAGGAAGGTATAGCGCATCGTGATGCCGTGGTTCACGCCGCGAGGCTGCCATTCCGTCAAGGCGGTCATGGCATCACCAATAAGCGCCAGCGAAAGCGCGTAACCGACAAAAAGAAGAATGCTGACGAGAACGGTTCGGATCATCTCTCGCTCGACGGTAATCTGATTGACGCGCATCGTGGAGAAAACACTGGACGGGATCCAGTGGTTTGATGTGAGAGCGCAGAATCCGCCCTCCGAGCAGAGGCTCGCGCCCGTTTTGATCAGCTCTTGCGGTCCAAAGCAATTTCAAGCCGGTTTTTTGGCTCGGCATCTGCAGCAAGGGTAAGGACCGTGACTTTACCGGCCCGGGCGGAACCCTCGAGACTGACGTGTGAGCCGTGCTTCATCCGCTTTGCGGGGTGTCCTACGGTTCATCTTGAGTCTCATCCGGCGAAGAGGATGAGCAGCTTTTCGGCACCACGTATTGCTGATCTGGAGATTTTGAAACACAACGCCCCCTTTAAAACAGGGCGCTATGGATTTTCTGGCTCACGCGTCAGTTTGAGGTTTTTTGCGGCTTGCACCATTGCTTCGATTGCATCCAGCGAGGGGCTTTTCGCGCAAACGCTCGTTATTTCAGCATAGAATTCAGAATGCAGTTTTGGTGTCGGAATAGACACAGAACTGAAAAACGGTTTGGCTGGATCCAAGCCCATTAAATCGTGATCTTGAATTACCTTCTTCATCAAAATGACAAATGGCAGAACCTCCTCCTCTGGAAGCCCGACGCCACCCTCAAATGAACCTTCTTTTTTGTATTTCTCAACTGAAGCATCATGATATGCGAATATGATTTCCTCATTCTTTTCAGAAACTTCTGCGCAACTCAGCCCCACGAGTTCACCCTCAGTGTAGTGCCTGATTTCATGGAGGCGAGGCCAAGCGTATAGAGCCACTGCGCAAGCAGAAGCGAAAAGAAAAACGCATATGATTGCAAATATCCTCATCCGCCCAATTACGCCGCATCAAGCTTCCTTGTCAAAGCTCTCAGGTGCGAGGCAAACCCTGCGCTCTTGGCCGACATCCTGATCTGCAAGCGTGCTTCCTGTTGAACAATCGGGTTGACGTGGCGATCAGTCATCGACCACCAGCGCGCCTGCAAGGCCTTGGCCCTGTGCGGGACGGGCCAGCGCGACGCCAGCGGGAAGATGGAAGAGATTGCCGACACAGGCTCTTGGCAAATCGAACGGCGAATTGTAATGACCGGTACAGTCAATACCTATCGTTACAGTGAAGTGGCTATGCATACATTTTTTACGCGTCATCAACCCGCTCAACCCGCCAAGGCCGTCATCATGGCCGGGATCGGCGGACTTCTGGCCATCGGCGCGGTGGGCGCGCTCAGTGTCTATGCCAATGCCCCGCTCATCATGGCTCCGTTCGGCGCGAGCTGTGTCCTTCTGTTTTCGGTGCCCTCCAGCCCCCTCTCGCAGCCGATCAACGTTGTCGGCGGACATCTACTCTCAACCATGGTGGGTCTGGCTCTGAGGATGGCTTTTCCGAACGAGTGGTGGGCGGCGGCAATTGCTGTGGGGCTTGCAATTGCTGTCATGGCTGCATTGCGGGTTACGCATCCGCCGGCAGGCGCAGACCCGCTGGTGGTTTTTTCCGGCGGCCCCGAATGGGACTTCCTTTTCATGCCGACCCTTGCCGGGGCCGCTATACTCGTGGGTGCCGCCACACTGTTTCACCGGGCGAACGGCACGCACTACCCCATGGAGAAGGTCTGATGGCCCGACTGGTGGCTGAGCGGAGCGATGTCATTCCGGTGCTGGCGGAAGTGTTTCGTCGCTATGGCTATGACGGCGCAAGCGTTGCTCGCATCACCGAGCACACAAAGCTCGGCAAGGGGAGCCTCTATCACTTCTTCCCCGGCGGGAAAGAAGAGATGGCCACGGCCGTGCTTGCGGATGTTCATGGCTGGTTCGAAGCCAACATCTTCGTTCCGCTGGAAGAACAGGAACCCGAGATCGCGCTGGTCAGCATGTTCGCTGCGGTGGAGGACTACTTCGATTCCGGCCGGCGCATATGTCTGGTGGGCGCGTTTGCACTGGAAGAAACACGCGACCGTTTTGCCAGCGAGGTCAAAACCTATTTTGCCAGATGGATGGAAGCTCTTCGCGTGGCGCTTGAAGGCATCGGCTTCGATGCAGAGGAAGCAGAGCGCAGGGCCAACGCCATAATCGCCGGCATTCAGGGCGCAATCATTCTGGCAAGAGCGCTGGACGATACGGAGAGCTTTTCCGTTTCACTCGGTCAGCTGAAAGGGATGACCGTGCGGGACGGAGCCACTCCCCGGTAGCCTGCGTAATGGAAGCCTCGGCGGGAACCGGTTTACCCGCGCCGGTGCGATTTCCCTTGAACGCCTGGTGCCGGCGGAGGCCCAGCTTCCGCCGGCACAGGCCGTTCAACAGGACACGCACTTAATCCAGAGGCGCATGTCAGGACGTCTCACGCTTTAAGCGCGGAGCCCGCTTAAGCTGACCCAGCAAGCGGAGAATGCCTGTTCAGCGACCCGCAGGGGCAACGAGGCTTTCGGGCTTTGCCCGCATGGGAAACTGCCGCAGCTTCTTCCCCGCAGTCAGGGACCCCGGGTGCTGCGCGCTAACAGGGGCCCTGGCGCCAGGCGGATTTATGAGGGACGGTGCATCTGTGGCCCGCCGAGCCAGGCTGGGACCAGCAGGTGCTCGACTTCCTGCCCCTTCTGGGCGTGACCTTCGGCAATCACTTCATTCGCCAATATCTGCGATGGGGCGGCTCGGGACGCGCCATCAATCTGGTTCTTCATGTCATCGTCATCGGCAGTCTCTTCCGGTTGAGCTGCGCCGCACCGACAATTGCCGCCCTTGAAGACTACAGGCGGGGCAAGCGCGGGCGCGCCGTGCCAGACGCCCGTGAGGCGCGCCATCGCCCGGTGCCATCCGCCCGAAGGTAAAATGCTCTATTGCGTCATACCTGCGCTGCGCGCCTCAATCCGCGCTCCCGGGGACCGGCGTCGAGCGGGCCTGTGAGCGTGTGGCGGAACCTGTCGTGGTGGGCGCCGGATCGCGCCAGCGAGGCTGAAATATCTTCCACTATGCAAAAGAAATGCCTCAACGCACGGGAAGATATTCCACCGTGGCACATGAAGCTGTGCAGCATGCCCGGAAGGCATTCCGCCCGAGCCTCCACGCCGGCTTCAATGAGGCGTGTAGCGAAGGCGAGGCCCATATCGCGCAGGGGATCGCATTCGGCGTTGTAAATTCGCGTAGGCGGCAGCAAATGCAGATCCGGCTGGAAAAAGAGCGTGTTTTCCGGCAACACGCCTTCATCAGGCGCCTTCAGGTACGTCTCGCAGAACCACCGCATCTCGTCCGCATCCAGGTTCATGCCTTTCGCATAGGTCTCGACGGAGGGGTAGATCGGGTCCACGCCTGTAAAAGGACGCATGTCGGTGACGGGATAGATCAGTGCGAGGCTGCGAAGGGAAAGGCAATTGGTGCGGTGCGCATGGAGAGCCGCGTTGACCGCAAGATTGCCGCCGGCGCTTTCTCCCACCAGAACGAATCTGTCCGGATCAAGACCGAGGGTTTCAGCACGCTCCGCCAGCCACTCCATCGCGTCTGCAGCGTCTTCCACTGCGGCCGGGAACGGATGTTCCGGCGCCAGGCGGTAGCCGACGAAGACCACCACGGCCTGCGTGAGATGCGCCAGAGCGCGCGAATGCATATCGTAGGTTTCCGCATCGCCGAGCACGAAGCCGCCGCCGTGAAAATAGACGATGGCCGGTTGCGGCCCCTCTGTCCCATCGGGTCGGTAGAGGTGGACATCGAACGTGCCCCGGCAGTCTGATGCCGCGATATGAACCGCTTCGACCTCATGGCGGATCGGATAGCCATTCTTGCGGAACATGGCGCGCATGGCCGAGCGCGCATCTTCCACCGCCATGTCCTGTAGCGGAGGTCCGCCCGCCGCCTGGGAGCGGTCGAGCATACGCCGGAGTGCCGGATCAAGCGTCATCGGTTTTCTCTTCGTCTCGCCGGTCGCCTCTGATATGCGTCGTGATGCGCTGGCGCAGCAGATCCAGATCGCGTTTCTCGATCGCATCGACAATGTCGAAGTGGTCCTGCGTCGCGCGCTGAAGCTGGGCGACCGTCTGCCATTGCCCGACTGGAGCGGCAGGACCCCGCTGGCGCGCGTCAAGAATCAACTCGCGCAGGACCTCGTTGCGGCAAAACCCGTAAAGAACACCGTGAAATGCATAGTTGGCCTCGATCTGCGCAAACGAGGTTCCATTGAATGCAGCCTGACGAAATGCCTCGGCAAGCTCCCTGAGCCGGGCGATATCGGCATCCGTGGCCTGACTGATGACATCGGCCGCCGCATGCGCCTCAAGCAGGGCGCGCACCTCACCGATCTGGCCTTCGCGCACGGCGTCGGGCTCATGAACCCTGTAACCCCGATTGGGGATATGCTCCACCAGCCGCTTTGAATGCAGATAGGTCAGCGCATCGCGGACCTTGATCCGCGTGCACCCATACCGGCGCTCAAGATCAATCTGTTTCAGCCATTCTCCCCTGCGCAGAATGCCGGCATTGATATCCGCCATGATGCGCTGGGAAATTTCGTCAGGCCGAATCTTTTCGCCCATTCGTTCCTGTTTTCGCGCCATCGTATGATCAGGCTCCGCGTTTCGTTTATGGCGAACATAATGGGGAGAAATCTGCGAAGCAATATCATCTTCAAAATTGGCGCCAATTTATAAAATTATTTTGACACCAAAAAATCCCGCGGTTAACGTCCCCTCCGAATGAGTTCAGGAGGCTTTCCACATGCTGCCACGCGTGCAGGACAGCCCGCAGGAGCGGGCCCGCGCATTATACTTGACCGGTGAGACGACGATCATCGCCTGCCGGGAGGACCCGCGGTTTTCGTTCATGCTCTACGTTCCTGAAAGTGCCTGGAGCGAGCCAGAGCGCACGCTCGACCTGCTGGTCTCCGTGCACGGGACCATGCGGCTGCAGTCGCTTTATCGCGATGCGTTTTCGGGCTTCGGCCGTTTCAACAACTGCGTAGTTCTTGCGCCGCTGTTTCCCGTTGGCGTGCGGGGTGACATGGAAGCCGGCGGCTACAAATACATGATCGAGGGCGACATTCGCTATGACGAGGTTATGCTGGCCATGGTCGAGCAGGCGGGCGAACTGATCAATCGCAAATTCGAGAAATTCATGCTCTTCGGCTTTTCCGGCGGAGGGCACTTCACGCATCGCTTCCTTTATCTGCATCCCGAGCGGCTCAAGGCCGTCTCGATTGGCGCCCCGGGATCTGTGACGCTGCTCGATGAAACGATGGACTGGTGGCCGGGTATTCGCAATTTTCGGGAAGTGTTCGGTCGCGGCATCGACTTCACGGCCCTGAAAGATGTCAGGGTGCACATGTCGGTCGGGGCGCTGGATACCGAGGAATGGGAAATCACCTTTCCCGAGAATTCACCCAAATTCATTCCCGGCGCGAACAGCGCAGGCCGCAACCGCAACCACCGCCTGCACGCCCTGCGCGAGAGCCTGGAGGCGCGCGGCGTGGATGTCTGGCACGACACCGTGCCCGGTGTCACGCACGACATGATGGGCGTTTTTCCCTATGTCGAGAGTTTCTTCACCGGCGTGTTGCGCGATCGGCTGCCCGCTCCGGGAGCGCGCTAATGGCGCCGGTTCCGAAACTCGTCGAGGTTGAAGGTCCGGTCTTCGAACGCGGCCTTTCCTACGGGCGGCAGGCCGATGTGCAACTGCGCCACGGGCTCGCTGTTTACCAGGATCTGTTCCGGCAGCACGAGCTCGACTGGGATAGCGTGCTCGGCTATTCCGCGCGTCTGCGCGAGGCGCTGGCCGTTCAGGTTCCCGACGCGGTTGAAGAACTGCGCGGCATTGCCGAGGGTGCGGGGGTGAAGCTTGAGGAAGTTCTGGTCATCAACGGCCGGAGCGAAATCATCAACCTTCATGCGCAGGCCCCCAAAGACACTGCCTCGCTCGACGATGGATGTACGGCGGCGGTAGTGATGCCCGATCTCTCCAAGAGCGGCCGCCTTTTGCATGTTCAGAACTGGGACTGGCTGCCGGAATGCGTCGACAGCACAGTGGTTCTGAGAATCCGTTCGGACCGGCATCCAGACATCCTCACATTTGTCGAAGCAGGCGGCCTCGCGCGCGCCGGTTTCAACGATCAGGGCGTGGCCATAACAGGAAACAATCTGGTCAGCGCACAGGATGGAACCCGGCCTTACGGGGTTCCTCTCTCGGTCATCCGGCGACGCGTTTTGGAAGCGGGCGGCTATTCCCAGGCCCTAACCGAGCTTTACCGCCTGCCGCGCACGGTTTCCAACAACATGACGATCAGCTGCGCGCGCAGCGGCGACTGCCTGAACTTCGAAACCACCCCCGACGAAATCTACTGGCAGGCGCCGGACGGAGCGTGCCTGACCCATTCCAACCATTTCGTCACGCCTCAGGCGCGGATACGGGAGCGCGACAGGGGCATCGCCCGGGGGGCCGACACGCTTTTCCGGGACAGGCGCCTGCGCCAGCTTATCGAGAAAGAAGGACACGAGCACGACCTCGATAGCCTGAGCCGCGCGCTTGACGACCGCTTCGGTTCGCCACGCGGCATCATCCGCACACCGGAGGGCAATGAAGGCGAGACCAACGCCTATCTCTCCGCCACCGTGGCGATGATCCTGATGGATGCCGGTGCCGGGGAAATGCGTGTGCGCCAATTGCCCTACACGTCCGACGAAACGGTGCGCTATCAGCTCCAGTGACAATGAAAATCATAATGAAAACAAGAGGGAACAGCATATGAGACAGAGAACGACAAACTTCCGTTCAATTGCGTTCGCGGCAGCAGTCGGCCTCGGCGGCGTCGCGCCGGCCATGGCCGACAGCATGGTGAGGACATCGCTCAACGCCGACATTCGCGGCACCAATCCGGGCGTGACGCGCGACGGCAACACCGATGAAGTGCACGGTCACATGATCGAAGGGCTCGTAACCTATGCGAGCGATTTCAGCATCATCCCCATGCTGGCCGAGAGCTACGAGATTTCCGAGGACGGACGCACCTACACATTCAAGCTCCGAAAGGGCGTGAAGTTTCACAATGGCGAAGAAATGACCGCCAGTGATGTGGAATGGTCCTGGAACCGGCTCGCAGGAGAGGCTTCCGAATCCCACTGCAAGAACTTTTTCAACGGCGAGAACAACATCAAGGTGACGTCCGCAAAGGCACAGGACGATGACACCTTCATCATCACGCTTGCCGAACCTTATGCGGTGTTTCTGGCGACAATGGCGCGCTTCGACTGCGGTTCGATGGCGGTGCTGCACCCCGATTCCGTCAACGCCGACGGCAGCTGGAACAAGCCGATCGGCACCGGCCCCTACATGATGGGAGACCACGCTCCGGGGCGCTATGTCGAGCTGAACCGCTTCGAGGACTATTCCAGCCGGGGCGGGGCGCCCGATGGCTATGGCGGCGGCAAGAGCCCTACGGTCGACGTGCTGCGCTGGGAGATTGTAGGGGAAGGCGCGGTGTCGAAGACGGCGCTGCTCGCCGGGGACCTCGATCTGGTCGATATCGACGCCATGACTGCGGCCGAACTCAAGGACCAGCCGAACTTCAGCGTTGACGCTGCGGAGTCGGCCGTCTGGGACACATATCTCCTCAACTCCGGCGATCCGGTTCTGTCGGATGTCCGCATCCGCCGCGCCATGGCGCATGCGATCGACCCGCAGCGTATCATGGCGGCCATCACCGAGGGTTTCGGCAAGGCCTCGCCATCGCCGGTACCGCCGATGTCGGCCAACTACACCGACGTGCAGGCGAAATATCTGGCCTATGACGTGGAGAAGGCCAAGGCGCTGCTCGAAGAAGCCGGTTACAACGGAGAAGAGATCACCATCCTCGCAACCCGCCGCAATGGTGCCTATTACGAACGGGCCCTGATGGCACAGGCGATGATGATGGATGCGGGCATCAATGCCAGGCTCGAAGTGGTCGAATGGGGCAGTCAGCTCGAAGCCTATCGCAACGGCTCCGGCTACCAGATGCAGAGTTTCACCTTCTCGCCGCGCCTGCATGCCGGGCTGAGCTTCGAGATGTTCACCGGAGACGCCGACCGCAAGGCATGGAAGAATCCGGAAGCGGTGGCGATGATGAACGAATCCCTGCGCACGGGCGATCCAGAAGAACTGCAGGCGATCATCGACAGACTGCACGAAGCTTTCATCGAGGAAGTTCCCGCAATCGGCCTTGGGCACCGCACCCTTTTCACCGGCATGTCGCGCAGGATCGACGGGTTTGAAAACTGGGGCGCGGGGCTGTTGCGCGGCTGGATGCTCAAGGTGAAAGACTGACGGCAGGCCAGGGAGGCGACCATGCCCATCTTCGTGCTCAAGCGCGTGCTGATGTCCGTACCCACTTTCGTGATCGTGGCGGTGATCATCTTCGCGCTGGTGCGGGCGCTGCCCGGAGACCCGGCATTGATGATGCTGGGCGGCAATATCGACGACGAGGCGACGCTGGAGCAGATGCGCAGCCAGTTGGGGCTCGACCAGCCAATGCCGGTGCAGTTCGTTGTCTGGCTGCGCGAGGTTTTCTCCGGCAATCTGGGAACCTCCATCATGACCGGGCAGGAGGTGGGCAGCCTCCTGTGGCAGCGCTTCGGCGTGACGGCAACGGTCGTGCTCCTGGCCATGGGATCGGCTCTTCTGGTGTCGATCCCCGCCGGGCTTCTGGCGGCGCACCGCCATAACAGCCGCACCGACTACGCCATCGTCTTCCTGACCATCCTCAAACTCTCGATGCCGAGCTTCTGGGTCGGGCTGATGCTTCTTGTCCTGTTCGGGGCGATACTGGGCTGGCTCCCGACCGTCGGCTTCGTTTCGATCAGCGACGATCTGGGCCGGGGGATGCTCTATCTCATTCTGCCGGTCACATCGCTGGCCCTTTCGGAGATCGCGGTTCTTACCCGCATGATGCGGGCAGGAAGCCTCGAGATCATGGGCCGGGATTACATCACGCATGCCCGCGCCAAGGGCCTGCCGGAGCGCAAGGTCCTGTGGCGCCATGTCTTTCCGAACGCTTTCGCGCCAACCCTCACCATGGTCGGCGTGATGCTTGCGGGACTTCTGGCCGGTGCGGCGGTCACCGAGACGGTGTTCACGCTGCCCGGCCTCGGCAAGCTTCTGGTCGATTCCATCTACGCCCGTGACTATCCGGTGCTGCAGGGCGCACTCCTGTTCATCGCCGCGGTCTATGTGCTGACAAATCTCCTTGTCGACATCGCCTATTCCTTCTTCGACCCAAGGGTGCGTCTTTCATGAGTTTCGCCAACCGTATTCTGGGCAAGGCCAATGGACTGGCCGGCATCATTCTCGTCAGCCTCGTTCTGGGTGTGGCATTGCTGGGCAGCGTCTATACGCCCCATGACCCACTCAAGTCCGACCTGCTGAACCGCTTTGCGCAAAGCTCCCTTTCGCATCCGCTGGGCACTGACATGTTTGGCCGGGATATCCTGTCGCGCCTCATGCGCGGCGCATGGGTTTCCGTTTCGATCGGTCTTTCCACCCTGTTGATTCCGGTGGTTCTGGGAACACTGCTTGGTGCGGCGGCGGGCTATTTTCGCGGTTGGTTCGACCGGGTGCTGATCGTCGTTCTGGATGCGCTGATGGCCTTTCCGGGATTGCTTATCGCGCTTGGGCTGATGGCGATCATCGGCCCGAACCGCTACGGCGTCATCCTCGCGCTTTCCGTGGCCTACCTGCCTGCGGTAACCCGCGTGGTGCGCGGCTCCGTCCTCTCCGTCAGCCAGTCGGAATTCGTCGAGGCCTCGACGACCATGGGAAACTCGCGCTTCTATACGCTCCTGGTGCATGTGCTCCCCAACTGCATTGCACCGCTCATCGTGCTGACCACGATGATGTTTGGCTGGGTGCTTCTGGCCGAAAGCGCCCTGAGTTTCCTTGGCCTTGGCGTGCCGCCACCGGAGCCCAGCTGGGGCAATATTCTCGCGGAAGCAAAGGCGCATCTGATGCGCTACCCGATGCTGGGGCTTTTGCCTGGGCTCTGCATCTCGGTTGCGCTCCTTGGCGTGAATTTCCTCGGCGACGCCCTGCGCGACGAGCTGGACCCGAAGTCCACCACCTCGAAGGAGGTTATCTGACATGACAGGAAGCACAGAACACACGCCCGTTCTTTCAGTCGATGATCTGGAGATTTCTTTCGGTGCGCGGCCGGTGGTCAAGGGCGTAAGCTTTCAACTCGCCCCCGGAGAGATCATGGCGCTGGTCGGCGAGAGCGGCAGCGGCAAGAGCATGCTTGGGCGGGCGATCATGGGGCTTTTGCCTGGCGGGGGAGCGGTCACCCGCGGGCGCATTCTGTTCCAGAACCAAGAGGTGACGTCACAGGGATCGCAGGAAGAGCTGCGGCTGATGCGTGGCAGGCAGGTCGGGCTGATTTTTCAGGAGCCCCTCTCCTCGCTCAATCCGAGCATGCGGATCGGTGAGCAGATGTATGAGGCGATGAGAGAGCATACGGACCTGTCCGAGGCGCAGATCCGCGAACGCGCACTGGAGATGCTGCGGCAGGTGAAGCTGCGAAACCCGGAAGCGCTTCTGAAGCGCTATCCGCACGAGTTCTCCGGCGGCATGCGGCAGCGGATCATGATCGCCTCGGTGATGATGCTGAAACCGGCGTTGCTGATCGCCGATGAGCCGACCACGGCGCTTGATGCCGTCGTGCAGAAGGAGGTTCTCGACATCATGGCCGAGGTCGCCCGCGCCAATGGCACGGCGGTCATACTGATCTCGCACGATCTGGCGGTCGTGGCGGCCTATGCCGCCCGGATCGCGGTCATGGAAAAGGGCATCCTCGTTGAGGCGGGCACCACGCAATCCGTGCTCGCGCGCCCTGAACACGACTATACCCGCAGACTTCTTGCCGCCACGCAGCTTGGGGAGCCCAGTCCGGTCAAAGGTGAAGAAGGCCCTCCCCTGCTTGCCGTCGAGGGGCTGCGGGTGGAGTTCCGGGAAAAGCACTTCTTCGGCCTTATGGCAGACACCACGACCCATGCGGTGCGCGATGTGTCCCTGACGGTGCAACCCGGCGAGTTCGTGGGGCTCGTGGGCGAGAGCGGCAGCGGGAAAAGCACCATAGGCCGCGCGGTCGGCAAGCTGGTCTCCAAGGCCGGGGGCCGGATTGTCTTTGACGGGCAGGACATGGATGACTGCCCGCCTACGCTGGAGCGCCGGCTTCGCCGCCGCATCCGTTTCGTGTTTCAGGACCCCTATTCCTCCCTCAATCCGCGCATGCGGATCGGGCGCATCGTGCGCGAGGGCCTGCGGCAGGACAGGACCATGTCCGAGGCGGCCAAACGCGCAAAAGCCGAGGAGATGCTGGAGGCCGTGGGGCTGCCGCGTGAGATGGCGCAGCGCTTTCCGCACGCGCTTTCGGGCGGCCAACGCCAACGTGTCGCCATCGCCCGGGCCCTTATCAGCAAGCCTGACCTCGTCATCGCGGACGAACCCGTCTCGGCGCTCGACGTCACGATCCAGGCGCAGATACTGGCGCTCTTCAAACAGTTGCAGAGCGAGTTCGGCTTCGCCTGCCTCTTCATCAGCCACGACCTCCATATCGTCGAACAGCTTTGCGCGCGCCTCTACGTGCTCAACAAGGGGCGCATCATGGAACAGGCCGAAACCGGTGCGCTCTTCGATCTGCCGCGCCATCCTTACACACGGCAATTGCTGTCGGCTTCACCACGGCTGGAACGGGCGCAGGACGGGGTGCGGCTGGCATCAAGCGACGGCGTTTGCGATGCCACTATGGACAAGCTCCCCTACTACGACGCGGCCGGCGCTGAGGCCCCTTATCACCTCACCGAAGCAGCCCCCGGCCATTACGTTGCACTGCGCGGTGCAGTGGCCCAGAAGGAATGGCAATGACAGGGAAAATCCAGCGACCCTATGTACCGCCTCTCTATCGCGCGGGTGACGCGGAGACACGCGACCTTGTGCGGGCCTATCCGCTCGCAACGATCATGACCTCCCGCCGTGGCACGATGGAAGCAACACAAACGCCGCTTTTCTTCGAAAGCGACGCAGACGATTGCAGCACCGTTATCGGCCATATCGCGCGGATCAACCCGCAGGCCGAAGACGTCATGGAACCAGGGCCGATGCTGGCGGTGTTCAACGGCCCGTCAGCCTATGTGTCGCCGGAGTGGTATGTGGAAGACGAGGACGTGCCGACCTGGATCTATCAGGCGGTGCATCTGCGCGGGGAAATAGAGCCGGTGGGCGGTGCGGATATGCGCTCCCTGATGGAAGACATCGTTCGCCTCTCCGAGCGCCGCATCGGCGGCACTTGGCGGCTCGACAGGATTTCTGAAGCGGACATCGCCCGCATGATGCCGAGAATCGTGGGCTTCCGCGTTCACATTGAAGCGCTGACCGGAATTTCAAAAATGGAGCAGACACGGTCGGTCAGGAACCGCAAAGGTGTGGCCGGAGCACTGGAGCGTGGCCGGGAAATCGGGCGCGACGTTCTGGCTGGGTTGCTGTCCAAGTCCGTCTGAAGGCCTCATGGCCGCCGGCTTCATTGTGAAGCCGTGGTTTTCTCTGCCACTCGTGCAGCATGCGCCGAGCCCGGGGTATTATCCCCGGTTATATTTCACCTGTTCCGTGCCTGTGGGCCGTAGCCAGCCTATGAAGTGACCCTGTCGCCTTCACCGTCAAAGAGATGAAGATGCCCGGGCGGAAAGGAGACCTTTACCGCCGGCCCCGCGTTCAAATGCGTGCGGTCGACAGTGAACACCTTGAATGGCAATCCATGATGCATGAGATGCAGGATCGTGCCGAAACCGGTCGGCTCGATCAGTTCCACGCCGGCATCCACACCTGTTCCGTCTGCATCAGAAAGTTCCACGTGCTCGGGGCGAATTCCCACCGTAACCGGCTCATCGGCCGCAAGCGCATATTTCTGCGCGAGCGCGATCAGCGTGCCATCCCCCAGGCGCACCGACGCTCCGTTCTCGCCCGGAACATAATGCGCGGATAGAAAATTCATTCCCGGCGAACCGATGAACCCGGCCACGAAGAGGTTTGCGGGCCGGTCATAAAGGTCGAGCGGGCTGCCCACCTGCTGCACCACCCCGCCGTGCATGGCGACGATGCGGTCGGCCAGCGTCATGGCCTCGATCTGGTCGTGGGTGACATAGATGGAGGTTGCGCCAAGATCGCCATGCAGTTTCTTGATCTCCGCGCGCATCTGTTCGCGCAGCCGCGCATCGAGATTGGACAGGGGCTCGTCGAACAGAAACGCCTTGGGCTGGCGAACGATCGCCCGTCCCATGGCGACACGCTGACGCTGACCGCCCGAAAGTGCTTTGGGGCGCCGCTCCAGCAGCGGGTCGAGCCCCAGTTTCGACGCCGCTGCCGACACGGCAGACTGGATGCGCTCGCGCGGCGTTTTGCGTAGCCGCAGGCTATAGCTCATGTTTTCCGCCACGCTCATGTGCGGATAGAGCGCATAGGACTGGAACACCATGGCAATGTCGCGATCCTTGGGCGCCAGGTCGTTGACCCGCTTGCCCGCGATCGCGATATCGCCGCCGGTGACCTCCTCCAGCCCGGCAATCATCCGCAACAGCGTGGATTTTCCGCATCCCGAAGGTCCAACGAGAACGATGAACTCACCATCGCTGATGTTCAGGTCGACGCCATGCAGAACCTGCACGGCGCCATAGGACTTGCGGATATCCTGTATGTCGATGGAAGCCATGACGTTTCCTTTTCAACCTTTGACCGCGCCGGCGGTGAGCCCCTGCACCAGATACCGCTGGATGAGGAAGAAGAAGACGCAGGCCGGTATGAGCGCCAGCACGCCCGCGGCCATCATCTGCCCGAAATCGACCGAGAACTTCGACACGAACGAAAGAAGCCCGACAGGGAACGTCGCCGCATCATTGCCGGAGATCAGCATCAGCGCGAACAGAAGCTCGCTCCAGGCGGCGGTGAAGACGAAGCCGATGGTCGCAGCGATGCCCGGCAGTGTCAGCGGCAGAATGATCTGCCGGAATGCCGTGAACTGTGTTGCCCCGTCGATCTTGGCAGCCTCCTCCAGATCTTTCGGGATCCCGTCGAAAAAGGACTGCATGAGAAAGGTGGCAAAGGGCACGTTGAAGGCCGAATAGACGATCACCAGTCCGGTCAGACTGTTGGTCAGACCCAGCGGCGAGAGCATCTTGAAGATCGGTGCCACGAGCATCACCAGCGGAAACATCTGTGTGAGCAGCATCAGGGCGACGATCCAGTATTTTGCCCTGAAGGCGAAGCGCGAGAGCGCATAGCCGGAAAGCGAGGCGAGGATCGTCACCACGATTGCGGTGGAGCCGGCCACGATCATGCTGTTGCGGAAGAAGATCGGGAAATCGCTGTGCGCGACGACGAAGCGGAAATGATCGAAGCTGACCCGGGAGGGCCACATGCGCACGCCTTCCGAATAGAGAAGGTCGTTGGGCGTCAGCGACACTTTCAGGAGCCAGAACAGCGGAAAGAGCGCAAAGACGATATAGGCCAGAATGGCAAGCCGGTGCGCGACGGTGAGAACCATGGATTTTGCCGTCATGCCGTCAGTCCTTGTTCAACATGGTCTGCCGCAGCAGCACGATCAGCATCGAATAGACGAGCAGCAGCACCAGAAGCACCATCGAGATCGCCGAGGCATAGCCGAAGTCGAGGCGCTTGAAGGCCTGTGTGAAGATGTAGCTCGCCACGATCTGCGTGCGGTCGGCCGGTCCGCCATTGGTCATGACAATGATCAGATCGGCGAAATTGGATATCCAGACCGTCCTCAGAAGCACGGTGATGGCAATCGTCGGCGCGAGGAAAGGCAGCGTGATCGAGCGGAAACGCTGGAAAGGCCCCGCCCCGTCAATGGCCGCGGCTTCATAAAGGTCGCGCGGAATTGCCTGAAGCGCAGCAAGCAGCGTAATCGCAAAAAACGGGATGCCCCACCAGACGTTGGCGACGATGGGCCCCCACATGGCCAGCTGCGGATTGGAGAGAATGTTGCCCGGCTCATCCAGAAGCCCGAGCGCAAAGAGCCAGTGCGGCAGCGGCCCGATCACGGGATTGAAGAGCCAGGCCCAGTTGAGGCCGGTCAGGAAGGTGGGCACCGCCCAGGGCAGGAACACCAGCGCCTGCGCGATACCCCGGCCACGAAACGGCTTGTCCAGAAGCAGCGCCAGGATCAGGCCGAAAAAGAACTGCAGAAAGACCGACGCGCCGGTCCACCACAGCGTGTTGCGCAGGGCACGGTAGAACGCCTGATCCTGCGAAAGCGCGCGGAAATGATCGAGACCGATGAAGCCGCCTGAAAACGGGTTGAGAATCTGTACGTCGCGAAACGCATAGGATAGGCCCAGCGCCAGCGGCACCAGCATCACAGTGGCGATCAAAACAAGCGACGGGGCGCTGTAGAGATAGGGCTCGCAGGCGCCCGCAAGCCGCTGCAGGAGGGGGCGCTTCGGCTGAATTCTCATATCCGTCGAACTGGTGTCGGTCATCGGCAGGTTCCGGCTGAACGGGTCGCGGTCACACCCTCGCGCCGGGGCGCGAGGGTGCCGGTGAAGACGACCGGGAATGGGGAGAATTCATCCCCGGCCGCAGGTCCACCGCAGGAGCTACTGCTTGGCGAGAAACTTCTGCTGCGCCTTGGTCAGATAGTCCGCCCACTGGTCGGCGAGCTGTTCCGGCGTGATATCGCCGAGCAACGCTTCCTGAGTGGTCTTGATCGCCAGCGAATCCTTGAAGAAGGCGAATTCCTCAAGATAGGTCGGCATGGAGATCGGAATCGCATCCGGGTCTTCCAGCTGCTCGAACCAGCCCTTGAACTGCGCACTCGCATAGAAGGGATCCTTCTCCGCCGAAGTGTGCACGGGAAGCGCGCCGGTGCGCTTGTTCCACTCATTGTTGCCTTCCGGCCCTTCCAGCGCGGAGATGAGTTTCCAGGCGAGGTCCTTGTTCTCACTCGCCGCCATCATCGACCAGCCGGCATAGCCGATGGTCGGGAAGGTCTTGCCAGATGGTCCCTTCGGCATGGTCGTCACGCCGAAATCGTCGGAGCTCATGCGCTCTGAGATCGCGATGAGCGCATCCGGGTCCTGGTCAAGGAAAGCGCAGGTGCCGGAGTAGAAGCCGGCGACGATCTCGTTAAAGCCCCAGTTGACGCTGTCCTTGGGCGCAAGACCGTCCTTGTAGATGTCGATCAGCCAGGTGAACCCGTCGACCCAGCCCTCGCTGTTGGCGGTGGATGTGCCATCTTCGTTGAAGAAGACATCCGAGCCGGCCATGATCGCCCCGAACATCATCCAGCCGTTCAGACCGCCTGAACCACCGCGCAGGCAATACCCATATTTGCCCGGCAGTTCGGATATCTTTTCCGAAGCCGTACGGAACTCGGCCATGGTCTTCGGCGGTTCGGCAACACCTGCCTCTTCGAGCAGCTTCTTGTTGTAGAACATGGCCCGCAGATAAAAGCCGTAGGGCAGCATATATGCCGTGTCGTCGATATCGCGCCCGAGTTCGAGCGCCCGCGAAGACAGGCTCTCCGTGTGCTCCCAGTTTTCCAGATAGGGCTCGAGGCTCTCCAGCATGCCGTTGTTGGCGTAAAGCGAGAGCCAGGTGTCGGGCATCTCCATCACGTCGGGAATTTCACCCGCCGAAACCATGGTGGCGAACTTCTGGAACGCCTCGCCCCATGGCAGCGATATGATTTCGACCTTCGTGCCCGGATTGGCCTCTTCGAACTTGCCGACAATGGATTTCAGCGTCTCGGTGCGCGCCGGGCTGGTGATGACCTCCACCAGCTTCAGCGTCGTGTCGGCCAGGGCTGTTCCCGTCATCAGTGTGGCGAAACTGGCCGCCAGCAGTAACTTTTTCATCGGATTCCCCTTTTCTTGTTTCATTGCTCTCTCCCATTGAGCACGCGGCCGATGCCTCCACATTCGGCCGATGCCCCACTCTGCTTCATGATCCGGAAGCCGCGTTGATCGCTCCTTCCAGATCTCGCCAAAGAGCCTCGGTTCCCTCAAGGCCCACATGCAGCCGCACCGATCGCGGATCGATGCCAAACGCTCTTGCCGAATTGGGCTGTGCCTTCTGCTGCAGAACAATCTCCGCCGGCACCACGAGGCTCTCATGCCCACCCCAGCTCACGCCGAGCTTGAAGAGCCGAAGCCCGTCGGCGAAAGCACGGATGTCGATCCCTTCGCGGAAGGTGAAGGAAAACAGCCCCGATGTTCCCTTCAGACCCGGCGGCAGCGCATTGGCCAGTCCCGGGTGGCACACGGTCTTCACGACCGGGCTTGCCGCAAGCCGCCGCGCGATCTCCAGCCCTGCTTCCTCGTGCGCCCGCATGCGCGTCGGGAGCGTGCGCATGCCGCGGATGAGCAGCCACGCATCGAATGGCGAAAGCTTTCCACCGAGATAGGCATAGGTTTCACCGCGAATGCGCTCGATCATCGCTCTGGAGCCGGCAACCACACCCGCCACCACATCGCTGTGTCCGCCCAGATATTTGGAGGCGGAGTGAACCACGAGGTCCACGCCCAGAGTGAGCGGCTGCTGGAAAACGGGGCTCGACCAGCTGTTGTCGATCACGCTCACCACGCCCTGCGCCCTGGCGAGCGCCGCCAGCGCCTTCACGTCATGCGTTTCCATGATCCAGCTTGTCGGGCTTTCCATATAGAAAAGGCGCGCGCCCGGCAGGGCCTTCGCCACCGCCGCCTCGTCACGACCGTCCACATAGGTCACCTCGACGCGCATGCGTTCAAGCAGCGTGCCGAACAGCCGAAACGTATCGGGATAAAGATGGCGCACGGCAACGATGCGGTCGCCTGGCTTCACGAAGCTCAAAACCGTGGAGGAGATGGCCGCCATGCCGCTTGCAAACCCGATGGCGTCCTCGCCACCCTCGAGCTTCGCCAGCATCTCCTCGAACATGCGAACGGTCGGATTGAGCCCACGGGTATAAACAGGTCGCACCTTCTCGCCGCGATAGGTCTGGAGCATCTCGTCATAGCTGGAGAAGGTGAAGAGCGAGGTTTGCACGATGGGAGGCACGACGGCATCGAAGGCATTCGCCTCGTCATGCGCGACGATCAGCGAAGCCATGTCATCGGGGTGCAAACTGGCGCTCATCTGGACATTTCCCTGATATCTTCCTCGACCACTTCGAGGATCCGTAGTGTTTTCTCGCGCGCCATGGCGGTGTCCTGGTCGACAATCGCGTCGAACAGCTCGCGGTGGAATGGAAACGAGCGCCGTGCGAAATCCTCGCGGTCGAACGGGTGATCCCAGAACCGCTCGAAGGCCTCGCGCATCTGTTCCAGAAGCTGGCGGAAGAGCGGGTTATGGGTCGCATCGTAGATGGCAAGGTGAAACGCCAGATCTTCCGGCCCGGACGTGCCTTCTGCCAGATGCACGCGCTCCATCTCGTCGAGCTTTTCCTCGATATTGGCGAGATCGGCTGCGGTGCGCCGGCGTGCGGCCACCACGCTGGCCTCGGCCTCGATGCCGCGTCGCACTTCGAGCGTCTGCAACAGGGCGTCGCGCTGGCGCGCGGTGTTTAGAGAAAGCGGCATGTGAACGGTGCCGGCCGCCACCGGCTTCAAGAGATAGCTCCCGCTTCCCCGCCGTGTCTCGATCACGCCGAGCGCCTCGAAGCGCCTGATGACCTCGCGGATCGTCGACCGCCCGACCCCCAGCGCAGACATGAGCTCCCGCTCTGCCGGGAGACGGTCGCCGACCTTCAGCTCGGCCCGCTCGATATAGGCGGCAACCGCATCGGTAACCTGGCGGACCCGGTCCTGCGCCGGCAATGCTGTTATGATCGAGGTGTCTCTGATGCCTGCCATGTCACCATCCAAATTGGTCTGACATCATAGCAATAGGATCACGATTGTAAATCCGTCCTCGTCCGCTCCCTTCACGGGTTCGTCGGATCCGCGCGCAAATTCCGCACACGATGGCGGAGGCGCCGGACAAGATCACAGCCAGAAATTCTGACGCGATCCAGATATCGCAACCAATTGAAAGAAAAGGATTTCTAGAATATCTGGGAGATCACGGCGAGAGCTGTATAGGTCGCCTCGGGTCCGCTCTCCTGCCAGCCGGCGAGCGGGTTTATAAGTGCGTGGGTGGGATGTTGTGCGTATTTTTTCCGGTGTCGAGGCGACGTCGCGAGGCCGGTCGAGCAGGAGCCACAGCCGCTCCTGCTACGCGTCGGAAAGAAGGCCTGGCCGTTCTCCCCGACGGGCGCAGAGAGCCAACCCCGAACTGGACGCGGCCATATTAATGAGTCCCCATCCTAATCCCGGCTTGGCACGCTCCGGATGCCAGCCTGTCCAAAAGCGTCAAACATCCAGAACCGGAACCTGCACCTGCGCGAGCTTTTTCTCGATGCTCAAATCCACAGTGTCTCCCACAGACCGGGCCATCTGCTGAGCGATGCCATGAAACGCTATCAAATCTGGATCGAACCGGGTGTTCTCGAAACGAATACCTTCCACCTGCTTCTCCTCCGAACTGCGGTTTCCGCCTGTGTCGGATGCACTTCTTCTAAGAAATGTCTGCCCGGATAAATGTCGCGTTGCCGAAGTGCTCCTTCACTTCGGCCCAAACGTCAGGCCTCACCCTTCAGCAGGTGGTCTGCCACGAGTTGCGCCACCTGCCTGAACGGCAGAACACCGGCGCTCCCCCGCCACGGCCTCGGATTGCCGGCGAGAAGCAGCGGAACCCGCTCGCGCGTGTGATCCGTGCCCGTCCAGGTCGGGTCGTTGCCGTGATCGGCGGTCAGCATGAGCAGATCGCCGGGGCGCAGTTTTGGCAGAAGCCCGGCCAGGCGGCGATCAAACCACTCCAGCGCCCGCGCATATCCCGCCACATCGCGGCGATGGCCGTAATGGCTGTCGAACTCGACGAAATTGGCAAAGACGAGATCGCCATCGGCTGCGTTCTCGACGGTCTCCAGAAGCCGGTCGAACAGCGCATCGTCGCTCGGCCCCTTCAGCACGCGGGAAATGCCCTTGCCGGCAAAGATGTCGCCGATCTTGCCCACGGCATGCACGGTGCGGCCGGCGGCCACCACACGGTCGCAGATTGTTTCTCCGGGCGGTGCGATGGCGAAATCGCGCCGGTTGGCGGTGCGGGTAAAGCCGCTTTCCGCATCCCCCACAAAAGGCCGGGCGATGATGCGCCCGACATTCATGGGATGGAAGATTTCGGCCGCTGCCTCACAGAGTTGCAGAAGCCGTTCGAGACCAAATGTCTCCTCATGCGCGGCGATCTGCACCACACTGTCCGCCGAGGTGTAGACGATCGGCGCGCCGGTCTTCACGTGCTCCGCCCCAAAACGCTCCAGCACGTCCGAACCCGAGCCATGCGCATTGAAGAGCGTGCGCTCCAGCCCGCCCGCCTCACGAAGGCGCGCCATCGCCTCTTCCGGAAAGGCTGGAACTTCGTGCGGGAAATAGTGCCAGTCCCGGGCGAGCGGCAGGCCCGCCAGTTCCCAGTGTCCGGTCTGGGTGTCCTTGCCGGCACTTTCTTCCTGAAGTGCTGCCCACGAAGCATCGGCCTCGGGCTCGGAAAGCCCCGGCGCAGACTGGCCGCAGGCCAGTTCGAGCGCGGCCCCAAGGCCAAGCGCGGAAAGACTGGGCAGATGAAGCGGGCCGGAACGTCCTTCCTCAGCCCGGCCTGCGGCGCAGGCTTCGGCGATGTGCAGAACCGTGTTGGAACCGGCATCGCCGAACCGTTCGGCATCCGGTGCGCCGCCTATGCCCACCGAATCCAGAACGCACAGGAAGACACGACCGTTCACAGTCATCCGCTACCCTTCCGCGAAGTGCGCCTCCATGCGACGCCGCAACGCTTCAATCAGTTCATAAAAGCTCCAGCCCATGAGCAAGAGGAGCAGCACCATGCCGATCACTGTGGCCGTGTCGGCGTTCTCCTGTCCAGAGGAAAGGAGATAGCCCACGCCCTCATTGGCGCCCATCAGCCCGCCGATCAAGGCGGCTGTCATGGCAAGCGTGGTCGCCGCTGTCGCACCGGCAGTAGCTGCGATCCCTGCCCGGCGCCATCGCCTCCAATGTAGATCGAGAGCAGGCCGCATGGGTTTTGCGCGGCTCACCCGAGCGCCTCCGGACACTATCGCTTTCGGTGCGCGTTCGAGGGACAGCACATCGCCGGAATGGGCAATGCGCCGGGCCTTTTGGACAGCGACTCTCAGGCTGGCGGATACAGGAGACGATCCCGCATCCGCCAGCCTCGCGAGGCCGTGTGCCTGGATCAGCAGTGGCCGATCATCCACTTCTTGCGCGGAGAAGGCGGGCCCTTCTTGCCGATATTGCACAGCGAGCAGCCGCAGCCGGCCAGATGCTCCTTCTTGACCACGCGCGGCTCGCTGCCGCTCTTTTCCGAGCGCGCCAGCGCGCGCCGGAGTGTGCCGTTCATCAGGCTGAGGCTCGGTGCGGCCACGTCGCGGTTGCTCGGCGTCTGGCAGCTCGGGCAGGCGCATGCATTGCCTGCATCGGCCATGGATGTCCACTCGTCGAAAGGTCCGCAATCTTCGCAAACGTAATTGTAAAGCGGCATGTTGGTCTCCGAAAATTCTGTCTCGCATGGTGCGGCGGCCTGACGCCGCCGCACGAAAAAGCTCAGAGCATTCCCTGAAGCAGCAGGAACCCCGGCAGCCAGCCGGTGACGATGCCCGTGAGGAGCGTGACGACCGCAGTGGCCTGCAGGATCGGACGCTTCAAGGCAAGCAGCAGGAAATACATGAACCAGAGCACCGCCCAGATGGCCCAGTTGAGGCCGAGCCAGGTGTCGGTGAGGGTCTGCGCGCCGGCCAGCCCTTCAATCGCGATGGGCACGACGGTGATCGCGACGAACAGGCTGAACCAGCCGAGCCCGCGGCCATCGACCGCGACCACGCGGTTGTAGGCGACCCAGAGATAGGTGGTGGTGAACAGCAGCGTCAGCGCCGCAGACTTGATCGACGCAGCATCCGCCGCAGCGCCGAATGCCGAAGCCAGCGCGACGCAGAGCGTGACGAAGCCGGACACGACATTGATGACGACAATCTCCCTGTCGTCGATCTTTCCCATCAGCCACAGCCCGTTGAGAAACAGGACGGCGCCGACGTAAAGCAAGGCAAACCCGAGCAGCATGGCAGCTCTTCCTCCCGAAAGGCGGGTTCAGCCGGGTCCCACCCCGGCTGTCCCGTTTGTTTCATTGAATATGCCCGTTCAGGCGTCAGCTTGTTCGCGCGACATCCACGCCGGAGACCTGTTTGGTCGGCCCGGTCGAGTTTGGATTGATGTCGAAATCGAAGATCGCTGTCGGAATGGCCAGCGTGGCGCACACATTCGGTATGTCCACGATGCCGGCTATTCGGCCCTCCACCGGCGCTGTGCCGAGGATACTGTAGGCCTGCTCGCCCGTGTAACCGAACTTCTTCAGATACTCGATCGCGTTGAGACAGGCCCGGCGATAGGCCACATGCGCGTCCAGATAATACTGTTCGCCCGTGTGCTCATCCACCGAGATGCCCTCGAAGATCAGGTAATCGTCGAAATGCGGATCGATCGGGCTCGGCTTGAAGATCGGGTTGACGACACCGTATTTCGCCATGCCGCCCTTGATGACATCGACGCTGATGTCGATCCAGCCGGCCATTTCGATGGCGCCGCAGAAGGTGATTTCGCCATCGCCCTGCGAGAAGTGGATGTCGCCCATCGAGAGACCGCCACCCTTCACATAGACAGGGAAATAGACCTTCGAGCCGCGCGACAGGTTCTTGATGTCGCAATTGCCGCCATGTTCGCGCGGCGGCACGGTGCGCCATGCTTCGGCAGCCGCCTTGCGCGCTGCATCACCCGACATCTGGCCCATGAGCGCCGTGTCGGAATAAGGCAGTGCTGCGAGCGGCGGCACCCGGTTCGGATCGGTCGAAACCAGCTCTTCCTCACGGCGGTTCGCTTCGGCCAGAAGCGCATGATCGGGCAGACAGCCGATCAGGCCCGGGTGAATGATGCCCGGATAGCGCACGCCCGGAATGTGGCGCGAGGTCGTGTAGATGCCCTGGAAGTCCCAGCACGACTTGGTTGCGTTCGGATAGTGCTCCGTCAGGAAGCCGCCGCCATTTTCCTTGGCGAACAGGCCGTTGAAGCCCCATTCGGATTCAGGCATTGCGCCGATATCGAGAATGTCGACGACCAGCAGATCTCCTGGCTCTGCGCCCTCGAAACCGAACGGACCGCTCAGATAGTGAACGCGGGTCAGGTCGACATCGCGCACGTCGTTGGCGCTGTCATTGTTGCCGATCTGACCACCGGTCCAGTCGTAGCACTCGACGCGGAACACTTCACCGCGCTTGAAGGTCTCAACCATCGGAATGTCGGGATGCCAGCGATTGTGCGTCTTGATCGCCTGATCCTCGGGTGCCTTGTTGAGATCGACTGAAAACACTGTTTTAGGCATAGGTCTCCTCCTCTTGAACGGCCAGTCGGAGGTTCCAGTGTCGAGCCCCCCGTCATTTTTGCGCCCGCCCGCAAGATGCGACCGGACGAAACCGTGCCGGAGAAGATTAGGTCTGGACTGTAAGCCGATTGGCTCTGGAGAACGCCGGGTTTGTAATTTTTTGTAACCGGCCGGGGACATTCCTGAGAATTCGTTTGCGCTTGAACAGCCGGAAATAAACACGCCATTTCAGTCATTTGCCATCGGCGCATCCAGAGCCGCCAGCGTCGTGCCCGCCCCGGTTACCTTTGGCCGGATACAAAAGGCGCATTTTCCAAAAGGCCGGAGCAAACTCCCTTCTCGACCGATGCAACCGTTTGCGACTATCGTATGAGTCATGGGGATCACGGACGAAAAACATCGCGTACTTGTTGTCGATGATGATCAGCGTCTTCGACGCTTTCTTCAGCGTTTCCTCACGAGCGAAGGCTATGCCGTGACCAGCGCCGAGGATGGGCGCTCCATGCGCCGCGCAATGGCGGATGAAGACTTCGATCTCGTCATTCTCGATCTGACCTTCCCGGTCGGCGAAGACGGTGTTTCGCTGGCGCGCGGTCTGCGCGCCCAGCACGACCTGCCGCTGATCATGCTTTCAGGCAAGAACAACACGATCGACAAGGTGGTCTGCCTGGAGCTGGGGGCAGACGATTTCGTGACCAAGCCGTTCGAGCCGCGCGAGCTTCTGGCCCGCATCCGCACCGTCATGCGCCGCTTCGCAAAGCGCATCAGCATGCCGGAACCGCAGGAGAAAAGCCGCTCGCCGATCATGTGCTTTGCTGGCTGGCAACTTGATCCCGCACGGCACCAGCTTTCCTCGCCCCGGGGAGAATCGGTGCGTCTGACGAGCCAGGAATTCCAGCTTCTGGCGGCGCTGGTGGAGCGGCGCGGGCGCGTTCTTTCGCGCGAGCAGATCCTCGACATCGTCGCCAACCGCAACTGGAACCCCTATGACCGCAGCATCGACGTGATGATCGGCAAGATCCGCCGCAAGCTGCGCGACAATGCCCGCGACACCCAGTTCATCAAGACCATTCGCGGTGTCGGTTACATGTTCGCGCCTCAGTCCGAGGAATAGTGCGCCGGCAAATACAGATTGACACTGGTGCCCTTGCCGGGCGTGCTGAGAATGCCGAGCCGGCCACCAGCCTGCCGCACGAAACCATCCACCATCGACAGGCCAAGACCGCTGCCCTGCCCCGGCGGCTTGGTGGTGAACATGGGCTGGAGCGCGCGGCGGCGCACCGCCACCGGCATGCCATGGCCGGTATCGCGCACCGAGAGAAGCACATAGCGCCCGGGTAACAGCCCCGAAGCGACGCGCGCATCCTCCGGGCGGACGATCACATTCGACGCATCGAAATGCAGGCTGCCGCCGCCCGGCATCGCATCGCGCGCATTGAGCGCCAGATTGACGAGGCTCGGCTCCAGTTGCCCTGCGGGAATGAGCACGCTGTTCAACCCGTCTGCGACATTGAGCGTGACGGACACCGTGTCCCCCAGCGTACGCCCCAGAACCCGCATCAGCGGCGGAAGCGCCTCGCCAAGCTCGACCACCGCAATGTCTTTCGCGCGCTGGCGGCCAAAGCGCAGCAGGCGGTCGGTGAGTTCGGAACCGGACCTGGTGGCCTCGAGCGCATCGGTGACCAGTTCGGCCAGTTCCGGCTGATCGGCCAGCCGTTCCTCCAGCCAGCGCAGATTGCTCAGGAGAACGGCGAGGATGTTGTTGAAGTCATGCGCGATGCCACTGGTGAGCTGGCCCATCGCCTCCATGCGCTGCTTCTGCCCCAGCCGCTCGGCGGCCAGCCGCTTTTCTTCCAGAAGCCGAATGCGCTCGAAGCAGCGGGCGAGCGTGGCAAGCAGATCTTCGCTGTGGAACGGCTTGCAGAGGTAATCATAGGCGCCGGCCTGCAGCGCCTCGACGGCCGTGTCGATGGAAGCGTAGGCGGTGACCATCACGCACACCACGTCAGGTTCGCGCTGGCGTATCTGGCGCACCAGATCGACGCCATTGCCGGTGCCGAGCCGCACATCGACCAGAGCGACCGCAATCCGCGCGTCTTCGAGGAAAGCGAGTGCTGCCTGCGGATCGTGGGCAACCACGATCCTGTAGCCTTCGAGTTTCAGGAGGCCCGACAGGCTTGCGGCGAAATCCTCGTCATCGTCGACGATCAGGACGCAATGGTCTTCCGCCGGCGTGGTCTCGCGCAGCGGATGTTCGCCGATGACTTCTGCGGGGAGGTCGAGTTCACGATCGGTCATGCCTTACGCGCTCCCGCAAATGGCAGAACGAGCGATACGGTGGTGCCGACACCCTTCTGGCTTTCGATGAGCACATCGCCGCCATGCTGCTCCATGATGCGCTTGACGAGCGGCATGCCGAGCCCGACGCCAAACGCCTTGGTGCTGAAGAGCGGCTCGAACACGCGTTCGGCCACATCCTGAGACATGCCGCCGCCATTGTCGGACACCGACAGGTAGACGCGGTCGCGCAGACGCTGCGTGGAGATGATGATCTGACTGCTCTGCTTCCCGCGCTCCTCGCAGGCCTGCGCCGCGTTCTGCAGAACATTGGAGAAGGCCTGCCGCAGACGCTCGGCATCGGCAAGCACATCGCAACCGGCATCGAGCTTGAGCGTGATGAGATGCGCGATCTCCTGATCCTCTTCGCTCAATTGCTGCTTGACCCAGCGGTCGATGGCGACGGGCGACATGACGGGCGCGTGCTTGCGCGAGAAATCCAGAAGATCCTCGATGATGCGCACGCAGCGCCAGGCATTGCGCTGCAGGCGCTGCAATTCGCCGGTGACCGGCTCATCCGCGTTCTTGAGCGAGCGGCGCAGAATGTCGGCGGAGGTGACCATCGTGCCCAGCGGATTGCGCAGCTCATGGCTGACCGTGGCGGTGATCTGGCCGATTGCCGCCAGACGCTCATTGGAGGCGAGCTCCTGCTGCGCCTGCCGAAGCTTTTCAAGCGATGTCACCAGATCGCGCTCCGCGAGCTCGCGGCTTTCATGCGAAAGAACGATCCACCACGCGCCAATGGCGAGCAGCGGCAGGAGCGCCAGGAACACCCGCAGCAAAAGCGCGCCGCTTTCCACATGCGGCTGAAGCGCGGTCGGCTCGATCAAGCGGTAGGTCAGCAGGAAAACGGCAGCCGTCATCACCGCCAGCGAGAACAGCACGCCGCTCACCTTGAGCAAGCGCTGCGTCATGCGTGGCGCGATCTTGCTGCGCAGGGCGCGGCCCAGGTAGTGCGGCGCTTCCAGATTTGCGTCGGGAGCCTTGCAGGCATCATGGCAGTGGGAATCGAGACTGCAGCAGAGCGAGCAGATCGGCCGCTGGTAGAAGGTGCAGTGCACCATGTCCGGCCGCTCATATTCCAGCTCGCAGATTTCGCAGCGGACCACCGGCTTGTCCGGCTCGGCAAGCGGCACGCGCGGACGGGCGAGATAATAGCGGCCGCGTGTCGCCACGCCGATCAGAACGGCGCTTGAGAGCGCGGTGAAGAAGGCGATGGGCGCGGCATAGGCTTCCGCCAGATCGCCGAAACTGCCCATGAAGCAGATGATGGCGAACAGCGAGGCGAACGCCATGGACCCGCAGCCGACCGGATTGAAATCGTAGAGATAGGCGCGCTTGAACTCGGTGAAGGGCGGGCTGACGCCCATCGGCTTCAATATGGCGAGGTCGGCGAAGATGGAGCCGATCCACGCGGCGGCGATGACCGAGTAGACCGCCAGCACCAGCTCCAGCGTCTGGAAGATGCCGAGCAGCATCAGGAGCAGCGAGATCAGGATGTTGAAGATCAGCCAGACCACGCGGCCGGGGTGATAATGCGTGACCCGCGAGAAGAAATTGGACCAGGCGAGCGAGCCGGCATAGGCGTTCGTCACATTGATCTTGACCTGCGAAATGAGAACGAAGATCGCCGCCAGGGCCAGCACGGTGCGCGGGTCGTCGCTCACATATTCATAGGCCTTGATATACATGTGGATCGGCTCAAGCGCCGTCGATGGCGAGAGGCCGGCAGAGACCGCAAGCACGGCCAGAAGACTGCCGCACAGGATCTTGAAACCGCCGACCACGATCCAGCCGGGACCGGCGGAGATGACCGCCGCCCACCAGCGCCAGCGGTTTTCGCGCGTCTTGTCGGGCAGGAAGCGCAGATAATCCACCTGCTCGCCGATCTGGATGGAGAGCGCGAACAGAACGCCGATGGCCGAACCGAAGGCGAGCACATCGAAGCCGCCATCCGGCGTTTCGCTGCCGGCAAACGCCATCCACTGATCGAGCGTTTCGGGATGGCCGACCGCGATGTAGATGAAGGGCGCAAGCAGCATGGCGATCCAGATGGGCTGGGTGACCATCTGCAATTTGCTGATCATCGTCACGCCCATGAAGGTGATCGGAATGATGACGAGCGATGAGATGATGTAGCCCAGCACCAGCGGCACATCTGCGAACAGCTTCAGCGCCTGCGCCATGATCGCGCCTTCGAGCGCGAAAAAGATGAAGGTGAAGGTCGCATAGATCAGCGACGTGATGGTGGAGCCGATATAGCCGAACCCCGCCCCGCGCGTGAGCAGATCCATGTCGATGTTGTAGCGGCTCGAATAATAGGCGATGGGCAGGTTCGTCACGAAGACGAACAGGCAGGTGATCAGAACGGCGGGAAACGCATTGGCGAACCCGTAGCTGAGCGTGATCGCCCCGCCGATGGCCTCCAGAGCCAGAAACGAGATGCCGCCGAGCGCGGTGTTGGCGATGACGAACGGAGACCAGCGTCGGAACGACCGCGCCGCATAGCGCAGTGAATAATCCTCCAGCGTCTCATTGGCGATCCATGAATGATAGGACCGTAAGGCAGGCGATTGCGGCGTTTCCACTAACCCGCACTCCGCCCTGCACACCGCCGGTCAGGCGAAGCCTGTGCTTTACGCATCTTGTTGAGGTTCTCCCATTCTCCCCTTCTGGATGATCACACAAAGCCGGCGTCGAAACCAGCCCACGGGCCTGCTGGCGATCCGGTGGCTGCACATTCCCGTCAATAGGTGACCGTCACGACCACCGTATCCACATAGGTTCCCGGCGATGGGGTGTGTTGTGGGGGCACACGTCCGTAGACTGTAAAACTCTGGCCGCTTCCACTGCCGCTGCCGGACACCGTCGTGCCTGCCGTGCTCCCCCAGGGCTGGCTGCGGGCGGCATCCCTGTAGAGACCGTAGATCACGGTTTCCGTTCCCTTCGACATTTCCCGCTGTGTTGGCGGGGCACCCGCATTGCCGCCATCCAGAGAGATCGTGTAGGCACTGCCGGGTGTGCATGTAACGTCGACCTGACCCGTCGCATCGACATTTGTGGCCAGCACGCCCCGTGCACCGAAGTCGACATCCTGGGTGTTCACCTGGCAATTTGCCGGCACCGTCGCTGACACGGTGAACCCTGGCCGCTCGACATTGCCAAGGGACGTGCTGCAGTCGCTGGAAGTGGTGTAGCGGTAGTAAATCTCGACGTCGCTTCCGGAAAATGAGGACAGGTAGGATCCGGGCGGCGCACTTGCCTGGCCGCCAAACAATCGTCCGTAGATTATGACGGTTCCGCTGCCCTGCCCCAGAACACTGAGTGTCAGCGGATATGCCGGCGGCCCCGGCGCAAATGGCCACGAATTTGATCCCCAGACCACACTGCGTCCGGAATCGACGTAGAGCTGGTAGTTGAGCTGGTTGCCGCCAGAAGCCAGTTGCCGCGCTGAAGCCGTTGCACCGCCACTGCCGCTGCCAATTCCCGGGCATATGAGTATGCGCGTCAACGGCAGGCCGGTACAGTTGATGCTCATTGAGGTGGAGCTGTCGGCTGGTGCGCCGGACAGCGTATCGATCTGACCGAAACTCATGCCGGATATGCCAAAGCTGCAGCTTTGTGCTTTCGCATGGCCACTGGCCAGACAGGCGAGTATTGCCGCAGCCAGCACCCGTTTGTTGAGGAAACCTATCTGCATGTGACACCCTGGATTGTCACCTGACTGCCCGGGTCGGGCTCGTAGGAAAATTCTGCGGAACATGACGTGCCGTCCTGTCGTTGAACCGTGAGGGCATTCCGGGCTCGAAGTCCGGTCAGATAGGCCTGACCGTCATAGCCCACCACGAACTCGTCCCCATCGCGTAGCCTGCCGGACAGGCCCACCGGGAGAGGAATGCCATCCGCATCGACCAGTTCCACAAGGGCTGCGTTCGGGGTGTCCGAGACACCGAAATCCAGCACAACACCGCTGCCATATGCAGGCACCACAACTTCTCTGGTGGCCGGCACACTGGCGTCCACCGGGAGATTTTCCGGGTCGATGGACACGGTGTTGCGCTCATAGGAATTCAGACGGGGAACAAGGATCCTGCCCTGCCGATTGGTCCTGCCCACCGGCCTGTTCTGGTGCTTCACGACGACATCGCTCGCCCCGACATCAACAACCGCGAACGCATCGTCAATGCGGTTCGTGGCGAACACGCCTCCGCCGGCCACCACGATGGCCCCATCGACCTGCACCGTCGCCCTTGTTTTATCGTCGTGCTGCTGTATCCCCGCTTCGAACCGCGCAAAGGACGCGCGATAGCTGGCGGATGCCCTGCGGTTCGGCGTTTCTCCTTCAGAGGTGCGGAGCCGCCAGCCGAAACTGCCATTCTCCAGCTTTTCGGATTTGGCGAGTTCGACAAATCCGTTCACGCCATCCGGCCGGCTTTCGACGCCGGAGGTCACATTCACGTCGCCGCCGAGAGGGAATGACACACCGGCGAAGACGCCGAAACTGTCGTCGTCTTCCAGATCCGTGAAGGCACTGGCATAGAGGTTGCCCCTCTCGAATATACGCTGGCTGTATGACAGGCCGAGAATCTGGCTTCTGTCCCCGTCGGCATCCTTCAGATGCGTATAGGAGAGATTGAGACTGGAAAGGTCCAGTGGCATGGGCAGGCCGATGGCGACCTGGTCGACAGCCCGGGGCACGCCCGCGCTGAACACCGGGAGCCCACTTACGGCTGAGACCCGGTCTGCGGTGATCGATGCCACATCCTGATAGGAATCGAACGCGCGCTGGATGCGCCCGTAAAAGCTCCAGTCGTTGTGGCGCAGTTCAAGCGTTGCGTTCACCAGCCCGCCTGTCTGGCCGCCGCTGCGGCTTCCCGCGAGCGCAACGGAGGCGGCGCCGTAGGTTCCAAGTGGGAATGCCACTCCCGCGCCTGCATTCACGAGGTCTTCTCCAAGCTCGACATGCCCCTCAAGCGTCAACCAGTTGGTCAGCCCGTAGCGAACGCTGGCGATGCCATAGACGCGTTCGTCATAGTCACCGGATCTGAGGCCGAAATTGCGCCGCGGAAACCCGGCCTCAACCGAGAAGTCGAGCAGGCCTTCGCGCAGGAGCATGCTGGAGGTGTAGAAGGGAAGGGTTGTCACCGTTTCCCGGCCAAACCGATCGCGAAGAACGACGCGCGCTTCGCCGGAACCCGTGAAGACCGGCAGGTTGACCACACTGAACGGCCCGGACGACACGTCTCCAGAATAGGTTCTGGCGTTCTGCGTATAGATTTCGAGCGTCGAAGGCACGGCGGCAGTCCCGGAGAATGACGGCAGGGGCAGACTGACCAGATCGGGTCGCAGCGAAAAATTGCGCCGCATCTGGAGACCGCCGAGATAGACCGGCCTGGTCCAGGACAGTCCTCCGGAGATGAAATCCCCCGCCTTGAAGGTGAGCAAGCGCTCCGGGTCGGAATACGCCCAGGTGGTGTTCAATCGGGTGAAGCCGTTGAAAGCACCGTCGGAATACTCAGCAATGAATGACTGGTTCAGTGTTCCGAACCGGCTGAACAAACGGCCATCGAAGCTGCCTGAAACACCCCGAAACAACGCGCCATCGCCTTCGAAAAGCGCGTTCGAACCAACAAACAGCGCGTAGTTCAGCACCGCGCCAGTGCCTGAGCGGGGCTTGAGTCTTTCCTGATCTGCCGTAACCGAAAGATCGATCACCCTGGGAGCCCGCCCCGCATCGCCGGTCGACACATAAAGCCGCTGTGCGGCTTCATCGAGGCGATAGGTGAGGCCCGGCAGCCTGTCCAGGCTGATGAGGCCGGTGCGATCCTGCGCCTTGGTGCGTGGCTTGATGCCCAGCTCTGCCAGCTCTTCCGGCGACGAAGCCAATTCTCCATCGGATCGATGCACAAAGGCACCGATCAAATCGGTCGGTTCCTCATTGATGAAGACCTCAAGATAGAGTTCCCGGTCCACCGTGCTGGTTGCCCCCGTTTCCAGAGCCGGCGCATCGGTTGCCTGAGTTTCCGCGATTGCGGGCGATGCGACCAGAGCAAGGAGAACGAGGACAGTCAGTCGGCTAGCGAACCGGGACCGTTGCCTCGACAGGTCCAAGATGGCTCTGTGCCCTCAGCGCCGCCGGCCCGCCCCCAACGCTACCGGCACTTCCGATCGGCCATTGCATCGTTGCCCCGCCCAGGACATAGCCGACCAACCCGTCACGTCTTCCTATGCGCCTCGCGCCCTGGCTGATCCTGACGTCCGAAAGCCGGAGCCTGCCAGCTCCATTGTTCCGGGCGACAAGCATCAGTGTCGCTCCACTCCGGCTGACACTCCAGGCAACCTGAGGCGCGCCCGCATTCTCACTTCTGAAGAAGACCGGGATCGAATGCCGGACCACCAGGCTCACCGTGCCGGCCCTCTGGCGGGCCCGGTCTGGCAGTTCATCGACCACCACGCGATAGCTCTCCTCGCCCTGCACGGGACGCCTGGCCACCCGCACAATGCGGAGAACATAGTCGGCTCCAGCAGGCAATTGGGTCGCGGGAGGGCTTGCAACAACGTCCCTGGTCGGCTGGAGTCGGTCGACACCGCCTTCCTGGGTCCATCTGTAGACGCGCACCTGAACGTTGATGGGTCGATTTGCTTCGTTTCGAAGATTGAGAACCGCAGCGCTGTCGGGTGCGATCATGTCGACGGTCGTCGGCGCAACCCTTAGCGAGGCCGCACTCGAAGGCGATAGACCACACAGCGCGAAAAGTGCGATCGCACCGAGGCCTGTAAGCAGGGTTCGCATGGCGTTTTCCCTCCTGGCTAGGGTCAGGACCCAGAGCGCTTCTGCTTTTCGCTGACTTGCGGAGACGCTCTATCTCGTTGTTTTTGCGCAATTCCGGACGGAAAACCGGTTCCCACTTTTCCTGGAATTGCTCTGGATCAGTACGTAACGGTGACGGTGACGCTATCGGTGTAGGTGCCGGCTCCCGGCGTGGCCTGCGCGGGCACCCTGCCATACACCGTGATTGCCTGAACGTTGCCGTCTCCGGTGCCGGCAACCGTATCGGTACCGACCGTTTCCCCCCAGTTCTGCGTTCGTCCGGAATCCCGGTAGAGCGCATAGCCGATCGTGGCGGAGGCCGGTCCGGTCATCAGTCGGTTGGTGACGGTCGCGCCACTGCCGGCTCCCGCCCCGAGCCCTACATTGTAAGGGGTGCCGTCAGTGCATTGAACCGAGATCGTGCTGGTCTGGTCAATGTTGGAAGCAATAATGCCTTCAGTGCCAAAGTCGAGATCCGTAGCCGACGTGACCAGACACTCGGCAATGATCTGTATCTGGACATTCATCGAGCCAGTGGCGGTGGCTGCGGAAGCCGGCTCTAAGGTTTCTAAAAATACACCCAGGGCGGTCATTGCGAATAGGAAATGAGTTCGCATGCTGTCCCCTCATGGTTCAGCAAATTCCTGAATCAGGAATTCATTCAGCCACCCACCCGCATAGAAAGGCTGCACAACAATTGTAATGATTCGATTAAATCGGCAAACTATTTTATACCTATATTACGACCTGTTCGGCGGTGTTTTTGATTCTTTAGTCTCTTTCTTTGATCATATGTTCAAAGCGATATAAATAGTTATTGCAGCGGGGATCCTGCAACGATCCGCACGATCTCGGGCTGTCCTATTCCGGAAGGATCGCATCCCATGCCGGTGACCACGGGTTGAAGGCGACACTCGGCGTCACGTTTTGAATGTCGCGCCGGGTTTTCTGCCCGGCGCATCGACAGAAAACCGGTTTCCACTTTTCCTGGGACCGCGCTAAACACGCACCTGTTTCGGCGTCACGCCATATGCCCTTCGAAAGGCCGTCGTGAAGCTTGAAATGTTGTTGTAGCCAGCCAGATGTGCTGCGTGCGAGATCGGGATGCCATCGTCGGCAAGCGCCGTGCGCGCGGCCTCGAGACGCTTCTGCCTTATGAAGTCGAAGACCGTCATCCCGAAATGCGTCTTGAAATGCCGCTGCAGCGTGGACGCGCTGCAGCCAACCTCGCGTGCGATCAGGCCAATGGTGAGTTCCCGGTCCAGATTGCCGATGACAAAATCACGTGCGCGCTCGCAATAGCGCAGGCTCATGAGTGTCGGCGCGGGAAGTTGTTCCTTCCTGTCAGCCAGCATGGTGAGCAATGACTGCCACATCAGGTCGAGCCCCTGCGCTCTCAGATAAAGGGAAGTCAGCTCGCCCTCCAGCGCAGGCGGTGGATGCATGATCTTCTGAGCCGATTGCACGATGTGCTGGCCGGGCTGAAACGAAAAGTGGGCGAGGTGCTGCGCAAAAAAGCTCTGCAACGCCGATTTCTGCGCCTCATCCCGTGTGTCGAAGAGACGCTGCAACCAGGGCAATGGCGCCGAAATCATGACCTTGCGCAGCGGGGTCCGGCTGTCGTTGAAGAAGCGTAATCGACTGTCCTTGGCCACGTTCAGCATGAACACAACCGGAGAGCTCGCCTCCTCGGTGCCCGCGTCGATCTCGAAATGTCTTTCATCGATCATGAAGTGCTGAGCGCCCTGCAAGAGCACCATCAGCATGAATTTCGGCCAGATGCCCAGTTCACGCGTATCGGACGTGCAGTTCGACACTCCCTCGATGGCACCGACAAAAAGTTCCTGTGATGTGTACTGCATTCAATGACCCTGACACCGATCCGGCGCAGCCGCACCAGGCCGGTACAATGCCGTTTGCGCCTAAGAAATTGCGGTTCCCGACAAACTCTTTCGGCTCGACTCCTTTTCGCGGCCAAACATATACATGACCAATCTTCTCAAGATTAAGCCGTGCCGGTGCGAGAAGCAAGCCTGCCGCCTGAAACAGGCGATGGGCGCCCGGCACGGGGCTTGGGAAGTCCGCATGCGAGGGGGCGATTACGGTGGGGTACGGACGCAGCACGGTTGCATCAGCATGCACGCTCTCTGCGCTTCATCCGGTTTCAGCCCGCTGCATCATCAGACTTATGGCCGCCAAGCCGGGGCCAAGCGCTTGCCGGCCGGGGATTAACAGGGAAAGAATATGACGTTCACGCGGATACTGCCGCTTACCGGCGTTTCGTTGCTTGCGCTTTCATCGGCATTGCAGGCGCAGGAAAACAGCCCGACCACAACCGTCCTCGATACGATCACTGTCATCAGCGACGGCAAGGAGAATATCGAGGCGACGGGTGGAACCGTCGTCACGCAGGAAGACCTGAAAACCCTGCAACCGACCAATGTTTCCGAACTTTTCACGCGTGAATCCTCGATCAGCGTCTCGGGCGGTGGCGGCCCTTCCAAGCGCATTCACGTCCTCGGGATGGAACAGTCGCACCTGGCTGTCAGCGTCGACGGCGTGCCGCAGACCGCGACAAGCTGGCATCACACGGGCTCCAACGTCGTCGATCCCGTCTTCCTCAAGCGCGTCGAGGTAGAAGCAGGCGCCGCCGCCGCCGATTCCGGCTTTGGCGCGGCAGCGGGTGCGATCCGCTACGAGACCGTCGGCGCACTCGATCTGCTTGAAGACGGAAAGAACCTCGGTGCCCGGCTCGGCCTCTCTTATGGTACGAACGGCCGCGGCTTATCGGGCAGTGCCGCGGGTTATGGCCGGCATGAAGGGTTCGACTGGTTCCTCATGACCCATGGTGCGACCGGCAAGAACTACAAGAACGGCGACGGGCTGGAAATCCTCGGCACCAAGCCCGCGGCCCGCAACATTCTCGCCAAGCTCGGCTATGAAGCAGAAGGCCATCGCATCGAGCTTGGCTATGAGCGCAGCCGCGACAAGGCCGACCGCCTGATCAAGATGAACATGGGGCTCGCCGGCGATACGCTGCATCCGCTCGAGGTCGCGCGGGATGCCGTGAACCTGAAATACACGACCACCGCCCCCACCGACATGTGGGACCCGGAGGTGACGCTCTATTACAGCGAAAACAACTACTGGCGTCCGAACTACCAGAACCGCACCAACGGCAACATGGCCCTGGATGAAGATCTGTTCGGCGGCAAGGTGCAGAACCGTTTCACCTTCGACTACGGAAACATCACCGCTGGTGTCGATTTCGGGCGGCATGGCTATTTCACCGACAATTACGGCAACAACAATCGCCGCTACCGCGACTTCTCGACCTTTCAGCTCGGCGCTTTCGCGCAGGGGCGCTTCGAATTCGACAACGGCTTCAACCTGTCGACCGGTGTGCGCTATGACGGGCATCGCTTCACCGACTGGAACGACCACAAATTCTCCGACAGCGGTGCCAGCGTGAACGCGACGGTTTCCTACAAGTTCAACGACCATTTCGAAGTGTTTGCCGGCGCCTCGCGCACCTGGCTTGGTTATGTGATCGGCGACTATGGCTATGTGCACGCCCGTGACGACAGCTTCACCACGGACCCCGGTTTCAGCGCCGGCACGGCGCAGAACCTGAAAGTGGGTGCGAACTTCGGTGGCGAGAACTGGAACGCAGGCGTCACCTTCTTCGATACGCGCATTGACGGTCTTCCCGTTTATGAATGGGGAACGGGCGGCACGCTGCACAATTCTCCGGATGAGGCCCGCTCACGCGGTGTGACGCTGAATGCGGGTTACCGTTGGGAGAATACGAAGATCGGCGCCACGTTCACCAAGGCCAAGGTGACAGTGGGCGGTGTTTCGGCACTGCCCAACAGCGGAACGTTCATGCCGATTGGCGACATGGCCACGCTTTACATCGACCATGAGATCCCCGACTACAATCTGAAGCTCGGCGCATCACTGGCATGGGCGGGCAAGATTTCCGACGCGTATGCCACGGCAGAAGGATTTTACGACCAGCCAGCCTACACGGTGGTCAACACATATGCCGAGTGGACACCTCCATCCTATGAAAACATGACCATCCGCGTCGGCGTCGAGAACCTGTTCGATGAAACCTACTTTGAGCGCACCGGTTTTGCCGCAAGCTCGAACCGCGGTGGCATCGAGCCTGTTTATGCGCCAGGCCGCACCTTCACCTTCCACACCGCGGTGAAGTTCTAATCTCTCCGAAACCGGTAATGCGACGATCATCTGAAAGGCCGACCGTACGCCACGGTCGGCCTTTTCCATTTGTTCCTCATCAGTCTCGCCGCCTGGACACAGTGCTGTAACAATCCTGTCGCACGCATTCGCTACGACTACCGGCAGATGCCGCCACAGGCGGCTCGATCCAGCCAAACAGCCAGAGGACTGCCGTCATGAACAAGCAGGATATCGTTCGCCTGTCGTGGGACGAATTCGACGAAATGCGCGACCCGCGCCCTGACAACAACGCTTTCGACGCCGTTGTGGAGCGCGCCATTTCGCGTCGCGGGTTCCTGGGCGGTGTGCTCGCCTTCGGTTCCGCCGCAGCCGTTATGGGAACGGGCGTCCTTTCTTCCACGTCGTCTGCAAAGGCGGAGGGTGCAACGTTCAATTTCGAGCCAATCGGGATTGCCACCGATCACGAAATTCACGTTCCTGCCGGTTATAGCTGGAAGCCCCTGGTGCGCTGGGGCGACCCGCTCTTCAAGGATGCAGAAGGCGCCTATTCACCCGAAACGGGCGTGCCGGTCGAGATGTCGGACAGGGTGTTCGGTGAGAACACGGACGGCATGGAGACCTTTGTCGATGGCGACAGGACAATCCTTGCCATCAATTCCGAATATGTGAACCCGAAGATCAACCTGCCGGCAGAAGCGGAAGGCATGCCCCGCAATGCGGACGAGGTGAAACTCCTCAAAAACATGCAGGGCGTGACGGTGCTGGAAATCGCTGACAGTGGCGATGGCTATGCCGTGGTGCTCGACAGCCCCTATAACCGCCGCATCACGCATGAGACGCCGATGACCATGGACGGCCCTGCCGCGGGCTCCGATCTGGTCAGGACCAACGCCGATCCGGAAGGCCGCTCGCCGAAGGGCACCATGAACAATTGCGGCTCCGGCAAGACGCTCTGGGGCACCTATCTGACCTGCGAAGAAAACTTCAACGGCTATTTCGGCACGACAGCCGAACGCGAGGCCACGGAAGGCGAAGTGCGCTACGGTATCGGCGGCGAAGGCCGCTACGCCTATGAAAAATTCGACGAGCGCTTCGACCTGTCCAAAGAGCCCAACGAGCCGAACCGCCACGGCTGGGTGACAGAGATCAACCCGCTCGATCCGGAATCGACGCCTGTCAAGCACACCGCACTCGGACGTTTCAAGCATGAAAACGCCGAGATGGTGCAGGCTGCCGACGGGCGCGTCGTGGTCTATATGGGCGACGATGAGCGCGGCGAGTTCATCTATCGTTACGTATCCAATGGCACCTGGGCCGAAGGCCAGCCGACGGACGGGCTGCTTTCGGACGGCACGCTCTACGTTGCCAGGTTCAATGACGACATGACCGGCGAATGGCTGGCCCTGACGCCGGAGACCACCGGCATGCCGATCGAGGAAATCCTCGTCTTCTCCCGCATGGCCGGATCGAAAGTCGGTGCCACCACGATGGACCGTCCGGAATGGGTGGCCGCCAATCCGCTGCGGGTCGAGGCTTATTGCGCCCTGACCAACAACAAGAACCGCGGCGTCAAGGCCAATGCCGGCGGCGATGAACAGCCCGTCGGCGGCCCCAACCCGCGCGAGACCAACAATTTCGGCCAGATCGTTCGCTGGCGGCCGGAAGGCGAAGACCATGGCGCCGACACGTTCACCTGGGACCTCTACGTCATGGCCGGCAATCCGAAGGCCTACAACAATGTCTATGCCGGCTCAGACAACATCAACGAAGGCAACATGTTCAACTCGCCCGATGGCATGGCTTTCTCTTCCGACGGGATGCTGTGGATCCAGACCGATGGCGACGACAGCAATGAAGGCGAGTTCGAGGGGCAGGGCAACAACCAGATGCTGGTGGGCAATCCCGAGACCGGTGAAATCGCCCGCTTCCTCACAGCTCCGAACGGCGCCGAGGTGACCGGCCTGACCTGGTCGGCGGACAGGAAGGTCGCCTTCGTCGGCATCCAGCATCCGGGCGGCAACTGGCCGGACGGCAATGGAAAGCCACGCTCGGCAGTGATCTCCGTCTGGCGCGAAGATGGTGAAGCCATCGGCTGAGAACCGCCAACACAAATGAATGAACGAGGCAGGGAGCACTGCTCCCTGCCTCTTTTTTTGACGTGACAAAGCGTGACGCGCCTGCCTGCTCTGTGCGCATGAAGCACACGCTTGTGGCCAGACTGTTATGGACGGCTTGACGTCGCCCCATTTCCATCCCACCTGTTTGCCGCCCAATTCTACAAATCACCAACCGGACTGCCAAACGTGCAATCGCTCAAGAGCCTGATCGAATCCCGCCGCTTCGAAGCGGTCATCACCGTTCTCATCATCATCAATGCGGTTACGCTCGGTCTCGAGACCTCCGAGCGGGCCATGGACGCTTTCGGTCCACTGCTCCAGACGCTGGATCAGGCAATTCTCGGCGTGTTCGTCGCCGAGCTTCTGGCCCGTGTGGCGGTTTATCGGCAGAACTTCTTCCGCGATCCCTGGCGCGTCTTCGATCTCGTGGTGGTGGGCATCGCCCTCGTGCCCGCAACGGCCGGGCTCTCGGTGCTACGCGCCCTGCGTATCCTGCGCGTTCTGCGGCTGGTCAGCATGGTGCCGTCATTGCGCCGGGTGGTCGGAGGCCTCATTGCGGCCCTGCCGGGCATGGGCTCCATCATGCTGCTTCTGGGTCTCGTCTATTACGTGTTCGCCGTCATGGCCACCAAACTGTTCGGTGCTTCTTTTCCGGACTGGTTCGGCACGATTGGCCTGTCCGCCTACTCGCTGTTCCAGATCATGACCCTGGAGAGCTGGTCGATGGGCATTGTCCGTCCAGTGATGGAGGTCTATCCCCTCGCCTGGATGTTCTTCATCCCCTTCATTGTCTCGACCACTTTCACGGTGCTCAACCTGTTCATCGGTATCATCGTCTCGGCCATGCAGGCCGAGCATGATGAAGAGGCTTCGGCAGAACGCACGGCCCTGCAGGCCGAGCAGGAGATCATCCTCAATGAAATCCGCGCCCTGCGCAAAGAGGTGCAGGCACTGACTGTCGAAAAGGCGCGCGAAGAGCGCTGACCCCTGCGATCAGCGCATGCGAAAGTGCTTGGAAAGCTTCAGCGACTGGCCCTGATAGTTGGACTTCAGGTCCGCGCCGTAGAGCGCACGGGGGCGTGAGAGCATCCGCTCGTAGACGAGACGGCCGACGATCTGGCCGTGTTCGAGAATGAACGGAACCTCGTGGCTGCGCACTTCCAGAACCGCACGGCTGCCGGTTCCGCCAGCGGACGAATGCCCGAACCCCGGATCGAAAAAGCCCGCATAGTGCACGCGAAACTCGCCCACCAGCGGATCGAAGGGCGTCATCTCGGCAGCGTGGTGCGGCGGCACATGCACCGCTTCCTGCGACACTAGAATATAGAACTCGTCAGGATCGAGAATCAGGCCGCCCGCACCGTCGCCGGTCAGCGGCTCCCAGAAATCCGCGATGTCGTGCTGATCGCGCTTGTCCACGTCGATGAGCGCCGTGTGATGTTTTGCGCGATACCCGATCAAGCCGTTTTCGCCACCGCTCAGATCGACCGAAAGCGCGATACCGCCGCCGGTGATATTGGGTTCGTCCGAAGCGACAAGCGTCTCGCGCGCATGCAGGTCCGCCAGCGCGCTTTCATCGAGCAGCGCCTTGCCGGTGCGGAACCTTATCTGCGAAAGGCGTGATCCGGTGCGCACCACGATCGGGAAGGTGCGCGGGCTAACCTCCATATAAAGCGGACCGGAATAGCCGGCGGGGATCTTGTCGAACTCCTGCCCGTGGTCGGTCATCACACGGGTGAAGATATCGAGCCGGCCGGTCGAACTCTTGGGGTTGGCGGAGGCGGAGATGCCATCTGGCAGATCGAGCCCTTCCAGAAGCGGCACTATGTAAACACACCCGGTCTCCAGCACGGCGCCCTCGCCGAGCGCGATTTCGTGCAGCTTGAGTTTCTCGAGCTTTTCGGAAACGCGGTGGTTCGGCCCCGGCAGGAAGCTGGCGCGCACGCGATAGGCAATGGTGCCAAGTCTCAGATCGAGACTGGCCGGCTGAATCTGGTCGCCATCCAGCGGGTGGGCCGAGGCGAGCGCCCCATTGTCGAACAGTGCCGCAATGTCCTTGTCCGGCAGAATTCCCGCTTTTGCCAACGCCCCTCTCCTTGCACAGGGTTTGATTGAACGAGGTTTAGCGCCGCTTGTCGTTGACGCAAGGCGCCTGAAGGTCTAATGGACCTTTATCCCGTGGTGATTTGGCCGGTCGGCTTGCAGCCACGTTAAAGAAGTCGCTAAAAGGCCGCGCTCGATCACCGGACCGGCATGCGGCTTTTCGCGGCCGGTTTTTTTGTTGGGTGTAGAAGCGATGACAGAGAATTCCGAGAACGACTGGAAAGCACAGACCGCGCTTGTTCATGGCGGGGTCACCCGCTCGCATTTTGGCGAAACCTCCGAAGCGATCTATCTGACGCAGGGTTTTGTCTATGATAGCGCGGAAGCGGCGGAAGCCCGCTTCAAGGGCGAGGAACCGGGCTTCGTCTATTCCCGCTATGCCAATCCGACCGTCGACATGTTCGAGCGCCGCATGTGCGCGCTGGAGGGCGCCGAAGAGGCGCGCGCCATGTCTTCCGGCATGGCCGCCGTCACCGCTGCGCTGCTTTGCTCGCTCAGGGCGGGCGATCATGTGGTGGCGGGCCGCGCGCTTTTTGGATCGTGCCGCTGGGTGGTTGAAACGCTGATGCCCCGCTACGGGATCGAGACAACGCTTGTCGACGGCGCGAAGCTTGAAAACTGGAAGGCCGCCGTGCGGCCGAACACGAAGCTCTTCTTCCTTGAAAGCCCCACCAACCCGACTCTGGAAGTGGCCGACATCGCCGGCGTAGCGGCCCTTGCCAACGAAGTTGGTGGGCGGCTTGTGGTCGACAACGTCTTCGCCACCCCCCTTCTGCAAAAGCCGCTTGAGCTCGGTGCGCATGTGGTCGTCTATTCCGCGACCAAGCACATTGACGGTCAGGGCCGATGTCTGGGCGGTGTCGTCCTTTCGGACAGGGAGTGGATCGACGAGCAATTGCAGGACTTTTTCCGCCATACGGGGCCAAGCCTCTCGCCCTTCAATGCGTGGACTCTGCTCAAGGGGCTGGAAACGCTGCCGCTGCGCGTGCGCCAGCAGACCGAGAGCGCCGGCCGTATCGCCGATCTGCTCGCCGACCACCCCAAGGTCGCCCGCGTCATCTACCCGGGACGCAAGGATCACCCCCAGGCAGATATCATCGCCCGGCAGATGAAGGGCGGTTCGACCCTGATCTGCGCTGAACTGAAAGGCGGCAAGAAGGACGCATTCGCCTTTGAGAATGCCCTCAAAATCTTCCAGATTTCCAACAATCTTGGCGACGCGAAGAGCCTGATTACCCACCCTGCCACGACGACGCACAAGAATCTGTCTGACGAGGCCCGCGCCGAACTGGGCATCGGCGACGGCACGCTGCGCCTTTCGGTGGGTCTTGAGGACGGCGACGATCTTCTCACTGACATCGAACGGGCACTGGACGCGACCTGAAGCGGGTTCAGCCGAACCGTCTGCCCGCCAGAACAATGCGTGACACGGTGGTGTAGGCGGTAAGCACGGCGAACCCGTAGGCAAAAACCGGGAACCAGGACGGTAAGAGACACATGGCCACGAATACGGCCAGTGTCTCGCTCGCTTCGGCAAGCCCCGTAGTGAAGAACAGCGATTTCTCACCGCGCGCATCGCTCTTGAGCCTGCGCTTTTCCGCCATGATCGCATAGGCGAGGAAGCTCGCCCCGTTCACGTAGAACGCCAGCAACAGGACGGCGCCGGCGATTGCGTTGGCACCGGGATCGGCGATGATGAAGCCGAGCGGCACGGCCCCGTAAAAGGCAAAATCCAGAACGATGTCGAGATACCCGCCGAAATCGGTCTTGCCGTGTATCCGGGCAACGGCTCCGTCCAGCCCGTCGCATAAACGGCTGGCCAGGATGAGGGCGAGCCCGGCCCAGTAAGCCTGAAATGCAATGGCGGCAGCGGCGGCCAACCCCAGGACAAGCCCCGCATAGGTGACAGCGTTGGCGCGCACCCCCGCTGCCGCAAGCTGCGCGGCCATGGCCGATAATCCGGGATCGATCTTTCGGTGCGCCCAACCGTCAAGCATGTTTCACCAGCACGTTGTCCTCAATGCCCCATGCTTATCGCCATTCGACCTCTCATGCCGCTCACAATGGCGTCATGAAAGATCATCGAACCTCATACATGAACCGCCATGTCATCTCTGTTATGCTCTTGATCTTTCACGGGAAGGACCCACCCTTCCTGCGTCGGATGCGCGCAAGGCGAGTTTGAACCATGTACAGAGCTGTCACCCAATCGATCGAAGTAAGCGCCGAACCCAGCTACCTGTCCGCGCAGTCGGACCCCGAAAACGGGCATTTCGTCTGGGCTTACCGGATCACGATCACGAACCATTCGCCCGAGACCGTGCAGCTCGTCGCGCGCTACTGGCACATCACCGACGAAACGGGGCGGGTACAGGAGGTGCGCGGAGAGGGCGTGGTGGGAGAGCAGCCGGTGCTGCAGCCGGGCGACAGTTACACCTACACATCCGGCTGCCCGCTAACCGCCCCCTCGGGCATCATGGTCGGGCGGTATACGATGCGCGGGCCGCGCGGTGCGTTCTTTGACGTGGACATCCCGGCATTCTCGCTCGATCTGCCGGGTGCCGCCACGCGGATCAACTGAAATCGCCGGGGTCGAACACGTATTCGGTCGAACAGAATTCGCAGGTGACGCGAATGACGCCATCCTCGATGCTGTCAGCCACCTCTTCCGGCGTGAACCCGTCCAGAACAGACCTGATCTTGTCGCGCGAGCACGAACAGTCGTCGCGCACGTCCGCTCCTTCATAAACGCGCACGCCATGCTCATGAAAGAGACGGTAAAGCAGGCGCTCGGCGCCGACCGTGGGGTCAACCAGCTCCGTCATCTCCGCGGTGGCGAGCAGCATGCGCGCTTCCTGCCAGGCGTCGTCTTCGGGATGGGTCGAGCCGTCGTGGTCCTCGTCGCCATCGCCGCCGGGAAGGTCGACGCCGCGCATGCGCTCTGGAGACCCCGGCAGGAACTGCAGAAGTAACCCGCCTGCACGCCAGTGTTCCTGCCCGCTCTCGCCCCCCGGAAGCACCATCTTGGCGACACCGAGACGGACCTCGGTCGGGATCTGCTCGGACTGACGGAAATAGGTGCGTGCCACGTCCTCGAGCGTGGTGCCGTCGAGCTGCACAATGCCCTGATAGCGCTGCATGTCTGAGCCCTGATCAACCGTCAAAGCCAGAACGCCGGCGCCAAGCAGATCCTCGGGAGCGTCCCTGCCTGCAGCGATCGCTTCTTCAAGGCGCGCCTCGTCAAAGCGCGCATAGGCCCGCATGGAACTCGGCGTGGAGAAATCCGCCACCAGCATGTCGACCGGCCCGTCGGAGCGGGTCTGGACGATGAACTTGCCCTCGAATTTGAGCGAGCTTCCCAGAAGCACCGTCAGAACGATGACTTCGGCAAGCAGCCGCGCCACCGGTTCGGGATAGGTGTGGCGGGCAAGGATCTGGTCGAGCATGGGCCCAAGCTGGACCGCGCGACCGCGCACATCCAGCGGATCCACGTCGAACGGAACGACGTGATCGTCGCCGGCAAAACCGAATTCGCCCAACTGCCTCGTTTCGCTCGTCACCGGTTGAGACACCATGCAAGTACCGCTTTCTGTGCGTGCAGACGGTTTTCCGCCTCGTCGAACACCACCGAGTGCGGCCCGTCGATGACCTCGTCCGTCACTTCCTCGCCGCGATGCGCGGGCAGGCAATGCATGAACAGCGCATCGGATTTCGCGTGCTTCATCAGCGCCTCATTCACCTGGAAGGGCTTGAACACGTTGTCGCCACGCGCGCGATGCTCCTGCCCCATCGACACCCAGGTGTCGGTCACGACGCAGTCGGCATCGGCCACCGCTTCCTCGGCCGTTTTCGTGAAAGTCACCCGGCCGCCATTGGCGCGCGCCCAGTCGACATATTTCTCCATCGGCTCGCTGCCTGGAGGGACGGCAATGTTAAGCCGAAACTCCATGCGGGCGGAGGCTTCGATCAGCGAGTGCAGCACATTGTTGCCGTCACCCGTCCAGGCAAACAGCCTGTCCCTGACGGGACCGCGATGCTCCTCGAAAGTCAGGATATCGGCCATGATCTGGCAGGGGTGCGTGTCGTCGGTCAGGCCGTTGATCACCGGAACGGTGGCGTTTTCCGCCAGCTCGACAAGACGCTCATGGGCTGTCGTGCGGATCATGATCGCGTCTACATAGCGCGACAGCACCTTTGCCGTATCGGCAATGGTCTCGGAACGGCCGAGCTGCATTTCCGCACCCGTGAGCATGATCGTCTCGCCGCCAAGCTGGCGCATGCCGACATCAAAGGAAACGCGGGTACGGGTCGACGGCTTGTCGAAGATCATCGCCAGCGCCTTGCCCTCGAACGGCTTTTCACGCTCGCCGGCTTTCAGGCGTTCCTTGCGCGCCCGCGCATCGTCGAGCATGAACCGCAGGTCCTGCGGATCAACGGTCGAAAGATCAATGAAATGGCGCAGACCGCTGGCCATGCCCGTCTCCCTGGTTTTCTCAAGCATCGGCTTTTTCAGTCGCCCTCACCGCAGCGGCAGCGTCGTGAATGCGTTTCACTGCCTCGCGGATCTCATCCTCGGTGATGATCAGGGGCGGAAGAAGGCGCAGCACATTGTCGCCGGCCGGCACCACAAGCATCTTCTGGTCGCGCAGCGCTTCCAGAAGGCGCAGGTTCTGCACCCTGCACTTGATGCCCAGCATAAGGCCCTCGCCGCGGACACCTTCAACAATGTCCGGGAATTCGTCCGCAACGGCAGCCAGGCTCTGCTTGAACAGCAGCCCCTTCTGGCTGATGCTCTCCATGAAGCCGTCTTCCAGCACGACATCCAGCACGGCATTGCCCACGGCCATCGCAAGCGGGTTGCCGCCGAAGGTCGTGCCATGGGTGCCCGGGGTCATGCCCTTGGCCGCTTCCGCCGTTGCCAGGCAGGCGCCCAGCGGAAAGCCGCCGCCAATGCCCTTCGCCACCGCCATCAGGTCCGGTGTGATCTCGGCCCATTCATGCGCAAACAGCTTGCCCGTGCGCCCGACGCCGCTCTGAACTTCATCGAGAATGAGCAGCAGACCGTGCCTGTCGCACAATTCCCGCAAACGCCGCAGCGATGCGTTGGGGATCGGGCGAACGCCGCCCTCGCCCTGGATCGGCTCAACCAGGATGGCCGCGGTCTCCGGGCCTATGGTTTTCAGAAGCGCTTCCGTATCGTCGAACGGCACCTGGTCGAAACCCTCGACCTTCGGGCCAAAGCCCTCAAGATACTTGGCCTGTCCGCCGGCTGCGATCGTTGCCAGTGTACGGCCGTGGAACGCCCCCTCAAACGTGATGACGCGGTAGCGTTCCGGGTGCCCGTTGACGTGGTGATAGCGCCGTGCGGTCTTGATGGCGCATTCCAGCGCCTCGGCGCCGGAATTGGTGAAGAACACTTTGTCGGCAAAGCTGTTTTCGACCAGCCGCTCGCCGAGCCGGGCCTGGCCGGGGATCTCGTAAATGTTGGAGACATGCCATAGTTTGCCAGCCTGCTCCGTCAGCGCGGCAACAAGGTGCGGATGGGCATGGCCCAGCGAATTGACCGCGATACCGGCGGCGAAATCCAGATAGCGATCGCCGTCGGCAGTCTCTATCCAGCACCCTTCGCCCCGCTCAAACGCGAGAGGTTGACGAGCATAAGTTCCATAAAGCGCAGATTCACGCATCCACACGGTCTCCGCTGAGCCTGAGATTGGTTTTCGCCCCGCACAGCCACGGGTACGAAAGAATGAAATCAAAATGCCGCCCAAGGGGCGGCACTCGTGAGATTTATCGGTTGTTTCCGCTTGCCTGTCAACGCACGCAGGCACGACAGCTCAGTGACAGCAAAAAGCAGCAAATTGGGGAAAACCCCAAAAACCGAATCAGCTTACGGTAAGGACTCTTGTCACGGAGTCTGCCGATAAGGTAGTTTCAGCCCAAGCAAAAAGACTACATTTTGTGCGGCGGACCACACCTACCATGATCATATGGTGCTCCCTCGGCTTTGGCTGAGCGGGAATGGATTCGGATTCCGCACGCTGGACAGGAGCGTGTCCCGATGAACTGGACTGACGAAAGAGTCGAAACCTTAAAGAAATTGTGGGCGGAAGGCCTGAGCGCGAGCCAGATCGCAGCTCAGCTTGGCGGTGTCAGCCGCAACGCCGTGATCGGCAAGGTCCACCGCCTCAAGCTGTCCAGCCGTGGCCGCGCGACCAGTCCGCGTACCCGCCAGAAAAAGGCGGCGCCATCGACCCAGGGCACGACCACGACGCGCCGCCCGCGCAACACCCGGCCGACCACGGTCAGTGTCGGCGCGACGGCCCTTCAGGCACAGTTCGATGAAGAGCCGGTGGCGCGGACCTACCTTCGCCCAACCGCGGACGTGGTGGTTCCTATCTCGCGCAAGCTTGAACTCGTGCAGCTCACGGAAACCACCTGCAAGTGGCCGAATGGCGATCCGCTCTCGGAAGATTTCAGCTTCTGCGGCAATGAAGCCGGTGAAAACGGCCCTTACTGCACCTATCACTCCCGCCTTGCCTACCAGCCAGCATCGGAGCGGCGCAGGAGCCGCTGATACAGCTAAAACTCTCCTCTGGACTACCCGGCTGACGCATCGTCGCAGCCGGGTTTTTCTTTGCCCGAAGCAATCAGCCTACTCCAGAAAGGGCGGAACACCACCATTGCCACACGGCCTCCTGCACCGAACTTTTCCTCCCGCGCGGGCGCACAAGGCGGAATTGCCCATAAGAGATGACCGGGCCATCCAGCCGCTGCAGAACGCCTGTGGCGAGCTCTCGCCCGAGCAGGCTGAGGTTTGCAAGGAGGGCGCCCTGACCGCCCATCGCCGCCTGCACGGCGTGGGCCTCATCCGAAAACCACACGATGCGACCGGCGTTTAAGCGCCCGAGACCAGCCGACCGCCACCAGCGCTCCCAATCGGGTGCTTCAGGGTGCGGTGAAGCCCATTCGAACGCCAGAAGAGGCGTATCCTGCAGCGATTGCGGATCAAGCGAGGGAGCCGCCACAGGCGCAAACCGACCCGGCGCAAGATCGAAGCTTTCGAGGTTCGGATCAATATCTCGCTGGAACCGAACGGCAAGATCGGCATCCCCGCTCGACAGGTCGACCACATCATCGGAGGCGAGGATGCGACAGCCCAATTCCGGAAACGCCGCGCGAAACGCACGCACCTGCGGTCCAATCCAGAACGTCGAGACGGCCATGGTCGCCGCGACAACAAAAGAGCTCTGCGAGGCATCGCGCCGCACCGTTTCCAGCGCCTCGCCAATGCGCCCGAAGGCCTCATCCAGCACCGGATAAAGGCGCGCGCCCTCCCGGGTCAGCGATATGCGCCGGACATGGCGTTCGAATAGGGCGACGCCCAGTTGCTCCTCCAGCTTTCTGATCTGATGGCTGACCGCCGTTGGCGTCACATTGAGTGAATCGGCCGCTTTCTTGAAACTCGCAAGCCGTGCCACTTCCACAAAAGTGCGCAGCGCCGGCAACGGCATCCAGGTCAAGATACGTCTCCGCTATAGATGAATAGAACTCATTTATATGATGAGAAATCGCCTTTTGTCACAGGCCAACGCGAAGTTCATAGCTGCTCCATAACCTGACTGGAGAACAGCCATGCAACTCAAGCAAATTGTCACCGATCCCGATCCCTATGCCCCCTACCTGCTTTCTCAGGGGATTCAGGCGGGCAATCTCGTCTTTGTCTCGGGACAGGCCGGTTACGGCAATGACGGCAAGATCGTCGAAGGTGACTTTCTCACGCAGGGCCGGCGCGCTTTCAAAAACCTGGAACGGGCGCTCAGGAGCGGTGGGCTGAGGCTAAGCGACATCGCCAAGGTGACCATCTTCGTGACCGACATGCAGAAATTCGACGATGTCGTCACCCTGCGCCGGGAGTTCTTCTCCGCGCCCTACCCCGCAGACAGCATTGTCGAGGTCAAGGCACTCTACACGCCCCAGGCGATGATCGAGATTGAGGCGATTGCTGTCGCCAATGCATGACGCAACGCTCCGGCCTGCGCGCAGAGCGTGGGCCGGAGCGCAGCAGCACCGGGTTTTAAAGAAGCGCCTACGCGTCCGGCTCCGCAACCACGCTGTGGCTCTGGTCTTCCTTCGGACGCTCCAGCGGCAACTGACGTCCCGTTACGATGTGGTGCACCGTCTCGGCAATGTTGGTCGCGTGATCGCCGATGCGTTCGATGTTCTTGGCGCAGAACAGTAGATGCGTACAGGCCGTGATATTGCGCGGATCTTCCATCATATAGGTCAGGAGTTCCCGGAACAGCGACGTGTACATCGCGTCGATTTCCTCGTCCCGGTCGCGCACGAAACCGATCCGCTCCACCGAACGGGATGCATAGACGTCCAGCACTTCCTTGAGCTGGGTGAGCGCCAGGCTGGCCAGCGCTTCCAGCCCACGAAAGAGACGGACGGGCTGCTTGCCTTCGGTGACGGCGACGACACGCTTGGCAATGTTCTTGCCGAGGTCACCGATGCGCTCCAGGTCCGAGGAGATGCGGATCGCGCCGACGATTTCCCGAAGGTCATCGGCCACCGGCTGGCGCTTGCCGATGATGATGACGGCCCGTTCGCCGATCTCGCGTTCCTTTGCGTCAAGAAAAGCGTCGTCTTCCACCACTTTGCGGGCAAGCCCGGAATCCGATTGCACAAGTGCTGCAACGGCCTCCGCGACCATGCGCTCAGCATATCCCCCCATCGCCGCGATCTGGTCCGACAGGTAATTCAACTCATCGTCGAAGGACCGCATGGTGTGCTGGTTTTGCATGGTTTCATTCCTCCTCGGCCGATCCGGCGTCGCTATATCCCGCACTTTCTAAGTTATTGTGATGGCGGGAAAATGAAAGTCTGACGGTTGAAGCTGGGCCTGGTTTCAGGCGCTTTCGGCGCCGGTGCCAGATGGTGGGACAGGCGGGAAGTGAACCACAAACGTCGCGCCTTTGCCCGATGCCGATTTGACCGACAATCGCGCATCGTGCCGTGTCAGAATGTGCTTCACGATGGACAATCCAAGACCTGTGCCCTTCTGCGTGCGGCTGGTCTCGACGTCGACCCTGTAAAAACGCTCCGTGATGCGGGGAATATGTTCTTCGGGAATGCCGGGACCGAAATCCTGCACCCTGACCCGCACCTCGTCCATGGGGCTTGCCTGATCCGCCGAGACCAGTATCCGTTCGCCCGAACTGCCATATTTGCAGGCATTTTCGAGCAGGTTTTCGAACACCTGAACCAGTTCATCGGAATGCCCGGCCACAAGCAGCGGCGCATCGCCAAGTTCCGAAACGATTTCGACCCCGTTTTCCCGGGCGATATGCCGCATGGATTCAATCACCCCCTTGACCAGCGCCACCACATCAAGCTGGGCGTTCGGCTTCTGATAGGGCTTCATCTCCAGCCGCGAAAGCGAAAGCAGATCATCGATCAGGCGTGCCATGCGCTGCGTCTGGTTCTGCATGATCTGCAGAAAGTTCTCCCGTGCCTTTGGATCATCGCGCGCGGGGCCGCGCAGCGTCTCGATGAAGCCCGCGACGGAGGCAAGCGGCGTGCGCAGCTCATGGCTCGCATTGGCGATGAAATCTGCCCGCATCCGATCGATCCGGCGCGCCTCGCTCTGATCCTTGAACATCAGCACGTAGAGACCGGTGTCGTTTCCGATGCGGCTCGCCACCACACGGTAGGCACGCTCCACCGGGACACGCTCCGAATAATTGATCGCCGTCGATTCCTCCGCGCCTGAAATGACACGGCTGACCAGCTCGTGCATTTCGGGAGCGCGGAATTTCAGGCGTAGCGAAACGCTCTTGGTCATCGGCCCAAAAGCAAGGTCCGCAGCCTCGTTGGAATAAAGAATGCTTCCGGCGCCATCGAAAATGTAAAGCGGATCAAGCACGGCCGCCGCCAGATAAACTGCCGGCAGCGAGTCGATGTCGCCACGCACGACACGGGGGCGCTCGCTCTGCTCGGTGGTATTTTTCCGGTTCGCCAAAGCCTGAAGCGCCTGCTTCAGGGGCGCAGCGCTCTTTGCAATGTACCGCAGCATCCGTCTTCGCGGCGTCTGCCGCTCTTCATCACTCATACCGCCAACCAACTCCCACCAACCACCTTCATCGCCGCGGTCGCCAGAGAGCCCTTCATCGAGCTCGTTTCATGAAGACCTGTTGCCGCTTCTTCTTCGCCGCTGGACCTTGTATCAAGCTGCAAATAGCATGGACACTCCCACGGTTCAGGATCGATTTTATGAACAAGCCTCTGGATAACCCCGCACTTGAAAAGATCGAGCCCTTCAAGCTGACACTATCAGGCAAGAAGCGGGTGTTCGATATTGATGACCCGGATCTGCCCGACTGGATCAAGGACAGGGAACTGACTGCGGGCGGCTATCCCTACGAGGAAAAGCTCGACAAGGACGATTACGAGGAGCAGCTGGAGGCGCTGCAGGTTGAGCTCGTCAAGCTTCAGTCCTGGATGCAGGCAAGCGGCGCGCGCGTCATGGCGCTCTTCGAGGGCCGCGATGCTGCTGGCAAAGGCGGAACGATCTCGCGTATCCGCGCCTATCTCAATCCACGCAATGCGCGAAATGTTGCCCTGCCAAAACCAAGCGAGACCGAGCGCGGCCAATGGTATTTTCAACGCTATGTCGCGCATTTTCCGACCAGCGGGGAATTGGTCACCTTCGACCGCTCCTGGTACAATCGGGGCGGCGTGGAACCCGTGATGGGCTTCTGTACACCCGCCCAGCACGAGCAATTCCTGGATGAAACACCCGATTTCGAACGCGCGATCGTCAATGACGGGATTCATTTCTTCAAGTTCTGGCTGAACATCGGTCAGGAAACGCAGCTTGGGCGGTTTCACGACCGCCGGCACAGCCGGCTTAAATACTGGAAATTCTCGCCAATGGATGTGGCCGGCATCAAGAAGTGGGACGACTATACCCACTTCCGCGACCTTATGCTCGAGCGGACACACAGCGCCCATGCACCGTGGACGGTGGTGCGCGCCAACGACAAGCGGCGGGCAAGGCTCGCCGTTATTCGGCGAATGCTCCTGTCGATCTCCTATGATCACCGCGATCTCGGGGCCATCGGCCAGGAGGATCAGCTGGTCATCGGTTCAGGTCCCGGTTTTTTGGAGTGAGGCGCACCCGGTTGCGGCGTTTGTGCGGCGTCTTCTCCCAGTGATGGGGGTTCCAGTAGAGCTGCCAGACGCAGCGCCAGGCAGCGATGGACATCAGGCACCAGTAAGCCGGCGTCCAGAGGATGCATTTCCAGAAGCCCGGCTTCTCGGTCTTCTGGAGTGCGGACCAGCCCAACAGCAGAAAGGCGACGTGACCGAGCACGACATTCAAAACATCGACCAGAAGCAGGATGCTCTCGGTGGGGCGGAACACGCCGCCTAGATACCAATGGATGCCAATTCCCAGCGCGGTCGCCCAGAAGACACTGTAGGCGAGCGCTGAAAAGACCATGCCCGCAAACAGGACCTGCATGACGATGAAGGACAGAAGCCCGATTTCACGGGCGGTCGCGGCCGGATCCCGCATGTGAACCAGCCAGGTCTGCACCCATCCCTTGAACCAACGCGTGCGTTGCGGCACCCAGGTGCGAATGTCGGTGGGGGCATCTTCCTGTGTTGGATTGCAGATCACGTCCGCCCGGTACCCATAGCGATGAAGACGCGCCCCCAGATCGGCGTCTTCCGTCACGTTGTAGGGATCCCACCCCCCCACCGCCTCGAGCGCGGACCGGCGAAAATGATTGGACGTACCGCCCAGAGGCAACAGGAGGCCGCGTCGCGCGAGCCAAGGCAGAACCGCTCGAAAGAGCGCGGCATATTCCAGCGCAAACATCGCCGAAATCCAGCTCTCCCGCCGATTGGAGATCGTCAGGGGAGCCTGCACGCAGGCAAGGCGCTCATCCGCACCGCGAAATGCATGCCAGGCCTCGACCAGTTGAAACGGATGCGGCCTGTCTTCAGCATCGTAGAGCGCGACAAACGCGCCCGACGTCATCGGAAGTGCATAGGACAGTGCCTTCGGCTTTGTGCGCGGCACACCCGGCGGCACCTCAATCACCTCAATGTAGGGGCGTAACTCCTGAGCTCTCAGGGCGGCGAGCGTTTCCTCGTCATCCTGCTCGCAGACCAGTTTGATCTCCAGTTTGGCGCGGGGCCAGACGATCCTGCCAAGCGCGACGAGGAGATCCGGCACAATCTCCGCCTCCTTGTAGAGTGCGATCAGCACCGAGTAGACAGGCATCTCTGCGGGCCGGACCGTCGTCATCCGCGGCTCTGTCGAGACCCGCCCGCCCAACCGGACCATGACTCTCAGCAGAACGCAGGCGAGGAATGCCACCGAAAACAGCACATGCAGTGCGAGCAGGGTCGCCGAAGGCGCAAACAGCGCTGCAAAGGCGAACGATACGGTTGCCGCGCCCAGCACCGCCCCCTGCCACGCATTGGCGACAATGCGCGCAGACATCTCCGGTGCGATTGTAAACAACCTCTCCGTGGCAATGCGCATGAGCGCCTTTTGCGAGCGGACGGAGATCGCGTCACGTAGAACGGTCGGCTGTACCACGCGTATGCGGGTCGACGCCCGCGGATATCGCTCTACGAACGATCTCAAAGCAGGGATGTTCAGCCTGTCTGGCGCGATCAGAACGATCGACTGACCACGCTCATCGACGATCAGGCTTACCCGCGCACCGCCGCGCCGTGCCAGCGCAGCCAGACCCTGCCGCTCACGCATGACCAGAGCGTCTGGATCCGGGTGGGCAACAAAGGCAAGTCCCATGTGCTTTGCAAGAGCGAGAAACAGCGCCCGCTCCGACACCAGGCCGGAAGACAGAAGCTCCGTCTGGAAACAGACCCCCGCGAGCCTTGCCCGCGCATCCACGCGACGGGCCTCTTCTTCGTCGATCGACAGAGATATCAGGATCGGCAGCCAGTCCCCCATCGGCGAAGGAGACACGGCAGCCGGCAATCCATCGGCTTCATTCAGTTTGTCGCGATTGCTTCCCGCATCCCAACTCCCGGCGAGATGATCCATCATCGATCATCCCTGTCAAGTTAACAGCCTGAACCCCAAATCTGTTTTCTTGAAAAAAAGAGATCCTCTGAAAGAAGATCCTGAAAAATCCCAGATATCACAAGACCGCAATCTGCGCGTAAACTGGAAGTTACACATCATGATTCCCCGTCCCCCGCAATATTTCAACTATAGCATCACAATCTCTCAGCTTCCGCAACTTTCGTGTGATCTGGAATGAAAATGTCCTTCTTCCTGTAAGACCGCTTCATTCAAAGACGCCGCACCGGATGGCTTCAGCAACGGCGTGAACGCGATTTGACGCTCCCAGCTTTGTTTTTGCATTGAGGAGATGTTTCTCTGCCGTATGCTCGGATATGCCGAGTATCTGCGAAACCTCCCATTCCGATTTTCCCAATGCCGCCCATTGCAGGCATTCCTTCTCCCGTGGTGTAAGGCGCGGTTGTCCACCCCGCCGGTAAAGTGTGTGGCCCGGGCCGAGTTTCCGCTTCGCCTGCTCCAGATGAGCGCTCACCTCCTTTTCCGACAAGGCAAGCTTTTCGGCGATTTCCGGGACAGAGCGCCCGCGCGTGGAGAGTTGCAAGCACTCCTTTTCAAGAGCTTCAAGTTGGCCGAACCGGTCATCTCCGCGCAGGCTCAGCGCATGGCCGAGCGCGTATGAGGAGACAAATGACACGATATTTAGGTCATTTGGGGAGAGTTCGACCCGCTCACCGGCGAACGACATGACGATCTGGCATCCCTCAAGCGTTGTGAACGACATGGCTATACCGTCCACGAGCCTGAACTCCCGCGCTTCGCTCAACAGTTTTGATGCTTTGCAGGATTCCTGTTGCGCTTTCAGAATATCGCGCCACAGAATGGCACTTCCGCTCTGGCGGGCATGGTTTACGATGGGGTCATGAAAGATGTAGTTGCACGAAACATATCGATCGATCCACTCTGCCGGCCAACTGCTCAGAACCAGATGCCCGACCTGATCGCCGGGTGTACTGCCTTTTGCCGGAAGTGTGCCTGCACACACGGCATGAAGACCGTAGTGCTCCGTGAACGAAACCAGTGTATTACAGATAGCCAAAGGGCTTCGGGCCTTTTGAATCTGCTGAATAATCGCCCGCGTCTTTCCAAAATCGAACATATGTATTCATCCCCGCCGACATTCTATGCCGCCGCGCAAAATCTACGCGCGTATCCATCACTATACCTCGCCATGGTGAAAGATGATAACAATGATATTTAATAACCCGCAAAACCCTGTTCAAAAGAAAATTGATATTTATTTGCCGGCTATATGGACTTAGCCATGAATCTCCGCTCTCTCCACATAGTGGTCACCCTCTTCTTCTTGCTGCCTGCTCATGTCGCCACCGCGCAGAATCCGGCTCCTCCCGGCTTTTCCGAGCCCAAGCAGCGGCAGTCGAAACCGGACCTTTCAGCACTGCCGAGACTGCGCTTCCTGACCACCGTCGACTTCTTTCCATTCAACTATCTGGACGCAGACAACCGGCTGAGTGGCGTCCACATCGATCTGGCCCGGCAGATTTGCGCCGAACTCGACATGATGGAGCGGTGCCAGGTGCAGGCGCTGCCCTGGGACGAACTCGACACGGCCATCGAAAACAAGCAGGGCGAGGCAATCATCGCAGGCCTGGCGATTACCGCCGAGAACCGGGAACGTTATCTGTTTTCGCGCCCCTATATGCGTTTTCCCGCGCGCCTCGTAACGCTCAGGGGAGCAACGCTATCGGAACCGCTTCACGCATCCATCGCCGGCAAACGCATCGGTGTCATTGGTGCGTCGGCGCACGAGATGCTGTTACGCGACCTCTTTCCGAATGCCCAGAGCGTCGTCTACACTAGGCGTGACTGGCTTTACGAAGATTTGAAATCCGGCAGGCTCGACGGCATCTTCGGCGATGGTGTGAAGCTGAGCTTCTGGCTCGCAGGCCAGGCCTCCGACGATTGCTGCGCCTTTTCCGGCGGCCCCTATCTCGCGCCGGAGTATCTGGGGCAGGGTCTGGCAATCGCGGTGCCCAGCGACATGCCGCAGCTCGCCGAAGCCATCGATTTCGCGCTTCAGAGCATCGACGTCAGTGGCCGCTTCACCGATATTTATCTGCGCTACTTTCCGGTCGATTTCTACTGATCCCGACGCAATGTGCGAAACGGCAGGGCGAGCATCCACAAAAGCCGCGCCGTGAATGAGCCCCTGTAGGCCGACAGGCCGATATTCATATCTTCATGCCCGAGTTTCGGCTGGGCAATATAGGTGCCGAACAGACGGTCCCAGAAGGGAAAATTGAAACCGTAGTTGGAATCCGTCTCCCGCCTGATGGTGGAATGATGAACGCGATGCATGTCCGGGGTGACCACGAAAAACCGTAGCAACCGGTCAAGACCAAGCGGAATTTTCACATTCGAATGGTTGAACATGGACGTCCCGTTGAGGACGATCTCGAACAGGAGCACGGATAGAACAGGTGCGCCCAGAGCCACGACGACTGCCGCCTTCCAGACCATCGAAAGGAGGATTTCGAACGGATGGAAACGCAGCCCCGTTGTCACGTCGAAGCCGTTATCGGCATGGTGCATGCGGTGAATGCGCCAGAGAAGCGGGATTTTGTGGCTTGCCACATGTTCGAGCCAGACCGCGAAATCGAGCACGACAAACGAGATCAGTCCCGCTAGAAGCGGATCGATGCGCAGAGCGTTGAAAAAGCCCCGACCCATTGCTTCCGCCCAAAGGGCAGTCCCCACGGCAGCAGCCGGAAACACCACCCTGAGCATCACCGATGAAATGACAACCATGGAAAGGTTGGCGAACCACCGGCGCGATTTCAGTGCGCCGGTCATTTCCGGCCGCTCCAGGCGCGGCGACCAGAGCTCGTAGAGCGCCATGGCCACAAATATGCCGATGAACGCGAAGAGACGGATGGCCGCTTCGGAGAGCAGAAACGAGGTCATGCCGCCATTATTCCGCTACCCCGTTCAAACACCAGTCACATGCGCTTGACCGAACAACCGGTCAGGCAAGGGTGCGTTTGCGGGCCTGAACCGTTCGCTCGATCGCAGCCGCCACAAGCGGTTCCAGATGCAGTCGGCTGCGCACGATGTGCAGCATGCGCTTTTCTTCCGGCTCCACATGCATGTCGGCGGCGGCGACCTCGACTGCCAGCGCATAGGCCGTGTCGTGCAGCTTCGCCGGCACGGTGTCGCGCACGGCGTTCAGGATGCGTTCAAGCCCGCTATCTTCCTGCAGAATCTGCTGGCACTGACGCGCCACGTCGATGATGCGATTGTCGTCGAACTCCCGAAACACCGGCCAGGAACGGATCGTGTCGCCGATAATGGCGAGTTCCGCGTCGGTCATATCGCGGTCGGCGGCCGACATGACGACCATCAGGTAGATCAGGGCTTCGTGGGCGGTCGGCTCAGCCATTACGTTCTCCGCTGGTAAAATACTGGAGCCCGAAAGTAAGTAGCCGGGCGTCATGCCGCAATGAAAAATCGTCGCTTCGATTGACGCACCGGCTGAGCCGCCTTACAGGCTTGGCCCTTGATCGAAACATAATTCTGGAAAGCGACATGACGACGGCAAGCCAGGACGCGCTTGAATTGACGCCCGATGTGATGGAGGCCGCAGCCGAGAGCAAGGCGTGGCCCTTCGAAGAGGCGCGCAAGATCGTCAAACGCTACGAGGGCGGCTTCCCCGAAACCGTGCTCTTCGAGACGGGCTACGGCCCCTCGGGCCTGCCGCATATCGGCACGTTCGGCGAGGTGGCCCGCACCTCCATGGTGCGCCATGCCTTCCGCGTGCTCACCGAGGACAGGATCAAGACGAAGATCCTGTGCTTCTCCGACGATATGGACGGCCTGCGCAAGGTGCCGGACAATGTGCCCAACAAGGAGATGCTGCGCACGCATCTGGGCAAGCCGCTGACGAAGGTGCCGGACCCGTTCTCCAACGAGTACCCGTCCTTCGGGGCGGCCAACAATGCACGGCTTCGGGCGTTCCTCGACCGGTTCGGCTTCGACTACGAGTTCGCTTCCTCGACCGAGTACTATGCCGCCGGCCGCTTCGACGAGATGCTGCTGACCATGCTCGAGCGCTATGACGCGGTGATGGACATCATGCTGCCGTCGCTACGCGAAGAGCGCGCGCAGACCTATTCGCCCTTCCTGCCCATCCACCCGAAAACGGGCGTGGTGATGCAGGTTCCGCTGGAAGAGCGCAAGGTGGACGCAGGCAGCATTGTCTGGCGCGATCCCGAGAGCGGCGAACTGTTCGAGACGCCCGTGACCGGTGGGCACTGCAAGCTGCAGTGGAAGCCCGACTGGGCCATGCGCTGGGCGGCCCTTGGCGTCGACTATGAAATGTCCGGCAAGGACCTGATCGACAGCGTCAAGCTGGCGGCGCAGATCTGCGCTGCACTCGGCAAGGAACCGCCGGAAGGGTTCAACTACGAGCTGTTCCTGGATGAGAACGGCCAGAAGATCTCCAAGTCCAAGGGCAATGGCCTGACCATCGACGAGTGGCTCGCCTACGCCCCGACCGAGAGCCTCTCGCTCTACATGTTCCAGAAGCCGAAGGCGGCCAAGAAGCTCTATTTCGACGTGATCCCGCGCGCGGTGGACGAGTACTACACCTTCCTTTCGGCCTATGACCGCCAGGACTGGAAGAACCGTCTGGGCAACCCGGTCTGGCACATCCATGACGGCACACCGCCGGCAATCGAACTGCCGGTGCCGTTTGCGCTGCTGCTCAACCTGGTGAGCGCCTCCAACGCGCAGAACACGGATGTTCTGTGGGGCTTCATCTCGCGCTATGCGCCCGGCGTCACGCCGCAGACGCATCCAGAGCTCGACCGCCTCACCGGCTATGCGCTGCGTTACTTCGAGGATTTCGTAAAGCCGTCAAAGGCGTTCCGCGCGCCCGACGAGATCGAGCGCGAAGCACTTGCCGGCATCAATGAGGCTCTTGGAGCGCTGCCGGCGGATGCCGATGGCGAAGCCATCCAGAACGCCATTCTGGATGTGGCGCGCGGCATCGAGCGTTACCAGGACCACAAGCGCAAGAGCCCGAATGGCGGGCCGGGTGTCTCGGTCGCCTTCTTCCAGATGCTCTATCAGGTGCTTCTGGGCCAGGAACGCGGCCCCCGCTTCGGCTCCTTCGCAGCGCTTTACGGCATCGCCGAAACGCGCGGCCTCATCACCGCCGCGCTGAACGGCGAACTCTGAGGCAAAAGAACTCAGGCTTTCGTTAGAGCGGTTCACCGTTTCACGGAAACGCTGCTCCGTTCTATCTGTCTGACTTCCTGCATTTGTGCTGCCGTCAGGTGTTTCCACCTGACTGCAAAATGCTCTACGAACCGGACGGCCCGCCACTGAATATGCCTTTGCCGGCATTGCGGGCCGCCCTGGATTTTTCGGCATAGGGACCTCCGGTCTCGGCAAGCGCCCAGCCGTTCTCCACCAGCCACGTGCCGACGTCATAGCCCGCAAGCGAACAGCGCATCGGCCTGTCGCTTTCTTCCTCCGCAGCGGCGTCCTCACCTGCTCCTTCAACGTGACACTCCACGGCGCGCCCGCGCAGCCAGTAGCGAAACGCGGTGCGCGCGCGCTTGCCGCAGGGCCACACGCCACCGTCACTGGCATCGCAGACCTGATCCGGCGCAATGATGCGGATACCGTCAACGGTTATGGTGCGGCCTTCGGATTCGAACATACCCGCAGCAATTGCCATCGGCCGGTAGTAGAGCGTGTCCTGGGGCTTGGGTTCGGGCGCTGGTGCCCCAAGCTCGCTGAGCGGCGTGCGCGGATCGGCACGTTTCAATCCCGTGGCGTCAATGGGTGGCGGCGCGACGAGTTCCGGTGCGATGACGCGTGGTTGCCGCCTCTCCTGTGCCTCCATGGGGCTGAAGCCGGACGATGCGAGCATCGCTGCGCAGGCCAGAAACAGGGACCGACAACGATATCGCCCCGCCATCACTGGCTCGCCCAGATAATGCGCGCCATCCATTCCATCTGCGTTTTTTCCAGCAAGCGATTGGGATGTTCGGGGTTGAGGGAAAGCAGTTCCACCTGCCGGCTCGTCTGCCGCAGAAGAACCTTTGCCATAACTTCGCCACCCGCCGTCTTGACCACCACACGGTCGCCGCGTCGCAGGCGCGCGGTCGGATCCACGATCAGCGTGTCGCCGTCACGGTAGAGCGGCATCATGGATTCACCCTGGACCTGCAGCGCATAGGCCCCTTCATGTGCCGGCCCGGGCAGGTCGACATGCTCCCACCCTTCTCCGAGCGGAAAACCCGCATCGTCAAAGAACCCGCCGGCGCCTGCCTGGGCAAAACCGATCAGCGGAACGCTGGATGAAGGCTGCTCATAGGGTTCAGCCGGCTTGCCGTCATTCTGCAGAAGCGCCACGAACTCCCAGAGCGTGGTGCCGGTTGCATCCATGATCTTTGACAGGGATTCCGTCGAGGGCCAGCGTGGGCGCCCATCCGCCGAAAGCCGCTTGGATTTGTTGAAAGCAGTCGAATCCAGGCCTGCCTTCCGGGCCAGGCCGGAGGCGGAAAGCGAGTGACGCACAGCCAGTGCGTCTATGGCTGCCCAAACCTTGTCGTGCGAAAGCACGCGACTCATCCTTCCGGAATCTCGAAACAGGAAAAAATACCTGTTTTTCAGTTTTACCGCTGGTTATGGAACTTGTCCATAAACCCATGCTTGCCGGCAGACACCACAATCCCGGAAACAGGCTCCCTGTAGGCACCAAGAGCCATAGGAAGTGCCTTAGCGTGGAGCGCGCTTGGCAAGGATGCGCTGCAGGGTGCGCCGATGCATGTTCAGCCGGCGCGCCGTTTCCGAAACGTTGCGGTCGCACATCTCGTAGACCCGCTGGATATGCTCCCAGCGCACGCGGTCGGCGGACATGGGATTTTCCGGGGGTGCAACCTTCTCACCGGCCTGCCGGGTAAGTGCTGCGTAGATGTCATCGGCATCGGCAGGCTTTGCCAGGTAGTCGACCGCGCCAAGCTTCACCGCAGTGACCGCGGTGGCGATGTTGCCGTAGCCGGTCAGAATGATCGTGCGGGAATCCTTGCGCTTTTCGCGGATGGTGGCCACCACGTCGAGGCCATTGCCATCTGCAAGGCGCATGTCGACCACGGCAAAGGCCGGTGGGGTCGCCCTGGCCCGCGCCACGGCTTCTTCCACGCTCTCGGCCGTTTCCACCGTGAAACCACGGCTTTCCATCGCCCGCGCCAGACGCGTCAGAAACGGCTTGTCATCGTCAACGATGAGAAGGGAGCGGTCTTCACCCAGCGCAGCTTCCGGGTCTTCCTCGGTGTTGCTTGTCATATCCAGCACGTTCAGCACGTTACTCTTCCTAGAATCTTTCTAACCTAAATCTGTCAGCTTTCCAATTTAGGACTCTTTTCGCCTGATTCCAGATTGTCGTCAGGCACCACGAAAATCGAGCGCTGCCAGATGACCTCTGCATAGGCGCCCTTGCCCTTCTCGGCGAGATTGCCGAAGCGGATCTGCGCTCCGGAACGCTCAAGCAGCGTCTTGGCAATAAAAAGCCCCAGCCCCAGCCCGCCGCCGCTGCTGCCACCGGAGGACCGCTTCGACATATAAGGCTCTCCGATCCGGTCAAGGATCTCGGCCGGAAAGCCGTTTCCGTCATCGACAACCAGGAGCCCGACCGTATCCGCATCCCAGTGCCAGCGGATCGTCACGCTCTCCTTGGCAAAATCGACCGCGTTCTCGACCAGATTGCCAAGCCCGTAGATCACGCCCGGGTTGCGTCGCCCCACCGGCTCCGGGCCCTCTGTCGTGCCCGGCTCCAGGTGGATATCGATGCCGAAATCACGGTGTGGTGCTGCCGTTTCCTCGATCAGCGACGTAAAGGGCTGGCGCGCCATATGCGCCTCACCTTCCGATGACAGGCTGGTTAGCTGGCGCAGAATTTCACGGCAGCGCTCACTCTGCGTGCGCAGCAGGGTGACATCCTCACTAAAACGTTCGTCCTTGCCGAGCGCACGCTCCATCTCGCGTGCCACCAGCGCGATGGTGGCCAGCGGTGTTCCAAGCTCGTGCGCGGCCGCCGCCGCCAGCCCGTCCAGGGCCGAGATGTGCTGTTCACGCTGCAGCACCAGTTCGGTGGCGGCCAGCGCATTGGCCAGAAGCCGCGCCTCCTTCGCCACCCGGTAGGCGTAGACCCCGGTAAAGGCGATGCTTGACACCACGGCGATCCACACGCCGATGATGTAGATCAGCGGCATCACCAGTTCCGTGCCCGGGAACCAGGGAAGCGGACGGTGGAACACGGCGAGCGCCGTTGTCAGCGCCACCACCAGAAAGCCCAGAAGCGCGGTCCAGCGCAGCGGCAGCGATGTGGCCGAGATCACCACGGGCACCGTCATCAAAAGCGAGAACGGGTTGGTGAGGCCGCCCGTCATATAGAGCAGGCCGGCAAGCTGAAACGCATCGAATGTGAGAATGCCGAGAGCGGCAAGCGGCGCGAGGCGGTGCGCCGCCGAATAGCGGATGGCGAGGTGCACGTTGAGCCATGCGGATGCCGCAATCAGCGCGAAACACAGGCCCACAGGCAGCGGAAAATCGAGCCCGAAGGCAACGACGATCACCGCCGCGCTCTGGCCGATGATCGCCAGCCAGCGCAACTTGATCAGCGTGTTGAGCCGCAGGCCGTGGTTCGGATCGTGTGCCCTGATATCCTCAAGCATTGCGGGGTTATGGGGGAAGTCCGCCCGCACTCCAAGAACTATTTTTTGCGCGGTTTGGCGCGATGTGTCGCGGCCGCGTTCGCCGGATCTTCCGGCCAGACATGCTTGGGGTAGCGCCCACGCATGTCTGCGCGCACATCCGCCCATGATCCGGCCCAGAAGCCCGGCAGATCCCGCGTGGTCTGGATCGGTCGGTGCGCCGGAGACAGAAGCTCAAGCTTCAGCGGAATGCCATCGGCGACCGTCGGGTGTTCGGTCAGGCCGAAAAGCTCCTGCACGCGGATCGCCAGAACCGGCCCCTCCGCCTCGTAGCGAATGGGCACATGGCTGCCCGAAGGCGCATCGTAATGGCTGGGCGCCATCTGGCCGATGCGCCTTTGAAATTCGTGCGGCACCAGCGCGGTCAATCCCTCGCGCAGGATGTGCGGCGCCAGCCTCGAGAGCGCCGCCTCGCCGGTGAGAAACGGCAGAAGCCAGTCATGAAGCCGTTCGAGAAGCGCCTCGTCGGACATATCCGGCCATGGATCGCCCTTCGCCGCATGGAGCCAGGCAAGCTTGCCCCGGAGCACCCTCGCCTCCCTGTCCCATGGCAGAAGCGACAGCCCGTGCGCCCGCACGGCGTCGATCACCGCGCGGTCGGCGGCAGCACCCGATGGCGGCGGCAGAGCCTGCTCGGCCAGCACCAGCGCGCCCAGCCGGCGCACCCGCCGCTGCCTGAGCGTGCCAGCGCTCCGGTCAAAGCGCGTCTCCGTGACCTCCTCGATCAGATGCCCAAGTGCCGCCACGATCTCTTCCTCGTCAATCGCCGCCGCCGAGGCGATGCGCGCATTCTGCGCCCGCCCCTGAAGATCGGCGACCACCAGAAAGGCGCTGCCGGCAAGCCGCTCCTCCGGGGCCAGCACGCCGCCACGACCATTCACCATGACGAAATGCCCATGCGCGCCCCGCGCCTTGGCAACGCGGTCGGGCCAGGCATGGATGAGCAGAGCGCCCGCATGGGGCGCATCGCCGGCGCGTTCACCACCGGCAGATTTGGCAAGCCGCGCGGCCAGCCCGCGCGCCTGTTCCGCCCGCGCGCCCCGCTCCCTGCGGAAGCGCTGCAACCGGTCGTCCAGATCGGCGGACCGGCCACCCAGCCCACGCTCCGAAAGGAGAACGGCAAGTTCGGCTGCGGCGAGCGCGTGACCGTCTTCCGCCGCGCGCGCCACCATATGCGCCAGCCGCACCGGCAGGGCGAGCCTGCGCATCGCCTCGCCCGCCGCCGTCAGCCGGCCCGCCTCGTCCAGCGCGTCAAGCCGCTGCAAGAGGCTGCGCGCCTCGGCAACCGCCGCAGCCGGCGGCGCGTCCAGAAAGGAAAGAGAAGCCGGATCGCTCACGCCGAAGGCAGCGCAGTCGAGCAGCAGGCCCGACAGATCCGCCTCCAGAATTTCCGGCGGCGTGAAGGCGGGCAGCGCCGCCGTCTGCTCCGCCCGCCAGAGCCGAAGCGCGATGCCCGGCGCGGTGCGCCCCGCACGGCCAGCCCGCTGATCGGCGGAAGCGCGCGAAACGCGCACCGTTTCAAGCCGCGTCAGGCCCGTTGAGGGCTCGAATTTCGGCAGGCGCGACAGGCCGCTGTCGATCACCACGCGCACACCGTCAATGGTGACCGAGGTTTCCGCAATGGCCGTCGCCAGAACCACCTTGCGCCGCCCCGAACCCGCCGGGCGGATGGCCGCATCCTGCGCCCGCCCGTCGAGCCCGCCATAAAGCGGCGTGATGTCCACATCGGCAGGCAGCCGTTCGGCAAGGCGCTCCGCCGTTCGCTCGATCTCGCGCTGACCGGGCAGGAAGGCGAGCACGCTGCCCTCCTCCTCCGCCAGAACCGTGCGCACCGCCCGCGCCATCGTTTCCTCAATGGCCTCGCCGGCGGGCCGTTCCGCATGGCGCAGTTCGACGGGAAAGCTCCGCCCCTCGCTCTCGATCACCGGCGCATCGCCAAGAAGCGCCGCCACCCGCGCGCCATCGAGCGTGGCCGACATCACCAGAAGCCGCAGGTCCGGCCGCAGCGCGGCCTGCGCATCAAGCGCCAGCGCCAGCGCGAAATCGCCATCGAGCGAGCGTTCGTGAAACTCGTCAAACAGCACCGCCGCGATGCCGGAAAGCTCCGGGTCATCGACAATCATGCGCGCGAGAACGCCTTCCGTCACCACGAGAATGCGGGTTCTGGCGGAGACCTTTCGCTCCATGCGCATGGCGTAGCCGACGGTCTCGCCCGGCTCCTCGCCAAGGATCGCCGCCATGCGCCGGGCCGCGGCCCGCGCGGCAAGCCGGCGCGGCTCCAGAAGCACGATGCGCCCGCGCGACGCCCATCCGGCCTCCAGAAGCGCCAGCGGCGCAAGCGTCGTCTTGCCCGCTCCCGGCGGCGCGACCAGCACCGCCTTGCCCTGCGTCTCCAGCGCTGCGCTCAGCGCCGGCAGCACTTCCGTTACCGGCAGGTCGGGGAGTTCCGGTCTCTCCATCACGCGCCAATCCGCACGATGTCGCCACCGGCGGCTTCCGCGTCGGCCTCGTCATGCGTCACCAGAAGCACCGGCAGCCCGCTTTCGCTCGCCTTGGAGAAAACCAGTTCGCGCGTCTGCGCGCGCAGTTCCGCATCGAGCTTGGAAAAGGGCTCGTCCAGAAGCAGGGTGCGTGGTGAGGAGGCCAGCACGCGCGCCAGCGCCACCCGCGCCTTCTGCCCGCCAGACAGCGTTGCCGGATCGCGCGCCTCAAGCCCCGCAAGGCCCACGCCCTCAAGCGCCCGTGCGACGCGCTCCGCCCGCGCTGCGCGGCCGCGCACCGCCTCTGGCAGCGCGAACATCAGATTGCCGCCCACGCTCATATGCGGAAAAAGAAGCGGGTCCTGAAAAAGCACGCCCACATGCCGGTCTTCGGGCTTCAGCGCCGTCACCTCGGTTCCATCGACGAAAACCCTGCCGCGCGCCGAAAACACCGGATCGAGAAACCCGCCAATATAGGCGAGCAGCGTGGATTTTCCCGCGCCCGACGGCCCCATGACCGTCAGCACCCCGCCGGGCGCAACCCGTCTGGTCAGCGAAACGATCTCGCGCCCTTCAAGCGCAATCGTCACCCGGTCGATGAAAAGTCCGGCTTCCGTCAAATCCCGTATCCGTTCAAACATGCATGTCGCGATACCGGCGGAATATCAGCGCCGGCACGATTGTGGCAACGGCAAAGCCGGCGGCCGGCAGCACCATCTGCATGAAGGCATAGATGCCGATCACGCGGCGATTGCCACCCGAGGCGAGCGCCACCGCCTCCGTGGTGATCGTCGTCAGCCGCCCTGCGCCGATCAGCACCGTGGGCAGGTAGAGCCCCACCGACACCGAAAAGCCGATGGCCGCAACGGCAAGAAGCGGCCGCGCCAGCATGGGAAGGCGTATCTGGAAGAACCGCGGCACCGGCCCCTTGCCGAGCCCCGCCGCGATCTGGTCGTAACGCCGGTCGAAGGCCCGCCAGGGGTCTTTCAGGGCGAGCCAGGCATAGGGCAGCACGAAGACGAGATGGGCAAAGACGAGCGCCGCCAGCGTCGCCTCCACACCGGTCAGGATGAAGAGAAGCTGGAGCCCGAACAGGAACGCCACCTGCGGCACCAGAAGCGGCAGATAGAGAAGCGCCAGCGCGCCCCGCCCCGGCGGATGCCCCATCTCGTCCTCCCGCACGAAGCACAATATGGCGATCACCGCCGCAACGAATGTGGAGATGAACGCCACGAACAGCGTGGTTGCCAGCGGCTCCACCAGATTGGGCAAAACCCGCATCCAGTTGCGCAGGTCAAAGCGCGCGGGCAGCAGGTCCGGATACTGCCACAGCCCCGCCACCGACCACAGGCCGAGCGCCACAAGCCCGGCGAAGATTGCGCCGGCAGACACAAGCATCGCGGCCAGCGCGCCCCAGCGCAGAACACTGTCGCGCCGAAGCCGCCGCCCGGCGCAGGAAAGCCGGTCGCGCAGCCGCGCGCCGAGCTTCTCGAAACCGATCCAGATCAGGATCGCAGCGGCTGTGACGCCCAGCTGCAGCACCGCCCCCGCCGACGCCAGGAAGCGCATGGAGAGGTCGGGATCGTTCATCCAGTTGACCAGCCGCACTGCCAGCGGCGCGGGCGTGGTCGGGCCGAGAATAGCGGCCACATCCACCACCGATGTGGCAAAGGCGATGACAGCGAAAACCGGCAGACGGATCTGCGGATAGATCGACGGCCAGAGGCCGAACACGAAACCGGAGATGCGCCCATATCCCATTGATGCAATGAGTGCGCGCGTGCGCGCCGGCTTCACCTGTGGCAGCGCCGCCAGCGTGACGAGAAGCAGGAACGGAATTTCCTTCACGATCAGCCCCGCCATCATCGACAGGCCAAACGGATCGTGCACGATCAGGAGGTCGGGCGGGCGCTCCCAACCGGTCAGCCCCGGCGAGATCAGCCGCGCGATCATGCCCGACGGCGCAATGAGAAAGGCGAGCGCAAAAGCGCTGGCCGCGTGCGGCACGGAAAGCAGCGGCGAAATCAGATGCTGGATGCGCGCAAAGAGCCGCGTGCCGCCCCAGGCGGCGGTGAAGAGCATCACCACCGCAAGCGAGATCGCCGCCGTCACAAGCCCGCTGACGAGGCTCATCAGCGCCGACATTAGAATGGCCGGCTCGGCAAACAGCATGGCGAAGGGCGCGAGCCCGAACTCCATGCCACCCAGCGCCGGCAGATAGCCGAAGGCCGGCAGCAATGTGCCGGCCAGCCCGAACGCGACCGGAACGGTCAAAAGCCCGATGGCGAGAACGGGACCGAGGCGCGTCAGCATCAGGCTGGTCCCGTGCCTTGGCTAGTTGCCAACCCCATAGCGCCGCTTCCACTCGGTTTCGATGCGCTCCATCCAGCTCGGATGCGGCTCGTCCAGCGCAGGGCCGAGTTCATCGGGCCGCAGCGTTGCGACACCGAGATCGATGGCGTCGAAACGGGCGCGGTCTTCCACATCCAGCTTGTCGAGCGCGAGCACCGTCGGATCGCCCCAGATGGCTGGATCCTGCTTGCGCGCCTGCGCCTCGGGCGACATCAGGAAATTGGCCGCCACCAGCGCCCCCGCCTTTGCCGAAGCATTGTAGGGGATGGTCAGGAAGTGGGTGTTGGCCAGCGTGCCGCCGGGAAAGGTGAAGGAACGCACCGTGTCCGGCAGCTCGCCATTGGCAATGGCGTTCGAGGCTTCAGCCGGATTGAAGGCGAAGATGATGTCGAGCTCGGAATCGGCCAGAAGCTGCTTCATGGCCGGATAATTCTGCGGATAGGCACGGCCGGAACGCCACATGACAGGGTTCAGCGCGTCGAGATAGTCGAACAGCGGCTTCGTCACCTGATCGAACGCATCTTCATCGACCGGTTTTTGCAGCAGTGCCGGGTCTTCGACCGTTTCGGCCAGAACCTGCTTCAGGAAGGACGAGCCGATGAAATCCGGCGGCTGCGGATAGGAGAAGCGACCCGGGTTTTCCTGCGCCCATTTCAACAGCCCGTCGGCATCCTGCGGCAGGTCTTCCACATGGATGCGCGCGGTGTCGTAGAAGAAGACGAGTTTCGCCATGCCCCATGGGCTTTCCAGCCCTTCCACCGGCACGGTGAAGTCGGAGCGGACGGTCGGCTTGTTCTCGACATCGACAAAGGCCCAGTTCGGCAGCTTTTCCGCCCAGCCCGGCGAGAGGATCAGCCCCTGCCGCTTCATGGCGGCAAAATTCTCGCCATTGATCCAGATGAGATCGACCGTTCCGCCCATATCGCGACCGGCGGCCTTTTCCGCCACCACGGTGGCGACCGCGCTAGCGGTATCCTCGAGCTTCACATGTCTGAGCGTGACGCCGTAGCGCTCTTTCAGCTCCGCGCCGGCCCAATCGATATAGGCATTGATGTTCTGCGACCCGCCCCAGGCATTGAAATAGACCGTCTCGCCCCGCGCATCCTTCAGAACCGCATCCCAGTTCGAGGGATCCGGCTGTGTCGTGTCGGCGCTGGCTGAAACCGCGCCAATGGCCAGAAGTGCAGTCGAGAAAAGCAGTGCGCGCAAGCGAAACCCCTTTGGTGCCCTTGGTTGAAACCCGTTGGGATAGAGCACGTCAGGGCAGATCAAATCAACGTAAACTGCCTCGCGCTACGGTCACTTCACGGTGAGTGTCAGGTGAAGTGCAGCGTCAGTCGCCTGTCTCCATGCCAGCGCCGGGAATGTGCAGCTCGATCCGGTCTGCGGCAAAGCGGGTCTGCGAATACTGCACGGGGCGGCCGTCAGTATCGACATTGATGGCGATGGTGACGAGGACGATTGCACCGGGCGAGAGCTTCAGGTCTTTCAGGTCACCGGCATCGGCGTGCTGCGCTGTCACCGTAGTGCTCTGGCGCAGATAATCGACGAGCCCAAGCTCCCTGAACGACGCCGTGATCGAACGCGAGCGCTCAAATGCTTCCGCCATGCCGGAAAACCGGTGCGCATCAAACCAGCTTCTGGCCCGGGAAACAGGCCGCCCGTCAGCATGCGAGCGTGTTTCAAGCCGGATCACGGGCGAGCCGGGAGCAAGCATCAGAGCGCGAGCAACATCAATCGGCGCCGCTTCAACCGCGTGGTCGAGCAGATCGGCCGCAAGCCCGCGCGACTGCCCAGCCAGTCCCTCGGAGAACCGCGTACGACTGCGGATGGGATAAGCCAGCCGCTTTCGCCCTTCCACGAAGGTGCCGCGCCCCTGCTCTGCGCGCAGGACGCCCTCCTGCACCAGAGCTGCAATGGCCGTGCGCACCGTGTGCCGATTGACACCAAAGCGTTCGGCCAACGCCATCTCGGGGGGCATACGCCCCTCGCTGCCGAGCACGCCTTCGCCGATCTCGCGCCGCATACGGTCGGCGATCTGCCGCCAGAGCGCTACGCCGCTGCGCCGCTCGATCACCGCTTCCTTTTCCTTCGCCTGCGCCAAAATTCCGTTCTCCCCGGCTGCGCTGTCATCAGCGCGTCATGGACACCCGTTAGGCAAAAACCCATAATATGTTTAGTTGTCTAGAACAATAGACAAATTGCCGAGCGAGGAAGGAGACATCATGGTCTCACGACAGGAAAGACAGGCGGTCACCGAGCGGCGGCGTGAAGCGATGGCGGTGCTGGCCATGGCGAGCGGCGCCGATCTCGTGCAGCTCTGGAACGAAGCCGGGCTGCCCGACGAAGCTGAAACGCTGCGCGGACCCGAAACCGGCCTCGTAACCGTTCGCGGCCGCATGGGCGGCGGCGGCGCGCCGTTCAACTTCGGTGAAGCCACCGTCACGCGCGCCACCGTCAAGCTTCCCAGCGGCGAGGTTGGCCACGCCTATGCGCTTGGCCGCGAGAAAATGAAGGTGCGGGTTGCCGCCCTGATCGACGCGCTGCGCCAGAAACCGGACCTTGAAGCCCAAATCGAGGCAAAGATCCTCGCGCCGCTGCGCGCCCGCCGCATCGAGGCCGACGCGACCCGTCGCGCCGAAACGGCGGCCACCAAGGTCGACTTCTTCACCATGGTTCGCGGAGAGGACTGATGACGCTCGATTCCATCGCCATCGAAGGCGGTTTCCAGAACCCGGTCTTCGACGCCCAGACCATTTTTCGCGCCGTCATGCAGGCCATGGCCGAGCCGGGCACGATCCACAGGGGCGTAGCGCTTGCCAAACCGCCCGCACCGCTGACGCCAGAGGCCGCCGCCGTCGCGCTGGCGCTGTGCGATCAGGACACGCCGATCTGGCTCGACCCCGCGCTTGCGGGCGACGAGGCGGTGCGCGCCTGGCTCGCCTTCCACACCGGCGCGCCGCTCGCCAACACGCCGGCCGATGCGCATTTCGTCCTGTCGGCCGATCCCGAGCACCTGATCGGGCTGGAGAATTTTGCTCAAGGCTCGCAGGAATATCCCGACCGTTCGGCAACGCTCGTTCTTCAGGTGAGCGACCTTTCGGGCGGTGAGGAACTGGTTCTCGACGGCCCCGGCATCGAAAACGAGGCCCGCCTCGCGCCCCATCCCATGCCGCGTCATTTCACCCGCCAGTGGGCGCAGAACCACGCCCGGTTTCCCCGTGGCATCGACCTCATCCTGGTCAGCCGCGAGGGCCTTGCGGCCCTGCCCCGCTCCACCCGCATCACCAGCCAGGAGGCCTGAGCCATGTATGTAGCCGTCAAGGGCGGCGAAGCGGCCATCCAGAACGCGCACCGGCTTCTGGCCGACCGCCGCCGCGGCGACCGCAACGTGCCCGCCATCACGCTCGAACAGATCGCCAGCCAGCTTTCGCTCGCTGTCGACCGTGTCATGTCCGAAGGCTCGCTTTACGACACGGGCCTTGCAGCGCTCGCCGTCAAGCAGGCGCGCGGCGACATGATCGAAGCGATCTTCCTTCTGCGCGCCTACCGCACCACCCTGCCACGCTTCGGCTATTCGCGCCCCGTCGACACGGCGGCCATGCTGGTCGAGCGGCGCGTCTCCGCCACCTACAAGGATCTGCCCGGCGGGCAGCTTCTCGGCCCCACCTTCGATTACACGCACCGCCTGCTTGACCCGGAACTGGCCGAAGACGCCGAACCGGCAGCGCCCGAGGCGCGCAGCGAGGCCGAAGAAGCCATGCCCCGCGTGTCCGACATTCTCGCCAATGAAGGCCTGATCGAGGAAGACGGCTCCCTGCCGGAAGACCGCGAGCCCGGCGACATCACCCGCGAGCCGCCGGAATTCCCCATGGAGCGCGACCAGCGCCTTCAGGCCCTGTCGCGTGGCGACGAGGGTTTCCTGCTGGCGCTCGGCTATTCCACCCAGCGCGGCTATGGCCGCAACCACCCCTTCGCCGGCGAAATCCGCATTGGCGAAGTGGATGTGGAGATCGACGTGCCGGAACTCGACTTCCCGCTCACGCTCGGCCGCATCCGCGTCACCGAATGCCAGATGGTCAATCAGTTCAAGGGGTCGAAGAAGGTGCCGCCGCAGTTCACCCGCGGCTATGGGCTGGTGTTCGGCCAGTCTGAGCGCAAGGCCATGGCCATGTCGCTGTGCGACCGGGCGCTGCGCGCAAACGAACTCGACGAAGACATCACCGCACCGGCGCAGGACGAGGAGTTCGTCATTTCGCACTGTGACAACGTGCAGGCGACCGGCTTTGTCGAGCATCTGAAACTGCCGCACTATGTCGACTTTCAGGCCGAGCTCGGTCTGGTCCGCCAGATGCGCCGCGAATACGAGGAGCGCCGCGAGGGCGCAGCCGCAGACACCGAGCGCCGGGAGGCCGCCGAATGAACGCCCACACCGACAACATCGCCCAGTACAATTTCGCCTATCTGGACGAGCAGACGAAGCGCATGATCCGCCGCGCGATCCTCAAGGCCATCGCCATTCCCGGCTATCAGGTGCCCTTCGCCAGCCGCGAAATGCCGATGCCCTATGGCTGGGGCACCGGCGGCGTGCAGGTCACCGCATCGGTGATCGGAACCGACGATGTGCTCAAGGTCATCGACCAGGGTGCGGACGACACCACCAATGCCGTCTCCATCCGCGCCTTCTTCCAGAAGGTCGCCAATGTGGAGGTGACCACCCACACCGCCGACGCCACCATCATCCAGACGCGCCACCGCATTCCCGAGGAACCGCTGAAAGCCGGTCAGGTGCTCGTCTATCAGGTGCCGATCCCCGAGCCGCTGCGCTTCCTCGAACCGCGCGAGACCGAAACGCGCAAGATGCATGCGCTTGAGGAATACGGCCTCATGCATGTGAAGCTCTACGAGGACATCGCACAGCACGGCCACATCGCCACCACCTTCGCCTATCCGGTCAAGGTCGAGGGGCGTTACGTGATGGACCCCTCGCCGACGCCGAAATTCGACAATCCGAAAATGCACATGTCGAAGGCGCTCCAGCTTTTCGGCGCAGGCCGCGAAAAGCGCATCTACGCCGTTCCGCCCTACACGCGGGTCGAAAGCCTCGACTTCGAGGATCACCCATTTGAGATCCAGAGCTTCGATGAGCCGTGTGCGCTGTGCGGCGGCACGAATGTCTATCTCGACGAAGTGGTTCTCGACGATCGCGGCGGGCGCATGTTCGTCTGCTCCGACACCGACAATTGCGAGGCGCGCCGCACCGAAGGCCATCGCGGACATCTGTCCGGCGAGGAGGCTGCAACGTGAGGAACGACAGCGCATCGATGACAGCGCCCGGATCGCGGCCGTCCTCCTTCTCCCTGCTGGCGGGGGGAAGGTGCCGGCAGGCGGATGAGGGGCTGCGCAAACTTCTGAAAATTCGCGGAGAAATCCAATGACCGACGAACCGCTGCTTCGCGTTCGCTCCATCTCGAAATTCTACGGCAACCGTATCGGCTGCAACGACATCTCCTTCGACCTGTGGCCGGGTGAGGTTCTGGCTGTGGTGGGTGAATCCGGCTCCGGCAAGACCACCCTCCTGAACTGCCTCTCGACCCGCCTGCTGCCGACATCCGGCACCGTGTCCTACCGGATGCGCGACGGGGCCTTCCACGACCTCTACCGCATGAGCGAGGCCGAACGGCGCTTCCTGATGCGCACCGACTGGGGCTTCGTTCACCAGAACCCCTCCGACGGGCTGCGCATGACGGTCTCCGCCGGCGCGAATGTCGGCGAGCGGCTGATGGCCGTGGGCCAGCGCCACTATGGCGACATCCGCGCCACCGCTACCGACTGGCTGGGCCGCGTTGAGATCTCCAGCGACCGCATCGACGACCAGCCGCGCGCCTTTTCCGGCGGCATGCGCCAGCGCCTGCAGATCGCCCGCAACCTCGTCACCGGCCCGCGCCTCGTCTTCATGGATGAGCCGACCGGCGGTCTCGACGTGTCGGTGCAGGCCCGCCTGCTCGATCTCCTGCGAGGCCTCGTTCACGAGCTTGGCCTCTCCGCCATCGTCGTCACCCACGACCTTGCGGTCGCCCGCCTTCTCTCCCACCGCATGATCGTCATGAAGGACGGTCACGTGGTCGAAAGCGGCCTCACCGACCGGGTGCTCGACGATCCGCAGGCGCCCTACACCCAGCTTCTCGTTTCCTCCATCCTGCAGGTGTGATCATGGCAACGCCCCTCGTCGTCTCCGAAGTCTGCAAGAGCTTCACCATGCATCTCCAGGGCGGCATTCGCCTGCCCGTGGTGGCCGATGTCTCCTTCTCGCTCTCCGCCGGCGAATGCGCCGTGCTTGGCGGCCCGTCGGGCGCCGGCAAGAGCTCCATCCTCAAGATGATCTATGGCAGCTACGCCATCGACAGCGGCCAGGTGATCGTCACCCATGACGGCAATCTGGTGAACCTCGCCACCGCCGATCCGCGCACGGTCATCGCCATCCGCCGCGACACGATTGGCTATGTCAGCCAGTTCCTGCGGGCCGTGCCGCGCGTTTCCGCACGCGATGTGGTGGCCGAGCCGCTCATCGCACGCGGCGAAGTTCTGGAAACCGCGCGCGGCAGGGCCGAGATGCTGCTCGAGCGCCTCAACCTGCCAGAGCGCCTGTGGGATCTGCCGCCCGCCACCTTCTCCGGCGGCGAACAGCAGCGTGTGAACATCGCCCGCGGCTTCATCACCGACCATCCGGTGCTGCTCCTCGATGAACCGACCGCTTCTCTCGACAAGGCAAACCGCGAGATCGTGGTTTCCATGATCGACGAGAAGAAGAAGGCGGGCGTCGCGCTTCTCGGCATCTTCCACGATCAGGATGTGCGCGAGATCGTCGCCGACCGCATCATCGACGTCACCGACTTCGCACCGGGCAGGAAAGCGGCATGAAACAGCTCTCGGAAAAACCTTCGGTTCACCCCTCTGCCGAAATCGTCGAATCCACGCTCGGCCGCTACACGGAAATCGGCGAGCGGTCGCGCGTGCATGAAACGGTCCTGGGCGATTATTCCTACATGACGCAGGATTGCAGCGTCTGGTGCGCGGAGATCGGCAAGTTCTCCAACATCGCCGCCGCCGTGCGCATCAACGCCACGAACCACCCCACATGGCGACCGACCCTGCACCATTTCACCTACCGCTCCGGCGACTACTGGCCCGATGCCGAGCATGACGCCCAGTTCTTCGAATGGCGGCGGGAGAACATGGTGCGGATCGGTCACGACACATGGCTCGGACACGGCTGCACCATCCTGCCCGGCGTCACAATCGGCGATGGCGCGGTGATCGGCGCAGGCGCGGTCGTGTCGAAGGATGTCGCGCCCTACACGATTGTCGGCGGCGTTCCCGCCCGCCCGATCCGCGAGCGTTTCGACCGCAAAACCGGCGAGCGCTATCAGGCGCTTGCGTGGTGGAACTGGAACCATGACAGGCTGCGCGCCGCACTGAACGATTTCCGCTCGCTGAACGCAGAGGAATTCCTGGAAAAGCACGGGGGATAGGGCCCGCGCCATCGCGTCGCAGCTTTCCCTGAATATAGTTGTCAGGTTTTTATTGACAGAACCGCAGCCGTGCGGTTTCTATAATCCCGCATCCGCGCGATGCGTCCATGATGTCTGGGCCTTTAACCCTTTCGATCGCAGGACGTCTGTCGTCGCCCGCCATCCTGTATGCCGTCGAACCTGCCGGCACCACATGGAGATGGTTCGGGTTCTTCCTCCGACAAACTCCCGCCTTGAGGGTTCTGGCTCTGCACCTGGGCCCGACCTTGCAAAGCCACGGAGTTTCCGACGTCGCCATGCTCGTCTGTCAGTGCAACATGATCACCCAGAAAGAGGTCGAGGATACGATCATCTCCATGCTGGACGAAGATCGGTGGCAGCTCATCGTGCCGGCCAAGGTCTATCACACGATGTCAAAGCGCGGACGGTGTTGCGGCTGCTTCCCAAATGTGGTGGAAACGATCATCCGAGTCACGGAAGAGTACCACCAGCGTCACGATCAAAGCGAGGGAGCTGAAGTCGTGACATATCTAGACCAGGTCCGCGCTCTGCGCGAACGCTACGGGAGCAGGTTCAATGAAAGGCGACAAAAAGGTTATCGAGCGGCTTAACGAAGCGCTCACCCACGAACTCGGTGCGGTCAACCAGTACTGGCTGCACTATCGCCTTCTTGAGGATTGGGGCTACACCAAGCTTGCCAAGAAGGAACGCGAGGAATCCATCGAGGAGATGCACCACGCCGACAAGCTGGTCGAGCGCATCATCTTCCTCGAAGGCCACCCCAACCTTCAGGTCGTCGGACCGCTTCGCATTGGCCAGAACATCAAGGAAGTTCTTGAGGCCGACCTCGCCGGCGAGCATGACGCCCGCAAACTCTACAAGGAGTCGCGCGACGACTGCCACGCCGCAGGCGATTACGTCTCCATGAAGCTGTTCGAAGAGCTTCTTGCAGACGAGGAAGGCCACATCGACTATCTCGAAACGCAGCTCGAACTGCTTGAGAATATCGGCCTGGAAAAATACGGCCAGCTCAACGCCGGTTCAGCCGACGAAGCCGAGTAACCTCATCCCGGGTTGGCCGGTTCAAGCTCTGCTCCCGGCCAGCCCTTTTTGCATTTTGCGTATCGGACCGAAAAGACGCACAGCAGTCTAGGGCATTTTGCAGTCAGATGGAATCACCTGACGTCAGCACAAATGCAGGAAATCAGGCAGATAGAGCGGAGTGGCGTTTCCGTGAAACGGTGAAACGCTCTAATGGGCCCGAGGCCGCTCTTTCCGGCGGGAGATGATGGCGGGATCGGCGGGCCGGGTCTCGTTGCCAACCCGTTCTGCGACCACGATCAGACCTTCTATCGGCTCTCCACGGTCCATCCGGATCGTCGCCTTCTCGAGCAGCACGGGGTCGAACCCGGCTTCGGTAAGGACCGCACGCAGGTGTGGTTCGGAATGAGCGTAGCGGCGCGAAGCACGCAGCACCATTGCTTCGGGGCCCGTGTGATGCTCGACCGAGAAGACGAACAGCGTCCCCGGCGCGAGCGATGCACCGGCCACGGCAAACAGTCTTTCAAGTGCCCCCAGATACATGAACACATCCGCCGCCGTCACCAGATCTGCCGCGCGCGGAAGATCGGCGAGTGCTGACAGATCCGCCCGTGCCAGCCGGTCGTAGATCTGCTTGCCTTCTGCCCGCCTGAGCATCTCCGCGGAAATGTCGATCCCCTCGAGAAAGCTCACACGGGCTCTCAGCCGCTCGCCCATCAGACCGGTGCCGCAACCGAGATCAACGGCATGGGCGAAGCTTTCCCTGCCGACACGCAGAAGCGCCTCGTCCAGCAATTGCGGCACACGATAACCGAGCCTGTCCACCAGCGCGGTGTCGAATGTATCCGCATATTGATCGAACAGCGCTTCGACGAAAGCGGAAGGCGCAGCACCGAGCCCATCCAGTGCGCCGTGCAGCTCCAGCTTCAGCGCTGCCCCAAGCCGGTCTTTGGCGTCGAGCCGCAGAACCGTGCGCCAGGCTTCCACGGCGGCAGCGATTTCGCCGGCTTCAGCAAGCATCTCCCCATGGCGATAGTGTCCGGCCGCCCAGCCGGGCGCGAGCTGCAGCGCGTCGCCCAGAAGCGTGGCGGCAGCCTTAAAATCCCCAGTTTCGAAAAGCATTTCGGCGTATTCGGCCCGGCGGTCGGCCAGGAGGTTGCCCGAGGTAAAGGTGAGCGGGTTCATGCGGTGCGTGTGTTCCGGGAGGGCCCTTGCGCGGGCGGTGAGCGCTTATGCTCCCGGAAATCTCTCCTGACAAGCCTGTCTTTCGCTGCCGGAAAAATATCCTATCTTCTGATGCCATGAAGCCGCAGAACCTGCTCCAGCCACGTCCGGCGGGGCTTTATTGCCCGCCCGGCGATTTCTACATCGACCCCGTGCGCCCGGTGGAGCGGGCCATGATCACGCATGGCCATGCGGACCACGCCCGCGCGGGACATGGACATGTTCTGGCGACGAGGGAGACGCTCGATATCATGGAACTGCGCTACGGCGCGGGCTTTGCGGCAAGCCGGCAGCCCATCGGCTATGGCGAGCCGCTTCAGCAGGATGGCGTCACCGTCTCGTTTCACCCGGCGGGCCATGTGCTCGGTTCCGCACAGATCGCGGTCGAGAAGAATGGCCTGCGCATTGTCGCTTCAGGCGATTACAAGCGCCATCCCGATGCAACCTGTGCACCGTTCGAACCGGTGCGCTGCGACGTCTTCATCACCGAGGCAACCTTCGGCCTGCCGGTTTTCGTCCATCCCGACCCCATGAGCGAAATACGGCGTCTGACCGCCTCGCTGACGCAGTTTCCCGAGCGCGCGCACATCCTCGGCGCCTATTCGCTCGGCAAGGCCCAGCGCGTCATCAGCCTCCTGCGGGCAGCCGGCCATGATGCGCCCATCCTTATTCACGGCGCGCTGGAAAAGCTCTGCCATTACTATCAGGAGCAGGGAATCGATCTTGGCGAACTTGAACCCGCAACGGTCGAGGAAGGCATCGAGGACCGCGCCGCGGGCCGGGTTGTCGTCGCGCCCCCATCCGTATTCGGTGAACGCTGGACGCGGCGTTTCGCCGACCCGCTCAATGTCTTCGCCTCCGGCTGGATGCGGATTCGTCAGCGCGCGAAGCAGCGCGGTGTCGAGCTGCCTTTGATCCTTTCCGACCATGCCGACTGGAACGAGCTGACCGCCACCATCCGCGAAACGGAAGCGAACGAGGTCTGGGTGACGCATGGACGCGAGGAGGCCATCGTGCGCTGGTGTGAACTGAACGGTATCATGGCCCGCCCGCTCAATCTCGTCGGCTATGAAGACGAGGCCGAGTGATGCAGCGCTTTGCAGATCTGCTCGACCGCCTTGTCCTGACCCCGTCGCGCAACGGGAAGATCCGGCTTCTCACGGATCATTTTCGCGCCGTGCCCGACCCCGACCGTGGCTACGCTCTGGCCGCGCTGACCGGCGGGCTCGACTTTCCCGCCGTCAAGCCCGCCATGCTACGCACCCTGATCGGCGAGCGCATGGACGAAGTGCTTTTCGCTTACTCCTACGACTATGTCGGCGATCTCGCCGAGACCATCTCGCTTGTCTGGCCATCCGCAACCGAGGGCGAGACCCGGCCACCTCCGCTCTCGGAGATCGTTGAAACGCTCTCCAGGCTTGGACGGGCCGAGGCACCCTCCGTCATCGCGGGCCTGCTCGACCGGCTCGATCCTTCCGCCCGTTTCGCGCTCATCAAGCTTGCGACCGGCGGCTTGCGGATCGGCGTTTCCGCTCGGCTTGCAAAGCAGGCGCTGGCCATTTTCGGCGACCGCGATGTGGGCGAGATCGAAGAGCTCTGGCATGGGCTCGAACCACCCTATGAAGCGCTCTTCGCCTGGCTCGAAGGAAGAGCCGGAAAACCCGTTAGCGATGCGCGCGCGCTGTTCCGCCCTGTCATGCTCGCTCATCCGGTCGGCGACGGCGATCTCGCAAAGCTCGATCCGGCTGACTATGCGGCCGAATGGAAATGGGACGGCATTCGGGTGCAGGCGGTCTGTGAAGGGGGTGTGCAACGACTTTATTCACGCACGGGAGATGAGATTTCCAGCGCGTTTCCCGACCTGTTGGCGGAATTCCAGGCCGAAATAACGCTGGATGGAGAGCTTCTGGTCGGAAATCCAAGATTCAGGACCGGAACATTCTCGGATCTGCAGCAGCGCCTGAACCGCAAAACGGTTTCAAAAAAGATGCTGGCCGAATACCCGGTCTTCCTGCGCTGCTACGACCTTCTGCGGGTCGAAGGCGAGGATCTGCGTTCCCTTGCCTTCACCGATCGCCGGGCGGCACTACAAAAGACGCTTCCGGCCTTGTCGCAGGACCGTTTCGACCTCTCGCCGCTTGTCGGCTTTGCAAGCTGGGAAGATCTGGATGCCAGGCGCCGCGCGCCGCCCCACCCGGTCATCGAAGGCGTTATGCTGAAACGGCGCGATTCCCCCTATGTGCCGGGGCGCCCGAAGGGGCCGTGGTTCAAATGGAAGCGCGATCCGTTTACCGTCGATGCCGTGCTGATGTATGCCCAGCGCGGCCATGGTAAACGGTCAAGCTATTACTCCGACTATACGTTCGGCGTGTGGAAAGGGCCGGAAGAGGCGCCCGAACTGGTGCCTGTCGGCAAGGCCTATTTCGGTTTCACCGACGAGGAACTGAAGCAGATCGACAAATACGTGCGCGACAACACCATCGAACGGTTCGGCCCCGTCCGCTCGGTGCGCGCCGAACGCGGTCACGGCCTCGTTCTGGAAATCGCTTTTGAAGGGTTGAACCGCTCGACCCGCCACAAATCGGGCGTCGCCATGCGCTTCCCGCGCATCTCCCGCCTGCGCTGGGACAAACCGGCAGCCGAGGCAGACCGGCTTGAAACGCTGACGGCCATGCTCGCTGACTAGATCGCCGTGCGTCCATCCGGACGCACAAAGGACGATCTAAACTATTGATGGAGCATCGGAATAATCCGAAAACCGGATCCCACTTTTCGGTCCGATGCTCTAATGCATGTTCGTTGTCTTTCAAATGAATTCATTTGAAAGTGTTACAGCGTCCTTTGCGCGTCTTATAAGACGCGCGGCGCTGTAGAGGCCAGGACTACCGCGTGGCTATGGCAGCGCGGATGGAGAAAACGTCAAGCGCGTGCCCTTCGCCCGTTGCATCGGGAATGATCGTGATCGTGCCGCCACCACTGGGCGACTCATTGGGCAGCTCGACTTCGAAGAGGTAGTCAGCGCGGGTTGGCCCCACCACGTAACGGGTGCGCCCGCAACCGCCGAGTGCTCCGAAATTGCAGGACAGCGAGAGCTGCGTTTCCTCGCCATCCTGCGCCCGGGCCTCGATGCTGAAAATGGCGTTTCGTCCGGCAAGTGTCTCCAGAACGCCCTGTCCGACATCGAAGGAGATGCCGGCGCTGCCAGCGGTGCTTACGCGCAGGAATATCTGATCGTCATTGCGCATCACGTCGATATTGCCGCCGTCCGGTGCCGAAACACTGGTCGGGTCGGCCGGGTCGAACACCGTGATCCACTGGCCGGCCGCCCGGCTTCCGCGTGATCCGGAAGATGACGCATCGTCGCCGCCTGAAAAACTGTCCTCCTCAAGGGCCAGCGGCGGGTTGCGCACACTGGTGTCGCGCTCATCGCTGGACATCAGGATTCCACTGGACATGGTCCACCAGAGCCCCATGCCGGCGAAAGCCACCAGGGTCGCCACCAGAAAAAGCATGGCGTAGGGACGGCGCTGCCGGGGTAGCGCCGCGCGAATACGGCGCTTTGCATCCTCCTGCGAGGGCTCATCGGGAGTGAAGCCGCGGTCACGAGGGTCAATCCGCGGCGCGAAATCGCCATTGTCGCCCTTCGAGCGCGGCGCACGGCGCGGCTCCGGCGATACCTGCGGTGAAGAAGCCTGTCGGCGACGCGGTTCGGGCTGCGAAACCGGAGGGGCCTCCGCCTTCGGCGCCGCCGGAGACGAAGGCGCGGCGGCAGGCACGAACTCCGTCTCGATCTCCGTAATCGTAGCCTTCAGATTGTCGCGTCTTGCGAGCTTCGCGTCTTCTGAAAGATCGTCGCGCGCTTCGAGCGTGCGTTCCAGTGCGGCAAAGGCAGAACGATAAACCTTCTCACGAAAAGGCCGTTTGCTCGCATCGCCCTTTTCGAACGCCTTTCTTATCGCATTTTCTATCGCGTCCAAGGCTGGCTGCCCTCTTTGCCTGTCATTGCCCCATGGTTAACCTTTGGTGAGTATGCAATCAACGGTCATAACAAGGTGTGAACAATCGGCTTCTCCCGCCCAGGCACGTGGAATCCGGTTCAATGTCCATCCCAATCATGCCCCAAGGAGTTCAGAATGCGGGATTTCGCGCTCGAGGTTCACTTTTCCCGCTGGGAGTTCAACGCCCGGCATCACATGACCGCTTCCGACATGGAGAGCATGACGCTTGGCGAACTGACGCAGATGGCCGGGCCTTCCGCGCGCGAAAATCTTGATGCGCTGTGGCTCGGCTACACGGAAACATGGGGCGCGCCCGACCTGCGCGAGGCCATTGCCGCCACCTATGACGGTCTTTCCGCGCGTGACATTCTCTGCTTCGCCGGGGCGGAGGAAGGCATTTATGCGGCCATGCGGGTGATGCTTTCATCCGAGGATCACGCCATCGTTTCCGTTCCAAACTACCAGGCTGCGGAGACCGTGCCGCTGGGGCTGTGCGCGGTGACCGGCGTTCCGCTTCTGGAAAACGACAACTGGCGGCTCGATCTCGATGCGGTGCGTGCCGCGATCCGTCCCAACACGAAGCTCATCTCGGTCAATCTGCCCAACAATCCGACCGGCGCCCTGATGCCGCAGGAGGATTTCGCGGCCCTCGTGGCGCTATGCCGCGAGCACGATCTCTACCTTTTTAGTGATGAGGTCTACCGCCTGCTCGAACGCGACGAGGCCGGGCGCCTGCCGCAGGCAGCGGAAGCCTATGAAAAGGGCGTTTCCCTCAACGTCATGTCCAAGGCCTACGGCCTGCCGGGCCTGCGTATCGGCTGGATCGCCAGCCGCGACACGGCGCTGTTGCAGAAGCTGGAGCGCTACAAGCACTATCTCTCCATCTGCAATTCCGCCCCGAGCGAACGGCTGGCGGTCATGGCGCTTTCGGTGAGCGACCGGATCCTCGCGCGCAATCGCGCGCTTATCGCAGAGAATCTGGAGAAGATGGATCGTTTCTTCGCAGAGTATCCGGACCTGTTCGACTGGCGGCACCCGGATGGCGGCTGCGTTGCCTATCCACGCTACAACGGGCGGGACGGTGTCGAGCGTTTCTGTCATGACCTCGTGGAGCAGGCGGGCGTTCTGCTGTTGCCCGCCTCGGTCTACCATTCAGAGCTGATGAAGACGCCTGCGGGGCGCTTCCGCATTGGCTTCGGACGCAGGGGCATTGAAGCCGGGCTTGCGGCGATGAAGGACTTCCTCGCGCGCCGGCACAACGACATCGCGCCCGGCTGAAAAAGCATCGGCACAAAATGTGCGGCCGGAGGTTTTCAACACGGGGTGAGATGCTGTAGAAGCTTTGACGTTTACGAATACGTCAATTAAGGGGATAGCCAATGGCGCTTCCGGCCGTTTTCGACACATTGCGTTTGCCCGTGGTCGGCGCGCCTCTGTTCATTATCTCGCATCCGCCGCTGGTGGTGGCGCAGTGCAAGGCCGGTGTGGTGGGCTCGTTTCCCGCGCTCAACGCCCGCCCCAAGGAACAGCTCGACGAGTGGCTATCGCAGATCACCGAAGAGTTGGCCGCGCATGACGCACAGAACCCGGATCGCCCCTCCGCCCCCTTCGCGGTCAACCAGATCGTTCACCGTTCCAACGACCGGCTGGAGCACGATCTGAGAGTCTGTGTGGATCACAAGGTGCCGATCGTCATCACCTCACTCGGCGCGGTCGAGGAAGTGAACCAGGCCGTTCATTCCTATGGCGGCATCGTGCTGCACGACATCATTCACGACCGCCATGCACGGAAGGCCGTAGAAAAAGGCGCTGACGGGCTGATCGCGGTTGCAACCGGGGCCGGCGGCCATGCCGGCACGCTTTCTCCCTTTGCCCTAGTGCAGGAAATCCGCCAGTGGTTCGACGGGCCGCTGCTTCTTTCAGGCGCCATCGCCAATGGCGGCGCGGTGCTCGGCGCACAGGCCATGGGCGCGGATCTTGCCTATATCGGCTCGCCGTTCATCGCCACACACGAAGCGCGTGCGCCGGACGATTACAAGGAAATGATCGTCTCTTCGCGCGCAGCCGATATCGTCTATTCCAACCTCTTTACCGGCGTGCACGGCAATTATCTGAAAGGCTCCATCGTCAAGGCCGGCATGGACCCCGACAACCTGCCGGAAGCCGATCCGTCGAAGATGAATTTCGCCAGCGCCGATGCAAAAGCCTGGCGCGATATCTGGGGCAGCGGACAGGGTGTCGGTGCGGTGGGCGAGATCACCGGAGCAGGCGCGCTGGTGGATCGGCTTGCGGACGAGTACGCAGCCGCGAGAAAGCGGCTCTGCGCCCCTCGCTAACAATTTCACGCATTACCCCGGCAGGCCGTCCAGCCGGGTTACCTCATCCAGCCCATTATCCCAGTTCGCCCGGCTGGAAAGACAGATATGCGCATTGGGCCGGATATCAACGGGCGTATCGAGGCTGCCGGCAGGAACGACGATCATCGCGCCCCCCGCCTCCGCCCTCGGCAGGGCTGAACCACAGCTTCGGCAGAAGCTCCTCCTGTGTCGCGCATCGGGCACGCGATAACTCTCGATACAGTCTTCGCCTGAAAGCCAGGTGATCTCGGCCTCGCTCGAAAACAGATTGGCCGCATGGGCGGAGCCCGATCCTTTCCTGCATCGTGAACAGTGACACAGATAAAAGCGCTCGAATGTGCCTGAGATCTCAAATCTCACCGTGCCACACAGACACGTGCCGGAATGCTTCGTACTCATGGTTTATTTCCCTCCAGACGGTGCCCCTTAGGGGCAGGACCCATTAACACATCCGGCAGAGAACCGCATTCGATGCGTACCACCCCGTACCTGCCGGAGCTGTGCACTGTCAAAAAACCGTCACCCAGGCGACATCCAGGTTTCATCCACACCCATTAGGCGAAAGAGCAACAAGGGCGGAAAGCCCGCGGGAGAGCCGCAACAAGGCGCTTAACGGGATCAGCAAATGCTTGAAATTCGACAGGTCACCCGACGCTTCGGACAGAACACGGCCGTGCGCGACGTGGAACTGGAAATCGAACAGGGCCAGATGGTCGGTGTCATTGGCCGCTCGGGCGCCGGAAAATCGACGCTTCTGCGCATGATCAACCGGCTGATCGATCCTTCAGAGGGCTCGATCACTTTTCATGGCAAAGAGGTATCGGCCCTCAGAGGAACGGAGCTTCGCCGCTGGCAACGCGACTGCGCCATGATCTTCCAGCAGTTCAATCTGGTGCCGCGCCTCGACGTGCTGACCAATGTCCTGCTCGGGCGCCTCAACCATCGTTCCACCGTTCTCAACCTGCTCAACATGTTTACGCGGGAAGAGCGCATCCAGGCGATTGCAGCGCTTGAGCGCCTCGACATCGCCCAGACGGCGCTGCAGCGCGCCGGCACACTTTCCGGCGGTCAGCAGCAGCGTGTGGCGATCGCCCGCGCACTCATGCAGGAGCCGAAAGTGATCCTCGCCGACGAGCCGATCGCCTCGCTCGATCCGCTCAACGCCAAGGTGGTGATGGACTCGCTTGCCGATATCAACGCCCGCGAAGGCATCACCGTCATCACCAACCTGCACACGCTCGACACGGCGCGCGCCTATTGCAACCGCATTGTCGGCATGGCCAAGGGTGCTGTCGTGTTCGACGGTCCGCCGGAAGCGCTGACCAGCGAAGCGGTGCGCACCATTTATGGCGGCGAGGAAGGCGCGGAGCTTTCCGAAGCCATCACCTCCACCAGCATCAATGTCCCGGCTCCACAGCCGGCAAGAAAATCGACCGGTCAGGCTCAACCGGCGCTCGCCGCCGTCTGACCCACGGGATCGCCTGGCCCGCGTAACGGGCCGCTCTGCCTGAAAACCCGCCGGCGGGAAAAGCCGGCACCCAAATGGAGAGACGTCATGTTCAAGAAAGCTCTTATGGGCGCCGTAGCGCTCACCGCAATGATGGTCGGCGGCGCACAGGCCGAAGACCTGAAGGAATTCCGCATCGGCATTCTCGGCGGCGAAAACGAAGCCGACCGCCTGCGCAACTTCTCCTGCATGGTCGACAAGCTTCCCGAGGTTCTGGGCGTCGAGAAGGTCGCTCTGTTCCCGGCTGCCGACTATGACGGCGTGATCCAGGGCCTGCTTGGCGGCACGCTCGACTATGCCGAGCTCGGCGCTTCGGGCTATGCGAAGGTCTATCTGGAAGATCCGGAGGCCGTTGAGCCGATCCTCACCACGGTGCAGACCGACGGTTCGACCGGCTATCACTCGGTCATGGTGGCCCGCAAGGATTCCGGCATCAAGTCGCTGGAAGACATGAAGGGCAAGAAGCTCGGCTTCGCCGACCCGGATTCCACCTCCGGTTACCTCGTACCCGCCGTCACGCTCCCCAAGGCCATCAACGCTTCTGTTGAAGAGTTCTTTGGCGAAACCGGCTTTGGCGGCGGCCACGAGAACCTCGTTCTCGAAGTGGTGAAAGGCACGTTCGACGCCGGCACCACCTGGGCTTCGGGCGTTGGCGAGTTCTCCGACGGCTACACCTCCGGCAACCTGCACAAGATGGTCGAGAAGGGCATTCTCGACATGGACGATCTGGTTGAGCTCTGGAAGTCCCCGCTGATCCCGAACGGCCCGGTCGTGGTTCGCACCTCCATGGACGCCGACATGAAGAACAAGTTCAAGACCTTCATGATGGAGATGCCGGAAGCCGATCCGGAGTGCTTCGCAGCCATCCAGGGCGGTGACTACAAGGGCTACACCGAAGTGACGCCGGCATTCTACGAGCCGATCATCGACGCCCGTCGCTCCAAGATCGGTTCCTGATCCCTTTCCCGCAATCTGACGCGCCGCCGGCCTGTGCCGGCGGCGTTGTCGCACAGGCGTGCCAGACATGACAGCAACGACCCATTCCCCGCTTCTTTCCGAAGCCGGCCAGGCCGTGGAGCGCCACTGGCGCGAACTGGCCGGACGCCGCCGGCTCTACACCATTGGCGGCATCGTGTTCATGGTTCTCGCCATGAGTGGTTCGCTCTGGTTTGCCAATGAATCGAACGCCGGCAAGTTCTTCGACCGCCTGCCCTATCTGTTCGATTTCGTGGGACAGATGATGCCGCGCGATGGCTGTGAAATCTGGCGCGCCCTTTTCGACCTGCCCTCGCCCTATGACGATGGCAGCCTGAAGTACAATTATCCCGATGGGCGGATCTATCTCACCGAGACGTTCTATCTGCCCGAATATTTCTATAAAATGCTGGAGACCATCAACATTGCGCTGGTTTCCACGCTGATCGGCTTCGGCCTTGGCTTCGTTCTGTGCTTCCTGGCCGCATCGAACCTGACGACCCGGCGCTGGCTGCGCTTCTTCGTGCGCCGTTTCATGGAACTGCTGCGCGCCTTTCCCGAAATCGTCATTGCCGGCTTCTTTCTGGCCGTGCTGACCATCGGCGCCGTGCCCGCGATCATCGCAGTCTCGATCCATACGATCGGGGCGCTCGGCAAAATGTTCTTCGAAGTGGTCGAGAACGCCGATATGAAAGCCGAGGAGGGCCTGCGCGCTGCCGGTGCGAACTGGGTGGAGCGCGTGTGGTTCGCCATCGTGCCGCAGGTCATGCCCAACTTCCTGAGCTACGCGCTCCTGCGTTTCGAGATCAATGTGCGCGCTTCCACCATCATCGGTGCAGTGGGGGGCGGCGGTATCGGCGAGGCGCTGCGCCTCTCGATCAGTCGCACGCATGAGGCAAAGACGCTCGCCATCATCCTTCTCCTGTTCTGCACCATCGTCGCGGTCGACCAGCTTTCGGCCTGGCTGCGCGGGCGCCTCGTCGGCAGGCAGGCATTCGAATTCGGCCGGGGAGGCTGACCATGACCGAAACCGAAGCCAACGCCATCGTCGCGCGCCACACGGATGTTTTTCAGCGCCCGCTGCTTGAGCGCTTTCGCGCCGCGCTCATCATCGCTGCCGTCGCGCTCTATATGGTCTTCGCCTGGTGGCTCTTTGCGGTGGGACAGGTGATCTCCAACGGCAATTGGGATATCGCCGGAAGCTATCTGGCCGACTGGGTTTCCTACGAGGTGCGCCCGGACATCGAATATGACGGCGAAGCGCTGGATGTTTCCTTCCCCCGTTTCTCGCCGCTGGGCGACGATCCGAAACCGGACTGGGTGGTGACGGAAACGGCGACCGTCGAACGCCGGAGCGCAACGACCAGTGCAGCCGCCGGCTCCGACGGCGGCCAAACCAGCGGCGCCGGCTTCCTCGGGTCGCTGGACACGAAACCGGCTGCGAAGGACGGCGGTGGGTTTCTTGGTGCCATGTCGTCTCCTTCCGCGCCATCAGAAACTCCGTCCGTAAACACCGCACCGGCGGAACCGGTGGCGACCCGCGAGGAAGCCATTGTGAGCGCCGATGTTTCGTTCGGTGGCGACACGCATATCCGCGTTCAGCCGGGCTTTGTTTCGGTCTCGCACAATGGCGAAACACTGGAACTCGATATCAAAGAGGGGCAGACCGTTCATGCGCGCAGCCCCCTGCCCGACTGGGCAAGCCAGCGCGCACCCGGCTCCAAAGTGATCGCGCGCTTCGGCTTCGCCGGCCGCGCGGAAATCGAGGATGACGAAGTCAAGATACGCCGCCGCTTCCTCGGTTGGGAGAACTTCTTCTTCGACACGCGATCTCCCTATTGGGGCATGCCGGTCAGCGAGGTTCTGGGCACGATCTTCTTCGGCAGCCGCATCGAGGAAGGCCGCTCCAATCTGGCCGTTGCCTGGGACAACATCGTCAACAATGCCGACTGGCAGCATGGCGATGTGTGGCTGAAGCTGCTGCAGACCATCGTCATGGCGTTTGCCGGCACGGTGTTCGCCTCGCTTCTGGCCTTCCCGCTCGCCTTTGCGGCCGCACGCAATATCATGCCCAACCGTTTCATCAACCATCTCTTGAAGCGCTCGTTCGACTTCCTGCGCTCGGTGGACATGCTGATCTGGGCGCTGTTCTTCACCCGGGCGTTCGGGCCGGGGCCGCTGGCCGGCATTTCGGCGATCTTCTTCACCGATACCGGCACCTTCGGAAAGCTTTATTCCGAAGCGCTCGAGAACATCGACGACAAGCAGCGGGAGGGCGTGCGCTCCGTCGGTGCGGCCCCATCCTCGGTCCAGCGCTACGGCGTCGTGCCGCAGGTTCTGCCAGTGTTTTTGAGCCAGTCGCTGTATTTCTGGGAGTCCAACACGCGCTCGGCCACCATCATCGGTGCAGTGGGAGCAGGCGGCATCGGCCTCAAGCTCTGGGAGGCGATGCGCACCAATCAGGACTGGGAAAACGTGGCTTACATGGTGCTTCTCATTCTGCTGGTCGTTTTCGTCTTCGACAATATTTCCAACATGCTGCGCCAGCGCCTCATCGGCAGGCAATGAGGTGGATGATGACGCAGCGGAAATTGGCTGATAGCTTCTGTGGTCCTTTCGAGGGATTCGTTAACCTGTCACACAAATCGCCTATTGCACCGCAATCGGCGAGGAAAAGCTCATGCGCTACGCAATCTACTTCACACCTGAACAAGACGACCCGCTGACGCGGGCCGCCGCCCGCTGGCTGGGACGTGACGCCTTCACCGGCATGCCGCTGACCCCGGTGGAGGCCGGGCCGTTCTCGGCTGCGGAGATTTCGTTTCACACGGCTGCGGCACGCCGCTACGGGTTTCACGCGACGCTGAAAGCCCCGTTCCGGCTTGCCGAAGGCCAGAGCGAGCAGGGGTTGATCCAGGCGCTGACAAAGTTCTGCGCGCAGATGGAACCGGTAACGATCCCGCGCGCGGTGGTGCGCAGGCTGGACGGTTTCTTCGCGCTGGTGCCGGATGAACGGTCTGAACGGCTGGATGCGCTGGCGGGCAGCATCGTGGAGAGCTTCGAATCCTTCCGCGCGCCGCTGACGGCCAATGAGCTTGAACGGCGCAACCCGGAAAACCTCTCACCCGGACAGCTCAAGAATCTGCACAAATGGGGCTATCCCTATGTGTTCGAGGAATTCCGCTTTCACATGACCCTGACCGGACGCGTGCCACAGGCCGAAGCGCCCCGCATGGAACGCGCCATCGATGCCTTCTTCGGGCCGCTTTTGTCGGAACCATTGGAGATTGGCTCGCTGGCCCTGTTCATCGAGTCGGAGCCGGGCGCGCCGTTCCAGGTGAAATCATTCCAGACGCTCGGCTGGAGCAAGACAAGAAAGACTGCCTGATAATGACGAACGAACTGGTCCTCAAAAATGCCCGCATCGTGCTGCCCGATGAGGTGATCGAAGGCAGCATCTCGATCCGTGACGGGCGCATCGTCGACATTGCCACAGGCAATACCTCTGTCGGTGAAGATATGGACGGCGATTACGTCCTGCCGGGCCTTGTCGAGCTGCACACAGACCATCTGGAGCGCCACTACGCACCCAGACCGAAAGTGCGCTGGAACCCGATCGCCTCGGTGCTCGCGCATGATGCACAGATTGCCGCATCCGGCATTACCACCGTGTTCGACGCGCTGCGCATCGGCCTTGATGAAGACAGCAACCTCGGCGCGCCGGAAATGCGCGAGCTTGGCCACGCCATCGAAAACAGCGTGGAAGCCGGCCGCCTGCGTGCCGACCACTTCCTGCATCTGCGCTGTGAGGTCTCCGCGCCCGATTGTCTGGAGGGTTTCGAACTTTTCAGAAACGACAGCCGCGTGAAGCTCGCTTCACTGATGGACCATTCGCCGGGCCAGCGCCAGTTCACCAGCATCGAGACCTACAAGGTCTACTACATGAACAAGACCGGCATGACGGAAGAGGATTTCCGCCAGTTCTGCGACAAGCGCATCACCCAGTCGCAGACCTATTCGAGCAGGCATCGCAACGCCATTGCCGAAATCTGCCGGGACAACGGCATCATTCTGGCAAGCCATGACGACGCCACGATGGAGCATGTGGACGAAGCCGCGACGCAGGGCGTGCGCGTCGCCGAGTTCCCCACCACGCAGGAGGCCGCCAGGGCTTCGCGCGAGGCCGGCATGCAGGTTTTGATGGGGGCGCCCAATGTGGTGCGTGGCGGATCGCATTCCGGCAATGTTTCGGCTCGCAGTCTGGCGGAAGGCAAGACGCTCGACATTTTATCCTCGGACTATATCCCGTTCAGCCTCGTTCAGGCCGCTTTTGCTCTCGGCGAGACGGTGGAGCACATCTCACTGCCGCAGGCTGTCGCCATGGTTTCGAAGAACCCGGCAGAAGCCGTCGGTCTCGATGATCGCGGCATTCTCGAACAGGGCCGTCGCGGCGACATGATCCGCGTGCGGGTGGACGAGCATGTGCCGATCGTGCGCTCGGTCTGGCGCGAAGGAGCGCGGGTGGCATGAGGTCCTCGGCCACGCTGGAGCGCGTCATCGACGAGCAGGATTTCCCGATCCGACACGGCGTTTTCATCGCCGTCGCCGGCCCCTCGGGCGCCGGCAAGGACTCGGTGATGGACTATGCGCGCCAGCGACTTGGGCCACAGGACAGCGACGTCACCTTCGTGCGCCGTGTCATCACCCGCGAGATGGACGGTGCCGGCGAGGCCCATGACTGCCTCACCCGCGCCAGTTTTGACGAGGCGGAAAGCAGAGGCGCATTCGCTGTAAGCTGGGAAGCGAACGGGCTGAAATACGGCCTGCCCGCCAGCGTGGACGGCATCGTGCGCGAAGGTCATGTGGCAGTCGCCAACGTTTCCCGCGCCGTCATCCCGCTCCTGCGTGAACGCTATGGCAATGTCATCGCCGTGATCGTGACCGCATCCCGCGAGGTCCTTGCCGAGCGGCTTTCAAGCCGTGGCCGCGAGACCCGCGAGGAAGTGCTGGCGCGTCTCGAACGGGCGCACGCGAAGGAGCTCGCCGTGGAAGACGCAACGGTGATCGACAATTCAGGCACGCTGGAAGAGGCGGGCGAAAAGTTTCAGGACATTCTGCGCCGAGCCGCCGCCTGGAGCGCGGTGAGCGACAGCGTCTGATCCTCGCCCCTGTTTCAGATATCCTGGCTGATGCCGACAGCCCCTCTTGGCGCGCCTTCTGTTCTGGTTTAGTTCTAACCCATCTTGGAACACCGGACGCACCCCATTGACGGCATTGCCGCGCCTTTCCTGCCAGCGCCCTTCAGCGAGTGGTTCGCCACGCGTGGGTGGCAGCCGCGCGCGCATCAGCTCGAACTTCTGGCGCGCGCACAGGCCGGTCGCTCAGCACTGCTGATCGCGCCGACGGGTGCCGGCAAGACGCTTGCCGGTTTCCTGCCAACGCTCACCGATCTTGCAAACCGGCCAAAACCCCGCCCCGGCGAAGCGCGGCGTGGCGTTCACACGCTGTATATATCGCCGCTCAAGGCGCTCGCCGTCGACATTCAGCGCAATCTGAACATGCCGGTGGCCGAGATGGAGCTGCCGGTGACCATGGAGACACGCACCGGCGACACGCCCACCCACAAGCGCCAGCGGCAGAAACATGCACCGCCCGACATTCTGCTGACGACCCCCGAACAGCTTGCCCTGCTGATCGCCTCGCCCGATGCGGAGCGCTTCTTCTCGGACCTCAAATTCGTCGTGTTCGACGAATTGCATTCGCTGGTGATCTCCAAGCGTGGGCATCTACTCTCACTCGGCCTTGCGCGGCTGCGCCGTCTGCGACCGGAGCTGCAGACCATCGGGCTTTCGGCGACCGTTGCCGAGCCTGAAGCACTGCGCCGCTGGCTGGTGCCTCAGGACAGGCCCGGCACCATGGCCGATATCGTGACCGTGTCCGGTGGCGCAAAGCCGGACATCACCATTCTGGAAACGGAGGAGCGCGTCCCCTGGGCCGGGCACTCCGCGCTTTATGCCATTCCGAAGGTCTATGAGGCGATCAAGGCGCATCGCACCACCCTGCTCTTCGTCAACACGCGCAGCCAGGCCGAGCTTCTGTTTCGCGAATTGTGGCGCGCCAACGACGACAATCTGCCCATTGCGCTGCATCACGGCTCGCTCGATGTCGGGCAGCGGCGCAAGGTCGAAAAGGCGATGGAGACCAACAGCCTAAGGGCCATTGTCGCCACGTCAACGCTGGATCTCGGCATCGACTGGGGCGATGTGGATCTGGTCGTGCATGTAGGCGCGCCGAAGGGGGCGAGCCGGCTGGCGCAGCGCATTGGCCGCTCGAACCACCGCATGGACGAGCCGAGCCGCGCAATCCTCGTGCCGGCAAACCGTTTTGAGGTGATGGAGTGCCGCGCGGCACTTGAGGCAAACTATCTGGGCGCACAGGACACGCCACCACTGGTGGAAGGGGCGCTCGATGTGCTGGCGCAGCATGTGCTGGGCTCGGCCTGCGCCGCCCCCTTCGACGCCGATGTGCTCTATGGCGAGGTGGCGGGGGCGGCCCCCTATGCCGCGCTCGACCGGGAGACGTTCGACCGGATTGTCGCGTTTGTGGCGACGGGTGGCTATGCGCTGAAAAGCTATGAGCGCTATGCCCGCATCCGCAGGACGAAGGACGGGCTATGGCGCATCGCCAACCCCCGCATAGCCCAGCAATACCGGCTGAATGTCGGCACCATCGTGGAATCCCCCATGCTCAACATCCGCATGGTGCGGCGCGGGCGTGGCAACGCCTCGCGCGGCGGCCCCGTGCTCGGCAAGGTGGAGGAATATTTCCTCGAAACCCTCACACAGGGTGACACGTTCCTGTTCTCCGGCCGGGTGCTGCGCTTCGAGGGTATCCGCGAGAATGAGTGCCTCGTTTCGGCTGGCGGCGGCGAGGACGCCAAAGTGCCCTATTATGCCGGCGGCAAGTTTCCGCTCTCCACCTATCTAGCAGCGGAGGTGCGCGCCATGCTGGCGGACCCGAAGCGCTGGAAGGCGCTGCCGCCGCAGGTGGCCGAATGGCTCGCCATCCAGCGCGACAAGTCCATTCTGCCGCGCCGCGAAGACCTTCTGGTCGAAACGTTTCCGCGCGGCAACCGCTTCTACATGGTGCTCTATCCGTTCGAAGGACGGCTCGCACACCAGACGCTCGGCATGCTCCTGACCCGCCGGCTCGAGCGTGACGGCGCACATCCGCTGGGCTTCGTCGCCAACGACTATGCCATTGCCCTATGGGGTCTCAACGATATGAGCGCCATGCTGAAGAGCGGCAAGCTCAGCCTGGCCGCGCTCATGGATGAGGACATGCTGGGCGATGATCTGGAGGCATGGATCGCCGACAGCTGGCTTTTGAAGCGCACCTTCCGCAATTGTGCGCTGATCTCGGGGCTGGTCGAAAAACGCCACCCCGGACAAGAGAAAACCGGCCGGCAGGTGACCGTTTCAGCCGATCTCATTTACGACGTTTTGCGGGCCCATGAGCCCGACCACATTCTCATGCAGGCCACATGGGCGGACGCCGCGCAGGGGCTGCTCGATGTCAGGAGACTGGGCGAGATGCTGTCGCGCATTCGGGGACGAATCGTGCATAAATCGCTGGAGCGCATTTCGCCGCTGGCCGTGCCCATCATGCTGGAGATCGGCAAGGAGGCCGTGGCCGGCGACGCCAACGAGGCACTGCTCGGCGAAGCTTCGCGGCTTTCCGGCGAGGAGCTAATGCAGGAGGCTCTTGAGGCATGAACAGCCTTGCACCCGCAACCGATGCAAGCACGGCGCTGACGGTCCGGATCGCCGGCCACGAGGCCGTGTGCGACTGGCGCGGTGTGCTGTTCTTTCCGGCGATGGGCCTTATGGTCGTCTCCGACCTGCATCTGGAAAAGGGGGCGGCTTATGCCAGGCGCGGGCGGATGCTGCCGCCATACGACACCGCTGCGACGCTGACGCGGCTCGAAAGCGTTATGGCAGATTACGATCCCGAGATGGTCATCAGCCTCGGCGACAGCTTTCATGACGAAAACGGAGCCGCCGAAATGCCGGCAGCGTTCCGTGATCACCTTGTGCGGATCATCGGCAGGCGCGACTGGCACTGGATCGCCGGCAACCACGACCCTGCACCGCCACCCGATCTTCCCGGTCGCTGCGCGCAGGAAATCGCCGTCGAAGGCCTCACCTTTCGCCACGAGCCCGCGCGCGGCGCCGGCCCCGGCGAGATCGCCGGGCACCTGCATCCGGGAGCGCGTATCGTAAGACGCGGGCGCTCGGTGCGGCGGGCCTGCTTTGTCTCCGACGGGGAGCGGCTCATCATGCCCGCCTTCGGCAGCCTCTCCGGCACCCTCAATGTGCTTGACCGCGCTTTCACCGGTCTGTTCGCGCGTGAAAGGCTCGCGGCCTACATGCTTGGACGGCAGGGCATCTACGCCATAGCCGGCAGCATGCTGCGCTAGAGCGGTGCACCGTTTCATGGAAACGTCGCTCCGCTCCGTCTTGTTATTATTGCGCAATTTCCAACAGAAAACTGGTACCCACTTTTCCTGGAATTGCGCCAGGATCAGTCCTTGCGGAAAATCAACCGCCCGAGCCAGCCTGTCACGATGGCGATCAGCACCGCCAGAATGCCGTAGAGCATGCTGTTCTGATGGGCAAACTGATAGAGGCGCTGCTCAAGCCCCGCCTTGCGGATGGTGAGCTGGGCCGACGTCTCGCGCAGGAACATGCCGTTGCGGAACAGAAAGGCGCGGGCCCTGTGCGTGCCGACCGCAACGTTGGGTGCCAGCCGCAGCGAAGCCCGGAAGAGGCTTTGCGACAGAAAACGCACCGCGCCCGCCCGCGTCGAATAGAGCCCCTCGGCCTCTTTACGCTCCCGCAAAGCACGGGTGAACTCCTCGATCGTTTTCGGATCGCCATCCGCATCGAGCGGCTGCAGATGTAGATTGTCCGCCCCAAGCGCGAGCTGCCGATAGCCATCCGGCGCGGTGATGTCCTGGGGCGCGCGCGTCAGCGCCATGGAATAGGACGCCGGCACATCGCGGAAGATGACGGACTCCGTGTTGATCCACATGCCAGCGACACGGGTTTTCTTGCGCACCGTTACGGCACGCGGTGGCCCTTCCAGAACCACGATCACGTCGTAGCGCCCCTGCCGGGAAACCAGTGGGTCGGCGTTGTCCAGCGCGCCGAAAATTGTGAGTTCCGCGCCGCTGAAATCCGAGGTGATCGAAACCTGGTCCGTGGACAGACCAATCTGGATGTTTTCCGGGATGTGGTCCTGCGCCCGGGCGGCCAGCACGGGCACCAGAAGGGCAAGCGTGGATAGCATTGCAAAACGCATCGCTCACACCCCTCCCATGGAGAGGGAGTAGACGCTCTCGGGCCGAACGAAGAGGTCGAACCCCAGACGAAGCGCCACCGCCAGAACGAGCAGCGCCAGAAGCGCGCGCAACTGCTCGCCGCGAAGCTTTTGCCCCACTCTTGCGCCATATTGCGCACCGGCAACGCCACCGACCATGAGGAGAAAAGCGAGCACCACATCGACGGTCTGGTTGGCCGTCGAGTGAATGATCGTCGTGAAAGCCGCCACGAAAATGATCTGGAACAGCGACGTGCCAATCACGACATTGGTCGGCACTTTCAGAAGGTAGATCAGCGCCGGCACCATGATGAAGCCGCCACCGACACCCATGATCGATGCCAGGAAACCGATGAACGCCCCTAAGGCCAGTACCGGTATCACGCTGACAAAGAGCTTTGAGGCGCGAAAACGCATTTTCAGCGGCAGGCGATGAATCCAGTTGTGCTGGCCGGGTTTGCGCAGCGTCACCGTCTGGCCGCCGCGCGAGCGCCTGATGGCACGCACGCTTTCCATCAGCATCAGACCGCCGACCACGCCGAGAAACGCCACATAGAGCAGCGAGACGATCAGGTCGAGCTGTCCCAGTCGCCGCAGATAGGCGAAGACGGAGACACCCAGCGACGCACCGACAATGCCGCCGGCCAACAACACCGTGCCAAGCTTGAGGTCGAGCGACTTGCGCTTGAAATGCGCCAGCGCCCCGGAGAAAGATGAAGCGATCACCTGGTTGGCGCCCGTGGCAACCGCAATGGCGGGCGGGATGTTGTAGAAGATCAGAAGCGGCGTGATGAGAAACCCGCCGCCGACGCCGAACATGCCGGAGAGAAAGCCGACCGCGCCGCCCATGGCCAGCAGCACGAAGACATTGACGGACATTTCGGCGATTGGGAGATAAATACCCACCCGCGGCACCCGAATAACTGTTTCCCCGACGGCGGCGCCGGGCGAGATGTGGAAGCATTATGCGTGCTTCCGTTCTGCGCTCTGGCGATCACGAAGTCAAACCGAGTTGTCTCCGAATCGGGAAAAGTTTGAACGACTTGCCCGGCGAAGGTGAAGTGCGTCCGTTCGGACACACTTAGGGTCATGACCCTAAAAGCCGGCTGTCCATCAAATGCGAAGCCGCCTTACTGAGCAGCAGCCGCTGCCTTGTTCTTTTCCAGAAGTGCGCGTACCAGCGCCTCATCGACCTCTCCGGTCGGCGTCATGCCATTGGCTTCCTGGAAGGCGCTGATCGCCGTCTTGGTCCTGGCGCCCATGATGCCGTCCGGCTTGCCCGCATCAAACCCCTGCTGATTCAGGATGAGCTGAATGTTGGTGACCGCCTTCTTCATGTCGACGCTGGCGGTCAGCTCACGGCTCTCACGCCAGGATTCAGGCACATCGACCATGTTGACGGCAGGATCGATGGATTTGGCCTTCCACAAAGCGGTCTTGTTTTTCGCCTGTTCCAGTTTTTCAGGCGAAAGGGCCGCTGCGATCTCGTCGCGCTTGCTGGCAGCATCCCTGTCACCGCCATTGGCGACGATGGCAAACCACTTATAGGCTTCGGTCAGGTCCTGCGGCACCCCCATGCCCTTGGCCGAAAGAATGCCAAGGTTGAACTGGCTGTCCTTGACGCCATGCTCCGCCGCTTCAAGGAACCAGCGTGCGGCAGAGCTGTTGTCTGCCGGCCCGTCGGCACCCATGGCATAGAGAACACCCAGATTGTGCATGGCACCTGCATTGCCCTGCTGCGCCGCAAGCTGGAACCACATCTTCGCCTTTGCCGCGTCGCGCTCGACACCGGTACCCTTCTGGTAGAGATCACCGACCCGGTATTGAGCGGGCGCGAAGCCGGCTTCAGCGGCCTTCGTGTACCATTCGACGGCCTTCGCCATGTCCGCCGTCGTCCCGCGTCCTTCCGCATAACGGCTAGCAATTTCGAAATACGCCTTCGGATCTCCTTCGGCAGCCGCTTCGCGAAGCGGTATCGGCCCGGCATCCATCGGGATTTCATCCAGCGAAACCGTTTGAACGGCTTCCACAGGCGGTGCTTTCGGAAGGCTGACCGTCTCGGTTGTTAAAAGTGGTTCCTCGAACTTGCCCTGCGCAGGCGCGTCCATCTGCGGCATGGAGGCCAGCGTGTCGACGGTCTCATCGACTGCCTGGTTGGGATTCGACCCGTCCAGCGGCTGCTCATCCACAACACGCACCCGGCGATCTTCCGCCTTTGAGCTGGTGCCGGCCACAACGGCTGCAGGCTCCGGCGCCGAGCTATCGCTTGCGACTGGCATCGGGATGGACGTCGAGTTCGACAGGTATGCCTTGCCGACCTGATAGCCTCCGGCGGCGACAATGCCGGCTCCAAGCATTACCATAAGCGGTTTTCTGCTGCGCTTCAGGAGGCGCCCGAGACCGAAGCGGCCGGTTTCTTCCGTCGCTTCGGCCCTGCGCTTCTTCAGGATCTCTGCCTCGGCCGCTGCAGCCTGCGCCGCCCGCCTTGCCGCAGCAATGAAATCCGATTTCGCAGCGTCGTCCGTCTCCGAGCGAACCGGTGCCTTCTTCTCATCACGCACACGGCGCAGGATTGCATTGAGATCGGGAGCACCAGAGCCCGGTTCGAGTGGCTCATTGATGCGTTCAGCATCCAGCTCTACCGCCTCAAGGCTTCCATCGGCCTCCAGCTCGGCCTCCTCGAAAACGTCTTCCTCGATATCAGCCCGCTGCTTTTCGCCGCGCGTGCTCCATGCCCGCGACAACCCGCCAAGAAGCGAGGTGCGCCCTGGCTTTACCTGCTCCTTCTGCCCGTCCTCATCCAGAGCCGCACGGGCCGCAGCAGCGGCAGCCTCGGCCGGCGAACGGTTTGGTGCCGGTTCATAATCGCGCGTCACCGTTTCCACGGCCTCATCGCCTGCCGGCGAAATCGACGGTGGGGCTGCAACGGCAATTTTCACCGCATCGCCACCCGCGCCGGCCTTCGACGTGCTTTCCACCGTGCCGATGCGGTCGACAATCTTGAGGAGCGTGTCGTGAATGGCTTCGAAGGTCTTGGTGTTGCGTTCGTCCGACTTGCGCGTGAGCTCCTCGAGAGCCCGCAGTTCGGCCCGCAGCTCGCGATCGAATGCCTCCGCCTGGGGAGCGTTTCCGAGTGCGCCGATCGCCTGCTCCGCAGCGTGCCGTGCTGCTTCCACAACAGCGGCACGGTTCTCGTGAATGGAGCGCTCGATGTTCTCCAGACGCGGGCCCAGATCCTCGAATTCCGGCAGGTCGGCACCGGGGCGCGAAAGGTGTTCGGAAAGGCTGCGCACCTGTGCTTCGAGATTCCGGATCACTTCGGGATCGACGGAAGAGGCCTGTGAAGAAGAGGCCTGCAAACGTCCCGAGATGTCGTCGAGCCGCGCCTCGAGCGCGCGAAGCGCTTCACCATCGCGGGTTTCACCAGCTCCAACGTCGAGGCGCGCGGCCAACTCGTTGAAGCGCGCGTCGATTGTCGCCATGATGCCTGCTTCGGCATGAGCCGGATTGCCGCGCTCATCGATCCGCGCGGAAATCTCCTGCAGGCGGCGCTCCAGCTCGTCAACCAGCGTCCGGCCCTGCTCGGCGACATCGCCCTGCCGCTCCTCAATGAGCTGGGAAAGATGCGCGAACCGATCCTCTATGCCGCGCAGCATGTGCTCCGCGATCTGCGGCTGCGGCTGCGGGGCGGTATCGAGTTTTTCGGCGATGCCGGCGATCTGGCCGGCCAACCGTTCAACCGTCTGTTCCGGCATGTCGATACGGCGGGCGATATCGTCGACCCGCTGTGACAACGAATAAAGCTGTTCGCTGAGCTGGCCGACCGCCTCGCCGCCCGAACGTTCAGAAAGCAGTTCGGACACCTGACCGGCGAGAGAGGAGATCCGCGCCTCGATACGCTCGAAGGGCTGTGGATCGAAACTCGCGGCCTGCGCCTTCGGAGCGGAGGCCGCGATTGCCCTGCTGATCTCGTCAAGACGTTCATCCAGGGCAGCATAAACCTCGGGGTTGCTCTGCTGCTTGCGCTCCAGCAACTGGTCGAGTGCGCCCGCAAGCGTGCGTACCCGGTCCTCAAGCGACTGGATCGAGAGGGATTCCGGCAGGCTATTGACCGCATGGGCGATTTCTTCGATGCGCTGATGCAGCATCTCGATCGCCGGGTCGCTCCTGCGAATGTCATTGGAAACACGATCCTCGAACGCGCTCCAGCGATCGTCGAGCGCATCCCAGCGCTGATCGACGGCCCGCAGCGTCTCCTCGCGCGCGAGATTGGAAATGGACGATTTCAACTCCTCCATTTCCAGGCGCAGCATCTTGACATTCTTGTCGTCGCTGCGCTCCGCAAGCTGTGCGATAGCATTGGACAGGCGTTCAAATTCAACCACAAGCTCGCTGCTCAACGCACTGTTGGGCACCGAGGCCATAATGCCTGCCAGTTCGCGGCGCAGCGTGGTGAACTCGTCGTTGAGGCCGGAGCGCATTGCATCACGAAGGTCCGAGCGCAGGGTCTTCAGCTCGCTGGCGATGCTGCCAATCGATGAGACTTCGCGCTCCTGCCTGTGGCTGCGCTCAAGCTCATGCGCTGCGCGTTCGAAATAGGCCTGCGGCGCGACCTTGTGCCTGTGCGGCGCCGGGCGTTCGCTTGGCCGCGCATAGGTCTGGGACACCGTTTCCGACAGTTCCTGGATGCGCCGGGCGACCTCGTTTTCCTCGGCCTGCTGGTCGAAACGACCGGTGGCGCGGCCGAGTCGATGCTCCATCTCTTCGAGTGTGCGGCTGATCTCATCAAGAGACGCGTTGGCCCGTGGCCGCCGACGACGACCGGCATTTATGTTTTCCAGATAGGAACGCTTGTTGTTCATCGGAACGCCCGCCTCTCCACCGGTTGCCGGTTGGCCATCGATAGTTCTTGCCGCGCGGGCCCTTCAGCTTTGGTACGCCGGGAAGGCAGAAGACAAACACTTCAGAGACACCCACGGTCAGGCCGCCATGCCCAGGCTTCGAACGCGAACGGCATGGTCTGCTGACGGGTCCACCATTCCCCGATCATGGTAAACACGGAGTTAACATTTCTTACCGGCGATTAAGCATACGCGCGAAAATCCGGCAAAAAGGTTGTTGGCAAGCCGTTCACAATTTGGCCAAAGGCCCTTGTAATGCCGTATTCTGCAACGCATAAGCCCGCCTTCTAAACATGTCTGAGCGGTGCGTCCTTCGCCCGTCGGCGAAGTTTGGCCGTCAGGCATGTCACCATTCCGGTTCCCCCGCCGGAGTGTTCATTCGATACGGAACAGTGATCATGACGAACATTGCAATGGCTGTCGAAAAGACCGCCGAGGGAAATGATTCTCCCGAGACCTCCGAAGAATACACCCGCATTGGCGAGATGGCGCGCGAGTTCGGCGTCACCCTTCGCGCCCTGCGCTTTTACGAAGACAAAGGCCTGCTGACGCCGGAGCGCGTGGGCACGACACGCCTCTATTCGCGCAACGACAAGCTCCGCCTCCAGCAGATATTGCTTGGCCGCAAGATCGGCTTCTCGCTGAGCGACATAAAGGAAGTGCTTGATCTGCACGACCCCAAGGCGGACCGCAAGAAGGGCAATGTCGAGCAGTTGCAACTCGTCCTGACGAAATCCGAACGCCAGATGGTGCGGCTTGAGAAGCAGCATCGCTCCATAGAGGATGCCATTTCCGAGCTGAAGAAGCTGATCGCGGACGTCAGCGACCGGCTGGATACCGCCTCGGCTCTGGGCACCGCCGGCTGATTTCGCCCGACACATCCGGACTGAAGTCTGGCGAAGCACCGTCAGCGGTTTTTCTCCTCCCGGCATTTGCGCGCACGGCCGAAATGGACGGGATGCGGATGCCGGGAGCAAACCGCCAGGCCATGGACCGGTCCGCCGCGTCATAGAAGCACTGCCCCGGCACCCTGTCATCATCTGAATTTCTGCAGATGTCAGGCCATTCCACCTGACTGCAGATTGCTCCGGCGCGCTCTCCGCTGCGGGGCCGCAGCTTCAGTTTCATTCCAGAACTCACCGTGCCGGCACTGGTCGGCACGGGGCATTGTGACGCCATGCGTCGTTTTTGACGTTTACGCAAACGTCAAAATTTGCTAGAGCGCTTTCGATGCTGCGCGAAAGCTCTGTTCGCGCCTTTGTTCCGAGAGCTGGAGGAGTCTCATGCCGACCTACCGTGCGCCCGTGCGCGATACGCTGTTCGTGCTCAACGATGTTCTTGGCTACGGCAATTACGACAATCTGCCGGGCTTTGCCGACGCCTCACCAGATATCGTCGAAGCGATCCTGAGCGAAGGCGCGAAACTGGCCGAAAACGTCATGCAGCCACTCAATCGCACAGGCGACATGGAAGGCTGCACCCGCCTTGAGGATGGTTCCGTCACAACGCCGAAGGGCTTTGGTGATGCCTACCGTCAATATTGCGAAGGCGGCTGGCTGGGCCTTTCCGTGCCTGCGGAATATGGCGGCCAGGGCCTCCCCTACACGGTGCACTCTGCCGTCAGCGAGTATCTGGTTTCCGCCAATATGGCGCTGATGATGTATCCCGGCCTCACGCAGGGCGCCATCGCGGCGATCCTTGCGCATGGGACCGAGGAGCAGAAGCAGAAGTGGCTGCCGAAGATGGTGGAAGGCGCCTGGACCGGCACCATGAACCTGACCGAGCCCCATTGCGGCACCGACCTTGGCCTTCTGACTTCCAAAGCCGTGCCAAACGGCGACGGAAGCTACAAGATTTCAGGACAGAAGATCTTCATTTCCGCCGGCGAGCACGATCTCTCGGAAAACATCATCCATCTGGTTCTGGCCCGCATCGAGGGCGCGCCGGCCGGCGTGAAGGGCATCTCGCTCTTCATCGTGCCGAAGGTGATGGTCGACGATGCCGGTACGCCCGGTGCGCGCAATGCCGTTTCCTGCGGCGCCATCGAGGAGAAGATGGGCATCCACGGCAATGCCACCTGCGTCATGAACTATGACGACGCGACCGGCTATCTGCTTGGCGAGGAACATGGCGGCCTCAAAGCCATGTTCACGATGATGAACGAGGCACGCCTCGGCGTCGGTCTGCAGGGCCATGCCATTGGCGAAGCGGCGTATCAGGGTGCGGTGGAATATGCCCGCGAACGGCTTCAGGGTCGCTCGCTCACAGGGCCGAAAGCGCCTGAAAAGAAGGCCGATCCGATCATCGTCCACCCGGATGTGCGCCGCAATCTGATGACCATGCGCGCCTTCAACGAGGCCGGACGTGCGCTGATCCTGTGGACCGCGCTCAAATCCGACATCGCGCATCTCTCCGAAGACGAGAAGGACCGCGAAGCGGCATCCGATCTCCTGGCGCTGATGACGCCCGTGATCAAGGGTGTTCTCACCGACAAGGGGTTCGAGCACGCCGTCATGGCGCAGCAGCTTTTCGGCGGTCATGGCTATATCGAAGAGCATGGCATGAGCCAGTTCGTGCGTGACGCCCGCATCGCCATGATCTACGAGGGCGCGAACGGCATTCAGGCGCTGGACCTGGTGGGCCGCAAGCTGCCGGCCAAGGGTGGCCGCGCCGCACAGGCCTTCTTCAAGGAGGTGGGCGATTTCTGTGAGGCCCATCGTGGAGACGAGGCGATGGCCCCCTTCACGAAGGCGCTCAAGAAAGGCCTTAACGACCTGCAGGCCGCTTCGCTGTGGCTGATGCAGAACGCCGTACAGAAGCCTGACAATGCGGGTGCGGCCTCCCATGACTACATGCATCTGATGGGCCTTGTGGCGCTTGGCTACATGTGGGGCCGAATGGTCAAGAAAGCGCAGGAGCAGATTGCCGCGGGTGCCAATGGCGACGCCTCGTTCCTTGAGGCCAAGATCGCCACCGGCCGGTATTTCATGGAGCGCGTCATGCCCGAAACGGCGGCGCATCTTGCCCGTATCTCCACCGGCGCCGACGCGATGATGGCACTGCCGGAAGAGGCGTTTTGACTGGCATGAAAACCGTGCTCGTTCTAGGGTCAGGACCCATTAATATGACCACAATGGCGATCGATAGACCAAGAGATGCAAGGAAAAGCCCGCAGAGCGGGGTCCTTCCCCCGGTCAAGGGGTTTGACGTGGCAGGTCGCCGGTCTATCGAGCGTCCTTCGGATCGGCCTGATTTGCACGGCCTACTTTGTCGCAAGACCTTGAAAGACATGAAGTCTTCCTGTGGTCTTGCTTCGCGTATCCGCACAAATCAGGCCGACCATTGTGGTCATATTAATAGGTCCTGACCCTAGCGTGCTTTCGCTAGAGCGCAGTGCTGTCAGCGAGGAGGCGTAGAGTGGCAGACCCGCAGTCCGTACTTGGCCTTTCCCGGCCCGACTGGGCCGGTGAAGACGTCGCCATGCTCTATGACATGGCGAGCCGCTTCCTGACGGAAGAGATTGCGCCTCACTATGAAGCGTTCGAGAAGGCGGAGATCTTCGACCGCGCAAGCTGGGAGAAGGCCGGCGCGGCGGGCCTTCTCTGCGCCTCGATGCCGCAGGAGCATGGCGGTGCGGGCGGCACATACGCCCACGAAAGCGCGATCATCGAAGCGATCAGCCATGTGGGCGTCGATGGTTTCGGCATTGCGCTCCACAACGCCATCGTCGCGCCCTACATCCTCCACTATGGCTCGAAAGAGCAGAAGCAGCGCTGGCTACCGAAGCTCGCGAGCGGCGAGCTGATCGGCGCGATCGCCATGACCGAACCCGGCGCCGGGTCCGATCTTCAGGGTGTGAAAACGCGGGCCGAGAAGGACGGAAACCATTACCGTCTCAACGGGTCCAAGACCTTCATCACCAACGGGCAGTTAGCCAATCTCGTCATCGTGGTCGCCAAGACGGACCCGAGCCAGGGCGCGAAGGGCACATCCCTGATCGTGGTCGAAACCGACGAGGCCGAAGGTTTTGAGCGGGGTCGCAACCTCGACAAGATCGGCCTCAAGTCCAACGACACTTCGGAACTCTTCTTCAACGATGTGCGTGTGCCGACCGCCAATCTTCTCGGTCATGAGGAAGGCCAGGGCTTTGTGCAGCTCATGCAGCAACTCCCGCAGGAGCGGCTCCTGATCGGCGCTCAGGCCATCGCCATGATCGAGCGCGCGCTGGCCGTCACCATCGACTATGTGAAGGAGCGCAAGGCCTTCGGCCAGAAGGTGATCGACTTTCAGAACACCCAGTTCAAACTGGCGGAACTGAAAACCGAAGCAACGGTCGGCCGCGTTTTCTACAATGACTGCGTGGCACGTCACCTCGCCGGAAATCTCGATACCGCCACCGCCTCCATGGTCAAATACTGGCTCACCGACCTGCAGTGCAAAGTGGTCGATGAATGCCTGCAGCTCCATGGCGGCTATGGCTATATGAACGAATATCCCATCGCGCGCATGTATCGCGACGCCCGCGTGCAGCGCATCTATGGCGGCACCAACGAGATCATGAAGCTGGTGATCGCCAGAACCCTTTGAACCAATCGCACGACCCCGCGTTGGGTCGGTAAAGCAGGGAGACCGATATGGCTGACGCTTATGTATATGATGCCGTGCGCACGCCGCGCGGACGGGGCAAGAAGGACGGATCGCTGCACGAGGTGCCCGCCGTGCGCCTTGGCGCGAAGGTTCTCGAAGCCGTGCGCGACCGCAACGGCCTCGATACCGCCAAGGTGGACGACATCATTTTCGGCTGTGTCGATCCGGTCGGCGAAGCCGGCTCGGTGATCCCGCGCTCGGCTGCCTTCGAGGCGCGCTACGCGAACGCGGCTCCGGGCATGCAGATCTCGCGCTTCTGCGCCTCCGGCCTCGACGCCATCAATCTGGGCGCAGCCAAGATCGCCGGCGGTTCCGACGAGATCGTCATTGCCGGCGGCGTGGAGAGCATGTCGCGCGTCGGCATGGGCATGTCCGGCGGTGCGTGGTTCATGGACCCTTCGGTCGGCATCCCATCCTATTTCATGCCGCAGGGCGTGTCCGCCGATCTGATCGCCACGAAATATGGTTTTTCACGCGACGATGTGGATGCCTATGCCGTTGAGAGCCAGAAGCGCGCCAAGAACTCCTGGGACAAGGGCTATTTCAAGAAGTCCGTGATCCCGGTGGAAGACCAGAACGGGCTGACCATTCTCGATCATGACGAGCACATGCGCCCCGGCACCGACATGCAGGCGCTTGGCCAACTCAACCCCTCCTTCGTGATGCCGGGTGAGATGGGCGGTTTCGACGCCGTCGCCGTGCAGCGTTATCCGGAGCTTGAGAGCATCAACCATGTGCACCACGCCGGCAACTCGTCGGGTATCGTCGATGGCGCGGCCGCCGTGCTGCTCGGCTCTCGCAAGGCCGGCAAGTCCATGGGGCTTGAGCCGCGCGCGAAAATCCGCGCCTTCACCAATATCGGCTCCGAGCCCGCCATTATGCTAACCGGCCCGGTCGACGTGACGGAAAAGCTTCTGAAGAAAGCCAAGATGAAGCTTTCGGACATCGATCTGTTTGAGCTGAACGAGGCTTTTGCCTCGGTGGTGCTGCGTTACATGCAGGCCTTCGAGATCGACCATGACCGGATCAATGTGAATGGCGGCGCGATCGCCATGGGCCACCCGCTCGGCGCGACCGGCGCGATGATTTTCGGCACGGTTCTCGACGAGCTTGAGCGCCGCGACCTGAATACGGCGCTCGTGACGCTGTGCATCGGCGCGGGCATGGGCACCGCAACCATCATCGAACGCGTTTGAGCTGTCGGGGAGAGATCAGACCATGACCGACTACAAGAATTTCACCGTTGACGTGGACGCAGACGGCATCGCGCTCGTCACCTGGGACATGCCGGACCGCTCCATGAACGTCTTCACCGAAGAGGTGATGAACGAGCTGGACGCGATCATCGACCAGATTGCCGGCAGCGATGCGATCAAGGGTGCTGTCATCACCTCGGGCAAGGAGACCTTTTCCGGCGGTGCGGACCTGACCATGCTGCAGAAGATGCTCGGCCAGTTCGAGAAGGAAAAGGCCAAGGACCGCAAGAAGGCGGTCAAGCTTCTGTTCGACAATGCCGGCCGCATGGGCTGGCTCTGGCGCAAGCTTGAAACCTCCGGCAAGCCCTGGGTCTCGGCCATCAACGGCACCTGCATGGGCGGCGCGTTCGAGCTGTCGCTTGCCTGCCATGGCCGTGTCGCAGCCGACAGCCCTGCAGTGAAGATGGCGCTGCCGGAAGTGAAGGTCGGCATCTTCCCTGGTGCCGGCGGCACGCAGCGCGTGCCGCGTCTGGCGAAGCCGCAGGAAGCCTTGCAGATGCTGACCACCGGCCAGACGCTGACACCGCAGAAGGCGAAGGCCATGGGGCTGATCGACGAGATCGCCGCGCCGAAGAAGCTGGTCGAGACAGCAAAGAAGATGATCCTCGACGGCCTGAGCCCGGTTCAGCCGTGGGACGAGAAGGGCTTCAAACTGCCCGGCGGCCCCGTCTACTCGGCAGCAGGCGCGAACCTCTGGCCGCCGGCAATCGCCATTCTGCGCCGTGAGACCTACAACAACTACCCGGCCGCAGCCGCGATCCTGAAATGCGTCTATGAGGGCATGCTGGTGCCCTTCGAGACGGCGCTGACCATCGAGCATCGCTATTTCACCGAGATCATGCAGACGACCGAAGCGAAGATGATGATCCGCTCGCTCTTCGTCTCGCTGCAGGAGCTCAACAAGGGCGCGCGCCGTCCGGACGACGTGCCGGCCAAAAAGTTCAGGAAGATCGGCGTGCTCGGTGCCGGCTTCATGGGCGCAGGCATCGCCTTCGTCACGGCCAAAGCCGGCATTCCGGTCGTTCTGATCGACCGCGACACGGCATCCGCCGAGAAGGGCAAGGCGCATTCCGCCGACCTGATGGACAAGGCCATCAAAAAAGGCCGCGCCACCGCCGGGGACAAGGAAAAGCTCCTTTCGCTCATCACGCCGAGCGACGATTATGCCGAGCTTGAAGGCTGCGATCTGGTGATCGAGGCCGTGTTCGAGGATTCGGAGATCAAGAAAACGGCGACAGAGAAGGCCGAGGCGGTTCTGAAGCCGTCCGCCGTGTTCGCCTCCAACACCTCGACCATTCCGATTTCCGGCCTGGCGAAAAACTCCAAGCGACCGAAGAACTTCATCGGCATCCACTTCTTCTCGCCCGTCGACAAGATGATGCTGGTCGAGATCATCATGGGCAAGAAGACCGGCGACAAGGCGCTCGCCATGGCGATGGACTATGTGCGCGCCATCAAGAAGACGCCCATCGTGGTCAACGACACGCGCGGCTTCTACGTCAATCGCTGCGTCCTGCGCTACATGCAGGAGGCCTTCTCCATGGTCATCGAAGGCGTGCCCGCCCCGATGGTGGAGAATGCGGCGAAGATGGCCGGCATGCCGGTTGGCCCGCTCGCCCTCACCGACGAGACGGCTGTCGATCTCGCCCAGAAGATCATGAAGCAGACCGTGCGCGATCTCGGCCCCAAGGCCGTCGACCCGCGCCACATGGAGCTGATCGACACGCTGGTCGACAAGCATGGCCGCCTTGGCCGCAAGAATGGCAAGGGCTTCTATGACTATCCGGCCAAGCCCGCGAAGAAGCACCTGTGGGCTGGCCTGAAGGATCTCTATCCGCAGAAGAACCCGGACAAGATCGACGTCGAGGAGCTGCAGGAGCGCTTCCTCGCCACGATCGCGCTGGAAGCGGCCCGCATCATGGAAGAAGGCATTGTCGTCGATCCGCGCGAGGCGGATGTCGGCTCCATTCTCGCCTTCGGCTTCGCGCCCTACACGGGCGGTGCCCTCTCCTATATCGACGGGATGGGTGCGGACGCCTTCGTCGCCATGACCAAGCGCCTTCAGAAAAAGTATGGCAAACAGTTCAAGGCTCCGAAGCTGCTTCTCGACATGGCCGAGAGCGGCGAGACTTTCTACCAGCGCTTCGCGCCTGAAAAGGCGGCAGAGAAGAAGGCCGCCTGAGGCGCGCGACTTGAAATGAAAAGCCCCGTCCCGGTAGCGTTCCGCATCCGGGGCGGTGGATACGGCGGCAACTCAAATGGCTGTTTCCCAAAAACGCCTTAAGCGTTAGGAGAGGCACCGACCGCAACGCCAACCCGATCAGGATAAGAAAATCATGTATGTCTGGATGCGTCTTCTTCGCGTGGCCGCTACACGCAAGAGCCGGGGCGTCTATCGGCTGGGCGATGAGAGCAAGCTCTCCTTCCGCTGCCTGCCCACCGACATCGACATGAACATCCACCTCAACAACGCCCGCTACATGATGCTTGCGGACATGGGACGGATCGACATCTTCCTGCGCAGCGGGCTGATCGGTGCCGCGCGCGAGCGCGGCTGGGCCCCGTTGCTCGGTGGACTGCAGACCGCCTATGTGCGCGAGGTTCGCCTGTGGCAACGTTTCGATGTGGTCTCCACCATCGAGACGTGGGACGGCACGCAGATTATCGGACAGCATCGTTTCGTCCTCCAGGACGGACGTATTGCCGCCATGATCCTCACCACCGGAGGTGTCTACGATTATCGCGGAAAGCGCTTCGTTCCGATGGACGAGTTGATGAGCGCGCTCGGCGTCGATACGGCACCGCGCGCTCCCAACGACGAGGAAAAGGCTTTCATGGCCTCGCATCAGGGCCTGCGCGCTCGCGCAAAAGTGTTGGCCTGACGTCTATCGGTGCGGCGCCTGGCTCGCTAGATTCTGCGTTCTGAAATGTACCGGAGACACTCATGCCAGCCACCGTCGACTACTATTTCACATCCGCTTCGCCCTTCACCTATCTGGGTCATCAGCCGTTGCGGACGGTTCTGTCCAAACATGGCGCGAACGTGCGGGTGAAGCCGGTCAACCTGATGGGCGTGTGGGAGATTTCCGGTGCGGTCCCGCCGGCAAAGCGCCCTCCGGTTCGCCAGCGGCTGCGGCTGGTGGAACTGCAGCGCATCGCGGACTTCCGCGGCATGCCCATCAACAAGACGCCAAGGCACTGGCCTGTCGACCCGGCTCTTTCAGACCATGTGATTGCGGCCCTGGTCGCCGAGGGGCACGACCCCATGAGCTATATGGAGCGTGTTTTCGCCGCCGTGTGGGCGAACGAGGAGAACATCGCCGATCCCGACACGCTGGCGAAGTATCTGGAACTGGAGAAGTTCGACGCCGCATCCATTCTCGAAGCCGCCCAAAGCGAAGCGATTGCCGCAATCCGCGCGCAGAATACGAAAGACGCGGTCGAGGCCGATGCTGTCGGCGTGCCCACCTATGTGCTGAACGGCGAGGCGTTCTTCGGGCAGGACCGTGTCGAATATCTCGATCACGCCCTTGCGACGGGCCGCGCACCCATCACGCCCTGAGCCTCAGCCTGCCTCGCCTTCGGCAAGCGGGACCTCGATGCCGGCAAGCTCCGCAGCGGTAACACGTGCAGCACCCGCCCGCGCAAAGCGCAGCATCATCGCCTTGCGAGTGGCGGCGGCGAGCCGGTGTTCGTCGGGCTCGCGCAGGATCTCGGCCCCATAGCCGTCAGACAGGATAAAACCGCACTCCTCGGGGAAAATCTCTGCCGGCACTTCCGGGTGGGTCGCAAAGAAGAAGCGATCGGAGTGCTGGCGGTAATCCGGCCATTTCCGGTCTACCCGAAAATCCTCAACCGACGACTTGATCTCGATGATCCAGATGTCGCCTTTCCGCGTCAGCGCCACGAGATCGGCGCGACGACCGGTGGCAAGCGTCAACTCCGGCAACACAACGGCCCCCATGCTCATCAGCAGGCGTTGCACGCCACGCCGGATGATCATGGCGCGATCCGACTGGCGCCCATCGGCCAGAGGATTGACGGGAATCGGAGAGATGATCGGCATTGCGGAATTATGCCATCCTCATAGCCCCGTTTGAAGCCTTACCGTGCTCCGGCGATGTCATTGAGGATTGGGCAATCGGGACGTTCATCGCCCCGGCAGGCAAGGATCAGCTTGTTGAGGACTGCGCGCATGGATTGGAGTTCAGCAATCTTGTCGTCGATTGCCGCCACATGGGACACGGCTATATCGCGCACGTCCTGGCTTGCCCGCTCTTTATCCCGATAGAGAGCCATGAGTTGCCGGCATTCGTCGATGGAGAAACCCAACCCCCGCGCGCGCTTCAGAAATGTCAGGAAATGGAGGTCCTGATCGCTGTAGGCGCGATAGCCGTTGCCCGCACGCTGCGGCGCTATCAAGCCAATTTCCTCATAATAGCGAATCGTCTTAGCCGGTAATCCCGAACGGCGGGCGGCCTGTCCAACATTCATGATGCGACTCCTGCGCTTTCATCAATGCAGAACTGGGGATTGTGTTGCCTGTTTGCAATAATGAGAGTCAATAAGGGGCTTCCGCTACGTCAGCGCAGTCGAAGCCTTGGCAATTTGTTAACCAAGAATTTAACAATGATGATCAGATTACGACGCGCTTCAGGCATAATTAAGGTATCCGGGCTGGGGGAACATATGAAATTCAAATCCATCGCCGTCGCTGCGGCACTGGGGCTTGCAACGGCACTTGCCGGCTGTACGACGGGCGGTCCTTTCAAGGTTTTCACGTCCGACTACGGCACGGTGAAAGACGCTGGCTACCAGCTTCCCCGCATTCCGATCAATGAAGTTCCCCGGCAATACCATCGCCAGATCGTTTCCTATGAAACCAAGGAAAAGCCTGGCACCATCATTGTCGACACCAATGCCAAGTTTCTCTACCTCGTGATGGATGGCGGCAAAGCCATGCGCTATGGCATCGGGGTCGGTCGCGAGGGTTTTGAATGGGCGGGCACGGCACGCATCGCCATGAAGCGCGAATGGCCGACCTGGACGCCGCCCTCTGCAATGATCGGTCGCCAGCCGGAGCTGGCGAAATGGCGCCAGGGCATGCCGCCCGGCCTTTCCAATCCGCTCGGCGCACGCGCGCTCTATCTGTTCAACCGCGGTGGCGACACCGGCTATCGCCTGCACGGCACGCCGGAATGGCGCTCCATCGGCAAGGCAATGTCGTCGGGATGCATCAGATTGATGAATCAGGACATCATTGACCTTTACAACCGTACCGAAGTTGGTGCTAAAGTAATCGTTAAGCGGTAGAAACCGTCTCAGCGACCGGGGTCAATCGATCCGACCCTGAAAAAAACCGGGCCCTGGAGCCCGGTTTTTTCTTGTCTTGATCCTGACGCAGGAGCGATCAGAGCACCTGTTCGACTTCCCGAACTTCCGGAACGAAATGATGGAGCAGGTTCTGGATGCCGTGCTTCAACGTGGCTGTGGAAGACGGGCAGCCCGCGCAGGCACCCTTCATGTGCAGAAAGACGGTGCCCTTCTCGTAGCCGCGAAACGTGATGTCGCCGCCATCCTGGGCAACCGCCGGGCGTACACGCGTATCGAGCAGCTCCTTGATGGTCGATACGATTTCCTCGTCCGCCTCGTCGTAGAACTCGCCTTCGTCGGAAACCGGAAGACCGCCGAGCCCTGCCTTGGCCATGACCGGCTGGCCCGACATGAAGTGTTCCATGATGGTGCCGAGAATGGCCGGCTTCAGATGCTGCCAGTCCGGACCGTCCTCTTTGGTGACGGTAATGAAGTCATACCCGAAGAAGACGCCAGTCACGCCGGAGACCGAAAACAGCCGCTCGGCCAGAGGCGATGTCTCTGCCGCCGACTCCGCCTCGCGGAAATCGGCCGTTCCTTCTTCCAGAACCACCCGGCCAGGCAGGAATTTCAGCGTCGCGGGATTGGGGGTCGCTTCAGTCTGAATGAACATGGTGGTTTTCCGATCTGGCGTTTCTTGGAATGATTCTAAAATAGGTGGAATCGCTCCGGTGTTCAAGCGCACATATGGGGAGCGTCGCGCCCCTATGCCAGGCTTTCGATTTCCTCGTCGCTCAGATTCTGCGGCACGACGGTGACGGGGATGGGAAAAGCGGCCGTCTTGCCGGCAATGGAAGAGACCAGCGGCCCCGGCCCTTCCTTGGAACTGCCCGCCGCCAGAACCAGAATGGCGATGTCCTGATCCTCTTCGATCAGCTTGTGAATCTCGTCAGCAGATTTTCCTTCGCGCACGACGAGCTCCGGCTCGATGCCGATTGTCTCGCGCACCTTGGTGGCGTGGGTATCGAGTGCCGCATTGGCGGTTGCCGTCGCTTCCTCACGCATGATCTGCTCGACCCCCAGCCAATGCTGAAAGTCCCCGGGTTCGATCACGAAAAGAAGCACCAGAACGCCATTTGTCGACTGGGCGCGCCGCGCCGCGTAAGCAACGGCCCGCTCGCATTCGGGCGTGTCATCAATGATGGCAAGGAACTTGCGGCGGTGTCCCGCCTCGCGGATCAGTCGCTTGGAGACCATTCACACGTCCTGTTTCGCCGGCGAGTGACCCGCCAATTCCGCGCAATCTGCCATCGCGAAGGGCTTTCGGCAAGACGGGGTGTTCAACGGGTTCACCCGTCGATGAGCCCGATGATCCCGCGCACCATCTTCATGGTCGCTTCCGCCTTCTCGCGCGCCCGGCCAGCACCTTCACGCAGAACACCGTCAATATAAGCCGGATCCGCAAGAATGCGGCGCATCTCGCCGGCGATCGGCGAGAGTTTCTCGACCGCAAGCTCCGCCAGTGCCGGCTTGAACTCGGAGAACTGGCGCCCGCCGAACTCTGCAAGCACATCCGCCTTGCCGACACCGGAAAGCGCGGCATAGATGCCAACGAGGTTCTGCGCCTCGGGCCGCTCGGCCAGGCCCTCCACTTCTGAAGGCAGAGCCTCGGGGTCGGTCTTTGCCTTCTTGATCTTTTTGGCGATGGCGTCAGCGTCGTCCGTAAGATTGATGCGCGACAGGTCGGACGGGTCCGATTTGGACATCTTCTTGGAGCCGTCACGCAGGCTCATCACGCGCGTAATCGCGCCTTCGATCAGCGGTTCGGTGAGCGGGAAGAAGCCGTTCACCTTCTCTTCGCCCACCTCCATCTCCACACCATAGCCAAGCTCGGCAATGCGCCCGGAAAAGTCGTTGTTGAACTTTTGCGCAATGTCGCGCGTCAGCTCGAGATGCTGTTTCTGGTCGTCGCCCACCGGCACGTGGGTGGCGCGGTAGACGAGAATGTCAGCCGCCATCAGGCTCGGATAGGCGAGCAGGCCGAGGGACGCGTTCTCACGATCCTTGCCGGCCTTGTCCTTGAACTGCGTCATGCGGTTCATCCAGCCGATGCGCGCGACGCAGTTGAAAATCCATGCGAGCTCAGCGTGCTGCAGCACCTGGCTCTGGTTGAAGACGATGTTCTTCTTCGGGTCGATGCCGCTCGCCAGGAAGGCAGCGGTGATCGAACGCGTCTGGTCAGCCAGATCGTCATGCGCCATGGTCGCGGTCAGCGAGTGCAGATCGACGACGCAATAGATGCACTCATGGCTGTCCTGCAGCGCGACAAACTTCTGCAGCGCGCCCAGATAATTGCCGAGGTGAAGATTGCCCGTCGGCTGAACGCCGGAGAAGACGAGCTCCCTGAATTCGCTCATGGATCTTTCCTGAATGCCCTGTGGAGCGCGAAAACCGCGCGCCATGGCTTATGAACGACGCGAAACCGGCAATCAAGCCCCACGCACCGATTGCGTTTCCGCGCCACCGGCCGGAAGCGGCTTTCCCCGCGGCGGAAGGCCTACCAGAAGGCCGGCACGACCGGGCAGAAGCTCGACCGCGATGGCGAACAGGAACGAGCCGACAAACGTCGCAGCCAGAACCAGCGCGTATTCGGTCCAGACGCCAAGCCCGAGCGGCAGAACATAATAGAGCGCTGCCACCACCACGGTCTGATGCACGATATAAAGCGGAAAGACCTTGCGATTGAGCCAGGAGACAGTGACGCTCGGTGCGTTCAGATGTTTCGCCGTAAACCCGCACAGCGCCAGGATCATCGTCCATGCCAGCGCCATCAGGAGCGTCTTGAAGAGCGGCGTCATGGTTTCATAGTCGCCGATGAAAGCACCACCGGCTCCTGTCCAGGAAAAGAGGTAGAGCGCCGCCGTCAGCGCTGCTGCCAACCCGGCGCTTTGCCATCGCAAGCCCACCACGGTCCCGATCAATGCCTGATGGTATCGGGCAAAGAGGAAACCAAGCCCGAACCAGCTCGCCCATACTGCAAACCATGCGCCGTCATTGTAGAGCGCATTGGTCTGGCGCGGGAAAACGGGTGACAGCGCCAGATTGAGCACGAGTGGGAGGAGAAAAAGCAGATAGACCCGGGGCGAGGCGGCTATCCGCTGGAACCACTCGGTCATCGGCTTCATGAAGGGCTGGTCGATCAGCCGGAAAACCGGATAGCAGACGAGGGTCATCACCAGCAGATAGGCAACAAACCACATATGCGCCCAGGTGAAATTCCCGTCGGGATACTTGCCTTCGGTGAAATAGCGCGTGAGCCAGAAGGTGAGGAACGAACCCTGATAGCCCTCCTCATACATGCGTTCATACCAGACCTGCGGAACGATGATGACGCACATGGCGAAGATCAGCGGCGGGAAGAGGCGCGTGAACCGGCCGGTCAGGAAGCTGAGATCGTGGCACCGCCGGTAGACGAACCAGGTTCCCATGCCTGACACGAAGAAAAGCAGGGCAAGCCGCCAGGCGCGCGGATGTTTCATGATCAGCGACAGGGTGGCGCTGCCCTCCGGCGCCTCGATCAGCCATTTCATGTCCGGGAAGAAGGCGACCGAAGCGTGATAGGCGATCAGCAGCATGAACGCGGAGACGCGCAGGAAATCGATATAGTAGAGCCGTTGCGGCATGCCTCTCCCCCGGAATGATGAAGGCGATGCTAGATGCACCGCCTTCGCATTCCGTTAATGGGAGACGTTCTTGCGGTCCCGCCGCCGGGCACGGGCAAGCTCCTTCCGGTCGATCCCGCCGGTCGCGAGTGCCACGCCGAAATAAGCAACCGCCGCGAGCACGACGATGGCGACAACGGTGAGAATACGCACGAACAGAAGGTCGTGCCCGACAAACTGCGGTAGACCTGTCAGCGTTCCCCACACGACCACGCCCATCACTGCGCTGGCGAGCAGCATGAAAGCGATGCGCCGCAGTGTCAGCGACGAAGGTCGGAAGTCGCCGCGCCGCCAAAGGGTGACCGCCAGAAGAAGCACATTCACCCAGGCCGAAAGCGAAGTTGCCGCGGCGATCGCCACATGGCCGTAGACGGGGAAGAACAGTAGGCTCGCTGCAATGTTCACAACAACCGTGACCAGCGAGAACCACATCGGCGTTCTCATGTCTTCGCGCGCGAAGAAAGCCGGCTGGAACACCTTCGTCAGCACATAGGCCGGCAGGCCGCTGGCGAAGGCGGCGAGCGCCGCCGCCGTCATTGCGGTATCGAGTGCCGTGAACTGACCACGCTCATACAGAAGAGCGACGATCGGCGCTGGCATCACCATGAGCCCTACGGCGGCCGGCAGTGTGAGCCCCAGCGCGAATTCCATGGAGCGGTTCTGCAGATGCTGCGCATCGGCGTGATCGCCGGCCTTCAGGGCGCGGGAAAGCTCCGGTAGAAGCACCACGCCCACGGCGATACCGATGACGCCGAGCGGCAGCTGGTTGATGCGGTCGGCGAAGTTCAGGAGGCCGATCGCGTTGTCCTGCGTGGAGGCGATGATCTGCCCGACCAGGAGGTTGATCTGCATGATGCCGCCCGTCAGAAGCGCCGGCGCCATGAGCACAAGCAGACGCTTGACACCCGGCGTGAGGCGCGGACGCCGCACCCGCATGGAGTAGCCTGTGCGGCGCGCGCCCTGGATGAGAAAGAAGAGCTGCGCCAGACCCGAGGCAAACACGCCCCAGGCAAGCCAGATGCCCGTCTGGCGCGGGTCGAACTGCCAGAAAAGCGCGACGAGCAGAACCCCGATCAAAATCACATTGAGAAGCGTCGGCACCAATGCCGCCAGGAAATAGTGGCGCATCGCATTCAGAATGCCGGAGAACATGGCGACCAGCGACATGCAGAACAGATAGGGGAACATGATCCGCGTCATGATCACCGTCAGGTCGAACTTCTCCGGCGAAGCGGCAAAGCCCGGTGCGATGATGGTCGAGACCAGAAACGGCATTGCGAGCATGGCGGCGGCCGAGAGCGCCAGAAGCACCGTCATCAGAACGGCCAGCACATCCTCGCCAAAGCGCCGTGCGGCCTCCACACCACCGCCCTCCATCTCCTTGGCGAAAAGCGGGATGAAGGCGGTGTTGAACGCCCCTTCGGCGAAGAGCCGGCGGAAGAGGTTGGGAAAGCGGAACGCAGCATAGAAGGCGTCCGTAACCGGGCCCACGCCAATGGCGGCCGCAATCAGTGCTTCGCGCGCAAAACCGAGAATGCGGCTTGCCATGGTGGCGCTGCCGACACTGGCGAATTTTCCGATGAGACTCATGGGTAGGAAGACCTGAAAATGGGCGCGGGAAGCCGCCCGCGACTGAGAAATTGGGCCTGTATGGCTGCTCTGGCATGGATCCTCGGGTCAAGCCCGAGGATGACGAACTCAATGGGAACCCTGAGCACCCCGAGACAAGCGCGCAAGCGGACAACATTCCTCTTCGTCATCCTCGGGCTTGACCCGGGGATCCATGCCGGAACGCTGCTCCCGCCGCCGCCCTGCAAGGCTCCCTCCCCCGCCGTTCCGCTCATTCGGCAGCCGTCCGAGATTTGCCTTTGGCCGGTCGCTCGACACCGCTTTCCAGCGTTTTCAAAAGGGCCTTGCGGATCGTGTCCAGCCTGTCGGTGCTGACGATCTTCTGGCCGGTGAGATCGGTCACGTAAAACGTGTCGATCACCTTTTCGCCAAACGTCGTGATATGTGCCGAGGCAATGTCGAGCGAGAGGTCGGAGAGCGTTTCGGTTACTTCCGAAAGCAGCCCCGGACGATCGAGGCCCTTCACCTCGACAACGGAAAAACGGTTCGACAGGGTGTTGCCGATCTCCACGCGCGGCTCGACGCGGAACGCGCGGGTGCCGCGGCGCGGCTTGGCGCGCTTCTCGATCATTTCGGGGAGATAGGATTTGCCCGAGAGCACATCCTCGATCAGCCTGCGCACGCTTTCGGCGCGGCGGCGCTCATCGGCATCGAAATCGAACTCGCGGTTGATCAGGATCGTATCCAGCGCGCGGCCATGGGTGGTGGTGAAAATCTGCGCATCGACGATGTTCGCTCCCGCCGCCGAGCACGCGCCAGCGATGATCGACAGGAGGCGCGGGTGATCCGGCGCGAACACCGTGATCTCCGTCACCGCCTCGAATGTGTGCGGCTTCACCATCGTGGCAAGAGGCCGTTCCTGCCTGTCGGCTTCGCGGATGAAATCCGCATGGCGTATCTGGTCATCCAGATCGACGGCCAGCAGGTAGGCCGAATAATGCAGATCGAGATAGTCCTCGATGTCTTTTTCGGGCCAGCCGTGCTCTTCAAGCGCGCCTGCCAGCCGCTGGCGCGCCTCGTCCGCACGGGTGGAGCGCGGCGCTTCGGAGAAGCCACCGGTCAGAAGCACTTCGGTCTCGTAATAGAGTGTGCGCAGGAGCTGCCCCTTCCAGCCATTCCACACGCCGGGGCCGACGCCGCGAATGTCGCATACGGTCAGCACCAGAAGCAGCTTCAGCCGCTCCACGGACTGCACCATGTCGGCGAAGTCCTGGATCGTCTTGCGGTCGTTCAGATCGCGCGTCTGGGCAACCATGGACATGTCGAGATGATGCTCGACCAGCCAGGCGATCATCTCCGTTTCCTTGGGATCGAACCCCATATGCGGGCAGAGCCTGCGGGCAATCCGCGCACCTGCCGTGGAGTGATCCTCCGGCCTTCCCTTGGCGATATCGTGCAGGAGAAGCGTCGTGTAGAGCACTTCGCGCCACGGCTTCAGCGACGGCATCAGCGAATGGGAAAGCGGATGCAGCTTCTCGCCATCGCCATGTTCGATTTCCGAAAGCACGCCGATGCAACGGATGAGGTGCTCGTCGACCGTATAGTGGTGGTACATGTTGAACTGCATCATCGCCACGATCTTGTTGAAATCGGGGATGAGCTTGCCCAGCACACCGGCCTCGTTCATGCGCCGCATGTTGAGCGCGGGGTCGCGGTCAGATGTCAGCACATCCATAAAGAGGCGGTTGGCCTCCCTGTCGCGGCGCAGATTGCGATCGATCAGCTTGAGCGAACGGGTGAGCAGCTTCAGCGCCTCGGGGTGATATTCGAGACCGTGTCGGTCAGCAAACCAGAAAAGCCGCAACAGGTTCACCGGATCCCGCTCGAACACGCCTTCGTCCGCCACATTGATGCGGTGATTGTCGACGATGAAATCGCTGGTGCCGGCAAGTTTTCTGCGGCGGCGCGAAAAGTTCAAGAAGAAGCGGTTGAAGCCGGGGACATGCTTGCCCTGCTCCTCCTCAAGAGCCGCACAGAAGATGCGGGTCAGGTCGCCCACGCCCTTGGCGGTCAGGAAGTAATGTTTCATGAAGCGCTCGACCGCCGACAGGCCGGGATGGCTCGTATAGCCAAGCCGCTCTGCGATATCGCGCTGAATATCGAAATGCAGCCGCTCCTCCGCCTTTCCGGTAAGAAAGTGCATGTGGCAGCGCACCGCCCACAGGAAATCTTCCGCCTTGCGGAACTGGAGATATTCCTTGCGGGTGAACACGCCCTGCCCCACCAGGTCTTCCGCGCGGCGCACGCGGTAAAAATATTTGCCGATCCAGAACAGCGTGTGCAGATCGCGCAGGCCGCCCTTGCCATCCTTCACATTCGGTTCCACCAGATAGCGGCTCTCGCCCGCCTTGGCATGGCGCAGATCGCGCTCGGCGAGCTTGGCCTGGCTGTATTCGGCGCCCGTGTCCTTGACCACTTCCTCGTCGAAACGCTCGACCATCTCTTCATAAAGAGGTTTTTCGCCGCAGATGAAGCGCGCTTCCAGAACGGCAGTGCGGATCGTCATGTCGGTGCGCGCCTGGCGGATGCACTCGTCGATGTTGCGGGTGGCATGACCGACCTTCAGCCCCATGTCCCACAGCATATAGAGCACATATTCAACGATCTGCTCGCCCCACGGGGTTTGCTTGTAAGGAAGCAGAAACAGGAGATCGATATCGGAGCCGGGCGCCAGCGTGCCACGCCCATAGCCACCGACCGCGACGATCGCCAACCGCTCTGCCGATGAAGGGTTTTGTGTCGGATAGACATGCGTTGCCGCAAAAAGCTGCACCTCGGTGATGATCACATCCATGAGATGCGAGAGACGCGCCGCGCAGGCCGTGCCGCCGCCATCGTTCATCAGCATGGTTTCGGCCGCCTTGCGGCCTTCCGCAATGCGCACCTTCAGTGCTCTCATCACGCTTGTGCGCAGATCTGAGCCGCTCGACTTTTCGGCATAACCTGCGAGCTCGGCGCGCAGGTCTGCGCCGTCTATGATCTGATCGAGCTTGAGTGGAACCTTGGCCATGAGCTTCCCGAATTGGCGGCGCTGTATAGCCTGTTTTCGCGCGCTGCGAAATGGCTGTCAAAAACTGCGGTTGCGAGGCTTCGGCCCTGCGGCTATGTCGCATGGGTTTCGCACAGCAAGCACACGGGTTTCAAATGGAGCTTCCCGCCCCGCTGCGACAGGCAGTCGACGCGTTTCTGGAAGGCACGCCGCTTTCCGAGATTCAGGACGCAGCCCAGCGCCTCTCAAAACGCTATCGCGCCGAAACCCGTGACGGAAGCCTCCATGTGGGCGATGCGCTGGCGTCAAAAGCCTATCTGGCAACCCGCCTGCCCGCCACCTACGCCGCCGTGCGCCAATGCCTTTCAGAAACGGCGGACCGCCATGAGGGTTTCACGCCGGCGCGCATGCTCGATGTGGGCGCCGGCCCCGGAACGGCGCTCTGGGCGGCTCGCGCAGAATGGCCGGAGCTCGATACCGCAACGCTGGTCGAAACGAGCGCTGCCATGCGTGAGACCGGCGCGAGGCTTGCTGAAGCTCTTCCCGTGGCAGCCAGGTGGCATGCGGCAGGCATCGAAGACGGTCTCACCGATATCGCGCCCGCCGACCTCGTGACGCTCTGCTACGTTCTGGACGAACTTGCTCCGGCGGTACGCGATGCGCTGATCGACCGTCTCTGGGCGCTGACCGCCGACACGCTGGTGATTGTGGAGCCGGGCACCCCTGCCGGGTGGCAGCGCATTCTTGCCGCGCGAGACCGGCTGATCGCCCTTGGCGGCCATATTCTGGCCCCCTGCCCGCACCACGCGCCCTGCCCGGTGGCTGCGCCCGACTGGTGTCATTTTTCGCGCCGCGTCGCCCGCTCGCGCCTGCACCGCACAGCCAAGGGCGGCGAGGTGCCGTGGGAGGATGAAAAATTCAGCTATCTGGCGGTGTCTCGCCACGCGCCCGACGTGCGCCCCGACCGCGTGCTCGCCCCACCGAAAACATCCAGCGGCATGGTGCGCCTGAAACTGTGCACCAGCGACGGTGCCCTGGACGAGCGCCTCATCACCCGCCGCGAAGGCCCCTCCTTCAAGGCCGCCCGCAAGGCCGACTGGGGCGATGTGCTTTAGGCGACCCTGCTGGAATGTTCAGGCATGGATCCTCGGGTCAAGCCCGAGGATGACGACGGGGGAGTGATCTCCAGTCCGGCCTGGATACGGTTGCGAACAAGCGTCAAAACACACTCGTCATCCTCGGGCTTGACCCGAGGATCCATGCCGGAACGTCAAAGCATCACGACCAACCCCACCCACGCAAAAGCTCGTTCCACTCCGGGTTGGTTTTCTCGATCAAGTCGATTTTCCACTGACGCGACCAGCGTTTCAGCGACTTCTCCCGCTGGATGGCGTCGCGCATATCAAAATGCTCTTCGTACCAGACAAGCCGGGTCACTCCATATCGACTGGTGAAGCCGGGAATCCGACCTTCCTTGTGCTCTACGATTCGCCGTCCCAGATCGTTGGTAACGCCGATATAGATCGTTCCCCGTTTCTGGCTCGCTAGCATGTAGACATAGCCGGTCACAGAACAGCCTTTCCCGTTCAACCCGGCAATAACACCTCAGCAGGAGAATATCGGCAAGCCCAGCCATAGCGAGCTTCCACGCAGCCCGTTTCTTCGTCATCCTCGGGCTTGACCCGAGGATCCATGCCAGACCGCCTGCCGTCGCGCAGCCTATTTCTCAGCCGCAAGCTGCTTCAGCCGATAGAGCGCCTCCAGCGCTTCACGCGGTGTCAGATCATCCGGGTTGATCGCCAGCAGTTCCTCGCCAATCCGATCCGGCGTCTTTTGCGCTTTCGCTTCCTGTTTCGCCGCCACCGAGAAGAGCGGCAGATCGTCGATCAGCTTCGACGCCTTGCCGGAGGTCTCGCCCTCTTCGAGCTGCTGGAGCACTTCGCGCGCGCGCTCCACCACCGCATGGGGCAGACCGGCGAGCCGCGCCACCTGCACGCCGTAGGAACGGTCGGCCGCGCCGCGTCCCACCTCGTGCAGGAACACCACATCGCCCTCGAATTCCTTCACCCGCATGGTGACATTCGACAGCCGTCCGAGTTTTTCCGAAAGCGCGGTCATCTCGTGGAAATGGGTGGCGAACAGCGCCCGGCAGCGGTTCTGCTCATGCAGATATTCAACCGCCGCCCAGGCGATGGAGAGGCCGTCAAACGTCGCCGTGCCGCGGCCGATCTCGTCAAGAATCACCAGCGCGCGCGGCCCCGCCTGATTGAGGATCGCCGCGGTCTCCACCATCTCGACCATGAAGGTCGAGCGGCCGCGCGCCAGATCGTCGGATGCGCCGACGCGGCTGAAGAGCCTATCCACCACGCCGATGCGCGCAACGGACGCCGGCACGAAGGAGCCCATCTGCGCCATTACCGCGATCAGCGCGTTCTGGCGCAAAAATGTCGATTTACCGCCCATGTTCGGGCCGGTCAGAAGCCAGATCGCACCGGCCTGCTCCTCACCTGTCGGCGAGAGGTCGCAGTCATTGGCAACGAACGGTTCGGCCAGTTGCCTGCGCAACGCCTGCTCCACCACGGGATGCCGTCCACCCTCGATGTGGAAGTCGAGACTGTCGTCCACCTGCGGGCGGCAATAGTTTTCCGCTTCCGCCAGTTCGGCAAGTGCGGCCGAAACATCAAGCACCGCCAAAGCATCCGCCGCAGCGCGGATGCTATCGGCGGCGGACACGGCTTCCGACAGCAGCCGATCGAAGACGCCGAGCTCGATCTGCAGGGCCCGGTCGGCGGCATTGGCGATCTTCGTTTCCAGTTCCGCCAGTTCCGTCGTGGTGAAGCGCATGGCGTTGGCCATGGTCTGGCGATGGATGAAGCGGGCCTTGGCCTCATCCGTGCCGGTCATCACGCCGGCATTGTTGGCCGTGACCTCGATATAATAGCCGAGCACATTGTTGTGCCGGATCTTGAGCGACTTGACGCCCGTCTCCTCGGCAAGCTGCCGCTCCATCTCGGCGATCACCCGGCGCGACTGGTCGCGAAGCGCGCGCATCTCGTCCAGCTCGTCATTGTAGCCAGCGCGGATGAAACCGCCGTCGCGCTTTAATAGCGGAAGCTCATCAGAAAGCGCGCGCGCAAGATGGGCGGCAAAATCCATGGGAAGACCGGCTATGCCGGAAAGCGCTCCGGCGATCTCCGCCGGCGCGTCCCTGCCCTGAAGCAGCTCCGCCACGCCATGCGCCGCCTCGAAACCGGAGGCGAGCGCGCCGAGATCGCGCGGGCCGCCACGGTTGAGCGCCAGGCGCGAGAGCGCGCGGGCAATGTCCGGCACACCTTTCAAAAGCCGGCGCACATCTTCGCGCAGGCCCGGCTCGGAAAGAAAGAACGAGACCGCATCGAGCCGCCTGCCAATCGCTTCCGGATCGGTGAGCGGTGACATGAGCCGCTCGAACAAAAGCCGGCTGCCCGCGCCCGTCACCGTGCGGTCGATGGCTTTGGCAAGGCTGCCATCGCGGCTGCCCGAAAGCGTCCGGCCAAGCTCCAGATTGGCGCGGGTCGCCGGGTCGATGAACAGGCTCGCGCCTTCATCGTCGCGTTCCGGGCGGCCAAGCGGCGGACGCTCTGCCTTCTGGGTCTTCTCCACATAGGCGACAGCACCGGAAATGGCCGAAAGCTCGGCGCGGGAATAACGGCCAAAACCTTCCAGCGTCGCCACGCCATAAAAGCGCGTCAGGCGCATTTCGGCGGAGGCGGAATCGAACAGGTTCGCCGGCTGTGGATTGGCCACTCGCCCCAGCACGTCGAAGGCAGACCGGAAAGCCTCGTCGTAGTAGACAGCCTCGGGCACGATCAGCTCGCGCGGGTCGATGCGCAGCACATCGGCCAGAAGCCGGTCGGGCCGCGTGGGCGCCACGCGGAACGCGCCGGTGGAAATGTCGATCCAGGCAAGCGCAAGGCTCTCATCCCCGCCCTTCACCCGGCCAAGCGCCATCAGATAATTGGCCTCGGAGGGATCGAGCAGCTTTTCCTCGGTGATGGTGCCCGGCGTGACCAGCCGGATCACATCGCGCTTTACCACGGATTTCGAACCGCGCTTCTTGGCCTCCGCCGGGTCTTCCATCTGCTCGCAGACGGCCACGCGATGGCCAAGGCCGATCAGCTTCTGCAGATAATCGTCCGCCGCGTGCACCGGCACGCCGCACATGGGAATGTCGTCGCCCTGATGCTTGCCGCGCTTGGTGAGCGTGATGCCCAGCGCCCGGCTGGCAATCTCCGCATCCTCGAAGAACAGCTCATAGAAATCGCCCATGCGATAGAACAGGAGCGAATCGGGATTGGCCGTCTTGATCTCGATATATTGCGCCATCATGGGCGTTGCCCCGGCGGCGGCCTGCATTGCCTTGTGGCGCATGGGCGTTTCGTCGTTCAAGGAGGGCTCCCCAGCCTTTGCATTGGCTTTGTACTGGCTTCAAATCAACAGCTTCAATCTGCTTGGCCATTTACTGGGCAAAAGTGTAGCCTTATGCACCCGTCACTGGCAAAACTCCACAGAAAGCATAAGCCAGAGCCCGTCTCCCGGAGGAAACAAGCCGACATGCCCAACGATAAAAAGTCCGAACGTCAGGGACCGTCCGTCAGCCCGCAGGAAGCGCTCGACTTCCACTCATCCGGCAGACCCGGCAAGCTGGAAATCACCCCCACAAAGCCGATGGCGACGCAGCGCGACCTCTCGCTCGCCTATTCTCCGGGCGTGGCGGTTCCCGTTCAGGCCATTGCCGAGGACCCGAGCCGCGCCTTCGACTACACCACGCGCGGCAACATGGTGGCCGTCATCTCCAACGGCACGGCGATCCTCGGCCTCGGCAATCTGGGCGCGCTCGCCTCCAAGCCGGTGATGGAGGGCAAGTCCGTGCTCTTCAAGCGCTTCGCCGATGTCGATTCCATCGATCTGGAAGTCGACACCGAAGACGCCGACGCCTTCGTGAACTGCGTCAAGCTGCTCGGCCCCTCCTTCGGCGGCATCAATCTGGAAGACATCAAGGCGCCCGAGTGCTTCATCATTGAAAGCCGGCTGCGCGAGCTGATGGACATCCCCGTCTTTCATGACGACCAGCACGGCACGGCCATCATCGCGCTCGCCGGCCTCATCAACGCGCTGCACCTCACCGACCGCGACATCAAGACGACCAAGCTTGTCTGCAATGGCGCGGGGGCTGCCGGCATTGCCTGTATCGAGCTTGCCAAATCGCTTGGCCTTGCGCCGGAAAACGTCTTCCTCTGCGACACGAAGGGCGTGGTCTACAAGGGCCGCGAGGAAGGCATGAACCAGTGGAAATCCGCCCATGCCGTCGAGACCGACAAGCGCACGCTGGCCGAGGCGCTGGAAGGGGCGGATGTGTTTTTCGGCCTTTCGGCCAAGGGCGCGCTGACGCCGGCCATGGTGCAGTCCATGGCGAAAAACCCGATCATCTTCGCCATGGCCAATCCCGACCCGGAGATCACGCCGGAGGAAGTGGCCGAAATCCGCACCGACGCCATCATGGCGACGGGCCGCTCGGACTATCCCAACCAGGTCAACAACGTCCTCGGCTTCCCCTATATCTTCCGTGGCGCGCTCGATGTGCGCGCGACCACCATCAACGACGCGATGAAGGTGGCCGCCGCCGAGGCGCTGGCCGAGCTTGCCCGCAAGGACGTGCCGGACGATGTGGCCGCCGCCTATCAGGGCAACCGCCCGAAATACGGCCCCAACTACATCATTCCCGTGCCGTTCGACCCGCGCCTCATCTCGGCCGTGCCGGTGGCTGTCGCAAAGGCGGCGATGGATTCGGGCGTTGCCCGCCGCCCCATCCTGGACATGCAGAAATACGAAAACGAGCTTTCGGCCCGCCGCGACCCGCTCGCCTCGACGCTGCAGCGCATCTACGACCGGGTGCGCCGCCAGCCCAAGCGTGTGGTCTTCGCCGAGGGCGAGGAAGAACAGGTGATGCGCGCTGCCGCCTCCTATGTGAACCAGAAGCTCGGCACCGCCATCCTGCTCGGCCGGGAGGAGCAGATCCGCGAGACGGCGCGGCAGGCGGGCGTGGATCTTTCCAAATCCGGCATCGAGATCATCAATGCGCGGCTTTCGCGCCGCAACAGCATCTATGCCGACTATCTCTATGAGCGCCTGCAGCGGAAGGGCTATCTCTTCCGCGATGCGCAGCGCCTGATCAACAACGACCGCAACCATTTCGCCGCCACCATGGTGGCGCTGGGCGATGCGGATGCGATGGTGAGCGGCGTGACGCGCAACTATTCCACCGTGCTCGACGATGTGCGCCGCGTGATCGACGCGCGCCCCGGCCACCGGGTGATCGGCGTCACGCTGGCGCTGTGCCGCGGGCGCACCGTGCTGGTGGCCGATACGGCGGTGCACGACATGCCCAATTCCGAGGAGCTGGCCGACATTGCCGAGGAAGCCGCCGGACAGGCCCGCCGCATGGGCTATGAACCGCGCGTGGCGATGCTCGCCTATTCCACCTTCGGCCACCCGCCGGGCGAGCGCTCCGAGCGTGTGCAGGAGGCGGTGAAGATCCTCGACAAGCGCCGGGTCGATTTCGAATATGATGGCGAGATGGCCGCCGATGTGGCGCTGAACCCGGGCCTGATGCAGCAATATCCCTTCTGCCGCCTGTCGGGCCCGGCCAACGTGCTGGTCATGCCCGCCTTCCACTCCGCCTCCATCTCCACCAAGATGCTGCAGGAACTGGGCGGCTCCACCGTCATCGGCCCGCTTCTGGTGGGGCTGAACAAGTCTGTTCAGGTGGTTTCGCTGAACGCGAAGGATTCCGATATCGTGAACATGGCGGCGATTGCGGCGTATAACGCGGCGGTTTGAGCTGTGACAGCGACGAGATTCTATGGGGCCGCGCGTGAGCGCGGCTTCGGTAACATGAAAAACGTATCACCCAAACGTCTGCTCTCACGACAACCAGAACAACCCAATCAACAATCAGAAATATTCAACTCTACCCTCGTACAGAAAACACTGAATTTCGCCCTATACTTACTCATCGCCTTCGTCTTTGCCCGCTGGACAGTAGTTGAAGCCTTTGGAAATCTAGAGCAAACCACAATAAATCCAACATTTTCTTTTATATTCTTTTTTACGTTATTGTGCTCAATCGCCGCAAACAACTGCTCACAAGCGTGAGAAATATTAATTCCCTTAAGCTCTATAAGGACCGTTTTTTCTTTGTTTGAAACAAAATAATCCGCCCTAACCCCCTCCGAAACTAAACAACCATCTATCCTACCAACCTCATAAGATTCACGCTCTTTGTTTAAAAATACAACCTTCTTCCTATTCTCCTCCACCTTTATCTTACTGTGACTTACGACATCTATACACATAATTATATCCCCCCCTCCAATTCCAAAAGATTTTCAAAATCCTGAGATATAACATCGGATACTTCATCCAGAAATACAGCGTCCACCAGCCCCTCATCATCGTCAATAATTGACGAAACAACACCATCATCAATTTTCAGCGCAGAGAAATCCTCAATGTTAAGCCACGATTCTCTCGGAACAATAAGACCAATTTTCGTATTTATCTTCCTCCTACGAGAAAGCCTTCCAGCCGTTAGAAGAACATTTAAGCGCGACATCAAATACGGACTGTGCGTCGTTATTATCATTCTCCTGCGAGGATTGCCTCCAGTCACTCTTGAAATCAAAACATCAAGAAGGTCGCACTGAGCCTTCGGAAATAGATGCGCTTCAGGCTCTTCTATATAAATCAAATCGGAAGTTCTTCGATTAATTATCGCGCTTCGGTGTCTATTTCTCTCATCAATAGACATAATATTATCAAGAAAAAACCATATAGGAAGAAGTTCTTGCTGACCACTCGACAGAGAAGAGAAGGGAACCTTTCGACCATCCTCCATCTCAATGAACTCACTCTCCCTTTTCACTTGAACGACTCCGCCAAAGAAATCGATCATAACTTTACGGCGCCGGTCCTGAAAATCCGCCTCCATTAAGGCTCTCGGAGTATAACTAGGCAGATCCCGCCAGCTCGCAAAGAGCCTCGCAAACCGGAGCGTCGCCGGATCTAGACTCACTCCCTGCTCAAGACCAGCGACCATCTTTCCAATGCTGGTAAAAAAAGCTCTACCAGCTGGAATGAACACCTGATTGTTAACAACATTAAAATCGGCACTTCTTCTAATATGAGACCATATAGCACCTCTTATTCTGGAAGACATCTCAATATGATGCGATGTAACAACTCCCTCATCATCATCTTCATAAATTTTCTCATTTATTTCATTAAATGCACTCTGGGAAACGCTGTAAAGCTCATCAAGCCAAGGAGAAAATTTAACAGACACTTCGCCCGATAGTTTACCACCCATTTTTCTCCTCAATATTCGGACACCAAATTTCCCATCATTAAAGTTAATCTGAAACCGCTTATCCCCCCATGCTTGCGGCGGAAACCAAACAGTAAAAGACCTTTTTATATGCGCCTTGAACTCGTTTATGGTCATTCCGTCTTCGGCCCTCGAAATTATTGACGGAATTATATCATTGAAGAAGTAGATTAACTTAGTCGCAACACTTTTCCCTGACCCCTGAGGACCAATAATTACATTAACTTTCTTAATTTTTATATCAGCTTTCTTTATGCAAGAAAAATCCCGAATGGAAATTAAAGACATAACATCTCCATATTCTTTGAGTGGAAAATTTATTCATTCAGATGTTAAAAATAGCAGGATCACTACATGGAGGTCAATTGTTTTGGGTTTCCTCTTAACCACCAACGTACCGACACTAGATATTTTTTAAGTTCCTAAATATATTTCTAGATATCTACCGCCCCCCCC
>SWBZ01001031.1_pt1 | contig 187401 bp, 159 predicted proteins | sample 4693031 | NCBI WGS metagenome assembly SWBZ01 (sample SAMN10267274, study PRJNA491770) | bioreactor metagenome | isolation source: DHS bioreactor inoculated with | place: Japan: off Shimokita Peninsula
TGTTAAGTAACACTATGAAGCCTCAAGTTACTGCTAAAACTATTTGAAAGGGAAACCTCTTCTTAATACATTAGTAACAACTATCTGATTTTATTTTCTCCTCAAAAAAATCTTATTTTTACCAAAAACTTAACCTTGAACGTCAACGCTCAAATGACCAACAGACCTAAAGCCATTGTAGCCGTAACCAACGATTTAACCACCGACCAGCGGGCACATAAAATTTGTACTACGTTGCTATCATTAAATTACAACGTGGTGCTTGTAGGTAGGTTAAAAAAAGACAGTTTGCCGCTTCAAACTCAAAGTTATGCTACCAAAAGGTTTAAGCTATGGTTTAGTAAAGAAGCCTTTTTCTATGCCAATTACAACATTCGGTTGTTTTTTTTCTTGCTTTTCAGCAAGCAATCGCTTATTTGGAGTAACGATTTAGATACACTACCGGCTTGTTTTCTAGTTTCAAAAATGAAAAGTAACACCTTAGTTTTTGATAGTCACGAATATTTTACCGAAGTGCCGGAATTAATTCCTCGTCCAAAAATTCAGGCATTCTGGAAAAGAATAGAACGCTTTATTTTACCTAAACTAACCAAAGTAATTACGGTGTGTAATGGTATTGCCGAAATCTATCGCAAGGAATATAACATTGATGTAAAAGTAGTAAGAAATGTTCCTTTTTTAAAAGCGTCTAGCCCTCTTTCAAAAAAATCAGAAAAAATCATACTTTATCAGGGAGCGATAAATGTAAACCGAGGCATTGAAACTATGGTAAAATCGATGCAATATATTGATGGAGCTACTTTACAACTTATTGGAAAAGGCGACATTTCTGCCTCTATTCAACAACTTATTGAACAACTCGACTTAAAAGATAAAGTAATAATGCTCGGAGAAATTCCTTATCAAGAGCTCAAGAACTACACGCAACAAGCGACTATAGGATTAAGTTTAGAAGAAAATGTTGGTTTAAACTACCAATTGGCATTGCCCAATAAATTATTTGATTATATCCATGCAGAAATACCTGTTTTAGTAGCTGATTTACCCGAAATGAATGCATTAGTAAAACAGTATCAACTTGGAGAAGTTGCACAAAGTAACGACCCAATAGTATTAGCTAAGCAACTCAATGAAATGCTGAAAAATAAACCTCAACTAAGAAGTTGGAAAGCAAATGCTGCAAAAGCTAAACAAGAACTGAATTGGGAAAAAGAATCGGAAATAATTAAGGAAGTGTTGAATTTTAAATATTAAGTTTTAAATTGGAAATTCAACACTTAAATATCATCTCATTTAATGTACCTTATCCGGCAAATTATGGCGGTGTAATAGATGTTTTTTACAAAATAAAACACCTTCATAAAAATGGCATTAAAGTACATTTACATTGTTTTGATTACGGCAGAGGAAAACAAGCTGAATTAGAAAAATATTGCAAAACAGTACATTATTATAAAAGGCAAACAGGTATTTTCTCATTTTTGAGTTTAACCCCTTACATCGTAAAATCGAGAGTTGCCGCAGAGCTAAAAAGCAATTTACTAAAAAATGATTTCCCTATTTTATTTGAAGGATTACATACTAGCTTTTTACTTAATGACAAGGCTTTTAAAAAGCGTTTTAAAATAATAAGAGCCACCAACATTGAGCATGATTATTACGCTTATTTAGCCAAAGCAGAACAACATTTTTTTAAGAAAATCTATTTTTCTATTGAAGCATGGAAAGCAAAAAAATATGAGCCGGTAGTACAACTGGCCGACCTCATTTTGGTAGTTTCTAAAACAGATGAACTTTATTTCAAGGAAGAATATCCTAACGTAAAAACAGTTTTTATTCCTTGTTTTCATTCAGGAGAAGAGATTACCATTCAACAAGGTAAAGGAAATTATGTATTGTATCATGGGAATTTGGGTGTGCCCGAAAATGAAGCTGCTGCTTTAGTAATTTGCAATGAAATCTTCAATTCATTAGACATCCATTTAATTGTTGCCGGATTACATCCAACAAAAAAATTAAAATCTACAATAAACCATTACAAAAACATTCAGTTAGTTGAAAACCCTACCGATAGTAAAATGCAAGAATTGATTAGTAATGCTCAAATCAATTTGCTTTACACACATCAACCAACAGGATTAAAATTAAAACTGCTCCATTCTTTGTTTAAAGGAAGATTTTGTTTAGCAAATTCAACCATGTTATCCGGAACAACGTTAACTAATTTATGTGAAATTGCTGATAATAATGAAACTTTTAAATCCAAAATTAAATCTCTTTTTCAGCAAAAAATTGATATTGAAACAATAAAAATACAGCGAAAAGAATCCTTAAAAGATTATTCCAATCAGGAAAATTGTCTAAAATTAATTGATACCATTAATACAATAACTGATTAGGATAAATACTCAAATGAGTTTCCTTAATTGTATCATATAATACTTGCTTAAATTCCTCAATATTAACCTTCTTTGCTGCTGAAATATAAACGCTAGGCACTTCACTTTCTCTGCTCATCCACATTTTCTTTAAATCTTCCAGCGAGTAATTTTCTCTAGTTTTTGGCAACAAATCATCCTCATCTTTTTTCACATAAGTAAACGCATCAATTTTATTAAACACCATAATAGTTGGTTTATCTAAAGCATTTAAATCTTGTAAGGTTTCATTAACTACATGAATATGATCTTCAAATGCAGGATGAGAAATATCTACCACATGCACCAACACTTCTGCTTCTTTTACTTCATCTAAAGTAGATTTAAAAGATTCAATTAAATGGTGAGGTAATTTTCTGATGAATCCAACTGTATCAGTAAGTAGAAAAGGCAAATTCTCTATTACTACTTTTCTAATAGTAGTATCTAAGGTGGCAAAAAGTTTATTTTCAGCAAAAACTTCCGATTTGCTCAACATGTTCATAATAGTAGATTTACCTACGTTAGTATAACCCACCAAAGCTACTCTTACCATTTGAGCTCGCTGTTTTCTTTGCGTAGCTTTTTGCTTATCAATTTTTTTAAGCTTTTCTTTTAACAATGCTATTTTATCTAAAATAATACGCCTATCCGTTTCTATTTGGGTTTCACCCGGACCGCGCATACCAATACCACCTTTCTGACGCTCCAAATGCGTCCACATTCTGGTTAATCGAGGTAAAAGATATTGTAATTGAGCCAACTCTACTTGTGCACGAGCATGAGCAGTTTGTGCTCTAGAAGCAAAAATATCGAGAATCAAGTTACTCCTATCCAGAATCTTACACTCTAATGCTCTTTCAATATTTCTCAATTGAGAAGGAGAAAGTTCATCATCAAAAATAACTAAGCCTACCTCATTTTCTTTAATGAAAGTTCTTATTTCTTCCAGCTTTCCCTTTCCTACAAAGGTTTTAGTATCAGGATGACTTACTTTTTGAGTAAATCTTTTAACGGTTTCCGCTCCGGCAGTTTCTGCCAAAAACGCTAACTCATCTAAATATTCTTGTAACTGCTCTTCGTCCTGCTCTCCTTTAATAATCAGTCCGACCAAAACAGTCCTCTCTACGCTAAAGTCTTGTGTGTCGTGTGATTTTTTTATCATAAAATGATTTGAAATTTATGTTTTAAAACCATGGTTTTCCTAATAAATAAGGCTTTATCAGGCCTGCCCATAAAATTATTACAAATGCTACAGAATAAAAAGCAACTCCTTTTTTGTGTTTCATTACATCTGTTGCTGCTTTTTTAGATTTTACTCTACCAATAGTAATTAAAGCAATGGCTAATATCATTAATAAACCATGTTCTAAGGCCCAAAAACGAGCCTCAGAAATTTTCATTGATTCTCCAATTGTTGCCAATCTACCACTCATAAAATACACCGCCAATCCTACTACAAATTGCAAGTGAGTAAAACTAAGCAAAAACAAAGCAATCAAATTGTCTGATTTGTCAAATGACTTATTATTTTTCCAGCCTGAAAATGATTTAATGATTGCTATTACCAAAAATAACACTACCAACCATCTTAGTCCGCTGTGTGCATGAATTAATCCGTTATACATCTTGTTAGGTTTTAAAGTTAGATGCACAAAGATAAAGATTAAAACTCCACAGCAATAACTTTATTAAGCGATTTTAATGTTATAAAAACCCGTTCACAACTTAATACACACATTTTTGGGTTCAGTAAAGAATTGTAAGGCTTCAAAACCACCTTCTCTTCCTACTCCTGAGTTTTTAACCCCACCAAAAGGAGTTCTTAAATCTCTTAATAACCAACAATTTACCCAAACAATTCCAGTGTGTAACTTGGCAGCTACTCTATGGGCTTTAGAAAGATTTTCTGTCCATACGGTAGAAGCCAATCCGTATTTGGTGCTATTTGCCATCATTAATACTTCTTCTTCGGTATCGAAAGGCATAATAGTTACTACCGGACCAAAAATTTCTTCTTGATTGGTTCTGCAATTAAAGGATAGCCCTTCAATGATAGTTGGAGCAATATACCAACCGTTTTCAAATTCTCCACTTAAGCTTACTTGATTTCCTCCCACTAAGACTTTTCCGCCTTCTTCTTGAGCTAAATTGATGTATGAAAGCACTTTTTCCATGTGCGATTTAGAAACTACCGCTCCTAAATTAGTGGAAGTATCTAAAGGGTTTCCTACTTTTAGCTGCTTGGTTTTTTCTACAAAAGCATTTTTAAACTTTTCATAAATACCTCGTTGTACAAAAATTCTAGAGCCACACAAACATATTTGTCCTTGATTGGCGAAAGAAGAGTGTAACGTAGTTTTCAATGCTTTTTCAAAATCACAATCATCGAAAATAATATTCGGATTTTTCCCTCCCAATTCCAATGATAATTTTTTAAACATTGGTCCGGCAGTTCTGATAATCTCTGCACCTGTTACTGTTCCTCCGGTAAAAGATACTACAGGAATTTCAGGATGATTGGTAATGGCAGCTCCTACTTTCGGTCCTAAACCATGTACAATGTTCAATACTCCTTTTGGAAAACCTGCTTCTATACACAATTTTGACAGTAAATAAGCTGTCATTGGTGTAACTTCGGATGGTTTTGCTACCACCGTATTTCCTGCTGCTAAAGCTGGAGCGATTTTCCAACTGAATAAATATAAAGGCAAATTCCAAGGAGAAATACAGCCGCAAACACCAATAGGTTCTCTTAAAGTATAATTAATGGCTTGGTCTTCCATAGTGTGCGATTCTGAAGCAAAATGCAAAATACCTGTAGCATAAAACCTGAAATTACTTGCAGCTCTAGGAATATCAACTATTTGAGCCAACTTTAACGGTTTGCCATTATCCTTAGATTCTGCTGCTGCAAGCATATCCAAATTTTGTTCAATCAACTCTACCAAACGCATAATAATTTTATAACGTTCTTCTTTTGGTGTTACCGACCATGATGGAAAAGCTGCTTTAGCTGCTTTCACTGCCAATTCTACATCAGTAGCATCAGAATCAGGAATGAGAGAATATACCTCTCCTTTTGAAGGGTTGTAGTTATCTAAATATTGTTTTGATTGAGGTTCAATCAACTCTCCGTTTATATAGTTAAATAGTTTTTCCATAATGCTATATGTTATTTATTTCAAATGCTTTAACATATCTATCGTCATAGCATTCAAATCATAATGATGTCTCCATCCCCAATCTTCTTGAGCAGCAACATCATTAATACTTTGTGGCCAGCTGTCTGCAATCTTCTGACGTTCGTCCACATTATAACTTATTTCAAAATTAGGAAGATGTTTTTTAATTTCTGCTGCAATTTCTTTTGGCGAAAAGCTAATGCCTCCTAAATTATAACTCGAACGAATTTTAACATCTGCTGCTTTAGCGTGCATCAACTCAATAGTTGCTCTAATGGCATCGGGCATATACATCATTGGTAAATAAGTATTCTCTGATAAAAAACAAGTATAATTACCCGTTTTTAATGCCTGATGGTAAATATCCACAGCGTAATCAGTTGTACCTCCACCGGGTAGTGATTTATAACCAATTAACCCCGGATAACGGATGCTTCTTACATCTACATCATATTTATTGAAATAATATTCACACCAACGTTCACCAGCTTGTTTACTAATGCCATAAACCGTTGTGGGTTCCATAATGGTAAGTTGTGGCGTATTTACTCTTGGTGTTGTTGGACCAAAAACAGCAATAGAACTTGGCCAATATACTTTTTTAATAATGCCTTCTTTAGCTAAGTTTAGAACGTTAAATAAGCTTTCCATATTTAATTGCCAGCCAAATTCAGGATTTTTCTCTGCTGTAGCAGAAAGTAAAGCTGCCAATAAATACACTTGAGTAACTTGGTATTTTTTTACAATGGACAACAATTGTTCTTTGTTTAAAATATCTACTATTTCAAACGGACCTGATTGTTCTTGTTGAGGCGTTTTTATATCTGAAGCAACAACCTTATCATTGCCATACATTTTTCTTAATTCTTCAACTAACTCTGTTCCAATTTGTCCCGAAGAGCCTATTACTAATATCGTTTCTGACATAAATTACGCTGTATTTTCCCGCTTGGCAGGCATTTTTATTTTTTGTCGAAAATACACATTTTGCTAAAAAAATAAAATGATATTGATTAACTATTTTTGGTTTTAGAAGAGGAAAAGACAATAATTAACTATTCTTATTAAACTTTTCTATCCTAACCATCTCCTAACGTTATCTTTCCAAATGTTTTTTACTTCTTCTGTAGTTAAAATATTTAATGCTAATGCATCATCTAACACTTTTCCGGGGTAAGAATTTTTTACAGATTCCATCTCTCCTAAAGGATAAGGATCATCTAATCCGGAAACAATTTGTTCGCTACCTACTCTGTGTTTAAGCAGTTGTAAGGTATATGGGTCATGTACCAAAGTATCGAAAAACAAATTTGGGTGTCCGAGCGTAGTTTTTGGATGTTCCACATCTTGAAACAAATCTGGTCTACCTTCAAAACCTTGTACTCTTCTGCCAAAATTTGCCTGACCCAACATACAACCATGAGCAAAACAAGTTCTAGTATTCGGAAAACGATTAGGAATATTTTTAAGGGTAAACATGTGCAACGCATCTGCCGACTGAGCCATCATCCACACCAAATGAAAACGCCAATATTCATCTTTTAACGCTACCATTTTCTCACCATCATAAGGGTGAATTTCTACGGCTAAATTGTATTTGTTAGCCAACTCGTAAATAGGAAAAACCACTTCATCAGCAATAGAAACCCAGTGATTTTGAGCATTTAAAAAATGTGTGGGCAAACACAACAATTTCATTTTATGTTGTTTTACACAACGTTCTATTTCTTTCAGTGCTTGTTCTATGTATAAAGGTTGCACCACAAATCCGCAGGTAAACTTATCGGGATGATTATGCTGTACTGAAGCATTAAAATCGTTTTGCCAACGAATAGCATCTACCGCATCTTGCTTGTCCCAACCATTGCAATAAATTTGAGAAAGATTAAGCATTACTGCATGATCGATGTTGTTTTTTCCCATCCATATTATTTTTTCATCTAAGAAAAAACTTTTATCGGTAATGGGTCTAGACCAAGTTCCTTGGTGCATAAATTGTTTTTTATCGTCTATCCAAAACAATTTTTTATCTTTCATAAATTGAGGCACCTCATGAGGCTCGGGCAATAAATGTCCGTGAGCATTAATTCTTTCTATCTTTTTGGGGCTTTCTTGAGTATTCATTTTTAGTTTGGTTCTTTTTTCCTTTTATCAAAAGAATATTTTGAATTGTAAAAGTACACAATGATAAAAACTTAATAAAATCAGTTGAGATTGAATTATAAACTTCATAATCAAAATAAAACTAAATGCTTAAATTTTATGATTACATCGTTTGAAAATAGCATATATTATGAGTAGCTTCGCACTTCAATTTTTCAATTGAACTATCAATATTCTTTATCATATAAAATACGGTTTATCATGACACAAAAATCTAAAATTATTTACACCAAAACTGATGAAGCACCAGCTTTGGCTACTTACTCGCTTTTACCTATTGTAAAATCTTTTGCATCGGCTGCCGATGTGGAAATTGAAACGAAAGACATTTCTTTAGCGGCAAGAATTTTAGCACTTTTTCCTGATTTTTTATCTGATAACCAACAAATTACTGACGACTTAGCATATTTGGGCGATTTAGCTACCAAACCGGAAGCAAATATTATTAAGCTTCCAAATATTAGTGCTTCTATTCCTCAATTAAAAGATGCTATTAAAGAATTGCAAGGAAAAGGATATGCTCTTCCTGATTATCCTGATAGTCCTAAAAATGCTACAGAAGAAGACATTAGAAGCAGATACGACAAAGTAAAAGGTAGTGCTGTAAACCCTGTTTTACGCGAAGGAAATTCTGACAGAAGAGCTCCTAAAGCAGTAAAAAATTATGCTAAAAAACATCCACACAGTATGGGAGCTTGGTCGGCAGATTCTAAATCGCACGTAGCACACATGAACGGTGGAGATTTTTATAGCTCAGAAAAATCGGTAGTAATGAACGACAACGGATTTTTCAGCATTCAACTGACTGATAATGATGGAAATACTACTGTTTTAAAAGATAAAACTGCTGTAAAAAAAGACGAGATTATTGATTCTGCTGTAATGAAAGCAGACCAGCTTAGAACTTTTATTGCCGAGCAAATTGAAGATGCAAAACAAAAAGATGTGTTGTTTTCTGTTCACCTGAAAGCTACCATGATGAAGGTTTCCGATCCGGTTATTTTTGGTCATTTTGTGGAAGTATTTTTTAAAGATGTTTTTGAAAAACATGCCACTACATTCAGCAAATTAGGATTTAACCCAAACAACGGATTAACAGATTTATATAAAAAGTTGGAGCAGTTAGATGGTGCTGATAAAGCAGCTATTTTAGCGGATATTGATGCTTGTTATGCTAACAGACCAAAATTAGCTATGGTAGATTCTAACAAAGGAATTACCAATTTACACATGCCTAATGATGTAATTATTGATGCTTCTATGCCGGCTTACATCAGAAACTCAGGCAAAATGTGGGGACCTGACGGCAACGCTAAAGACACTAAATTTATTATTCCTGATACAAGTTATGCCGGTTTGTACCAAGTAGTAATTGATGATTGTAAGAAAAATGGAGCTTATGACCCAGCAACTATGGGAAGTGTCCCTAATGTAGGTTTAATGGCTCAAAAAGCAGAAGAATATGGTTCACACGACAAAACATTTATCATAGAAAAAGCAGGAGTAGTAAAAGTGTTGGACGAAAACGGAGTTGTGTTAATGGAGCAAACTGTTAGCGAGGGCGATATTTTTAGAATGTGCCAAACCAAAGATGCTCCCATACAAGACTGGGTAAAATTGGCAGTAAACAGAGCAAGAGCTTCTCAAACGCCTGCAGTTTTTTGGTTGGACGAAAACAGAGCTCATGATAGCAACTTAATTGCTAAAGTAAACACCTACTTAAAAAATCACGACACCAATGGCTTAGAAATTCATATTATATCGCCAAAAAAAGCAATGAATTTTACCTTGGCAAGAATTAGAGAAGGAAAAGACACTATTTCTGTTACCGGAAATGTGTTGAGAGATTACTTAACCGATTTATTCCCAATATTAGAAGTAGGAACAAGTGCTAAAATGCTTTCCATTGTTCCATTAATGAATGGTGGTGGTTTGTTTGAAACGGGCGCGGGAGGTTCTGCTCCAAAACACGTAGAACAATTTATTAACGAAAACCATTTAAGATGGGATTCGTTAGGAGAATTTTTAGCGTTAGCAGTTTCGTTAGAGCATTTAAGTGAAGTAAACGACAATCCGAAAGCAAAAATATTGGGAGAAACATTAGACGAAGCTACGGGTAAATTCTTGGAAAACGACAAATCTCCATCAAGAAAAGCTGGAGAGATAGATAACAGAGGTAGCCACTTTTACTTAGCGATGTATTGGGCAGAAGCGTTAGCAAAACAATCGAAAGATGTTGCTTTAAAAACCAAATTTACCGCTATTGCACAAGATTTAACTGCCAGTGAAAAAACCATAGTAAATGAACTTAACGGCATTCAAGGTTCTCCGGTAAATATTGGTGGGTATTACTATCCAAATGCTGAGAAAGTTGCTACTGCTATGCGTCCAAGCGGAACTTTAAACGAAATTTTAGCTCAGATATAAATCTTTTATATGATGCCGCGTATATTTTACTCGGCATTTTTAAATGACAAAAAACATATCACCATGAAAACCACCATAGAAATAAGCAACTATCCGTTAAATGCAGATTATATTCCGCCAATACAAGATTTTATTGATAGAATAAATGCGCATGCTAATATTAAGGTCAAGGTAAATGCAACAAGCACCCATATTGTTGGTGAAATAGACGAAGTGATGCCTATTATACAACAAGAAATAAAAACATCATTTGAAAAATACGGTAAAATGATTTTTGTAATGAAAGTCCTGAATGGTGCTTTGGATATCTAATCATATAGAATTATTACTTGAAATTATTGCTGTAATTTTTGGTGTGCTTTACACGGTTTTAATGGCAAAAAACAAAATTTCATGTTGGATTTTTGGGATACTAGGTTCATTATTAAGCATCTATTTGTTTATAGTATATGCTAAATTATATGCAGAAGCTTTGTTGTCCGTTTTTTATGTTTTTGCAGGTATTTATGGCTGGATAATGTGGAAAAAGCAAGAAGTAATAACAAAAGTCTATCAAGATACTTTACAAAAAAACATGTTGCTCATACTTATCGGCACTGCTCTTTCTTTTGGAATGTATTTTATATTGTCTTCTTTTTTTAAAGAAGCACAAAAACCTTTAATAGATTCATTTACTACCATTTTTAGTTTTATTGCTACTTACATGATGGCAAAAAAGCGGATAGAAAATTGGGTTTATTGGATAGCCATCGATGGTGTATCCGTTTATTTATACTATACCAGAGGGTTGGAGATTTACGCCTTGTTGATGTTTGCTTATACCATCATAGTAATTTACGGTTATTTTCAATGGAAAAAATTGACGGTGGAAAGAGTTTGATATAGCACTAATAAAATTCGTGGCAATTATAATTTTTTATCAACTTATCTTAATCCCTACATTTAACTCCAACAATTTTTTAATAAAGCTTTCATTGGTATTGGGACTGAGGTAGATTTCATCGTATTGGTTGTATTTAATTATTAATCCTTTTCGAGCTAAAGCAGGTTTTATCCCTACATAAAGCGTTTTGTTGGCTTCTACCTCTCTAATATCGGCAATATTAATTTTGCCTCTTATGGGACCGCTTTTGTATATCAAATGCTCCTTGGTAAGTAAATAGGATGTGTCAAAATAAATCCAAAGTAACAAAAATATAACCGCAAACACCAATAAACTAGCCCAAAACCAATCTTTACCTTGGTATATTAGTGAAAATATCAATCCAACAAATAACACAATCACTCCAAGAAGAAGTGAAGTAAATAAAAAGTCTTTTCTACTGGTAAATTTCATTATTCATTAGTATTAAAAAACACTTAAAAAGCAAAACCTATTCCTATACTAGCTCTAAAAGTGGGCATAACAATAGGGGCTTTCATTTTTATTCGATCCTGTTCGGCAGTAAGCTCTATGTTATCACCAATGTAGGGAATGTCTTCCACTTCATCACGCACATAAGGCAGCCATTTTTCATAATCAACACCTTGTACATTGGTAGTTAAATCAGCATTTACTTTGTTATATTCCACACCTAAACCAAAAAAGTTTAAATCTATGGTAATTACCTTAGACACCAAAAACTGCATTCCTATAGAAGCTCCAGCTCCAAATTGAACAATAGTACCGTCTAATGTTCCGGTAACATCATAATGATAATTGCCGTTTTGGTAACCTCCAACAGATTGTTGATGTTGATTAAGTTGATTGTATTCAGAAGTATCTGCTGAATATTCGAAACTTGCCGAAGCAGTAACATTATACTTGTTATATTTGATGTAAGGAGCAATATAAAACCTTGTAGGAGCTTCAGATTTAGTATAAATTCTTAAATCTATACTGGTACTAAAACCACTCAATTTGTTCTTTATAGGTTGCGTGTTAAAGTAAGTTTCTACTGATGATGTTTCGTAAATAGGAGAGGGAATTTTTGTGCCATAAAATGTTCCATAATTAAACTGCAAAGCAAGTTTTGATGTTAATACTCTTTCATATCCCAACCGCATTTCTCCCCAAATAAAAGGTAATGTATGTACTTTAAATACATTTTTTTGGGCTACAACATTTAAGGTGGTAATCAACACTAATATCAATATAGAAGTAGGTTTTTTCATAACTTAAATTTTTAATGTTGATTTATTTACGAGAATAGTTTATTAATGGTTATTAACCTGATAACAAAGTCTTTAAGTTTTTAAAGGTCTAATAAGGAAGTTTGTCGTATACCCATAACACAGTTGACTATATTAAACCTCAAACAACTAACTTCGAACCTCTAACCAAAACTACCTCAACACATAAATTCTTTCTGCATCTAACCTAATAAAAATAAACAACAAAATAGTAAAGGCCCATAATGACGAACCTCCATAACTAATAAATGGCAACGGGATACCAATAACTGGAGCTAAACCTATGGTCATCCCAATATTGACTAAAAAATGGAAAAACAAAATTGATGCTACACAGTACCCATAAATTCTACTAAAAGTAGAACGTTGTCTTTCTGCTAAAAATATAAGCCGGAGAAAGAGAAACAAATACAAAGAAACCAATACAAAAGAGCCTAAAAAGCCCCATTCCTCGCCTATGGTACAAAAAATAAAATCGGTGCTTTGCTCGGGTACAAAGTTAAATTTGGTTTGTGTTCCATTTAAAAACCCTTTACCAGAAAAACCTCCAGAGCCAATGGCAATAAGCGATTGGTTTACATTATAACCTGCTCCCTGAGGATCGGATTCCACTCCCAACATTACATTTATTCTTTTAGATTGATGCGGCTCTAACACATTGTTAAATACATAGTCTACACTAAAAACAACTCCAATAGAACAAATTAAAACAGCAATAATAAGAATCCATAGTTTTTTCATTTTTTTTGTAAAATACATAATTACTGTACTTATAACTAATAAAATAAGTATTAACAATAATTCTCCACCTATTTCTTTATCAAAAAACGTAAACGTATGAATACGCATTAACAAAGAGGTAATAAACAAAAATGCAGTATAAATCCCTGCTAACAATACGTTTCCTGAAAGTCCTTCTCTGTATAAAACAAGTACAAAAGAAAAATAAACCAACATGGAACCAGTATCATTTTGTAAAAGAATTAGTATTATCGGAAGTATAACAATAGCAATGGCTGTAACTTTGGTTTTTAAATCTTTCATGTTAATCCCCAAAACAGATAGGAATTTAGCTAACGCCAAAGCAGTAGCAAACTTGCCAAATTCGGCAGGCTGTATGGCAAAACTGCCAATTCTGAACCACGATTTTGCTCCTTTAATTTCTGCTCCAAAGAGTAGAACACCAATCAACATTAATATTATAAGTCCGTAAATGGGGTAAGCAAACGAAGTAAAAAAACTTCCTTCAATCATTAAAATTATTAATGCTAACAACAAAGACAAACCTATCCATAACAGCTGATTCCCATATCGTTGAGAAAGATCAAAAATTTTACTGTGTTCTTCATTATAAACCGCAGCATAAATACTAAGCCAACCAATAATTACCAATACCAAATAGGTGAGTATGGTTACCCAGTCGAGGCTAGTAAATACATTGGTTCTATTTCTCATTTTTTAGGTTTAACGTTTAATAAATTAGCTTCTAAAATTCTTTTTTCTTTTAGTTTATCACTAATGCTATCTGTAAGGTATTGTTCCATCATTAAACTAGCAATGGGTGCCGCCCAAGTACCTCCAAATCCTGAATTTTCTACATAAACAGCAATAGCAATTTCAGGATTCTCCATAGGAGCAAAAGCAATAAATACTGAGTGGTCTTCACCATGCGGGTTTTGAGCTGTACCTGTTTTACCACAAACAGAAATACCATTAATTTTAGCTCTTCTAGCTGTCCCTCCGGGTTCATCAACTACAGCAAGCATTCCTTGTATTATCGGATTAAAATAAACACTATCAATTCCCACATATTGTTTAGTAGTAAATAAGTTAGGAATGGTATCAACCCCTTCAATTTTCTTTAAAATATGAGGCGGATAATAATACCCTTTATTAGCAATAATAGCAGCTAAATTTGCCATCTGAATAGGAATCACACCCAATTCCCCTTGTCCAATACTTAAAGAAAAAATGGTGCTAAAAGCCCACCTACCTTCTCCATACCATCTGTTGTAAAAATCTACTCCCGGTACTAACCCATTTTTAACTCCGGGAATATCTGTTTCTAATGTTCCTCCAAAACCAAATTTTTTGACATTGGTTGCCCATTTTGCCAACCCTATTTGACTATCTTTAAAAATGCTTTTAGCTTTATTTTGCTGAATAAGTCGTTTAAAAACTTGATGATAATAAGGGTTGCACGACATTTTTATAGAAGCCGCTACATTCAAAGCTGTTGGGTGGTTATGGCATCCTACTAAACTCCTTATACAAGGAAAACTTGAATTTTCTGTAATTACACCTTCCTGCATGGCAATAAGTGCCTGAATGGTTTTAAAAATTGAACCGGGAGGATATTGAGCCATAGTAGCCCTGTTAAATAAAGGCTTTAAGCTATCTTTAGTCAAAATAGGGTAATTAGTCTTTATAGATCTCCCCACTAACAAATTAGGGTCATAACCCGGAGAAGAAACCAAACATAAAATTTCTCCTGTTTGAGGTTCAATGGCAACCACACTACCTGTTTTATTTTGCATCAGAAGCTCTCCGTAAGCTTGTAAATCAACATCTAAAGAAGAGTAAATAGTTTGCCCGGCAACAGAAAGTGTATCTTCTAACCCATTATTATAACTGCCTTTTTCTCTGTTATGTACATCAACTAAAATTTTTCTAACTCCTCTTTTTCCTCTTAATAATTCTTCGTAAGCGAGTTCTAATCCGCTTTTACCAATATAATCGCCAGATTTATAGTAGCTATTTTTCTCAATAATAGCATTATTCACTTCACCAATATAACCTAATACGTGAGCTGCATTATTTTTAGGGTATTTTCTTAATGTTCTGGTTTGCACAAAAAATCCGGGAAATTTATACATTTGATCTTGTACATTTCCGTAAGTTGCTGCAGAAAGTTCTTTTTCAAAAACAGATGGTTTATAACGAGAATAGCTTTTGGCTTTAGTATATTTTGCTAAAAAATCTTCTTTGGTGATAGCAAAAAGATTACAAAAAAGGTTGGTGTCAATTTCTTTTAATTGTCCCGGAATAAGCATTAAATCGTAAGCGGCTTCATTAAAAACGAGCAATTCCCCATTTCTATCATACACCAATCCTCTTGCGGGGTATTCAGTAATTACACGCAGCACATTATTATCAGAATCGAGTTTATATTTATTATTAACTACTTGAACATTGAACAAACGAATAATAAAAATCAAACAAATGATACTGAAAATAGCTCCAACAATGTATTTCCTATGCGTCAAGTTGTTCATCTTCTTTTTTTACTTGGCTTATAATAAAACAACTGTGTAATACTTATTAGTAGTAAGGTAAAAATGGTGCTTACCAATGCTCTTCCAAAGGTTGAAAAAAACTGACTAAAAGAAAAGGATTCTACATAAAATAGAAACAAATGATGTGTAAAAACCATAATTACCACATAAATAGCATACCACTTCATTCCCATATCTGCTATATTTACTGAAAAATTGTTTTCATAACCATCTCTGGGTTCTAATATTTTTAAAATATAAGGTCTTAAAAATCCCATAAAAACACATGCTGCAGTATGCATTCCTAAAGTACTAGAAAAAATATCTATGGAAATTCCCATTACAAAACTTAATGCTAAAACCAAATATTTTGAAGCATACAATGGCAATGATAAAATAAATAAAACATATAAAAACGGATTAATATAATCACTCAATTCTATATTATTCAACACTAACCCTTGTAACAAAAGTAAGGCTAAAAAGCGGGTGCTATGTTTTATAATATCAATTAACATCTTTTGGGATTAATCCTTCTAATTTATCTAATTCTTCTTTTTGAAGCGATTTTACCACATAAACATGTGATAACTGCTTAAAATCTGTAGTAAGCTCAATTATTATATTGTAAAAATTACTTCCTTTAGGTACATCAAAATATTGAACTGTTCCGATAGGTAATCCTTCCGGAAAGATTGCTGAAAAACCGCTGGTAAGAATAGTATCTCCTTTTTGTATCTCAACATGATTAGGAATTTCTTTTAAAGTAGCTGTACGATGGTTGTTTTCATCAGAATCCCAAATAACAGAACCAAAATATTCAGATTTTTTTAATTTACCACTTATCGACATTTTTTGATGCAATAAAGAAATAACAGAGCTAAAATTAGGAGATACATTTTTTACTATTCCTACAATTCCATTACTGTTTACCACCGCCATTCCAGGTTTAATTCCGTTTATAGCTCCTTTATCTAACGTAATGTAGTTTTCTCTTTGGTTGGTAGAGTTATTAATCACCTTTGCAGAGGTATAAACATATTTTTGAAAATAACTGGTATCATTAATTAAAATAGTATTCCCATAAATTTTAGTAAAGGAATTAATATTTGCTGAAAGCAACTCTGCATTATGCTGAGCCAATTCTGAGTTGGTAGTTTTCAGATTAAAATAATCTGTAACATTGGAAACTGACTCATAAAGGTTCCCTACTAAATAGTTGGAAGAGTTAAAGAATTTTGAGTTTTGGTAATTATTGTTTTTAATCAACAAGGCAAAAGCAATAACTTCTAAAAAGAGAAATAGAAAAACAAATGAATTTTTAACTAGAAATTGTATAAAATTTCTCATTTACTGTATTGATTATCACTATTGATTTATGCTTTAACATCCTTTATTAAGAAAGGTAATTTATCTATGTTTTTAAGAGCTATACCAGTTCCTCTTGCTACTGCTCTCAATGGATCTTCAGCAATATGTACAGGTAATTTAGTTTTCATAGAAATTCTTTTATCTAAACCTCTTAACATAGAGCCTCCACCAGCCAAATATAAACCAGTTTTAAATATATCTGCCGAAAGCTCCGGGGGAGTCATTTCCAACGCATTTAAAACAGCTTCTTCAATTTTAGCAATAGATTTGTCTAATGCATGAGCGATTTCTGTATAAGAAACCGTAATCTCTTTTGGTGTTCCCGTCATTAAATCTCTACCTTGTACTGCGTAATCTTCCGGTGGGTTATCTAATTCTGTTAACGCAGAACCACATTCAATTTTTATTTGCTCAGCAGAACGTTCTCCAATTAATAAATTGTGTTGTCTTCTCATGTAATCCACAATATCATTGGTGAAATCATCTCCGGCAACACGAATAGATTTATCGCACACTATTCCTCCCAAAGCAATAACAGCAATTTCTGAAGTCCCTCCACCTATATCAATAATCATATTTCCCATTGGCTCCAACACGTCAATTCCAATACCTATTGCCGCTGCCATAGGCTCATGAATTAAATAAACCTCTTTACCTCCAGCATGTTCTGCAGAATCTTTTACCGCTCTTTTTTCCACTTCGGTAATACCGGATGGAATACAAATTACCATTTTAAGTGAAGGAGCAAAAAGTTGTTTTTTTGGGTTTATCATTTTAATCATTCCTCTAATCATATGTTCAGCAGCATCGAAATCTGCTATCACACCATCTCTTAAAGGCCTAATGGTTTTAATATCTTCATGGGTTTTACCGTGCATTTGCATAGCTTTTTTTCCTACGGCTATAATTTTTCCGGTCATTCTATCTTTAGCCACAATTGATGGTTCGTCAACTACCACTTTGTCGTTATAGATAATTAATGTATTGGCTGTTCCTAAATCGATGGCAATCTCTTGTGTTAAAAAATTAAATAAACCCATGTTGATAAAAATTAAATGATACGGTAAATGTATGAAATTAAACGGTGATTATTTTTTAAAGTTGTAAGAACTGTAAACATTATTTTGTTTATTTTTTTAATGTTTAAAATGTCTGATTCCTGTTGTTACCATTGCCATGTTATTTGCATCGCAGTAAGCCACAGATTCACTGTCTTTTATAGAACCTCCGGGCTGAATAACAGCAGTAATTCCTTCGTTGTGGGCAATTTCCACACAATCAGGAAAAGGAAAAAAGGCATCGGATGCCATTACAGCTCCATTTAAATCAAAACCAAAACTTTTTGCTTTGTGTATTGCCTGACGCAAGGCATCCACTCTAGAAGTTTGCCCTGTGCCACTTGCCAACAGTTGTTCTCCTTTTGCCAATACAATGGTATTTGATTTCGTGTGTTTTACCAATTTATTAGCAAAAACCAAATCATTAATTTCTGTTGCTGTCGGTGCTTTTTTAGTTACTGTTGTAAACTCGCTTGGTTGAGCAGTAATCATGTCCTTATCTTGAACCAATACACCATTTAAAATTGTTCTGAAGGTTTTTTTAGGTAAAGCTACTTGGTTTTGTTTTAATAAAATTCTATTCTTCTTTTCTTTTAGTATTTCCAGGGCAGCAGTTTCAAAATCAGGAGCTATTACTACTTCGCAAAATAAATTATTGATTTCTTTTGCTGTAGCTTCATCTATGGTTTTATTGGTAATTAAAATCCCTCCGAAGGCAGAAACAGGGTCAGCTGCCAATGCATCATTCCACGCTTGTAAAAGCATATTTCTAGTAGCTAATCCACAAGCATTATTATGTTTTAAAATGGCAAAAGTTGGTGCTGCATTTTCATATTCTGCAATTAAATTAACAGCAGCATCTACATCAAGTAAATTATTATACGAAAGCTCTTTACCGTGTAGTTTGGTAAACATTTCATCTAAATCTCCGCAGAAAAATCCTCTTTGGTGTGGATTTTCTCCATATCTTAAGGCTTGCATTTTTCTAATACTTTCTTTAAAAACAATGGTGCTATCTTGGTTAAACCAATTAAAAATAGCGGTATCGTAATGCGAAGACACATCAAAGGCTTGTTGAGCAAAGTTTTTTCTATCTTCAATAACTGAGTTTCCACCTTTCTCATTTAACAACGTTAAAAAGTCGCTATACTGTTCTCTTGAAGAAACAATAATTACATCAGCAAAATTTTTGGCAGCTGCTCTAATCAAAGAGATTCCACCTATATCAATTTTTTCAATTATGTCTTGCTCCGAAGCTCCTGACTTTACCGTATCTTCAAACGGATATAAATCAACAATTACTAAATCTATTTCGGGAATGTCATATTCAGCAATTTGTGTTTGGTCTTCTGCCAACGTTCTTCTGTTTAATATTCCTCCAAAAATTTTAGGGTGTAAGGTTTTTACTCTTCCTCCTAAAATGGAAGGGTAAGAAGTAAGTTCTTCAACAGGTATAACCGGAATTTTTAACTCCTCTATAAAACTTTGTGTTCCTCCGGTAGAATAAATAGTAACGCCTAATTGGTTTAGTTTCTCTACAATTGGTTGTAAATTATCTTTGTGAAATACTGATATTAAAGCGTTTTTAATCTTTTTTTGATTCATTTTAGCGTTAATTTTTGGTTTTTGAAAAAATTGAACTGCGAAATTAGGGATATTAAAAACCTTGACCTATTGTAAAAAGCTCATTTTTATTTGATTGTTAATAAAAATTACTTTTTGTTTAAAAAAGAAAAGATTTATCTGTCAGAAGAACTTTATCGTTTAAATTATTTCATGTACTACAGGTATAAACACAAAAATGCTTAATTTTATATCTCAATTTTCAAGATGAATAAACTATTACTCATATTTCTGTTGGTAATTTCTGCTACCGTTTATGCCACTCACAACCGTGCAGGAGAAATTACCTACACACACGTTTCTGGCTTAACTTATGAGATAACGGTAACTACTTACACCAGAGATCAAAGTCCTGCCGACAGACCGGAATTACCCATTTCATGGGGGGACAACTCTCCTGTAGATTCTATAGACAGAATTAGTAAAGTTTTTTTAGGAAACGACATCAATAAAAACATTTATGTTGGCAGACATACTTACCCCGGACCTAGCCCAAGTCCTTATATCATTAGTGTTGAAGATCCTAACAGAAATGAAAACATTATCAACATACCCAACTCGGTAAACATTGTTTTTTATTTAGAAACAAAACTATACATCAATCCTTTTCAGGGAATAAATAATTCTCCGGTGTTACTTAATCCTCCAATTGATAATGCTTGTGTAAATCAAATTTATATACACAATCCCGGAGCAGTTGACCCCGATGGAGATAGTTTATATTATTCTATTGATAGAAGTAGAGCGCAAGGTGGAGCTTTGATTCCGGGTTATACCTTACCTAACGCTTCTAATTTTTTAACCATAAATAGTGCGAACGGAGATTTAATTTGGAACACCCCAACAATGGCCGGTGAATTTAATATTGCCATATTAATAGAAGAATTTAGAAACGGACAACGAATTGGAGCAATTCTAAGAGATATGCAAATTACAGTTTACCCCAATTGTCCGCCACCACCCGATATTACTACCGTTAGTGATACTTGTATTATTGCAGGAGACTTTTTAGGTTTTAATATATTTGCAACAGGAAGTTCAGCAGTTACGCTTACCTCAACAGGAATTCCTTATAGTTTAACTAATGCTGCCAATTTCCAACAGGTTACAGCCCCTTCAACATCTACTACCGGAGCCTTTACTTGGTCAACCAATTGCTCTAATGTTAGAAAAACACCTTATTATGTAAGTTTTAAAGCAACCGATTCCCATACGGCTAATTTAGTAGATTATCAAACCACTACCATTAGGGTAATTGGTCCGAAAATTCAAAACTTAACCACTACTGTGCAGCCCAACTCTATAAAATTAGATTGGAGTCCGACTTGCACCAATGCTATTGGCTATCATGTTTATAGAAGAAGAGGAAACTCCACCTGGAACCCAAGTACTTGCGAAACAGGAATTCCTCCAATTGCAGGATATCAATACATTGGACAAACTAATAATGTAAACGACACTACTTACACAGACAATAATCAAGGACAAGGTTTAATTCCCGGTGAAGATTATTGCTATAGGGTTTATGCTATTTATCCCGATGGAGCTAAAAGTATAGCATCTGATGAAGCTTGTGGACAATTAGAGAAAAATGTGCCTATCATCACTCATGTAAGTGTAAACTCAACAGATGTAAGCACCGGAGATATTTATGTTGAATGGTCGAAACCAACAGATCATAATACTACCATCTATCCCGGACCTTACCGATATTTAATTTATAGAGGTGTTCAAAACACAAGCAACATGGTGCTGATAGACTCTACCGCAACCATTAATGACACAACTTATACCGACATTAACCTCAACACCAAAGACTTTCAATATTATTACCGTGTTGATATTTATAACTTAACAAACGGTACAAGGGAATTGATGGGGCAATCTACTGTCGCTTCTTCTATTTATCTTACGTTAGTACCTTCAGACAATCAATTAACCTTAGTTTGGAATGAAAATGTACCTTGGACAAATACACAACATGTAATTTACAGACAAAATACTACTACCTTACTTTTTGACTCATTGGACATTACTTCTAACGCTACTTATACAGATACCGGGTTATCCAACCTAACAATCTATTGCTACAAAGTAAAAAGTATTGGTGGATATTCCTCTCCCGACATTGTATTCCCTATCATTAACTACTCACAAGAAATTTGTGGGCAACCAATAGACAATGTTAAACCTTGTCCGCCTGTATTAACTATTAATGCCGATTGTGATTTACAACAAAACGAACTGAATTGGCAAACCTCTTTTGGCTCTTGTGCTGATGATGTGCTAAGTTTTAATATTTACAAAAAAGATTCTCTTGATGGCGATTATGTATTAATTGCCACTATTAATAACAATAATATTTCCAATTATTTACATAGCAATTTATTTTCTATTGCCGGATGTTATGTAATTACAGGTATTGATTCTGTGGGCAACGAAAGTGCTTTTAGCGATTCCGTTTGTGTAGATAACTGTCCGAATTATGACTTACCTAACATATTTACTCCGGGTGGTGATGGCATGAATGACTTTTTCCAAGCCTTTCCTTTTAAATATATTGGTTCCATAGATTTAGAAATTTTTAATCGTTGGGGACAAGTTATTTACAAAGCTACCGAACCCGATTTTAAATGGGACGGTACCCACAAAGACAATGGAGCCGATGTTCCTGATGGAACCTATTATTATTTATGCAAAGTAAATGAACTCACCCTTGAAGGAACAAAACCGAGAATCATTAAAGGTTTTGTAACTTTGCTCAGAAATAAAGGCGTATCAAAACCATAGTATGTTTACAGGAATTATAGAAGATTTAGGGCAAATTGTTAGTATTGAAAAAGAAGGCAACAACATCCATTTTTCGGTTAAAAGTGCATTAACAAAAGAACTTAAAATTGACCAAAGTGTTTCTCACAATGGTGTTTGCTTAACCGTTATTAATATTAAAGATGATGTTTACACCGTTACCGCGATTAAAGAAACTTTAGCCAAAACCAACTTAGGAGATTTAACTATTGGCAGCTTAGTTAATTTAGAAAGAGCAATGGCAGCAAGCAGCAGGTTTGACGGACACATTGTTCAGGGACATGTTGACCAAACAGGTGTTTGTAAATCTATTAAAGAAGAAAATGGCAGCTGGATGTTTACCATTACACACGAAGAAAAAGACCACATTACCGTAGAAAAAGGTTCTATTACCATAAATGGTGTGAGCTTAACTGTTGTAGATGCTCAACGCACACAATTTTCTGTTTGTATTATTCCGTATACGTTTGAGCATACCACTTTTAAAACTCTAAAAGCCGGCAATACCGTAAACCTAGAATTTGATATTATTGGCAAGTATGTAGAAAAGCTATTGGCTTACAGGGAGTAATTTATAAGTCATAACCTTAAAATACTCATCTTTAATTCTTTGATGGGGAGTACATTTAATATATTTACAAAATAATATGTGCAATAAAACTGCATATACAAGTTGTGCACAATTAAAACTAAGCAATGACAATTATTAATAAATTCGAAAAATATAAAATTGCAGAAATAATACAGGCATATCTTTTTGACGGAAAAAGTCATAGGAGAATTCAACGCGAAATACTAGGTCTACCTGCACCAGCGAGAGGGGGTGGGTTTGTAGTGATGGAAATATTACATCATTTTAACATTCGAGGAGATAAAAAAGGAGTTCTAAAAAACAATTCTACTTATGAATTAAGAAAAAATAATGATACTGATTTTAATAAGGCCTTAGATATTTACGAAGAGCTTAATATAGTAAAAGAAGAAGCTGAAGAATATTTTATAAAAAATCAACAAATAAATAAAAACAATAATCCGACTGAATCTAAAAGCGAAATTAAAATTAGAATTTATCAAAATAAACTACGAGAAATTATTTTATCAAACTACAATTCAACTTGTGCAATTTGTGAAATAAACAAAACTGACTTGCTTGTCTGTAGTCATATAAAGCCTTGGAATATTGACAAAGAAGAAAGATTAAATCCAAAAAACGCGATATGTCTTTGTGTTCTTCATGACAAAATGTTCGACAAAGGATATTTTTCATTAGACCCTGAATACAAAATAATTTTTGGACAAAAGGCGGATTACCAAATAAAGGAATTATTAAAAAACAATAGCTTCAAAGTACCAAAACATAATGAACCAGATAAGAACTTCTTAAAGTACCATTTTGAAGAAATATGTAGATAATTATATTCAAAAAAATAGAGGTCAGTTATAATCCGAAAAGTAAATGCTTAAAAACTCACTGCTTTTAATATACAAAAGCATTACAAACAAATGTGAAACTCAACGGATAGTCAAGCAAATTAGAAAAGGCATAGAAGTAACTAACTTAAATACATTTGTTTGCTAATTCGAAACTTTTGTTTAGTTTTGTGAAACTTCATTAAGTAAATAAGCATGACTTTTCTTGGTAAGTATCTTACAGACAAATCAATAAATAAAGCTGAAGTTGCTAGAAAAACTGGTATTGGGAAATCTAGACTAAGTCAACTTAGCACTAAGGAAAACACAAACCTAAAAGCAAAAGAATTATATCTCATTGCTAAAGCAATTGATGCTGACGCTAATGAAATTCTAGAACGACTTTACGGACATTTAAAGTTGAATAAATAATATGAAAAAACTTAACTTCATAGATTTATTTGCAGGAGCATCTGGAATGTCTGAAGGCTTTATTAAAGCTGGATTTAATCCTATTTCACATATTGAAATGGATAAAGATGCTTGCGACTCCATTAAAACTAGAGCCGTTTATCATTATCTAATAAAAGAAAGAAACGAGAAAGTTTATATTGAATACTTAAAAGGAAATATTTCAAGGCAAGAATTATATGCACAAGCACCAAAAGAGATATTAGATTCAGTATTAAACATAGAGATTACAGACGATTCAATAAAAGGTATTTTTTCTAAAATTGAAACACTTTTAAAAGGGAAAAAAGTTGATTTAATAATTGGCGGACCTCCCTGTCAAGCATACTCATTACTTGGTAGACATCAAGAAAATATTGAAAACGACCCTAGAAATAAATTATATATTCAATACGGAAGATTTCTAAAACAGTATGAACCAAAAGCATTTGTTTTTGAAAATGTCCCTGGTTTGTTAAGTGCTAATAAAGGACAGCATTTTAAAAATCTCAAAGCATATTTCAGGAAATTAGGCTATGAGGTTTATCATAATACACTAGACGCATCAGATTACGGTGTTCTGCAAGCTAGAAAAAGGATAATAATTGTTGGATGGAAGAAAGATATTGATTTCGGTTTTCCTGAAATTGAAAAAGCAAAAAAGACATTCACCGTTAATGATATTTTCAAAGATTTGCCTAAGCTAAAGCCTGGTGAAGCATTACAAGTTGCTAATTATACAATTGCCAAAAATGAATATCTAGAAAAATTTGAACTTAGAAATGGTGTTGACTTTGTAACACAACATATTTCTCGACCTCACAACGAAAGAGACCTTAAAATTTATAAAACAGCAATAGATAAATGGAACAAGAACGAAGAACGTTTAAAATATCCTGATTTACCAACAGAATTAAAGTCTCATAAAAATGAATCATCCTTTATAGATAGATACAAAGTAGTAAATGGTGGTGGAGTTTCACACACAGTTGTCGCACATATAGCTAAAGACGGACATTACTATATTCATCCAGATATTAAACAATGTCGTTCTATTTCGGTTCGAGAAGCAGCAAGATTACAATCCTTTCCTGATGACTTCTATTTTGAAGGTTCTCGTTCCGCTGCATTTAAACAAATAGGCAATGCTGTACCACCTTTAATGGCAAATGCTATTGCAAAATCAATCAAACAGTTATTATGTCAGACGAAAGAGAAATAATAAATTCTGGATTTTATTACATAAAACCCGCAGCAAATCATATTCTGACTGTAGGAAAAGGGATAATCAAAGATTCATATACTGCAATTCTAGAATTAGTTAAGAATTCATTTGATGCTGATGCAGAAGAAGTAAGGATAAAATTAATTTTCAATGAAACGGAATCGAAGATTACAATAGAAGACGATGGTCACGGAATGACATTCGAAACTGTAACAAAAAAATGGATGGTTCCATCCACACAAGATAAATTAAGGCAAAAGAAAAGTAGATATAAAAAAAGACCTCTTCAGGGTAGAAAAGGAATTGGTCGCTATGCTGCTTCTATACTAGGTGAGGATTTATTAATGATTACAACAGAAAAAGAAACCTTAGAGACTACAGAATTATTGCTAGACTGGAAGGATTTCTACTCGGATGAAAAATATTTGGAAGATGTTGATATATTAATAGAAAGCTATAAATCAACTAATAAAATACCTGGGACTTTTTTAACTATTTCTGGTTCTCATAATTGGTCTGATATTGAATTGGACAGATTAATTAGTTCGTTAAAAAGATTGCTATCACCTTTTGATGAAATAGACGATGACTTTAAAATTTTCCTTGAAATTAACAAAGGGAATAGTGAAAAATACTCAACTTATTCTGAGCAAATAAAACCACTTCCTATATTAGAACATTACCATTATCGAGTTTACGGTCAAGTTGATTTATCAGAGATAGTAAATGATGAAGAAATTATTAACGTTAAACTTACTATTGAAAATAAAAGTTTAGCAAACATTCTACCCATTGTAATTGAGAAAAAAGTAAAACTGGAAAAAGGTAAAAAGTTTTGCGGTTTACTTAAACTTGATATTAGGGCATTCGATTTAGATGAAGAACTTCCTGGATTTTCAAGTGATGAATCAAAAAAACTTGTAAAAGAAATTCCAGGAATTGCTGTAATTAAAGATGGATTTAGGGTAAGACCTTATGGAGACTCAAAAGTCGATTGGTTAGGGTTAAATGAAAGAAGATATAACAATCCAACTACAAGGCTAAGTAATAATCAGGTCGCTGGATATGTTACCGTACTTCAAGAAGAAGAATCTCAACTAGAGGAAAAGGCATCTAGAGAAGGGTTTAAAGAAAATGAATATTATGAAGGTCTTATATTTAGTGTTCTTACCTGTCTATCTGAACTAGAACCAATAAGATATAAATTCAGAAAACAACACCATAAAGGAGGTAGAAAACCTAAAAGCATTAATGAACAAATAAATGAAGCTTCCAGTTTTGACAAATTAAATACTCGTATTACTTCCGCTTTATCAACTTCTAATGTTTCTGATACTTTAACAGCTGAGGTTAAAAAAATAATTGAAGAAGAAACAAAAGAAAAGGAAGAACAATTTGAAGAAATAAAACGCACTATAGCTAAATATCAAGGTCAAGTAACATTAGGGAAAATTATGACTGTTGTATTCCACGAAGGTAGAAAACCGCTGAATGCGTTAAAACAACATCCTAAATTTATTACCGCTTGGAGTAAGGAATTTATGTCAGCATTTAAAGGTAATGAACAACTTAAAAATGATGAATTAAAAAAACTTTATGAAAAGATTTTAGATAGATTAAATGACAATAAACAACAAGCAGAAGTCTTTATTAATATTTTCAAAAAGTTAGAACCTTTAGCAAATAACAAAAGGTCATATCCTAAAAACTTTTCAGTATCGAAACCTATAAATGATGCTTTTAAGCTTTTCGAAAGTGAGCTAAACGAAAAAGGAATTTTATATTCAGTTACTGGAGACACAGAAACCACTTTTAAGGGTTGGGAAGTTGATTTTCAGATTGCTTTTGCTAATTTAATAGAAAACAGTATACATTGGCTTTCTACTAGTAGCAATAAAAACATTTTAGTAGAAATTGAAGAAACAGAAGATAAAATACTTATCGATTATCAAGACAGTGGAACTGGAATTGACGAGGAAAATATTCAAAATCAAGACATATTTGACCCAGGGTTTTCCACTAAAGAAGAAGGAACAGGTCTTGGTCTTTCAATCGCTGGAGAATCACTCGAAAGAAATAAAGCCAAAATTCGTGCAATTAGTAACCCTCAAGGAGCGAACTTCATTATAGAAATTAACAAGCAGTAACTATGAATATACTTGTAGTAGATGATGATATCAAACAGAATAAAATTTTAAGAGACTCAATAGATTTATTTAATAAAACTAGTAAGATTCAAATTACTTTGGATGAAGCAATAACTCTTACTGATGGGTTAAAAAAATTACGAGAGAATTCGTATGATGGAGCAATTGTTGACTTACGTCTAGAACCTAACGATACTACTGGTTTAGGGAATCAAATCCTCAATGAAATTAAATCAAAATTAAGATTTCCTGTTCGAGTGGTTTCTGGTCATTTAGGTGATTTAGAACCTGAACTTCAAATCGAAAATTATTTATTTAAATGTAGTAATCGTGGAGATGAAGATTATGATGTAATATTATCTGAATTTCGAGATATTCATTCAACAGGCATTACAGGCATCTTGAATAATAAAGGCTTAATTGAAACAAATATCACCACAATTTTTTGGAGGCATATCTCCGAAATACTACCTGAGTTTGTTGCGTATAAAATCGCAAATCCAGAATGGGAAGTAGAAAAAGTTTTACTGAGATACATTTCCTCTCATATACTAGAATATTTAGAAATAAGTATTGATAATAATCTAGAACCAGTGCACAATATTGAGTTCTATATCAAACCGCCCGTTAAGGAAAAAATATTTACAGGTGACATTATTAAATTCAAGAATGAAGGAGGATTTGGTGTGATTCTAACGCCTGCTTGTGATTTAGCGACAGATGTATATAGAACTAAACCCAAGGCTAAATTTGTTACTATTGCTTGTATTTATGACTATAAGACAGTAATAAATGGACGATCAGCAGAACATATTTCTGCTTTGGAAAGAAACAACTTAGATTTAAAATATCACTATTTACCAAAAACCATATTATTTCAAGGCGGATTTATAAACTTTCAGCACATTTTGAGCATTCCAATAAAGGAGATGACTGACAAGGATAAGTATGAAGTCGAGTGCGTTATTACTAATCCATTTAGAAAAGATATTATTTCTCGTTTTGGCAATTATTTCTCTAGACAAGGACAACCTGCTTTTGAATAATTGCCAACACTTTGTTCAAGCATATTGCAATCCTCGTTCCTGCGGCTGCAAAGAGCTTTCACGCCAACGCAATGACAAATACGACAGAGAAAACGTAACGAAAAGAAGAACAATAACTTATAACAGCGTGTATAAGAAGGAGTGAGGTTAGTGATAAATCAAGCTTTGTACTCCTAATAAAAATTCACCAACTGTATTAACGTTGGGTTGTTAATTGTTTCATCATTAATAGTATGTTGGGGGCTGTATATCTACTTAATTTTAGCAGTTAATATACACCTTGTGAATTTAAAACTGTTATGACAAAAAAAATATTAATCTTAATTTTTGTTTTGTTATTGGGAGCCGTTGGTTTTATTGGCTATAATTTTTATAAAAACGTTAAACAACCTATTTCTAGCAATGCCATTATAGCTGTTCCGCAAAATGCTGCGTTGCTGTTAAAAGAAAAAAACATTACGGCTTTTTATAAAAAAATTGCCTCTACCAATATTATTTGGGAAGAACTCACCAACAATACCACCACTTTTAAATCCATTAAACAACAAGCCCATTTCTTAGATTCGGTATTAGCCATTAACGAAATAAGTACGGTACTTTCCGAAAAATCGATGTTAATGTCCATGCATTTATCGGGTGCTAACAGTTACGATTTTGTTTTTTACTTTTCTACCCTACCCAACATTGATGAAAAAAATGTGTTGACCTTGCTAAAGTCCAAGCTTAAACTGAACCCATCTGCAAGAAATTACGATGGAAAAAACATTTACAGCATCACTAAAAATAATGAAAAATTGTTTTTTGCATTTGATAAATCCATTTTTGCCATTAGCCACAGCTCATTGCTAATTGAAGATGTTATTCGTCAGCTAAAAAGTAAAACCTCATTATTAAATGACCAAGCTTTTAACACCATTTTAAGCACTACAGGAGAAGTACCTGACGGAAATATTTTTATTAATCACCAACGATTACCCAAATTATTAGCTCAACCTGTTCATCAACAACATAAAGAAAAAATAGCAAAAGCTACCAATTATGCCTCGTGGAGTGCGTTGGATATTACCTTAAAATCTAATTCCATTATGTTAAATGGGTTTACCTCTGTAGATGCCCAACAAAACTCTTTCCTTTCGCTTTTTGCAGATCAAACCAATACCTTGGGCGGACCAAAAATTAACCTTACCGGTGTTATTCCCGCTAATACTGCTTTTTTATATTATTACAGTTTTAGTAATTCCGAAAAGTTTTTTAAAAACAGAAAGTCTTGGTTAAAACAAAACAACACTTATTTTGACTACGAAAAATATATTGATGCCATAAGTGGAGCTCATGCTATTGATATAGAAGCAGAATTAGTAGCGAATGTAGGCAATCAATTAGCATTTGTAATTACCGAACCACTTAATAAAGATTTAATGGGAAACAGGTTCGTACTTTTTCGAGTAAACAGCTTAGAAAAAGCCAAAGAAAATTTAAACGCAATTCAACAAAAAACAAATTTACAAGCCTCAACAGAAAATGAGCAAATTCCTCAACAATTAAATTTTCAATTGCATTTTAGCCAACTTTTTGGCAAACCTTTTTTCGATATTAATCAACCTTATTATTTATTTATTGATGATTATTTAGTTTTTGGAGAAACCGAAACCGGCATTAATGAATTTTACAAAAACTATGTTGCTGAAAAAACACTGAAAAAAGATGAAAACTTCCAAGCATTTAGCGACCAGTTATCTAGTAGTGCTTCTATATTTGTGTATAACAACATTGCTCGTTCTGTACATTGGTACAAAACATTTATGGATGAACCGTTTATCCCCGAAATTGATAGCAACATTGAATTTATAAGAAAGTTTGAAGCCATTGCTTTTCAAGTTTCACCACAAAAAGACCAATTGTTTTACAACAATATCTATTTTAAATACAATCCTGTTTATAAACAAGATACCCGGACATTATGGGAGGTTTTACTGGATACCACAACTGCCACTGCTCCACAAATTGTATTAAATCATAACACACAAACCAAAGAGATAATTGTTCAGGATGTAAATAATAAACTATACCTCATAAGCACCAATGGTAAAATATTGTGGACAAAACAACTTAGCGAACGTATTCACGGACAAATACATCAAATAGATATCTTTAAAAATAACAAGTTACAGCTGCTATTTTCTACTAAAAATAAAATTTATCTGCTCGACAGAAATGGTAAAAATGTAAATAAATTCCCTGTTGAACTTAAGGCCGAAGCTACTACTCCTGTTAGTCCCTTAGATTATGATAACAACAGAAACTACCGTATTTTAATTGGCTGCAGCAACAACATTGTTTATAATTATGATAGTAATGGCGATTTGGTAAAAGGCTGGGATTATGACGCTTCTAAAAGCTCGCCAAGTGGAATTATCAAACATTTTATTATTGGAAACAAAGATTATATTGTAATTCCAACCAAAAACGGAAGTATAAAAGTAGTTCAACGAAATGGTAAAGACCGTTTACAGTTAAAATCTACCTTACCTGCTACTGCCAACGAGCTGTTCTTAAAAGTAGAAAAAGACTTGGCTGCTTCTTACTTAATTTGTGCTGATTCCTCGGGCAATGTGGTAAAATTGTTTTTCAACGATAAATTAGAAACGCTAAAACTTATTTCAGAAAACAAAACAGGTTTTTACAGTTTTAGCCCTACAAATATTAGTCCTACAGCTAATTCAAGCAGTCATATTTTTGCGTTAGAAAATCAAGTAATTGTAAGTGATAACTCAGCCAACCAGTTATTTAAAACGGAAATTCCGGAAACCATCACACATCAGCCATTACTATTTTCTTTACCCGATAAAAGCAAAAAAATTGGTGTAGTTACAGCTTCAACTATTTATTTAATTAACGATGCCGGAACAATTGAAAGCGATTTTCCATTAAATGGTTCTACTCCGTTTATGATTGACGATATCAACAACGACAACACTCTTAATTTGGTAGTAGGCGATAAAAAATTGATCTTTTTGTATAATTTAAAATAGCCACGCACAAAAGCATACAACTAGAGATAAAGATAAAATGGCGTATTCCATATAACATATAAAAAAGAATATTATTTACATATGAAATAATAGTTTAACACAAACGTTACACAGGTAATTTAACATACTACCCTATCAGCCAATTTCAACATAAAAGTTCTTTTTTTGCTACTTCTTCAAGTAGTTTAAATTTGATTGTCCTAGTTTTTTTAATGCTGTTTGCCTTCACCGGTTTTTCACAATTAAAAACAGAAAACAAACTACTGGTGGGTAGGTTGGAACTTTCTGAAAAACAATATGAAAGTGCTATACAAAAATTTAATTATGTTATTGAAAACTATCCTCCTAACTACGAACCTTATTATTACAGAGGTATTGCTAAAATTGAACTTGGTGATGTTACCGGAGCAGAAATGGACTTTACTGAAGCCATTAAACTACGCCCTTTAAAAACAGATTTATACATTATTAGAGGTTCGGCTCGTGAGCGACTAAAAAACTATGATGGTGCTTTTGAAGATTTTAATAAAGCACTTGAACTTAATCCTATAAATCCGGATATTTATTTGAACAGAGCTTTGGTTTACAGTTATCTCAATCAATATGATAAAGCCATTGACGATTGTAATAAAGCCATTCATTATGGTTCTAGAAAAGAACTGACGTATATTATTAGAGGCATGTCGAAATTGGGGAACAAACAATACCGAGAAGCCATTGCCGATTTTGATTTAATATTGGAAAATAATAAATTCAATGCTTCCTCTTATGTACGTAAAGCAACTGCACACTACTATTTAGGAAATTACGATACTGCTCAAACCAATATTCAAATTGCATTACAAATTGAACCCGATAATACCTATGCTTATTTTCAGCAAGCCATGATTTTTATAAAGCTCGAACAAAATGATGAAGCCTTAAAAAGTTTATCAAAGGTGATTAGCATTTCGCCTGAATCGGCAACAGCATATTACAATCGAGCCATTTTGTATGCCGAAAAAAATGATTATAAAAATGCATTAAAAGATTACGATAAAGTTATTTTCTTAAGCCCAAACAATATTTTGGCTTACTATAACCGAGCAGCCATTTTTAATCAGCTAAAAAAATACAAAGAAAGCTTGGTAGATGTGGAACAAGCAATAGCACTTTACCCCGATTTTGTGGATGGATACAAACTAAGAAGTAATATTTACAGACAATTGGGAAACATTAGTAAAGCAGAAACCGATTTAGAGACGGCTCAATTGATTAATCAAACTAAAAGCAATGCCACAGATAGTTTAAAACAGGTTGAAGAAGAGTTTTTAGCCCGATTAACTTCGTTTAGCAATAATACCAATGAAAATGTTACCAAATATAGCGATCAAACCATTTCCTTATCATCTCCCTATTATATTAGTTTATTAGCTCAAAATAAAAACAAACAAGTAATTGATTCGTGGAACGAAAGCTATAAATCGTATACACCTTACTTTATTCTAAAAATGGAAGATGAAGAAGTTGTAGACATTCCATTAAAAGAAAAAAAGCTGCGTTTTATTAATGATAAAATCGCTAAAAACCCTAATAATGCTGAATTATACATTCAGCGAGGAGTTATTTATGCTTCTTTAAAACAACACGAAAAAGCCATTTTAGATTTTAACAAGTCCTTGCACATTGATAAAAACTATTACTTAGCTTATTTTGCTCGTGCCAATTTATTTCATCAAATGCTTAACGAATCAGAAAATTCGAACATTAATATTGATATGATTATTAAAGATTACGACAAAGCTATAGCACTAAATCCTGCTTTTAAATATGCTGCTTTTAACCGAGGGATTTTATATTTTCAATTATCAAAATATATTAAAGCTATTGAAGATTTTAGTGTTGCTATTGAGTTGGATAATAGTTTTTCTGAAGCTTACTTGAATCGAGGGTTAATTTTACTTATCTTAAATAACCACGAACAAGCCTGTAAAGACCTCAGCAGAGCCGGAGAGTTAGGATTAGGTAGTGTTTATTTATTAATTAATAGGTACTGTAATTAGTTAATCGTTATTAATAATTCCCCTCACTTCCATCTTCAAACCTCACTCCTTCTTCTGTTCTATTTTATTTTTGTTGTTGCCTTTTAACGGAACTGCCTCTTCTCTGAAAAGAATATCAATAGCATCTGTTAAATCTTTTTTCATCTCAGAAAATACTGTTCCATCAAAATAACCTCTTACCCTACCTTGTTTATCCACTAAAATAAGCAGTTGAGAATGTAAAAAACCTCCTTCGGCAATAGAATCTTTAGCAACATTTACAAAAAAACCATTAAAAGCAATGTCATAAATTTCATCTTTATTTCCGGTTACAAAATCCCAATTATCAGTGTTGGCATGTACTTTTTTAGCATATTCTTTAAGTATAGGCACAGAATCTGCTTCCGGGTTTACAGTTATTGATAAAAACCTCAACTCTTTTCTGTCGGAAAACTTGTCTTGTACATACCTCATATTGGTTGTCATTTTAGGACAAATGGTGGGGCAGGTAACAAAAAAGAAATCAGCTACATACACATTGCCCAACATATCATCTCGAGTAACTTTTTTACCATCCTGATTAATAAACTCAAAATAAGGAATTTGATGGTAAGTAGTGTCAAAGCTTCCATCTGCATTTTCAACGGCAGTTTTATTGCCATAAATTGCCAGTTTAGTAAAGTTATGCTCTCCGGTATAAAGCAATAAATAAAATAAAGATGGTAATACTAAAATTGCTATTAAAATACCGAATTTTTTAAATTGAGATGAAGCCATTGTATATTAAAATTAAATAGTCAACAAAATTACACAGAAAAGACGTTAAAACTTTACTTATCTTTGAGCAAATAAGAACTAACAATTTAATATGAACATCTCCTTCCAAAAGTTATTTTTTGCCCTTGCAACGAGTTGTTTGGTCTTTGTTGTGCTAATTTTTGCAAAATCTATTCTTATTCCCTTAGCTTTTGCTTTGTTTTTATCTTTTATTTTATTTCCGCTTACTAAACGGTTTGAACGATGGGGAATGAACGATTTAATTGCTGCCTTTTTATCTATTTTTATCGTATTTTTAGTATTAAGCGGAGGTATTTATATCTTTTCGGCACAACTTATAGGCTTATCTAAAGAGCTAACAGATTTTCAAGAAAAAGTGTTAGATGTAATTGCTAACGCAACGGTTTACATTAATAATAACATCAATTTTGTTGAAGATTTAAACAAGGATCAATTATTGGAGGAAAACCGAGGTTGGCTTCAAAAAACTGCAGGAGCATTAGCCCAACAAACATTTAACAGTACTGCTAATTTTATAACAGGCTTATTTGCTACCATCATTTTCACCTTTTTAATTTTAATTTACCGAAAAGGTTTAACTAAAGGTTTTGTAGCTTTTGCAGCAAAAGAGAACCACAACCGTATATTCAAGATGTTAAAATCTATCCAACAAGTTGGTCAACAATATTTATTTGGAATGATTTTACTCATTATTATTATTGGGTTAGCTAATAGTTTTGGATTAATGATAATTGGTGTTGACCATCCATTTTTATTTGGATTTTTTGCAGCAACACTTTCTATTATTCCTTACATAGGAACTGCATTTGGCGCCATAATTCCAATTTTATATACCATGATGGCGTATAATTCTTTTTTCATGGGAGTACAAGTTGCTATACTTTTTTGGGCAGTTCAGTTGATTACCGATAACTTTTTAAGTCCAAAAATTGTTGGTGGAAGTTTAAAAATTAATGCCTTAACTACTATTTTAAGTTTAATTATTGGTGCTACTATTTGGGGAGTTGCAGGCATGGTATTATTCTTACCATTTGCCGCCATGCTTAAAGTAATTTGCCAAGAGTTTGACACACTAAAACCTATTGCTTTACTAATAGGTACACAAGACAGCGAAGAAGAAAACAAAGAGACTTTTATAAATAAATGGAAGAAGAAAATTGCAGCTTGGCGAAAAAAACTTAGTAAAAAGGCTAATTAAAAAGCTTTCCTATCTGCTCTTCTGAAAGCGGTTTTTCGATAAAATCTATTACATCTTTATTATTCTTAGCTCTTACTATATCGGTTGGATCTAAAGAAGAGCTTAACATATAAATTTTACAGTAATTTTTTATTTTATCTGAAAGTTGATTATAAAGATTTAAAAAATCAAACCCATCCATCAAAGGCATTTTAATATCTAAAAAAATAATCTCCGGTAGTTCGCCAATCTTATTTTCTTTTGATTGCAAATATGCTAATCCTTTTTGACCCGAATCAACACAAACAACTTCCTTTACATCACAATAATCATTTAATATTTCTGTGGCTATAAACAAATCATACTTAGAATCATCTATTACCAAAATAGAATTAAATTTCATAATAGTATATATTTATTTCTTAGTATTGTTAATTATTTGATTTACAATATTGTTAAGTTTATTGGTTGTTTCTTCAATTCCTTCAATTAATTCTAGTTTAGATTCATCCGATCTATTTTTATCTTTTAACAATTTTATTAAACCCAAAATGGTTGCAATTGGTCCTCTAACTTCATGAGACTGAATTTGTTTTATTTCTGAAATAACTTCATAATGTTTTTTCTCTTTTTTTCTGTAATAAGTAAATGCTACAAACAAAAGAATTATTAAAACAATAATCGCAAAAGTATAAAGCAACGATTTTTTCTGATTGTTTAATGAAATGATTTCAAGCTCTTTATTTTTTATAAGTAAATCTTTATCTTTTAAGTCTATTTCTCGTTGAGTTTCTAATTTAGAAAGCTGTTCTTTTGAAGCTAATGAATATAACGAATCATTTATAGCTATTTTTTTATTTATCAGGTGGTAAGCTTTTTGGTAGTTTTTTTGAATGACATAAACTTCTATTAAACTCTCTAGAAAATCAACTTTAGGAGCTTTAAAGTCAATCTCATCACATATTGCTATGGCATCAGTTAAATAATTTTGGGCATTATCTATTAAATTATGATTGAACGGACTACTTTTTTTATATTGACTTAAATACACCTCTCCTATATTTCCTTTTCCTGTTGCAATAAAATTTTTTAAGCCTAAATTATTGGCAATTTCTAACGCTTTATAATGATATTCTAGTGCTTCGGCATATTCTTCTTTTCTAGAGTGCACGTTCCCAATATTAGAAAGATTAATTAATGCTCCTGTTTTATTTCCATTTTTCTGATTAATATTAAACGCTTTGTTTAAATAAATCATTGCTGTATCATAATGTGGAATTTCCATATAAATACGAGCTAAATTCCCCAAACATCTTGCTTCATCAGCATCAACAGTATGATTTTTATATAAGTTTAATGCTTTTAAATAATACGTTTTACTTTTTTCAAATTCTTTTAATTCATAATAAATATTGGCTATATTTTCATATATAATACCTTTATTTCTATATTCACTTGTTTCTTCATAAATTTTAAGTGCTTCAAAATTGCATTCTATCGCTTTTGCATAGTTACCAAGTTTAGTATAAACCTGGCTTAAATTAGTAGTTACACCTGCTACACCTTTCTGATTATTTAGCGACCTAAATATTTCTATAGCCTCCAAATTGTGTTGCAATGCTTTATCATATTCAGAGTTTGCTGAACAATTAGCTGCCAAAAGTGCAATAGAAGCAGCCTCTCTATTTGTTAAGCCTAATTTTCGAGCTAATTCCAATGCTTTTGTAGTATATTTTTTACCTTCAATTGGATTTAATGAAATATAAGAATAACCTATTCTTTCTAACAAAACTACTTTAACACTATCATTAGGTAAAGATGTAGCAACCGAAATTAAAGAATCAATATACTCTTGTTGGCTAGTAACTTTTGCTTTCAAATTTATTTGAAACAAAATAACTAAAAAGAAAATACCATAATTTATTTTGTACATACACTATTTCGTATAATTCTTAATTTGTGAGAATAGGTTTTTATCAAAAGTAAGTTTCTACGTTAAAAGCTTTTTGTTTGTTTGAGTTTATTAACAGTTTTTTAATCTCCTAAAATTGATTTATAACGAAACCCCAATTAAAACAATTTTTTATAACAAAAAATCTCAACAAGTTAAAAAAACTTGTTGAGATTAAAAAATAACTGTAAAATCTTTTCTTTTAAAACAAATAGCTTAAACTTACTCCATAGGTTCTACCTAATTGATAAGAGTTAAACGTATATTCTACGTCTTTGTAAACCTGTGTTTGTCTAACAATAGGATTTAATAAGTTAGATGCTGAAAGTCTTAGTTTAAAATGATTTCCTAAGGTTTTGGTTAAGTTAATGTTTAACTGATGAACTGGTTGTGCTTTTACATTAGGAGTTGCATCTACTACCACTAATGTAATTTTTTCTCCCGAAACGTTGTAATTTAAGTTTACTGATAAACCTAACGAATCATTATTATATCCTAAAAAAGCATTTACTATATATGGTGATTGACCGTACATTTCTCTTGTACTTAATGCACTTGGATCTTGAGCTCTTATTAATTCTAATTGTTGTTCATCAATATCTACTTTCGAACTAATTAAAGAAAAATTACCTCCAATACTAAATTGTTGTTTATCGTTAGAAATAAAGTTCAATTGTTTTTTTATTTCCACCTCAACTCCGTAAAGTTTACCATTTTCTACATTTCTCCATGTTAACTCATCATTTTGAGCTTGTGTATTAAACACAAATTCAATAGGATTGGTAAAGTTTTTATAAAATACTCCAAAAGAAACCAACTCTCCTAAATTTGGAAACAATTCAAATCTTAAATCAAAATTATCTACTAAGGTTCTATCTAATTCCGGATTACCAATAATTATCCAGTTGGCAGCAAAATCGTAAGAAGCAAACCCGGAAATTTCTCTAAATGTTGGTCGTGCTAAGGTTCTAGAATAAGCTGCTCTTAAGTTTGTTTTAGGAGAAAGCGCATAAGAAGTATTAATAGCGGGTAAAATGTCCACACTTTCTAATAAACCTGCTTCTTGGGTTTTATCTGCACTAACACTCGTAATATAAGTGGTTTCTAATCGTACCCCACCAATAACTCTTAGTTTTTTGGTAGCCCAAACATCTCCCATTAAATATCCGGCAGTAATAATTTGCTCTCCTACATAATTATTTCTTTCTTCAGAAGCATCTTCCATGTAAATGTATTGAGAAACAGGATTTCCTGATGATGGTAAGGTCATATTTTGATCTGCTAAATAATCAACAACACTTCCTGTAAACATACTAGCTCCTTGTTTTCTATAATTATATCTAAATTCACTTAATGTTCTATCTTGATACAAATAAGCTCCTCCAAATTTAATTTTTGATGATTTACCATCTTTTTCAAACATAGTAAACTCTAAGTTCATTTTAGCGTCAAAAGTAGATTGATCTAAATACCTATAAAAACGAGCTGGAGCCGGATAAGCTGAAGTATTTATACTATATGTAGTGTCATTATCGGTGCTAACAGTATAATCATTAGAGAAGTAACGTTGGTCTGGCGTGTATTGAGAAGAGGTAGAATAAGCTGTTAGCCAATCAAGTTTAAGTTTTTTTAACCCTTCAATATAATGGTCACCTTTTAATTGATAGCTTGTTAATTGTCTTTCTTGATAAGATAAACTTCTTGTTTGATAGTGTAACCCCTGGTCTTCTTTTGGAAAAACACCTTCTTGAAAAGTAGTTTCTTTAGTACCACTTTGATTACGAATATACGTTAAACTCAACTTATTGTTTTTTCCTATTTTGTAAGAAAGATTTCCTAACGCTCCCATCAATACTTCTTCTTGAGATTTAGTATCGTTTAACTCTTGCTGTGTAATTAATTCTTCCACCTCATCAACACTACCAGTCAAGCTATATCTTCCAGAAAATGCATTTTGTTGTTTGTGTACAAACTCTCTTGAGTAAGAAAGTCCAGCAACAAAACCAAGTGTATTTCCAAAAACTGTTTTTTGATTTCCTATAGATAAAGAGTAACGTTGGTTAATTGACGATGGAGACTCCACTCCTTCCATTTCTTTACTAAAAGACTTAGTAACTTTTTCCAACTGAGCATTATTAACAAACAAAGGAGGAACACCACCATTTAATACTGCATCAGGAATATCTCTACCGCCATCATCTTTACCAAATAATTCAGAGGAAGTACCCCCATGAGATAAAAACTGATCATTAAAGCTAGAAAAAGTATTGTAACTAACTCCTGCAGAAAACTGTAAAGTAAATTTTTCAGGAAAATCTTTCGTTTCAATATTTAATAACCCACCGGTAAAACTTCCCGGTAAATCAGGAGAAAATGATTTTACTACCGTCATGTTTTCAATCATGTTAGTAGGAAATAAATCTAATTCTACCGCATTTTTATTAGGATCTAATCCGGGAATTTCTGCTCCATTAAGGGTTGTTTTACTATATCTATCACTCAATCCTCTTACATAAACATATTTACCTCCTTCAATAGTTACACCGGTAACTCTTTTTGCAGCACTTGCCACATCATTATCGCCTCTTTTAGTGATTTCCTGCGCAGTAATTCCTTCCATTACTGTTGCTGATTTTTGTTTTACTTTTAGCATATAGTTTTCTGAACTCCTCACTGCTTTAGCTTCCACTACAAAATCAGATAAAGCTACCGAAGAGTTTTGTAAAGAGAAGTTATGCATTACTACTTGTTTATCGGCTACATTAACTTCTATGGAATCTGAATTAAAAGAAATATAAGAACAAATGATGGTTTGTTTCCCGGTAGGAACATTTTTTATAAGGTAATTTCCTTCAAAATCAACAACAGAACCTATAGAAGTTCCTTTAACAAAAACAGTTGCCCCAATAAGTTCTTCGGCAGACTCAGAACTAACTACTTTTCCTTTAATCATTCCTTGCGAAAAAGCTATTGTTGTGGTTAAAATTAAACTAAAAGTGCTTACTAATTTTTTCATTTTTATTCTTTTATTTGATAGTGCAAAGGAATTACAACAGGTTGAATGAGACGTTAATCGAATGTTACATTAGTGTTATTTTCTGGTAATATTTTAGGGCAAAAAGTACCATTTGCTTAACACAAATAGGAAGTTTATTTTCTTCAATACCCAAAAAAATAGCTGTCTTTTAAGGGTTTACACCTTATCTTCAAATATTAACTAATTGTTAAGTAATACGATTACTCATATTTGAAAAAGCTATGATAGTTTATTGAGTACAAGTACAAAGACTATTTACCTGATAAACTATTTTTTTATATATTTGAAGGAAATATGTGTGAAAATTTATTGCGTGTTATCATACATAAAATTATCTGTAATTTTAAATGACATACATATGAAGTACACATTTTTACTATTATCTATAATTTCACTTTTATTCTCTCTTTACTTTTTTTATGAAAGAATAGACATTTTTATTGAGACATTTCAAGGACGACCGCTCAGTCAAATACCTTTTAACGATTTACTTAAACCTATTTTATTAACCGCTTTATGTTTTTTCTTTCTTTATATCTATCGTAAACAATCATCAAAATAATAATAATGAAAAATAAATTAATTCTTTTAGTATTCTTTACACTATCATCTTTCACACTTAGCTACGGACAAACAAGTTCAGAATACACATCAGGTATTTCACAGTTTCTAAATTGGGTTTCTGATTTAGAAACTGTTTTACTCAACATTACAGACAAAGAAGAATTAAAAACCATAGACAGACAGTTAGGTTATGCAAGTTATGACATAAACCGAATTGCATGGCAAAAAGAATATTTAGCCCTAAGTATTTCTAATTTGAAAAATGCAAAAGAAGATGACAAAATAGATGAATTAAAACCAATAGTTGATGATCTAATAATCGATATCGACAAGCTTATTTCAAGACTCTGGTCTATTAAAGGAAAGTTATCTCAAACTGACCAAATAGTAGTTGATAAAATTATTAACAGTATAACTTCAGGTTATAGAAATAGAAAATTACTCTATTTAAAAGATATAAAAAAATTTCTTTATGGAGAAGATATTCCTTTGAGTAAAATAATGAAAGAAGCAAAACAGGCAAAAAAAATAGCTGACGAAGCAACATTACAAATAAATGAAGCTAGAAAAATAATTAAAACTAAACTCAAATGATTATGATAAAAAAGACCTTTCCATCTGAGATGGAAAGGTCTTTTCAAAACTATTTTAATCTGTATTATGGGAAAGTCATTGTCCAACCTTGAGCCCAGTTAGCTCCTCCTGGTTCAAAAGCACCTTTGTAAGTTACATTAGTATACCAAGGATCTGTTGGCGCATTTCCTGCCGCTAAACCTGTTGGGATAGGGTTAGATGCTGAAATAGACACACTTTGAACAGTTAAATTGGTTACACTTGCATGAGTGGATAAATCAGTACCTGGATTAGTAACTTCTGAAACGATTAAGTCAGAACCAATGTTTGATAACACAATACCATCAAATTTAAGTTGCCCATTATCCAGTCTATTTTTAGAATCTTCTCCTGAAGCTAAATCTTCAATATCAATTCCTTTACCAAAGTTATGAAAAATGGAATTATGGTATTCTCCTCCCGCATTATCTCTAAAAGTTAATAATCTAGAAGTTCCATTACCAATATAAGTTGCATTAAAAACTTTTGGTGTAGCATAAGGCATTCCATCTTCAGGAGTAGTTCCTCCATCATGCTCACCACCTCTATCTGCATCAGTATTTTGTATTGCTACCCAAAACTGACCTTTGCCTCTAAACCCTTCATCGTAATCAAAAGAATCATCATCACCATTTGAAGCAACTAGATATTTTGTATTTACAGTTCCTCCAAACCATTCAAAACCATCATCAGCATTTCCAACAACTTCAACATATTCTATAGTAGTTCCTGAACCAACGCCTCCCATAGTTAATCCATTAATTTCGTTTCCTGCACCAATATCAGTACCTCCATGCCTGATAGAAACATATTTAAATACTCCTGAATTATCAGCATCATTAGTACCTCCATAAATTCCTCTAGTTTCTGTAGTAGGTATTCCTTCAATAGCAGAGGTCCCAGGTGTAGAATTTAAAGTAGCGTTTCCTAAAATCATTACACCACCCCATTGTCCTGAAGTAGATAATGGCACAGAGCCATTTAACGGATCTGCTTCAAAAGTAAAGATAATAGGTTGTGTTGGTGTTCCAACAGCATTAATTTTACCCCCTCTAGCTACAATTAGAGCAGAAGCATTTGAACCTGTTCCTGGCTTCCCTTTAATAACTGTTCCTGCTTGTATGGTTAATTCCTGCCCTGAGTTTACAAATACAAAACCATCTAATAAATACACTTTATCATTGGTCCAAGTAGTTGTTCCTGTTCCAGAACCATTATCAGTAACAGTAACTACGTTACTAGGTGTTGGAGTTGGGGTTGGGTTAACTGGGTCTGGAGTTTTTTTATCGTCTTTAGAACAAGAAGTGAAACCTCCGGCAATTCCTACACATAAAGCAGAAATAAGAAGTAAATTTTTTGTTTTCATTTTTTTCATTTTTAAATTTAGTTTATAATTAACTTTTCGATGGCAAAATAACGAGCACATTATTACTTCTCTGTATCCCCTATTTTATAATACTCTTATGATGATGTTAAGGAAATATTACCTGAAAAAACTTATTGGATTGTTTTTAGCGCTAAGTTTATTGCTTTAACCTTGTGTAAAGGCTAACAGAAGCATTATTAATATTAAATTAACACAATTAACAAAAGAAGAGGGGTAACTTTGTTGAAAATAATTAGTTACTACTATTATGACAAATGAAAAGATATTATTAGTTGATGATGAACAAGACATCCTTACCTTTATTAGCTATAATTTAAAAAAAGAAGGTTTTGAAGTACTAACAGCTTTATCAGGAAAAGAAGCGATACAAATAGCACAAAAAGAAAGACCTGATTTAATTGTTATTGATGTGATGATGCCGGAAATGGATGGTATAGAAACTTGTCACGAATTAAGGGCCATAGACGAACTAAAAGATACACTTATTACTTTTTTAAGTGCTCGTGCCGAAGATTACTCGCAAGTTGCAGGTTTTGATGCGGGTGCAGATGACTACATTGCAAAACCAATAAAACCAAGATTATTGGTTAGCAAAATAAAAGCTATTCTTAGAAGAAAAAATACTGTTTCTGAACCTCTTGGTGAACTTGAAATAGAAGTAGGTAACATTAAGATAGATCGTGAAAAATACTTGGTTTATCAAGATGACAATTCTTTTGCTCTTCCCAAAAAAGAATTTGAATTATTGGCGTTATTAATGTCAAAACCCGGAAAAGTTTTTACCCGAGAAGTAATTTTAGAAAGTATTTGGGGAACAGATGTAGTAGTTGGCGATAGAACCATTGATGTGCATATTAGGAAATTAAGAGAAAAACTAGGAGATAAATACATAGAAACCATTAAAGGTGTTGGTTATAAGCTGAAATTAGTCGAATAAGGGTTCTGTTTTCAACTTATTTTATACTTATCTTTGTTATTCATGAAAGAATTAACCCCAAAAGGTATTGCCATAAGAGTAGCTTTTTTAATTGCTACAATAACTGTTGCTTCGTTATTTATAGGCTTACTTTTTTTTGATTGTAATCTTCCTTTTTACCTATTTCTACTACTTTTTATCATTACATTATTAACAAGTTATTTCGGTTTTTTATATGCCCTTGAAAAGTTTATTTACCGGAAAATTAAACTCATCTACAGAACTATTCACAATCAAAAATTAAAGAAAGATGGTGAAATAGAAGATCTTAATTTTAGCGACAATATTATTCAAAAAGTGCAGCAAGATGTGTTGGATTGGGCAAAAACTAATCAGCAAGAAATTACTCGATTAAAAACATCAGAAAACTATAGAAGAGAATTTGTTGGTAATGTATCTCACGAACTTAAAACACCTATTTTTAATATTCAAGGGTATTTATTAACGCTTATTGAAGGTGGTATGGACGATCCAACTATTAATAAAGATTATTTAGTTAAAGCCAACAATAGTGTAGAGAGAATGATAGATATTATTGAAGATTTAGATGAAATTACCAAGTTAGAAAGTGGTAGATTGTCTATGAAAATAGATAAAACAGATATTGTTGAAATAGTTAAAGAAGTAGTTGACTCTCTTGAAGAAAGAATAAGTAAAGCAGGCGTTACCGTAAAAATACAAAACCAAGAGAAACCTATTTGGGTAATGGCTGATGCGAGAAAAATAAGTCAAGTATTAATCAACCTCATTATTAATGCTATTAAATATGGAAAAATTAACGGCACAATAAGAATTAAATTTTTTGACATGCACGATAATATTTTAATAGAAGTAGCTGATGATGGAGAAGGAATTGAAGCCCACCACTTACCTCGTTTATTCGAACGATTTTACAGAACCGACAAAGGTAGAGCCAGAGAAAATGGAGGTTCCGGATTAGGACTTTCTATTGTAAAACACATTGTTGAAGCCCACAAACAAACCATAAATGTAAGAAGCACTGTTGGTGTTGGTTCTACTTTTTCTTTTACCCTTAAAAAAGCCAAATAATTAGTAATTTTGGAACTCTGTTAAAACAAACTCACTAATGGCTATCTTACTTAAAAATGCCCAAATTGTTAATGAAGGCAATATCATCAAAGGACATATTCTTATTGAAAATGAATTTATTAGTAAAATTTTTGATGAACAAGATGATATCAGTTCATTAGCCAATACAATTGAAATTATTGATTTAAAAAACAAACATGTTTTTCCGGGAGTAATTGACGACCAAGTACATTTTAGAGAACCCGGATTAACCCATAAAGCAGATATTTATACGGAATCAAGAGCTGCTGTTGCCGGTGGTATTACCGCTTTTATGGAAATGCCGAATACTGTTCCAAATACACTTACTCAAGAATTATTAGAAGAAAAATATGCGATTGCTGCAAAAAATTCTGCTGCCAATTATTCTTTTTTTATGGGAGCTTCCAATAATAATTTAGAAGAAGTGTTAAAAACCAACCCTAAAAATGTTTGTGGTATAAAAATTTTTATGGGCTCTTCAACAGGCAATATGTTGGTAGATAAAAAAGAAGTGTTAGAAAATATTTTTGCCAATTGTAAAATGCTTATTGCCACACATTGCGAAGATGAGGACACTATCATTGCCAATACCGAAAAATACAAAGCCAAATACGGTGAAGATGTTCCTATTGCTTGTCATCCTAAAATTAGAAGCGAAGAGGCTTGTTACAAATCTTCTTCTTTTGCGGTAGAATTAGCCAAAAAACACAACACCCGATTACACATTTTACACATTTCTACAGCTAAAGAGTTAACTCTTTTTGATAATACATTAGCACTAAAAGATAAGCGTATTACAGCTGAAGCTTGTGTGCATCATCTTTGGTTTTCTGATGAAAATTATGAAGAAAAAGGAACGTTAATTAAATGGAATCCGGCAGTAAAAACTGCTCACGATAGAGATGCTATTTTACAAGGAGTGTTAGACAATAAAATTGACGTAATTGCCACCGATCATGCTCCACATACCTTAGAAGAAAAATCGAACAATTATTTTAAAGCCCCTTCAGGTGGACCACTAGTACAACATGCATTAGTTTCTATGCTTGAACATTACCATAATGGCAAAATTAGTCTGGAAAAAATTGCTGAAAAAATGAGTCATGCTGTTGCTGATTGTTTCCAAATTGAAAAAAGAGGCTATATAAAAGAAGGTTTTTTTGCTGATTTGGTAATAGTAGATTTAGATAATCCTTGGACAGTAACCAAAGAAAACTTGTTTTACAAATGTGGCTGGTCTCCTTTTGAAGGAACTACTTTCAAATCTAAGGTATTGCAAACCTTTATTAATGGCAATTTAGTCTATAATTTTGGAGAAATTGACGATACCATTAGAGGGAAAAGACTAACTTTTAATCGTTAAACTTTATATAAAACGCCCTTATGAAATCACTAATCATTTTATTTTTTATCTTGCTATTTTTTTTGAGCTGTAATTCAACTAAAAGTTCAACAACTACTGAAGGTACAACTACTCCCAATCAACAAGCAACTCAAGACAAACCTCAAATGGATTCAAGTGGTAAGTTTGTAAAATAAGTTCTCTTCTTTTTGCAAGCATTTAGCATCTTGGTAGTTTTAACGTTATCCTTCCAACTTCTGTGTTAAAAAAATTAAGCTATTCCATCAATTTTCATCATCTTTGTCATCTTAAAAATTTATCCAAAAAAAACATGAACAAATTAATCTTATCGCTTTTAGCCATTATTTTTATTCTAGGATGTAAAACCACTGAAACCATTACACTTCCTGAGCAAGTAATTGAAATTGAAAACCCGTTTAAAACTGAACGACCTATCTATCAGGCTGCTTACACTAAGAAATTTGATCTTATTCATACCAAACTAGCCGTAAGTTTTAATTGGGAAAAAGCTCACCTTTATGGTAAAGAAAACATTACACTTAAACCTTATTTTTATCCAACCAAGCAATTGGAACTTAATGCTCGTGGAATGGATATTCATCAAATAGCATTGATAGAAAACGGCAACAAAAAGCCTTTAAAATTTACTTATGATAGTTTAACCATTACCATAGATTTAGAAAAAATCTATACCCGAAATGATACCCTCACTCTTTTTATAGATTACACCTCTAAACCTGAAGAACTAAAAGAAGGTGGTAGCAGTGCTATTTCATCTGATAAAGGCTTGTATTTTATTAACCCTAAAGGCGAAGAAAAAAATAAAATGCCTCAAATATGGACACAAGGAGAAACTGAAGCTAACTCCGCTTGGTTCCCTACTATTGATGCTCCAAACCAAAAAACTACTCAAGAAATTGCCATTACTGTTGAAGAAAAATATGTGACTCTTTCTAACGGATTGCTTACCCATTCTGAACTTAACGGAAATGGTACCCGAACAGATTTTTGGGAAATGGATATGCCTCATGCTCCTTATTTATTTATGATGGCTATTGGCGAATATAAAATTGTAAAAGACAAATGGAGAAACATTGATGTTGACTATTATGTAGAAGAAGAATACGAACCTTATGCCAAAGATATTTTTGGTAAAACCCCTGAAATGCTGGAATTCTATTCAACTATTTTAGGAGTAGCTTATCCTTGGCAAAAATATCACCAGATAGTAGTTAGAGACTATGTTTCTGGTGCTATGGAAAATACTACAGGTGTTATTTTTGGAGATTTTGCTTACCAAACTAAGAGAGAATTGATTGATGGTAGCAATGCTGAAGATGTAATTGCTCACGAACTTTTTCACCATTGGTTTGGCGACTTAGTTACCTGCGAATCTTGGGCCAATTTACCACTTAATGAATCATTTGCTACTTATGGAGAATATTTATGGAATGAATATAAGTATGGTGATGATAAAGCAGATCAAGGACTCCAGTCCGATTTGAAAAACTATTTACTTCAGTTAGCTCAATCCGGACCAAAAGATATGATTCGTTTTGATTATAAGGATAAAGAAGATATGTTTGATGGACATAGCTACCAAAAAGGAGGTAGGATTTTACACATGCTTAGAAACTACATGGGTGATGAAGCTTTCTTCACTTCATTAAAAATATATTTGGAAGAAAATAAATTTACCGATGTAGAAATGCATCAACTTCGTTTAGCGTGCGAAAAAGTTACCGGAGAAGATCTCAATTGGTTTTTTAATCAGTGGTTTTTTGATAAAGGACATCCTGTTTTGGATATTAATTACGAATACAACGATTCATTGGGAATTCAATATGTTTACATAGAACAAAAGCAAGATTTAAAAGTTGCTCCTATTTACAAATTACCTATAAAAATTGATGTTTTTGTCAACGGAAAAATAAATTCCCATAAAGTGGTTATTGATAAAGTAAACAACACTTTTGAGTTTGAAACTTCAACACCCGATTTTGTAAATGTAGATGCCGATAAAATGTTACTTTGCGAAAAAAATGACAATCATCCATCTATCAAAGAGTGGGCATTTTTATACCACCCAACCGAAAATTACGGTAATATTAAAATGAAATATCTAGATAGATATGAAGCTATTGCTGTTTTGAAAAAATCAAAAGATGAATTAGCAGTAACTACTATTTTAAAAGCCTTAGATGACGATTACGAATATTTGAGAAGACAAGCCATTGGAGCATTAAAAAATGCTGCTAAAGCTAAACCGGAAATGGTTAAAGAAAAATTATTAGCAATGGCAGAAAATGATAGCGATTCTAAAGTAAGAGGAGATGCTATTGCTGCTTTAGCTCGTTATTTTGAAAATGATAAAGCAGTAACCGATATTTGTGTTAGCGGAATGGAAGAACAATCATATTATGTAATTGGCGAGTCGTTACTAGCCTTATCTAAAAACAATGGTTCGTTAGCCATGAAATATGCTTCGGCATTCGAAAAAGAGAAAAACGGTAATATAGTTTCAGCGATAACTACTGTTTATGAAGATCACGGAACAGAAAAACAATTGGATTATTTCATCACTAAAAACGAAGAAATATCAGGATTTGAGAAATACGGTTTTGCAATGTCAACTACTCGTTATTTAAAAAATCAAGACCACGAAACCGTAAAAAAAGGAAGTGCAATTCTTAAAAAAACTGCACTAAATGAAAAAACTTGGTGGATTAGAATGGCTGCTATAAATGGAATATCAGACTTAGAAGCAATGTACGCTAATCGAATTCATATTGCTGAACAAGAAATAAAAGAAGTTGAATCCGGTTCTGAAAATGAACAAAAATTAAGAACCAATATCGATAAAGACAAAAATGTTCAGCAACATTTAATTGAAATATTAAATGAAATTAAAGCTAAAGAAGAACACCCAAGATTAAAAGCGATGTTGGGAATAAAAGAGTAACTTTATACCAACTAAAAACTATAAAACCATGAGAAAAAACACAGTTATACTTATCTTAATTTTACTAACCAATTTTGCTTTTGCTCAACAAGTTAAAGTAGAAAATACCAAATATAAATTTATTAGTGGCGAAAAACATGCTCTAAAAGTCAACATCTTTACAGATGACATAAAAGATATTTTAAAAGCTTTTCAAAAAGAATTAGAAAAAGAGGTTGGAACAGTAACCGAACAAAAAAAAGAGTTAATCTTAGATAACGTGTTAATAAAATCAATTACAGAAGATAAAATTGATGCTTATGTTGCTGTAAAAAAGATGAAAGACAATTCTTCAGAGTTATATGTTTCCTTCGAAATTAATAATGAAATTATTGAACCGAAATCTAAAGCCTATAAACAAGCTGAAAAATTTATGGGAACTCTTTCTAAAGAAATTTCTATTGTTGTAATTGAAAAAGAATTAGAAAAAGAACAAAAAAATCTAAAAAAGCTTCAGGACAAGGTAGTAAGTTTAGAAGATAAAAATAAAAAACTTACTCAAGATACAAAAGATAGAGAAGAAGATATAAAGAAAAACCAAAGTAAATTAAAAGAAGTTTCTGAAGAATTAAAAGAAGTAAATAAAAAAATGAATAGCGGTAAAGGCAAGATGGATAAACTTGTTAAAGACAAAGAAAAATTAGACAAAGACCATGAAAAACTTACTGATAAAATGAGTAAAGACGAAAAGAAAATTAAAGATAATAAAAAAGATATCGAAGCTAATGAAAAAGACATCGAGAACCTAAAAAATGATATTAAAAAACAAGAGAAAGTAGTGAGTGAAATCAACGATAAAAGAAAAGCTGTAAAATAAATTAGAACTATTTTATGATTTTTTATCAATTCTCTTAATAAAGAATACCTTATATTTGTTGCTCATATCATTGAACAAACTATGGAAAACCAAAAAATAAACAACGATTTTGCCTTTAGTAAGAAAAATTACATCCTAATTATTGCAGGGGTTTTAATAACTGTTTTAGGTTATGTGCTTATGATTGGCGGGGGTTCTGATAATCCTAATGAATTTAGTTATGAATTATTTTCTGTTACTCGAATTTATATTGCACCTATCTTAATTTTGGTCGGGTTAGGTGTTGTTGGTTGGGGGATAATGAAAAAATCAACGAACTAACTTCTTTCAATGTCCATTATTCAGTCTATTATTTTAGCCATTGTTGAAGGTTTAACAGAGTTTTTACCCGTTTCTTCTACCGGTCATCTTATTATTACTTCATCATTAATGGGAATTGCTGATGATAGCTTTACCAAAACATTTACCATTGCCATTCAGTTTGGAACCATACTTTCGGTTGTTGTACTCTATTGGAAAAGATTTTTTCAAACTGTAAATTTTTATTTCAAACTATTTATAGGATTTCTTCCTGCAGCCTTTTTTGGATTACTATTAAATGATTTTATAGATAGCTTACTAGAAAATGTGTTAGTAGTAGCCACTATGCTTTTTTTAGGAGGTGTAGTCTTAATTTTTATAGATAAATGGTTTAAAAAAACTGAAATAGAAGGCACCTCGGAAGTTACCTACCCTACTGCTTTTAAAATTGGGTTATTTCAATGTTTAGCAATGGTCCCGGGAGTTTCTCGCTCTGCAGCTACTATTATTGGTGGGCTAACTCAAAAAATGAATAGACAAGCTGCTGCTGAATTTTCTTTTTTTCTGGCTATACCTACTATGTTTGCTGCTACAGGTTATAAATTGTTAAAGTTTTTTCAAGAAGGAAATGGTTTTGAAACAGAAGAAATTCAATTATTGTTAATCGGAAATGTAGTAGGGTTTATTGTTGCTATTATTGCCATAAAAGGATTCATAGCTTTTTTAACCAACTATGGGTTTAAACTTTTTGGTTATTACAGAATTGTTATTGGGTTATTAATTTTAACCCTTCATTTCTCAGGTGTAGAAATTACATTGTATTAACATTCATGCAAGCACTTCAAGATAAATTTCTTAACGGACAACTTTTACTTATTAATAAACCAATAGGTTGGACTTCTTTTGATGTAGTTAGAAAAATTCATTACCAACTTAAAAACCAGTTAGAACTTAAAAAAATAAAAGTAGGTCATGCCGGAACTCTAGATCCTTTGGCAACAGGGTTGTTAATTGTTTGTACAGGAAAATTCACCAAAAAAATTGATGAAATTCAAGCTCAAAAAAAAGAATATACAGGAATAATTACACTCGGAGCAACCACTCCCTCTTTTGATTTAGAAAAACCTTTTAATGCTTTTTTTGAAACCAATCATATTTCTGATGAAATGATAAATGAAGCTGTAACAACTTTTATCGGCACACAAGAACAAACTGCTCCTATACATTCTGCCAAAAAAATTGATGGTAAAAGAGCTTATGAATTAGCTAGAGCCGGAGAAGAGGTAGTTATTAAAAAAAACACTATTACTATTGATGAATTTGAAATCACACAAATAGAACGTAGTAAACTTATTTTATCAACAGATAAGATAATTGCTAATGATGAAGCTAAAATCAATCAAGAAAAACCATACGACAAAGGAATTCACGTTCATTTTCGTGTTGTTTGCAGTAAAGGAACTTACATTCGTTCTATTGCCAAAGATTTAGGATTAAAATTAAATTGTGGAGGTCATCTATCAGCACTAACTAGAACCAAAATTGGTAAATACATTTTGACTGATGCAAAAAATATAACATCATTATCAGTTATTTAACAAAGTACTTTAAAAAATTTTGTTTCCTTATTTTGATAGCTCTGTATTTTTTTTACCTTTACGAATCATGAGATTAACTATACTTTCTATTTTAATATCCATTATTTTTGGCTGTACCCCAAAAGGACCACAAACTTTTGATAGTCCTTATGTGGGAAAAAGTAGAGAAGAGCTTATTGCTGCAAAAGGAGCTGCCAACGAAGTTAAAATTTATGATAATGCCGAAGTATTTATTTATAAATCCAAAGAAGAATACTATGGTAAAAGACCCCCTATTGATAAAGGTGGAGACTTAAGAAAGCCTAAAGAGATAGTTGTTATTGAACATATTTATTATGTCAATAATAATGGCAAAATTTATAAATATCAGGTCTGGAGAAAAAGATATAAAAACAAATAAGCCCTAAATTTAGGGCTTATTTGTTTAAGTAATACTAACTCTTTTATTTTGTCACAATAAATTTATTCGTCTGTATTACTTTCCCGGAAGTTCTATTACTCACTGAGTAAAAATAAACTCCCGCATCTAAATCATTAATACTTAAAGAAATAGCAGAATCATTAAAGTCTACAGATTTTACTTGTTTACCAGTAATATCAAAAATAGCAATAACTGAATTTTCTATTTTATCTGTTGTAATACTAATCATATCTTTTGCCGGATTCGGGTACAAACTAAACATTGGTTTAACATTCATTTCTTCTACTCCAACAAAAGGAGAGCTTTTTTGCCAAGTAACACTATTAACCGTTCCATTATTCTCAAATTCCATTTCTAATACAGGAAACTTAGAGCTAGGATTATCTGTCCACCAACGAGCTGTATTTATTGTGTCGTAAGTAATAGGGTCTACTCCTAACATACTTGCTGTAAAAGGATCAATCACATTCCATGAGCCACCTTGGTACAACCAAATAGTATCAATAGTAACATCATTTACATTTTGTCTGATACTTGCAAAAGTTCCAAATGAGGTAGTAACATTTCCCCAAGCATCAACATTGCTTGATGTAATTGCTTCTCTTGTCATTCTTACAGAATCAATTCCTCCTTGACCAACATATTGTTGAAAAATTATTCCCCACCAATTTCCTGCATAATTGGTTCCCATAGTTGATGGAAAAGTAACAATTGTAGATGGATATTCCAACGTTATTAACTGTGCATCTTGATAAAAACTTTGTCCTACAACAAACAACCCAGATGTTCCTTTATTTAAAAAGGTCCAAGAACTATCATCAGCTGAACTCGTCACACCAAGATTTGCTCCGGTAATACTACCTGCTCCTGGAAATCCGGTATGATTAGAAAAAATTAAAGTGTCAACATACCTTTCTGTCATGGTTGTAAAATTCCATGTTTGATTTGCTCCGCTTGGTCCAATAGTTATTGAACCGGGCATGGTATCAACAGATTGTTCAACAGCATCGTTCATACCAACAATGTGTGTGTCGTTAATTGTTATCTGAGCATTTGCAATAACACCTACTCCTAACAACGTAATTAAAGAAAGTAAATTTTTTTTCATAGTAGTTAATTTTAAAATTATAAATGCGAATGTACAACATAGTTAATTAAAAAACAATTTGTTAAACAAAATTTAACATTGTTAAAAAACATTCATGTTGAAATCCTAAAGTTACTTGAAATGCAAAATATTTATAAAAAATTAATTGATACTTTTGCACCAATGAGTTCAATAAGACAAAATAGAGTAGCTAGGCTTTTACAAAAGGAATTAAGTTTAATTATTCAAGGAAAAACCAATGAGTTATTTCCCGGTACAATGGTTAGTGTAACCATTATAAGAGTTTCTCCCGATTTAAGTTTTGCTAAGGTTTACCTAAGTATTTTCGGTAACATAGAGCCTAAAAAAGGTATTAAAATAGCCAATGAAAATGCTAGTTCTATCCGAGGCGAGCTCGGCAGAAAAGTGGGGAAACAACTAAGGATTACCCCTGAAGTGGCTTTTTATTTAGATGATTCTATTGATTATATGGAAGAAATTGAAGCAAAATTAAATCAGTAAATTCTTCCGCTTCTCCAACTATCAACCGCTCTGAACCAATTGTTTTTAAATACTGGTGAACGACTCAACACAAAATCGTTATCAGTTATTGGATTATCCACTTTGTGAAACACAAAACTTAGTGACATCATATTGTTTTCTTCTCCATAAATCCAATTTTCGTAGTTTTTATGTTTGTAAACCACATTAGGCACCCCAAAAACAATATATATAATTCCTCTATCCGATTTCCAACCTTCCATGTACGAAGTAAAATAATTGTTAGCACTTTCTACACGTTTAAAATACTCTCTAATTAAAGTCCTTGCCCTATCATTGCTTCCGGCAACATCTTTCCAAAACTTATCCACCTCTGCTTTCGGGTATTCTGCAGAAAGTAGTAGCTCAAATTCTTTTGATGTAGTTATATAACGCATTGGTGGAATCATATTCTCTGCAGTTTTAACCTCAGGAAAATTATCTTGAAAATTAAAAAGTGTAGGTCCTATTGATTGTCCTTCAGGATGAATAAAATACAAACCGTTTTCTGTTACCTCATAACTCAATTGTTGTAAAGAATCAAAAGCAAGTTCTTCTGTAAATTCTGGTGAAAATGCCATTTTTTCTTCAGGTGTTTCATTAGAAGAAAAAGGTGGTTTTGCTATAGGAAAATCTGATTTATAATATTTTAAAACAAAAGTAGTATCGGTTATTGATTCATTCTTTTTAAGGTAAAAGGTGGTATTATTTTTCAAGTAATTTTTAAATATGATGTTTTGCTTATCATCTAAAACTAAATAATTTTGAGCATTATATATGCTTGATTTATCTAATTTTAATGACTTTTTGATGTATTGATCTCTGTTTAAATCATTAAAAGTAACTTTTATGGTATAGATTTTTCCAAATAACGTATTTAACATAAAAACACCATCTAAAAATTTCTTTTCTTTATTATTTCCATAGTCAACAAAATTAAGCGAGGCACTATCCAACAATGTTTTGGAATCTAATTCATACAATTCATAAGTTATCCTTACATTGGCACTAAAGGTAGAGTCTTCTCTTTTTTTGGTGTATAAAATATTAGCAGAGTTAATTCTAAAATGAAATTCTGTTAGCGTATCATTTGTATGAAAAGCAAGCATATCCGGATCCAACAAATTAATTCCTGGCATATAAATTCCCGCGACATTTCTGTTGGTAGTATTTTGTGAAGAGGAGCAAGAAAAAAACATGCCCAACAAAAACAAAATAAATATGATATTAGTTATTTTCTTCATCTTCATGGTTTTCTGGTAAATAAATTTCGGGCATTTGTTTTTTAGTTTTAGCTCCTAAATCTTCTAGTTTTTTAGTGGCATCAATCAAATTGCCTCTCCCCGATTTTAGTTTATTAAATGCTTTATCGTAGGCATCTTTAGAGCTATCAATACCTCGCTTAACTTTGTCCATATCATCTAAAAATCCGACAAACTTATCGTGCAATGCTCCTGCTTGTCGGGCAATTTCTATAGCATTTGCAGTTTGTTTTTCTTGTTTCCACAAAGAAGCTACTGTTCTAAGTGTTGCCAATAAGGTAGAAGGTGTTACAATAACCACTTTTCTATCCCATGCATATTGATATAACTCATTATCTGTTCTTAATGCTAATCCAAAAGAAGATTCTATTGGCATAAACAATAATACAAAATCAGGAGCGTCTAACCCTTTACCAGTTCCATAATGTTTTTCACTTAATCCTTTAATATGCGTTTTTACCGAAAGCACATGGTTTTTTAAATGAACATCCTGTTCAGCATCATTATCGCAATTAATATAGTTCTGATAGGCTACTAACGAAACTTTTGCATCTACAATAATGTGTTTTTTTTCTGGTAAATTAATGATAACATCGGGCATAATTCTAGCTCCTTCATCATTAGATGTAGAGTATTGTGTAGAGTATTCTACATCTTTTATTAAGCCGGAGCTTTCCAGTACTTTTTCTAAAATTAATTCTCCCCAATTCCCTTGTGTTTTATTATCGCCTTTAAGTGCTTTGGTTAAATTTTGAGCTTCTTCGCTCATTTGTTGGTTAAGCTTTTCAAGCGATTGTATTTGTTCTATTAACTTGGTTCTATCTTTAAAATCTTTCTCGTAAGTATCTTCTACTTTTTTCTCAAATTGTTGGATATTCTCTTTCAGCGGATTTAAAATCTCACTCAACCTTTTTTCATTTGCTTGAGCAAAATCAGTAGCATTTTGTTTAAGAAGTTTGTTGGCAATTAATGAAAATTCTGTGGTAAATTTTTCTTGTAATTGACTTATTTCGTCTTTTTGCTCTTTCAGTTTTGCTTCTATATTTTGATACGCATTGGTTAGTCGAGCATTTTCAGAAATCAGTTCGCTCTTTTTTTGTTCTAACTCATTATTTTTAGTTTCAATCTTTCTAAATGCTTCAAGAGAGGATTCTATTCTTCCTTTAAGATTGCCATTTTCTAAAGTAAGTTCTTTTATTATTTGTTGGCTTTCAACACCATTATCACTACCATTGCTTTGTAGTTTTTTTACCAAAAACCCAATAACAAAACCCAAAACCAACCCTATTGCTAAATATACAAATGCCATGAATATAACCATTTAAAAAATTGCTATAAAATTAAGGTATTTTATTTAAGGAGTTTTCTAAAAATAGGGTTTTCTATTTACCTCCTCTTGCTTATCTTTTAAGAATATAGATGGGAGTTCCTTCGTCAATAATATCGTAAAGTTCTATGACATCTGTATTTTTCATTCTTATGCAGCCATGAGAAGCCGGCTGACCAATAAAACCCTCTTCAGGTGTGCCATGAATATAAATATACCTGTTGTAAGAATCAACATTTCTTCCTTTGTTAATGCCCACTTCTTCGCCATCTAACCACAAAATTCTTGTGGTAACATAATCGCCATCAGCCTTACGTTTGTCAGTAATAATTTCTGCTACTTTTCCATTGAACTCTCTTGCTTCTAAAATTCCACCCAAAGGAACTTCTTCACCAATTTTTCTTTTTACAGTATGTAATCCGGGCGGTGTTTTATTACTGTTTTGATGACTTCCTATGCCTTTTTTTGCTGTAGAAATAGGATAAATTTTAACTGTTATCCCATTTTCTATTAAATACATTTTTTGATGTTTGACAGAAATATAAAGGTATTTATCAAAATTTTTATCAGGATATTTTAAAGACAGATACTCTGTTAAAATGTCTCCTAATTCTTCTTTAGGTTGCTCTTCTTCAACTATTTCTGTTTTTTCTCTTGGTGGTTCAACTACTATTTGTTCAACATTTTTTGTTGATTTACAAGCTATTAACAACATAATGAAACTTGCTAAAAACAAGGGTTTATAAAATGTAATATATAACAAGTAGTTTTTAATCATAAGATTAGCAATACTACAAAAATTATTTTTTATTACTTAGCTTTAGCATTATTTTATAAAACAATTTGGGGAACAAGGTTTTAAATGGAATAGTCAACAGCTCTTTTTTACCAATATAAACGTGTTGTTTGTCTTTTACTATTGCGTTGACCAAATTTTTAGCAAATATATCAGGTTTCATTCCGTTGAGTTGAGCATCGCTATTTTCATTAGTAATGTTTCCCTCACCATCTATGGCGTTTACAGAAACTTGTGTATTAATAAAACCCGGAGCAGCAAGTAATACAGAAACATTATCTTTTACCAATTCTAATCTCAACGATTCGTAAAACCCATAAAGTGCATGTTTGGTTGCTGCATAAGTAGAGAGTTGGGGTAATCCAAACTTCCCTAAAATAGAGGTTATTACTACCACTTTTCCATATTTTTTTTGTTGCATTATAGGTAAAACGGCTTTGGAAAGAGCTACATTTCCAAAATAGTTAATGTTCCAAAATTTTTGTTCAACAGCTTCGATGGTTTCCATAGCCAAGCTTTTCTGACTAATTCCCCCATTATTTATTAATATATCTATAGTACTAAATTTCTCTACTACTTTATCTACCCATGTTTGAGCATTTTTAAACTGTTCTAAATCTATAGGTAAAATTAATATTTGCTCATCTGGTAAGTTGGTATTTTCTTTTACGCGTTGCAGTTCTGCTTCTCTTCGGGCCGATAGAATTAATTTACAGTTTCTTTTAGCTAATTCATAAACTAATGCCTCTCCTATTCCCGAAGAAGCTCCTGTAACCCATATTACTTTATTTGTTATATCCATGGAACAAAAATAGTGATTTCGCTTAAACTCGAAAGTTTGCTTATTAATCTAGTTGAGAAATAATGAATTGTTAAGAATTAATTATTTTTCTCTTCCACCTCAACAACTTCTTTCTTAAAGAATTTTTTTTGGAAAATGAAGATAAGCACAATACCTACAGAAATAGCGGCATCGGCTACATTAAATACTGGTCGAAAAAACAAAAAATCTTCTCCACCCCAAATTGGAAACCATTCCGGAAAAGTGCCTTCCATCAATGGAAACCAAAACATATCCACTACCCAACCGTGCAAAAAAGGAGCATAACCGCCTTCTTCGGGCATAAAAGTAGCTACTTGGTTAAAACTTTCGTTAAAAATTACTCCGTAAAAAGCACTATCAATAATATTTCCTAATGCTCCGGCAAAAACTAATGCCCCACATATTTTTAAGCCTTTAGGAGCTGTTTTAGGCAATGTAAACAACACGTATCCAATTCCGGTTACCGCCACAATTCTAAACAAACTAAGAGCTAGTTTGCCGTATTCACCGCCAAACTCCATCCCAAAAGCCATTCCCCTATTTTCAGTAAAATGAATGTAAAACCAATTACCTAATACCGGAAATTCTTGAGATAACATCATATTGGTTTTTACCCAAAACTTTGAAGCTTGGTCAATAAATAATACCAAAAAGGTAATAAAAAGAGGATGCGTTAAAAAACGGAATTTCATTTAATTGAGAATTTGAAATTAGAAATTAGAGCTTTATTTAACCTCTAATTTCCAATCTCTAATCATTAATCTGCTACCCTTGAGCTTCTTTTGCTTCAATACTAAGTGTAGCATGAGGTACAGCTTTTAATCTTTCTTTAGGAATTAATTTTCCTGTAACTCTACAAACCCCGTAAGTTTTATTTGAAATACGAATTAAGGCGTTTTCTAAGTGCTTAATAAATTTTTCTTGTCTCCCTGCTAATTGTGCTACTTCTTCTCTAGAAAGCGTTGCTGCACCTTCTTCCATCATTTTAAATGAATGAATAGTATCATCAGTGCCGTTATCACCTTTGTAGTTTAATGTAGCCAAAAGCTCTTCTAAATCTGCTTTTGCAGCTTCTAATTTTTTGTTTATGATAGCTTTAAATTCTGCTAAATCTTCATCTGAGTATCTTACATCTGCCATAATTCTTTTTTTTATCGGTTTTAATTAAATTTTTCTATTGCAATTAATGTGGAAAGGTTTTGATCTATTTCTACACTAACACCCTCATTTAGTTCACTTACTACATCTAAACGAGATGTTAAAGTTTCGGTGCAAATATAGTTTTTATTATTATTGATTGCTTCATTTATTTCATTGTGTTGCAAAATTTTAAGTGCTATTTTATCTGTTACTTCAAAACCACTGTCTTTACGTAAGTTTTGAATACGATTTACAAACTCTCTGGCAATACCTTCTTCTTTTAGCTCTTTAGAAATAGTTATATCTAAAGCAACCGTAAGTCCTCCTTCGGTTTGTACCAACCAACCAGGAATGTCTTGTGTAATAATTTCAACATCATTACTATCTAATTCCACTTGCTGACCTTCAACGGTAATCGTTGCTCCTTGGTTACGTTCAAACTCCTGTATATCGTTTTGTGTAAACTGATTTACTTGTGCAGCAATCTGTTTCATTATCTTACCATACTTTGGTCCTAGAGTTTTAAAGTTAGGTTTAATGCTCTTTACCAATACACCTGAAGTATCTTCCAAATATTCAATTTCTTTTACATTTACTTCCGATAAAATTAAATCGGCAACCTCTTGTAACTGACGTTTAAAAGTTGGGTTTAAAATAGGTATCATTAGTTTTTGCAAGGGCTGACGCACTTTTATTTGTTCTTTCTTACGCAAACTCAACACCATGGAAGAAACTTGCTGAGCAATATCCATACGTTGCTCTAAGTCGGTATCTATCACACTTTCATTTACCGTTGGAAAATCTGACAAATGCACTGATATTGTGTTTCCTTTACCGCTAATGCTAGCTAAATCAGTGTATAATTTATCAGAATAAAATGGTGCGATAGGCGAAGCTAACTGGGCTACTACTTCTAAACAGGTATATAGGGTTTGATAAGCTGCAATTTTATCTTCAGAATAGTCGCCTTTCCAAAAACGTCTTCTGCATAAGCGAACGTACCAATTACTTAAATGGTCATTAACAAACTCCTGAATAGCTCTTCCTGCTCTGGTTGGTTCATACGTATGATAAGCTGCATCAACATCCTTAATCAACGAATTAAGTTTAGAAATAATCCATCTATCAATTTCAGGACGATTTGCTATTGGTACCTCAGCTTCAGCATAGGTAAAATTATCTAAGTTGGCATACAAAGCAAAGAAACCATAAGTATTATAAAGTGTTCCGAAAAACTTACGTTGTACTTCCGTAATTCCTTCTAAATCAAATTTTAAGTTGTCCCAAGGTTGTGCATTGGTAATCATGTACCAACGTGTAGCATCCGGACCATATTTATCTAAGGTCTCAAATGGATCAACAGCATTGCCCAAACGTTTACTCATTTTCTGCCCATTTTTGTCTAAAACCAATCCATTAGACACTACATTTTTGTAAGCCACATGATCAAAAACCATAGTAGCAATAGCATGTAAAGTAAAGAACCAACCACGTGTTTGGTCAACACCTTCAGCTATAAAATCGGCTATCCCAAGCTGTTGCTTTTCAATTAAGTCTTTATTTTCAAACGGATAATGCAGCTGAGCGGTTGGCATAGAACCTGAATCGAACCACACATCAATTAAATCAGTCTCACGTTTCATTGGTTTACCCGATGGTGAAACCAATACGATATTATCCACATAGTTTTTATGTAAATCAAATTTGTCGTAATTAGTTTTATCCATATTGCCTATTTCAAAATCGGCTAATGGATTATTAGACATAAAACCTGCTGCTATGGATTTTTCTATTTCGGTTTTTAATTGTTCTACCGAACTGATACAAATTTCTTCATCTCCTGTTTCAGTTCTCCAAATAGGAATTGGAATTCCCCAATAACGAGAACGAGATAAATTCCAATCATTCAGATTTTCTAGCCAGTTACCAAAACGACCTGTTCCGGTGCTTTCAGGTTTCCAGTTAATAGTTTTGTTCAACGCTATCATTCTTTCTTTTACCGCAGTGGTTTTAATAAACCAAGAATCTAACGGATAGTATAGGATAGGTTTATCGGTTCTCCAACAATGTGGGTAGCTGTGTTCATATTTTTCTACTTTAAAAGCTTTGCTTTCCTCTTTTAGTTTAATGGCAATTTCTACATCCACTGATTTTTCAGGAACTTCTCCTTCATTGTAGTATTCATTTTTTACGTATTTTCCTGCAAACTCACCCATTTCTGGTCGGAATTTACCTTGTAAATCTACCAAAGGAACAGGATTGTTATTTTCGTCTAGCACCAACATAGGTGGAACTCCCGCATCTTTTGCTACTTTGGCATCATCCGCACCAAAGGTAGGAGCAATGTGTACGATACCAGTACCATCTTCGGTAGTTACAAAATCTCCGGGAATTACTCTGAAAGCGTTCTCCGCATTTTCGTAAGGCAAGGCATAAGGTAAAAGCTGTTCGTATTCCAAACCTACTAAATCTGAGCCTTTGAATTCTTTTTCTAAGTAATAAGGTATTGTCTCTCCAGGTGTATAAGATTCAAATTTTTCATAGTCAATTTGAAATTCTCCTTTTGGACCATCATTATCTGCCTCAATATAAATACATTCTTCATATTTACCAGAAAACAATTTATTAACAAGTGCCTTAGCTGACAAGACATTTATTTGCTCATATGTATATTGATTATACGTTCTAACTAACACATAATCAATCTTTGGACCAACAGCCAATGCTGTATTCGATGGTAAGGTCCAAGGCGTAGTTGTCCAAGCTAAAAAATGAGCTTCCTCAACACCTAACTTAGTAGCATCTTTTATCTTAAACTGAGCAACACAAGTCGTATCTTTTACATCTTGATAACAGCCGGGTTGGTTCAACTCATGAGAGCTTAAGCCTGTTCCTGCTTTTGGCGAATAAGGTTGTATGGTATAACCCTTATACATCAAGCCTTTTTGGTGCAATTGTCCTAACAACCACCACACCGATTCAATGTATTTGTTCTCGTAAGTAATATAAGGGTCATCCATATCTACCCAATAACCCATTTGGTGAGTAAGATTATTCCATACATCGGTATAACGCATTACTGCTTCTTTACAAGCGTTGTTGTATTCTTCTATGGTAATTTTTTTACCAATATCTTCTTTGGTAATCCCTAATTCTTTTTCTACCCCTAACTCTACCGGTAACCCGTGGGTATCCCAACCTGCTTTACGTTTTACTTGGTAACCTTTTAAGGTTTTGTATCTGCAAAAAATATCTTTAATAGCACGAGCCATTACGTGATGAATTCCCGGTAATCCATTAGCTGAAGGTGGTCCTTCAAAAAACACAAACGGTTTATTCTCATCACGTGAAGTAACACTTTGTTCAAAAACCTTATTTGCTTCCCATTGCTCTAACACTTGTTTAGCTACATTGGGAAGGTTTAATCCTTTATATTCGTTGAACTTGCTCATACTCATTTTTTATAATGAAGTGCGAAATTAATAAATTATGGAAGCAAAGAAGCAAAAAAATTAATTGTTAATGGTTATTTTCCTCCCCTAACCCCTCCAAAGGAGGAGAACTCCCTCCCTTTGGGAGGATTGGGGTGGGACTTTTATTTTTACCCGTGCAAATCCGCAGCATCGGTGTTATCGTGTTCTAAAATTGCAAAATTCAAAAAAAGTACTACTTTTACCTTTATGGAAGCAGGAAGTATATTTTTAGTGGTTGTAGCATTGATTTTGCTATTGATGGTGTATAATTATAACAAAATCATCAAAAAGAAAAATGCCATCAGAAGAGCAGAATCGGCATTAGATAGCTATTTGAAAAAACGTTTTGATCTTATTCCGAATTTGGTACATATTGCCAATACATCTATTGCCAACGAGCAGCAATTAATCTCAGAAATCTCTAATCAGCACACGAAATTACTTACGCAAAACACGGATAATCTTCACTCTCCTGAGTTTAATAAAATTTACCACGATGTAGCTTTGTTGGTAAATAAAGTTACACACGACAAAATAATTTCAACCAATAATAATTACGTGCAATTACAACAAACTTGGAACAAAACCGAAGAACATATTGCTGCTGCCAGAAGGTTTTACAACGATGCCATTTATGAATACAATACCACTATCAACTCTTTTCCCGCATCTATGCTAACTAATTTATTCAAATTTCAACCCGTTGCTTATTGGGAAATTGAAGAAGAGGAAAGAAAAAATATTGACGCTAAAAACCTCCTCTAATCTTATTATGGTTTGAATAAAGACTTCGATATATTTTATGAGCAACAACTCCAGCCTGTTTTAGATGGGGTAGAAAAAATAAGGAGAAAGATTAATAATAAAATAGTTAGAAGTTTTCTTTTTTCATTTCTATTCGCCTTCTTGGGGTTTTACTTTGCATTCCATGTTGATGATGACCACGAATGGAATGCTGTATGGGCTTTTTTTACTTTTTTTACAGCAATTGCTATCCCAGGATATACTATTTCTTTTGGTTTTGGGAATATGAAAAAAATGAAACATGCCTATAAAAACAAAGTGTTGGTAGAGCTGTTATTGTTTTTGTATGACAAAGTAGATTTTCACTCTCACAAAGGATTTTCAATGAAAGTAATTGATAATAGTGGAATATTAGATAATAAACTTGATACAAGTGATATAGTCGCAGGTGAAGATTATGTGAAATGCATTATAGGCAACACCACCATTCAGTTTGCTGAAATGTATGTTGTTCGTTCGGATTATATTTTTTCTAAATTACTTTTTCGAGGAATTTTTATCTCTGCAAAATTTAATAAGCTATTGAAACACCGAACAGTAATTCTTCCTAAAAAAAGAATTACCAGAAAAAGAAAATTACGATTTAACCTGCAAGATATGCTTAGTCATGGACACATCATTACTTTAGAAAACAGCAAGTTTAATGAGTTGTTTGTGGTTTATGGTGAAGATGAAATAGAAACGCGTTATGTACTTTCTTCGAGCATGATGGAAAAACTGATTGCGTACCAAGAAAAACTAAATAAAAATATTGCTTTTTCTTTTGTTGAAAACAGAATGTATGCGGCAATTTACACCAATAAAAACCATTTTGAGCCGTCTATTTCTAAACCTTTAAACGATAAAGCCCAAATAGTACAACATTTTGAATTGTATAAAATGCTTACCGATATGGTGTTAGATTTAGATTTAAAACTACGCTTGTGGGATAAGTTGGAATGAAGGGAGTGGTTAGGAGTGTCTTTTTTCGACTTTAATCTTGTTGCTTGAACAATATGTGTATAAAACGTGCTTTGCTGTTTCAAGTACTTATAAAAGTAATAATTTTTACCAAAGTTCCAGTTTAGTAAGAAACAAATTATGGTGTAAACTGCTAAAGTTTCTAGTAATCACAACAGCTAGCAACCGCATGTTTAATACATGATGTTATGCATTTTTTATAAAAGAGTATTTCCGCATAAATAAGTTAACTCCTTCTAGCATCAATTTTATTCTATTACGATCATCAACATTCTCCCAATGACCGTGAGCAGCATCATTTCTCGTTCCTCCCCAGGATGTAATGTCTTTCACATCTTGTTTTGAAATTAATTCTTTAATTCTCAATTCTTTACAGTATGCGTCTAAACTTGGCTTTATTAAGAGAAAATCTACTCCTTCTTCTTCTAACCAATTCCGCAGGAATTCTTCTAAAGAAGCTCCAATAATTACAGCTGGGGCTGCTGGGTGTACTTTTTTATCATTTAGGAGTGATTCAGCTTGTTCTAAATAATCAGAAATAGTTTCTATTTGTATTTCTCTTTCAAGAGAAATACTTCTAAGCAAATCATTTTCTACATATTTTACAAATGACTCTAAAACAGATTTAGTCTTTTGATGAGCGAAAGACCTATTTGCTGTTTGCGAAATTTCTTGAATAGATTTTAAGAAAGAGTTATTTGGTCCGGCATAGTTGTCCAAGAATTCTTTTGCCTGAGCAATTGAGCCATGCAAATCTGAGTTAAGTTCATTTGAAATCCTTTTTGCATGTCTTATCAACTCTTCTTTGTCCATTTTATATAAATTTAATTATGCTTAACGCTATGCTATGCTTTCGTTGTGTTGTACCTTTTAATGTTTATAAGCAACCTCTAACACTATGGAATATAGCGATTTTTGGCAAATCGTTATTTTAATTCTTTAATATCTGTTTTACAAAGTGTTTATCATCAACAGTAAGCTGTAAATAGTAGATTCCTTTACTGTATTTAGTAATATCTATTTCTACTTTTTGTTTCCCAATAGAAATCTTATCGCTTATAATTAGTTTGGATGAAGCATCTAATAATTTGACTTGAACTTCTTTGTTTAAATCACTTGGTTTTTCGATGGTAAATTGCCCAGCATTTGGATTAGGATAAATTAAAATTCCAAAGTCATTACCAATATTATCAATTCCTGTACATAGTTGGACAGTAATGATTGTGGTATCACTATTTATACATGAATTGCTATCAATATAAGTATAAATAATATCGTGAGTTCCAATTCCAGCAAATGCAGGGTCAAAATTACCACCAATTACTCCATTTCCTGTGTAATTCCCTCCCGAAGGCGAGCCAATTGGCAAAGTTACTGCACTTGCATTATCACACAAGGTATCTGGGTTAAATACTGCTAGAGAAACGTTTGGTAATGGTTTTACCGTAAGGTTAGTCGAAAATATACTATCACAACCCAGTGTCGTTTGTAAACTATCGTAATAAACTCCAGATGTATTTTGATATGTTCCATAGATTAACAAACTATCTCCTTGGCAAATAGTGTCATTTTGATTAATAATATAAGTAGGATTAACTTTTATAGTAATTGTTGTATCTTCAAAACAGTATAAATTAGAAGTATTAAATGTCAAGTTAAATATTCCAACACTATCTGCGTACCAATTTAAAGAAGTTGAAGAACTATAATAAAACCCATCAATATCAATTGAATGATTATTAAAAGTATGAACATCACTATAACTAATATTAACTGTATCAAACTGACAATATTCAGTAGCTATTGAATTAAGAGTTGAACTCATAATAGAACAATCATAAATAGTATTTAAAACTGTATTGGTAATTACAGCTGGGTTGTTGTCAAAATATATGTTGCTAGTATTATATATTGGTGTTAATGGAACTAACCCAGATTTGGGTTGAATACTAAACATAATAAACCCTTGACTCCCTAAAAAATCAGTACTACTATCTGGTAACATGATGTTTTCAAATTTAAAAACAGCTTCACCATCTTGTTCTATCCATACTTGCATTGGGTGACTACTAGCAATAGGTTGTAAACTACTCCAATCTAAATTATCATCCAATTGATCTCTTACCATAACGGTTATAGCAGTATCGTTACCAGTATTTTGGAAACGAATTAAATACTCAAGTTTTTGATTTTGTAAAATATAACCCTCGCTACCCATACCTTCTGGTGTTACACTTTTATCATTAGGGTCATAAGCACAAACGGAAACCTGTTTTAAGGTGTCTGTATTTGAATAAATAATAGCACCACTACCTAAAGAGTCTAATTCATGTACCGTTAAAATAGAAGTAAGGAGATCTCCCATACTAGTAAAAGTTGGCATCTGCACTTGTAGGTTAATCATTTCTGAAGAAAAGAAAAACAAGCTGTCGTAATGCCAATAGATGTTTTGTCCATTAATAGAATCAGGAGGTATTGTAGCTGAAACATAAGTTATGGAATCATCTAATTGCAAGTGGATAAAGCCACTTGGTATAGTAGTACCCTGATTTTGAATATTAATCCAGTAGTTAACATTGGTGTTACATCTTGGAAACCCACCGGTAAGACTAGGATTAATTATTGTTATGATAGTATCAGGATAAAAACCAAAATTTAAACTATCAATACTAGGGGTTAAAACTGTAGGAGTTCTAGTATAACTACTCGAATCAGTTGTTAAACCCCAATATGGGGCGATATACGGATTTAAAGTATGAGTTGTTGAATCAGTTGTAAATGAATAGTAACCCAATGATGAATAAGAATATGCATTATTTGGAGAAATACTAACTTGGAAAAAAGATAATCCTATTTCATTTGTATCTTTTATTTTATTTTGATTCATGTCATAAAATAGATATCCTGAAAATTTATAAGGGCTATTATAAAAATTTTCATACCATTCAATATAAAATTGACCTATGGAAGCAATATCAGGATCTCCGTCATTATCGTAATCACCAGAAGATATTAACCAGGAGGAAACTTCAAGAAAAGATCCAGAATTTATAATATTCTTGTTTGTATCAATAATTCCCCCACCAATATTTTCGAACCAAACTATTTTAGGGTTACTTAAAGAAGATGTCAAAACATCAATATCACCATCTCCATCAATATCACATGTATTAACAGACTTTCCAAAAATATCATTAGTTATTATTTGTTGTGGACCAAAAGAACCCGTCCCTAGATTCTCATACCAAGCTACTTTGTAATCAAGAGGTGAAACAGATAACACATCGTTATCTCCGTCACCATCAATATCATCTGCATGAACATATGATGCACCGTCAGCATTAGTTGATAAAATTTGTTGTCCTCCAAAAACACCTCCGCCAAGATTCTCATACCATGCAATATTATCATCAAAGTATGAGGCTGACAACACATCATTATCTCCATCATTGTCTAAATCAATCGAAAATATTGAGTTAGCACCATTTGCACTAATGTAAATTACATTTTGGACTGTATCAATTATACCTCCACCTAAATTCTCGTACCATGCAATTTTATCATTTAACGCTGACAACACATCATTATCTCCATCATTGTCTAAATCAATTGAAAATATTGAGTTGGCACCACTTGTACTATTGGTAATCACATTTTGGACAGTATCAAATACTTCTCCACCAACATTCTCATACCACCCTAATTTTTTATCTATAGTTGAAGCAAAGAGAACATCATTATCTCCATCTGCATCTATATCAGTAACATATATAGATTTCAGCCCTTTAATGTTAGGGGTTGCTGCATTATTAGGGTTTATGACTTTCTGAGGTTTAAAAATACCACCACCTGCGTTTTCATACCAAGCTATTTTGCTATCGTTTTCAGAAGCAGATAATATATCAATATCTCCATCATTATCAAAGTCTATTGAAATTATTGCTCTCCCATCATGAATTGAACTAGAAATATGTTGCTCTCTCCCAAATATTCCAGAACCATCATTTTTATACCATACTACCTTCTCATCTTCGGATGAAGATGAAAGAACATCCATATCCCCATCCATATCTAAATCTTTAATATAAATAGAAGTTGGATAATCGGCATTTAGAGTGATAATTTTTTGATTCGTATCAATAACTCCGCTTCCCATATTTTCATACCAAGCTATTTTATTATCGGTACCTGATCCTGAGAGAATGTCCAAATCACCATCTCCATCCAAATCGGATGTATAAACCATTTTTGCCCCTAATGCCATATTTGAGATAGTATTTTGGTTAGTATCAAAAACCCCTCCCCCCAAATTCTCATACCACAATACTATATTACTTATAAATGAGGTGGATAGCACATCATTATCTCCATCATTATCTATGTCTGCAGCATGAACATCATTTGGATTATTTATATTAGGAGCTATTAACTGTTGAGTAGTATCAATTATACCACCACCTAAATTCTCATACCAAGATATTTTAGAGAGACCAGTTGCTGAAGTTAATACATCTAAATCTCCATCATTATCCAAATCTGATGTAATTACTTTCGAAGCACCAGTAATATTATTAGAAATTAATATTTCATTACCAAATGTTCCACCACCTATATTTTCATACCATACTAGCTTTCTATAAAACATTGAAACTTTTAAAATAGCTAAAACATCGTTATCTCCATCTAAGTCCAAATCAGCACTATATATAGAAGAAATTGGATTAGGTTGAGAAATAATGTTCGGGTTCATATCAATAATTCCCCCGCCTAGATTTTCATACCATACTATTTCATTAGTCTGAGTAGAAGATAATACATCAGCATCTCCATCGTTATCTATATCAATAGCTTGAAGATGTCCAGAACCATCCTTTGAAATTATTTTTTGATTTCCAAACTCTCCTCCCAAATTCTCATACCAAGCTATAATGGTGTCAGCTGATAACACATCAAAATCACCATCATTATCTATGTCAACAGAATAAACTTGGTTTGCATTATCAGTTCTATAAACTAATAGATTTCGCGGCCCAAATTGAGCTTTAACAAAAATTATGCTTATCAATAGAGGTAGTATAAATAGTAATTTTTTCATCTGTAATTTATGTTTGCCAACGCCTAAGTAAAGAACACTAGTGTTCTTTATCCGCACTGTATCTTTACCCCAAATGTAGTAAATCTATTTAATTAAAAATCTTTTTTAGCTAATTATCAGTACTAAAGCGATAACTGATATAACAATACTGAATAGGCTTTTTGTGTTAGAAAAAAGGATAAAGAGAATTTCCTATAAAAAAAACCCGCACCCTAAATGAATAAGATGCGGGGGTTCTAAGAAAACTAAAAATTATTGTTGAGAAATCAGTTTGCCTGATTTTATGATTTGGTTATCTCCAATTAGTTTATAAAAATAAACTCCCGAAGAAAGCTTACTTGTATTAATAGTAGTTGAGGTTGAAGTAATGTTTGTACTCATTATTTCTTCACCTAAAATAGTATATAAACGTAATTCCACTTTGTTGAAGTTATCCATATTATCTAAGGTAATGGTTGTTGAGTTAGTAAATGGGTTAGGATAAATAATAACGCTTGTATTTTCTTTTATTTCATTAATAGAAACTACATTACAACTTCCTAAAACAATATCAGCAGCACTATTAATAGCATTGGTTGTTAACGAACCTACTCCTGTTAACGCTCGTCCATTAATTTGAACTCCGGTATTTAAGGTAATTGCTCCTTGAGAAAGAATAGTACCATTAAAAATAGAGTTGTTGTTTATATCTACAGCTCCATTTACCATCCAATATACATTTTTTGCCTGAGTTCCATTCATAAGCACTACATTAGAAAAAGTACTTGTTTCAAAAGCTCCTTCTACTTTTATAACAAACACTGCATTGGCAACTCCCTGTGCATTAAGGTAAACTGTGTCTGTAAATGTTGTCCCTCCATTTAAAATATAAGTATTAGGTGTTAACACTAGGTTTCCTCCAAATTGTGCCGGGTATAGTAATTCAATATCCTGAGGAAGAGCAACTGTATAGTTGTAAGCTACCAAGAAATCTGCAGCAGCATTTGCCGTAGAAACATCCGGAGTGGCATGAATGGTTCCGGTAACTAATAAGGCATTAAAACCTGTAGTTAAACCTACATTCGTCCCAACATCACCAATAACATTGGTTGTACCTGCATTTTGAACCGGGCCATCAGCAGAAAATATTCCGTAACAACCAGCTTCACCAAGCGATGGAGCTACTGGTCCTGTAAGTGTAGGACTTCCACATCCTATTGGAGTATAGGCTAAAACACCGTCAATCTGAATTGCTCCTGTGGTAGAAAGTGCTCTACCTTCTAAGGTATCGTTACTGTTCATAGTAATTCCGGCATTATTGGCAATTACAGTTCCTTTCATAGAAGTTCCTGCTGCCATACTTACCAAACCTTCCACTTTCCAAAACACATTACATGCCTGAGCTCCGTTAATTAATTTAACTTTTGAATTGGCATTAGTAGAAAGTGGTCCGGCAATTTGAAAAATAAATACTGCACTTGCGTTGTTTTGTGCATCTAAAATTAATGTTCCATTTAATGTAGAAGCAGCCGATATTGCATAAACACCTGCATTAAGTGTTGTTCCGTTTCCAAGTAAAGGTGCAGGAAAGAAGCCTGGAGTGGCATTGTTTAATTGATTATAAGCAACCAATAAATCTGCTGCTGCTTGCGAAGTTACCCCATCAGCAGCGTGCATTCCGCCATTTACATTTCCAAAACCGGTATTGGAGCCGTTATTGGTTCCTACTTTTCCTGTTAAATGAGAAATGCCAGTATTGGTTACTGCACCATCAGTAGAAAATACGACAAAATTAGCGGTAGTACCTAAGTTAGGTGCTTGTCCGAAGATAATAGTTGGTGTTGAAAGCAGAAAAGCTGCTGCCAAAAAGGTAGATAATGTTTTTTTCATGATAATTTAGTTTAGTAAGGCGCGAGATTAGTTCTCACTAAACAAAGTTGAGCATGTTTACTACGGAATGTGTTACATAACTTGTGGCATTAATTACACAATTCACACATTTCTATTATAAAATTTGTTCTTAGCTCTCTCCTTAACCCCCTCTCTCTTCATAAAGAGGGGGAAAAATTATCGCATGATAACTTTGGAGTGAGTAAAAAAACCACTACTCTTTTTTAAGAGTAATGGTTTTAACTAAAAATCAACTAATCAAAAAAAATTACTCTTTTAAAACAATAAATTCTGTACGTCTATTATTTTGATGCTGTTTTTCAGAACATTTAGTAACCTCATCGCCTTCGCAAGGACAAGCGTTTATCAATTTAGATTCTCCATAACCTTTACTTGTAATTCTACTCGGTTTAGATATTCTTGTTTTAATGTAATTTGCCGATGCTTTTGCTCTGTTGTTAGATAGTTGCTGATTAAAATTTTCCGAACCTCTACAATCAGTATGCGACCCCAATTCAATTGTCATAGTTGGATTTGCATTCATCACTTTAACTATTTCATTCAAATCGGCAATAGCATCTGGTCGGATATCATATTTATCGTAATCAAAATAAATGGTTTGCGGATTAAAATTCAATACTTTTCCTAAATCGTCACCTTTTTTAGGTTTTTTAACTACTTCAGCTACTTTCTCCTCTTCTTTAAGCAATACAACATCTGCTATTACTTCTTCTTCATCACCAAAAGTATTGGCAGAATTATTACCGTCTTTGTAGTTATCTTTTTCTCCGGTTAACTTAAAGTTTTTATTGGCATCAACATCAAAGCTAAAAGCGCCATCATTTTTGGTAGTAGATGAGTTTAACACATTGCCTTTATCATCAAGTAAAGTTATTAAAGCAGCAACAACTGGTTTGTCATCCTTATCTTTAGCAATTCCGGTTATTTGCTTTTGTATATCTACCTTTTTGGTTTTCAACAAATCAAGATAAAAAATATTATCGCTTCCTTCACTTCTGTTAGAAGAAAAATAGCCTTTCTTCATGTTGTTATCTACAATTAAAGCATAATCATCAAATTTAGAATTTAAAGGAGCTCCTGCGTTATATACAGCACCTACTTGATTACCTTGCATTTCACAAATGAAGATATCCAAGCCGCCTAATCCGAAGCGACCATTAGATGAGAAAAATAAAGTATTGCTTTTTTCTTCTAAAAATGGGAACATTTCATCGCCTTCTGTATTTATTTTATTACCTAAGTTTTTTGCTTTACCCCAAACTTTTCCTTCTCTGGTAACACTATAAATATCCGATCCACCGAAACCTCCCGGCATATCACTGGTAAAATACATGGTATTTCCGTCTGCTGATAAGGAAGGATGTCCTACAGAGTAATCAATATTATTAAGATGAAAGGGTTGTGGTTCTGACCATTTTTCATCAGCATATTCACTAAAATGAATTTCAAGTTCTACCACTTTATTTCCTTTTTCAACTTTGTAGTTATTTTTGGTAAATGCCATAAAAGAACCATCTTTACTAAAACTTGCGGGACCATCATGCATTTTTCCATTTAATCCTTTATCGAACATTTTAGGTTCTTTTAGTTGGCTACTATCTATATCTGAAACATATAAATTATAGAATGGGTTTCCTGTCCAGTTGTTATTTCTAACAATCATTTTAGGTTTAGATCTGCTAGAAGCAAAAACAATTTTGTCTTGATAATAAGCCGGAGCAAAATCTTCTCTGTCCGTATTAATATCTAATGTGGTTACCTTGTATTTGCCATCATCTTTTGAAAAGTTGGCAAACTCTCCTTTGTTAGCTGAATAATCTTTTCCACGTAAATCACTTGGTTTTAATCCCACAAATTTATCCATGGCAGTATTTGAGGCTTCTTGTTTACCGTTTATTTTCAAAACCATTGCATATTGATAATAATCTTCAGGCAAAAGGTCGGTGTTTTTTTCAATTAAGATGGAGTAAACTCTTTCCGCATCAAGATTTTGTTTGAGATTATAGTGACTTTCAGCCAGCCTACGATGTCCTTCAACAGTAAGGTCTTTTGTGTTTGAGTAATAATCAATTGCTTTATCAAAGGAATATACAAAAAAGTGTTTATCACCTTTTATTTCTCTGTTTGATTTATCTTCTGCAAAGGCATTAATGCCGAATCCAAGAAGTGCTATGACCAGAATGAATAGATTTTTCATGTTTTTATAATTTATATTTTGCTATTAAATGTTAAAAATGTCGTGGAGAGTGAATTTGTTTTTTACTGGCAAAGATGAAATCATATCGTAATACAATTTCATGACTTCCTTGGTTATATAAAAAAGTTTCTAAACCATACGACTTGTCAAATGAGTATCCCAAATAAAACTGATTGGTAAGTGCTAATCCGATTAAGGCTCCATAAGCATCTCCGGTACGATACATTGCTCCAAGGTGAAGTTTTTTAACCAATATAAAAGTGGCTGTAACATCGGCTTGTAGAGGTGCTGCTGCGGTTAGCTTAATAAGTGTTGTAGGTTTAAACCCTATGTTGTGAGAAATATCGAACATCGCTCCTGCAATAAAGAAGTAATGTCTTTGCTGTTCCGCTACTAGCATGTTTCCGTTGTCATTTATTTCTGAATAACTATTTTGCATTAAGTTAGGAACAGAAACTCCTGCATAAAAACGCTCTCTAGAATAATAAGCACCAAAACCAATATTAGGAGTTATTTGACTCTCTAGATTATTTTCAAAAACAGGATCATTTGGTTGATCAATATTAAGTGTATTTAGCGTTGCTCTATTAACATCTGCCCCACCTGTTAAACCAAGAGCCAATTTTGAGTTTTGATTCAACTTCATTCTGTAAGCAAAATGTGCATTTACAGAAGTGTTGCTGCTCGGTCCTATTTTATCATTCATCAACGATAATCCAACACCAATATGCTCGTTTATAATTGGAGCATGCATGGTTATGGTTTGCGTTCTTGGTGCTCCTTGAAAATCTACCCATTGTGAACGATGCAATGCAGTTATTGTTAGTGCATCTCTACTTCCGGCATAAGCCGGGTTTACTACCAATGTATTGTACATATAGTGCGTGTACATTGGTGTTTGTTGTGCATTTGTGGTTAAACTCCCTAAGGAGATAACCAATGCAACTGTTATTTTTATAAGTGTTTTCATTTTATTTATAGATTAACTTCGTGAGTGTTTTTATTTAAATTATCTGTTTAGATAAATGGTTCCTTTATAAATTGCTGATTCATCACCTAAATCTAGCACATAGAAGTAAGTACCTACAGGCAATTCATTTCCTCCAATTCTAATACCTGTTGATGATGTTCCATCCCAAGTATTGGTATAAGGATTTGCTTCAAACAATTTATCTCCCCAACGGTTAAAGACCATAAAAGAATTAGATGGGAATCTATCAATTCCTCTGATTACGAATAAATCATTTATTCCATCACCATTTGGAGAAAATCCTTCAGGGATATTAAAATCATTAGCGGGATCAATAGGATTGCAATCGTTTGTTACTTCAATAGTAAAAGTTACAGGAATACCTTGGCAACCAGCAAAACTTGAAGTTACTGTAATAGTTGCTAATTCTGTACTTGCTCCTGTATTAGTTGCAGTAAAAGCGTTGATGTCTCCACTACCACTTGCTGCTAATCCTATAGAAGTATTGTCATTTGTCCAATTGTAAACAGCTCCGGGAGTATTTCCACTAAAGGTAATTGCTGCAGTTATGTCGTTATTACACAAACTTTGGCTAGCTATAGTATCAATTATTGGAACAGGGTTTACAATGATAGTAAAGCTTGTGCTTACTCCATTACATCCGTTTAGTGAAGGTGTTACCGTAATTAATGCTGTATCTGTACTTGTTCCGTTGTTTGTGGCTGTAAATGAAGCAATATTTCCATTTCCATTTGCTGCTAATCCTATACTGGCATTGTTATTTGTCCAGTTAAAAGATGTTCCTACAATATTTCCATTAAAGTTTATTGGAGAGGTTGTCTCGCCAGCACATAAACTCTGGTTGGGTATGGTATCTATTGTTGGAACAGGATTTACAGTTATTGTAAAACTAATGCTTGCACCAACACATCCATTTGCAGAAGGTATTACCGTAATTAATGCGGTATCTATAGTTGTACCATTATTAGTAGCAGTAAAAGAAAGAATATTACCATTTCCGGTTGCTGCTAATCCTATATTGGTATTGTTATTTGTCCAGTTATAGGTTGTTCCCAAAGGAGTTCCTGTAAAAATTATATTAGTTGTAGTATCATTGTGGCAAACCATCTGATTGCTTACACTATCAATTATAGGTGTTTCAACAACTGTTACTTGAAAATTTGTAGAAACTGTTCCTGACCCACAAGCACTACTACCTTGTACGGTAATGTTAAAAGTACCTGTTGTAGCGGTTGGACTAAAATCTACGGTAATACTATCGGTATTAGCTCCAGCAGTAATAGTTACTCCAAGAGGTATTGTCCAGTTATAGCTAGTAGCATTGCTTATAGCAGATACATAATAAACAATTCCTGTTGCACCCTGACAAACAGTATCGGGCCCCATTACAACTCCTGCAGCACCTGTAGTACCTGAAGGTGTATTTACTTGGGCTGCATAGGTACTTAATGCTCCTACTGTTGTAAGAGCTCTTCCGTTAAGAATAACACCTGTAAACAAGTTAATTGCTCCTGCACATACAAAAGTTCCATTAAAAATAGAGAAGTTATTTATATCTACCGCACCGTCAATTTTCCAATACACATTTTGTGCTTGTGCACCATTTAGTAACACTACATTTGAAAAAGTGCTTGTTGCGAAAGCACCGTTAATTTGGAAAACAAAAACCGCATTTGGATTACCTTGTGCATCAAGATAAAGCGTATCGGTAAGTGACACTGCTCCGAGCATAAGGTATGTATGTGGAGTAAGTACTAAATTATAACCAAAAATAGATGGCTCCATTAATTGAATATCGTAAGGTAAAGCATTTAAATTATTATAAACCACTAATAAATCTGCCGCACACTGAGCGGTAGAACCATCAGGAATAGGATGAATAGTTCCTGTAACTTTTAAAGGATCATAACCTAAAGCACTTCCTAAATTAGAACCTACATCGCCAATAACAAATGTGGCAAAATCATCCTGAACAGGACCATTTGAACTAAATATTGCATAACATTCTACTGAGTTAAGTGCTGGTAAAGCAGGACCTGTAAGTATAGGCCTTCCGCATCCTAAAGGAATATAGATAGTAGTTTCATTAACAGATATAGCTGAGTTTATTGCAAAAGCTCGGCCTACTAATGAATCATTTGCATTCATTAATATTGCTCCTTGAGTAATAATAGTTCCTTGTAAGGTAACTCCTACATCAACAGTAACAGCACCATCAACCATCCAAAACACATTACATGCCTGAGCTCCGTTTATTAATTTCACTTTAGAATTTGCAGATACATTTAATGCACCATCTAATTGAAATATAAAAACTGCATTGGGGTTGTTTTGTGCATCTAAAATAAGATCTCCTGTAAACCAAATGGCAGCATTTACAACGCTATGAACTCCAGAATTAAGAATAGTTCCACCTCCAAAAGGAGTTGCCATTACGTTAGTTGGTGTTAACCCTGCTAAATAAGCATAGGCTGCATTTACATCAGTTGAGGCACTTGCAAAAGTAGTTCCTCCTTGATACAGAACACCATCTACATTTCCAAAACCTGAAATGGAAGCAGGTGCAGCACCAATATCGCCAGTAACATGTGTTTTATAAAGTAGAGTGCTTGAGCTGGTTACTGCTCCTGCGGTAGATAAAATAGCAAAATCGGTTGCTGAACCCAAATTGGGGGGTGCTTGCCCTGAACTTACTTTTGGAAAAGCCAAAAATGAAGCAAGCAATACGATTGTCAATAGTAAGTTGTTTTTCATAATGTTGTATTTAAATGTGAATTTGTTTTCACCTAGCAAAGGTGAGTTACATTTTAAGCTAATGAGTTACATAACTTTTTAAATAAGTTACATAATTCATTGATTTTTGCAGAAAAACACCTCTCCTTAATAAGGAAAAGTGTATGCTATTTTTAAGTTGATTTTTTATGCTTTCTTTTCAAAGACAACACTGAGGATGTCCATAAACTTTGTTCTGATATCATCAGCATTTTTGGAAACTACACTTGTAACCCCCATTTGAAGAAAGCTGCCTAAGATTTGTTTTAGGGGATTTTTGGTTGACCCAACAGCTAATTTTTTTGAGAAATAGCCGACAGCCAAACTTATGGAAGTATTTAATAAATCTTCTTTAAAATCGGGAGCTGTAACTAATTCTTTAAAAGTACTTCGTATAAAGTTGATAGGTTTTATACCTTCGTAAGTTAAATTAAACTGTTCTTTTAATAAAATTGCTTCTTGAGCTTGTTTATTTTCTAACAATAAAATAGCTGCGTTCAGTTCGGTAATATTTGTTATTGTTCCCATTTTATTTTTTATTAAAAACTTCTGAGATGATTGAATTACTTACTTTACGTTTTATAAAATTGTGCAAGAAATAAAACAAAACACCTCCTAACACAATATAAAAAGTGGCAACACACAAAAAGCCTAAATAAGGTTTCCCTAATAAATCGCCTAACCAAAGAGCTAATCCAATACTTGCAAAAACCAAGAACATAGAAAGAACAATAACAACAGCTCCACGAGATACAAAAGTTGAAACAACTTCGGCAGTTTTGCTTATTGTTTTGAGTTTATACAACTCAAAGCTAGTTTTTCCATAGTCTTCAATTTTTTCAAACAAAGGTTCTATATGATTAAATGTGTTTTCCATTTTTTATAGTATGCTAAAAAGATGTTTTTGAAATGAAATAATTATTTAACACCATCATTGCTAAATGCTTCTGCTTTGCCTTTTACTTTTTCGTAAGCTTCTGTAGCTTCTTCTTTTCCTTCTTGAAATTTGTCAGCAACATCATCCATTAAACTTTCAAATTTCTTTTTTAAGTCGTTAACGGTATCTGAGCTTTTTTTGGCAATTTTTTTTCTTGTTGCCGATCCTTTGTCTGGTGCAAATAATACACCTAAGATTGCACCAGCGGCAGCGCCTGCTAATACACCTACTAAAATTTTTCCTGTGTTCATAATATTGAGTTTTAAATGGTTTGTAATTTATTTTTATTTACCTCTAATTATTCTTAGAAGTACTGTAATAAGTGCAATTACTAAAAGAATATGAATAACTGCTCCTGCATTATACCCTAAGAAACCTATAGCCCAAAGGATTACTAAAATAATGGCAACGGCATAAAGTAAGTTTCCCATGATTTTTATTTTTTGATTTGTGAGTGTTAATTTGTTTTAAATAAAGTTACAAGATGCTTATTGCTAAGCACCTCGTAACTTCGCCTTACTAAAAACTAAATTAAATAAGAACTGTTTAACTACTTTTTAAAACCTGAAACCTACAGTTGCCTGTAGCCAAGTGTTTTTGTAACGAGGAGTGCTTGATGTTCCATCGCCTTTGTTATCTTGTAAATCCCATGCAGCTCTTGCTCCAATTACAAAATGATTAATATTGATGTCTAACCCCAAAGAAACTCCTAAGGTGTTTTTACGAATATTTTCATTTTCAAATTCATCTTCTTGCTCAGTGTTAAGAAATGATGATTCAAATTTATCTTTTCTAGACATTAAATAAGAAAACTGCGGCCCTGCAACTATGGTTAAAAATGAAGAAGGCTTTAAAGCTAAATAGATAGGAATATCTAAGTAGTTGGTGGTTCTTGTAAATTTATATTCTGCTCCCAAAACAGTTCCTGTTGCTTTAAATCCTTTTTGAGAAAACATTAGCTCCGGTTGAATACCAAAGTATGTTCCAATAGGAATAGAAAGGAATGCTCCTGCTGCCAATCCAAATTTAGGATCTGCATCAAATTCTTCTCCTTGAGAGTCATAAACATTGGCATAGTTCATACCTATTTTTGCTCCAATGTGTATTTTTTCTCTATCATCATCTTGTGCATATCCATTAACGGTAATAAACGTTAATGCTATTGCCATAATTCCTAATTTTTTCATGTTTGTTTTTTTATACTAGTTAATACTAATTTGATTTGTTATTTTTTGGTGTTGTTAACGGTTAAATCAGTAAACGCTTTCCCTAATTCGTCCATATCATGGCTAAACTCAGTTTTAAAAGCTTCCCATTTTTGTTTTCCGTCTGCTTTGTAATCGTCCATTTTCTTTTCCATATCGCTGTTTTTTTGTTCTAGCTCAGCAATTTGTTTTTTATATTCTGCTTTAACTTCTTTTTTTTCTTTTTCTATTCTTAAATTGAAATCAGCAATACTTTTATTGTTTGCTGCAATTTTATCGGCCGTTTCCATTCTGTAATTTTCAATATCTAATAGATAGGCTTCGTTTGCTTCTTCAAGTTCTTTATCTGCATCTATTAAAGCTTGTTCAGCATTATCTACTCTATCTGCTGAAGAATTACAACTTGTAAATACCGTTCCTGTAATAAGTGCAACTACTGTAATTGCTAAAATTGTTTTGTTCATGGTTTCATTTTTTTAATTGTGAAGTTATTTTCACTTGGCAAAGGTGAGATGCTTTAAGAGAGAAGTTGTTACGTAATTTTATAAATTTCTTACATAATTTACTTATTTTCAGTATTTTTTATAAGTGGAAAGCCAGTCCCACTTTAGACACACCAGTAGATAAATCTAAAAACACTCCTAATGTATTGTTAAAATGATATTCTGCACCTATGTGTAAATCTAAGTATAAAGCACTTCCTCTTCGGTAATAGTCTTTATCTCCATAATAATCTCTATCCCAACTAGATTTAACAATTGCAAAACCAAGTGAACCAGCAAGATAAAAGTCCCATTTATCATTTGCTCCTAATAAGCTATCGAAATAATAAGATCCTTTTACACCAATTGGAATAACCGTTTCTTTATACGTATAATATCTATCAGGAAAATTTTTATTGTTCCAGTTGTATCTTTTAGTATAAGAATAAAACCCAATAAATGGAGCTAATGTAAAGTTGTTGGCGACATCAATTTCATAGTTTATTTGAAAAACAGGGATAGTATGACCTACATAACTATAGTATCCGGAATAACCACCTATTCCCAATCCTAAATTTAGTGTGTTTCCATATTTTTCTTGTGCTGAAGCATTAAATTGCATTAAGCAAAAAGTGAATACTATTAGTAAGGTTACTTTTTTCATTGTAATTAGTTTTTAGTGTATGATTGATTTATCATAACACAACAAAGGTGGTTTCTATTGGGCAATAAGTTGTTACACAACTATTCATAAATGTTGTAAAATTCACGCTTTTTTAAAGGGATAGTTTTTTATTTTCTTCTCTTTGTAAAGGGGATAACCATTGGAACTTTATTTTGGTAATCTTCATATGCTTTTCCAATAGATTTCTTTAAATCTTTTTCTTCTAAATACTTTACTGCCAATAAAATATAAAGCGTTGTAATAATAGCAAAAATGAGATGACCTACTGTCATTAAAGGTGTTGACCAAAAGGCTATAATATAGCCTAACATAATTGGATGTCGGACAATTTTATATAAGAAATTAACTTGGAATTTAGGTTTTTCAGTTGTAATGGATTTGCTTTTCAAACTAATCATGACTTGCTTTAAACCAAAAAGTTCAAAATGATTAATCATAAATGTAGAAAGTAATGCAAGCAACCAGCCAAAGAAAAACAAGCCTGTTAAAATTGTAGCCATCGTTTCATTTTCAACTTTCCAAACTATTGTTGTTATTGGCTGCCATTGCCAATAAATTAAAAACAATGTTAAACTTGATAATAGAACATAGGTACTACGCTCAATTGCAGGACTAATAATACTATTGAACCATTTTTTAAATGCAGGTCTAGCCATAACACTATGTTGAATTGCAAAAATGCTTAACAACAATATATTAAAAATTAGTGCTGTAAAAAAAGTAGTTGCTGTTCCAGAATCGATTGATTTTGGCACATACAAATTACCAACAAATCCAATAGCATAAAAAAAGGCAATTAGGAAAAGTAAGTAGGCTATTACACCATAAATGGTAGAAATTATTTTTTTCATAATTTTAAAATGAATAGTTTTTATTTAATAAGCTTACTTACCTGTTTTTGAATCTTTTTAACCAATGGTATTTCTTTTTTTCTAATCACAACCTCACCTATTAAATATCCATAAGGTTTTAATGATACTACATTATCGAATACAATTTTTAAAATAGCGATGGTGGGTATGGCAATAAAAATACCTGGGATACCCCAAAGCAGTTCTCCTATAACTAAGGCAATAATGGTAGAAAAAGGATTAATTTTTACTTGCGAACCAACAATTAAAGGCTCTAATACCCAACCTTGTATTAATTGCACTATACCATAAGTAGCTACAATTCCTCCTAACATTGGCAAGCTTGCCCCATTAACGGCTGCCACCAATAAAGTAATGGTTGTGCCTATAATGTTTCCAACAAAGGGGATAACTTCTAATAATCCGCATAGAATAGCAAAAAACAGAGCGTTTTTTACGCCTAACACACTAAATCCAATAAAATACATTACCCATAATATACCAATCATTTTAGCTAGTCCAAGTAAGTATTGTTGTGAAACTTTTGTGCTGTGAAAAATTACTTTCTCTACTTCTTTTTTTTTGGTTGAAGGATAGAGCTTAATTAAGAAATTTTTTAAATGAGATCTGTAATAAATGATACAAAAAACGTAAACCAAAATAAGGATAAATTGGGCTAATATACTAGTTATAGAGCCTGCTATCAGTTTTATAAAATCAGCTACAAAAGGTTGTTGCTCTTTTAATGCCAATACTTGGTTTTCTGTGGAGATACCAAAATGAAACAATATATATTGCTGAGCTCTATAAAATTGATAGACTGTTTTTTCCTTTATAAGGGCGAAATCTTTTACTAATTCATTAAGCTGCCAAACGAGTAAAAAACCAATAGCTGTTACCACTATTAACATGGCTATTAGGCAAATAAGAGCTGCTAACCCTTTAGGTGTTCTTTTACTTTCTAACCATTTGCTAAAAGGCAAAAAAAGTGTTGCCAAAACTCCGCCAATTAACAGTGGAATTAAGAAGCCTTGAGCGTAATATAATCCTGCAAAAACAAGAAATAACACCACTATTTTTTTTATGATGGAAATCGAAGTTATGGTCATTTCTTATTGTTTAGATACAAAAAAAGCACTGCTTCATTAGCAATGCTTTTTCTATATTTTTGAATAGTTAATTATTTATGGTTTTGTAAGTGTACTTCCTTCTAATGTTACTGCAGCAATTCTAGCTAATAATCTACCGTCTATTATTACTCCTGTATTTACAGAAATAGATTGGTCAGCAAGAATATTACCTTTAAATACAGTCGATGATTGTAAAGTAGCAGAGGTTCCTACTTGCCAAAAAATATTTTCGGCCAATGCTCCTCCTTTAAGAAAAACCATTTTACTAGTTGCCACATTAAGTGTTGATGCTATTTGAATAATAAAAACTGCATTGCTATTTCCTCTTGCATCAAAAGTAAGGTTACCAGTAGAAATTTCTAACGAACCGCTTGATTTATAAAGACCTGGTGTAAGTGTTAGTCCACCAATATTTCCTGCAAGAAGAACCATATCAACAGATGTACGACCAGCGGCATCATTATAAGCAGTAGTTAAATCTCCTTTCGCAGCGGTTAATCCAACAGCATCTGGAACTGAACCTGCCGGACCAGAAGCATCTACAGTATAAACAATACCAACTATTTCATTTGCTCCAAATCCTGTAATATTACTTCCTGCTGCCGGACTTAATCCAACATTTCCTGTAACAGCTGATGTAGGAACATTTGATATTAAAGAACCTGCAAGTATAGCAAATCCTCCTGCAGACTGAAGATTAACTGTTGCTTGAACTTGTGTTTGTAATGGAATTACTGTAGGATTAACATATCCTCCGCCTCCACCTGTACTTGGTGCCGGTGAATCTTTGTCTTTTGAACATCCTGCAATTAAAACAATTGTTGCTATTGCGAAAGTTGTAATTAAATTTTTAGTTTTCATTTTATTTAGTTTTTAGCTATCCGTAAAACACGGATAAGGTGATCTTTTATTTTTATAAAAGGATAATTAATAATAAAATAATGATGGTGATAACTCCAATAGAAAGATGAACCCCACCACTATTTTGTTTTAATTGTTTTTCTATCAATTTAATTTCTTCACGTAATTCTTTTTTTTCAGCATGTTTAAGTTCCAATTTGTTCATTTCATCTTATTTGTCTTTCCTTTAATAATAATCGAAACTTTTCTTTTATTTTATTAAGCTTCATTTGATACCTACCCAAAAAATCATCTTTATTACCGTTTACAAACACAATATCACTATCAGTTATTAAAGTAGAACCTTTTTCTAATTTTTCATTATTAGTAGCTTTATCATTAGGTGCTTTGTTTTTCATTGGGGGTTAGTTTATAAAAGAATAATCAACAATAAAATAATAATAATGATGGCTCCAACAGAAAGATAAACTCCTCCATTGTTTTGTTTCAATTGTTTTTCAATTGATCTAACTTCTTTACGAAGTACCTTTTTTTCACTATGTTTAAGGTCAGATTTGTCCATTTCATTAATCTCATCTAACCTATTTAATAATTCAGTAGATTCAGCTGAGGTTTCAACAGGCGGCTTAACAGGCGTGTTGTCTGCTTTTAAAGTTGGAGTTATTGACAATAATCCTATTGTTAATAATGAGTAGGTTAATTTTTTCATGTTAAATGGTTTTTAGTTTTTATAATAATTTGACGTAAGGATATTTTGATTAATCGTTATCTTTTTTTGGATTGTCTTCTCTTTGTTTAACTTTTTCTTTCTGCTTTGCATTTTCTTTCTTTTTGGCTTTTTTAACGGCAGCTTCTTTTTTAGCTACTTTCTTATCCGCCTTATCTTTTTGTTCTTCCTTCTTACTTACTTTTTCAGCTGCTTTTTCTAATGCTTCTTCTTTATTCTCTAAATTAGATTCTGCTTTTTCTAGCTGTCCAGCTTTTTTGTTTGCATTTTTTTCTGCTTTCTCTAAGTCTGATGCATTATCTTTTTTCTTGTCTAAATCTTTTTGTTCTTCTTTAATTTCTTTCTCCGTTCCTTCTAGCACTGTTTTTTCTTGAGCAAGCAAAGTAGTAGGAAGTATAAAAAATCCTAAGACTGTAAATAGAACTAATTTTGTGATGGTTTTCATAATGTTAAATTTGATTTTTAGAGATAAAGGATTTGTTCCTTACATGCAAAGGTGAGCTGTTTTAAAACAGGATGTGTTACATAACTTAAGGTATAAGTTACATAATTCACGTATTTTTAAATAAAAAAAGATAGGCGGGTAGGGTAGCAAAGAGCTATCACTAATAGGTAGGAAATTCTACCATAAATTACTAGAAAGACTATATCTTGTCCATGTACCAGTTCAATTGGATTTCCATTTTTTTGAACTTAAAGATGTTGGTAATGATACTTTGCAGACGAAGAAAGGCAGTTTCGCTTTTTACTACATAATCAAAAGCTTTGTGATGCATACAATTTACGGCAACATTTATATCATCTTGCGAGGATAGCATTACTACAGGTATATCATTATTAAATGCTTTTATTTCATCCAGTACATCTATTCCATTCATGGCATCTAAATCAATTCCATTAAGGTGATAATCTAAAATTACAACATCCGGATTTTTAAATATATTCTCTAAACAAAGTTCTCCGGTAGCGAATGTTTCAATTTCAAAATCAGCATTTTGAAGAAATTCAATTTCTAATGATTTTAAAAATACTGCATCGTCATCAACAAGGAAAAGTTTTATTTTTTTTTCGTTTTTCATAGTTTTATTTTTTTTGCACTTCTTTCAATTCTTCATATGCTTGTAAACACACCTTTTCTAATTGTAAAATAAGGTCTGGAAGTTTATCTATTTGTTTATTGGCACCACTATATTCCTGAATTTTTCTCGCCATATTTTCATAATCTTTATGCATACCCATTATTGAAAAGGAAGGTATCATTTTGTGAGCTACAGCATGTACCGAAACCCAATCTTTTTGCTCCAAGCCTTTTTTCATTGCCTTTACTAAAACTGGTGTTTGTTCCAAATAAAGTGCAATCATTTCTGTTAATAATTTGGGGTTAGATTTTGTACGCTCAATTAAATAATCTAAGTTGCAATATTTTATGGTTGTTAATAGGCTTGTTTCTTTTATTTTATTCCCTCTATTGTAAGAATATTTTTTTACTAACTTAATTATTTTGCTGTACAACAACCTGTCATCAACAGGTTTTGCAATATAATCATTCATGCCAACGGCTTTGCATTTTGCTAAATCAGCAGTGGTTACATCGGCAGTTAATGCCATAATAGGAATTTTAGAATTCATTTCTTTCCTAATAAATTCAGTAGCTTCAAAACCATTCATTTCGGGCATTTGTAAATCCATTAGAATAAGGTCGTAAGGCGTGGTCTGTAGTTTTTCTATGGCTATTTTTCCATTTGAAGCAATATCCATATCAAACCCAAAATCTTCCAATAATGTTTTCATCAACAACTGATTAAGGGCAATATCTTCCACTACTAGTATTTTCAGTTTACCAACTTTAGTATTAGGTTCTATTGTTTCAGTTTCTATTTCAAATTCAGCATTTGTTTTCAAAAAACTTAGTATAAAGCTAAATGTACTTCCTTCGTTAATTTTACTTTCTACACTAACACTGCCTTGTTGCGATTCTACCAATTGTTTTACAATAGCAAGTCCTAATCCTGTTCCTCCATATATTCTTGAAGTATCACTTGTTGCTTGTTGAAAGTTTTCAAATATAGTTTCTATTTTAGTTGATTCCATACCTATTCCAGTATCTTTAACTGAAAATTCAATAACAACTTTCTCATTATCTTCACTTACTAACTTAACACTTACTTTAATCTTACCTCGGGATGTAAATTTTACTGCATTACTCACTAAGTTTAAAATAATCTGATGTAATCGAACAGAATCACCTATCAACATTTTAGGAATTTTACTGTCGTACTCTTTAACTAAGATTAAATTTTTCTCTTGAATTTTTGGCTCAAATAAATGAAGCATAGCCGATATTGAGGATGCTATATTGAATGGTGTTTGTTCAAAGGTCATTTTCCCAGCATCTACCTTTGCTAAATCAAGTATATCATTAATAAGAACGATTAATGAGTTGCCACTCAACTCTATTGCATTTAAGTATTCTTGTTGTTTTTCTGTGAGATCTGTTCTGAGCAACACTTTTGTAAATCCGATAATGGCATTCATTGGTGTTCGGATTTCGTGGCTCATGTTTGATAAAAACTGTTGCTTTGATTTTACAGCATTTTGTGCTATTTGTGTAGCGTTTTCTGCTCTTACTTTTGCTTCCTCAGCAATAGCTGTTGCCAATTCTGCAAATACTTTAGCTGAGTTAGATTCTCTAACAATTCTTTTTTGCTCAGTAACATCTCTCGCTACAATTACTACACCCAATACATTTCCCTTATCATCTTTATACACCGAGCCGTTGAATAGCACATCGGTTAGTTTGCCTTTTTTATGACGCAACGTAAGTGGTGAGTCTATAACAGAACCTTTGGCAAATACTTCTTGATAAACTTCACGGGCTCTTTGAGACTCTATAAAATATTCGAAAAAATCAGTACCCGTCAATTTCTTACGAGTTACCCCTGTAATGTTTACAGTAGCTTGATTCATATCCATAATTTTTCCTTCGATACTTATGGTTACCAAAGGGTCAAGGCTTGCTTCAATCAAACTTCGTGCATACTGAGATTCCTCTCTTTCTTTTTTTGCTATCAACGTTTATTAGTTTGTACCTGATGATTTTCCGATATCTTCTATGGGTTTTCTACGAATCTCTTTTAATTGTTTAAAATGAGAAGGAGTAAGCCCTGTAACTTTTTTAAATTGATTGGATAAATGAGCTACACTACTATAGTTCATCTTCCAAGCAATTTCTGTTATATTTAGTTCTCCATAAATAATTAATTCCTTTATTCGTTCAATTTTATGAGAAATAATAAATTGCTCTATGGTTGTTCCTTGTACTTCTGAAAATAAATTTGATAAATAAGTATAATCATGGTTTAACTTTTCACTTAAGTAAACCGAAAAATTTACCTTTATAAATTCATCTGTATGATGAATCATTTCAATAATTACGTTTTTTATTTTTTCTATTAACATGGCTCTTTTGTCATCCATTAATTCAAGACCTAATTGAAACAGACCTACTTTTAAATCCTCTCGCTGATGCGATGTAATGTCTTCCATAATCTCAACCTCTCCTAATTCAATAGGCATAAAATGTAGATTAAGTTTTTTCAACTCCTCCTTAACAGCCATTTTACAGCGGTTGCTAACCATGTATTTGATGTATAATTTCAAAATGTAAAAAAAATTAAATTTATTCGGAAGAGTATGATAAGAAAGTAATACAAAGGTGACCTTTTTATTTGACAATAAGCAATATATAGCAATATATAAGTTATTGTAGGAATAAATTACATTTATAGAACTTAGGTTTTTCTTATACTCATTTGATAAACAAACTCCTAATATTGAAGTTACCCTCAGGTGTTAGAGAACTTTACATCTAAAAAAATCCTAACTTTGTTACCAAACGTCAACTATTTATGCAACTGATTATTATCAACGGACCAAATTTGAATCTATTAGGCAAAAGAGAAACCGAAATTTATGGAAATAGCCCTTTCGAAGAATCTTTAGAGCAACTAAAGAAAAAGTTTCCTATGGCTGATATTAGTTATTTTCAAAGTAATATTGAAGGAGAAATTATTGACAAACTCCATGAAACAGGGTTTTCCTATAATGGAATTATATTAAATGCCGGAGCGTACACACATACATCAATAGCCATAGCAGATGCGATTGCTGCCATTAAAACACCCGTAATTGAAGTGCATATTTCTAATATTTATGCCAGAGAAAGTTTTAGACACCATTCATATATGGCCAAACATTGTTGGGGAACAATTTCCGGTTTCGGATTAACTTCTTATGAGCTTGCTATAGATGCATTTGTTAAACAAGCTTAAAATCAAAACAAAAAAACAAGTTTTACGTTTGGGGTAAACACATGAGCAAAAACAACTACCACATATTAATTCAAAAGTTGGATGCTTTCATCAGAAAGTATTACAAAAACCGCTTAATTAAAGGCGGGGTTTATGCTTTTGGCTTGCTCATAGCAGCTTTTCTTTTTATTACAATTGTCGAATATTTTATTCAGTTTAATACCCTCGGCAGAACCATTTTATTTTACACCTTTGTGCTGAGCGCTTCGTATGTTTTGGTTTATTTTATAGTAATTCCCCTATTAAAACTTTATCAATTTGGAGAAATTATTAACCACAAACAAGCTGCAACCATTATAGGAAATCATTTTGATGAAGTAAGAGATAAACTGATAAATGTATTACAATTAGAAGAGCAAAAAGCTATTAACCAATATAATAATCAGCTGATTTGGGCAAGTATAGAGCAAAAATCTGTTGAGCTAACACCTGTACCTTTTTCTAACGCTATACAGTTTAGCGAAAACAAAAAATATCTTAAATGGATAGCCATTCCTTTATTAACCGCATTATTAATCGGAGTAATCTCTCCTACTATTTTTACAGAAGGAACCAACAGGTTGCTTAACCATAATGTTTACATTCAGCCTGTTGCACCTTTTCAGTTTAATCTAGAAAACAAATCATTAGTGGTACTAAAAAACAACGATTTCGATTTAGATGTGCTACTTTCAGGAGATGAATTACCACACAAAGTGTATATAGAAAAAAATGGCGTAAAATATCCGCTATCCAAAACAGATAATAGAAACTTTGCTTACACCTTTAAAAATGTTCAAGCATCAGAAAATTTTAAATTATATGCCTCGGGATTTTATTCTGAAGAGTTTAGCTTAAAAGTTATTCCTAATCCTACGCTAAACAATTTTACCATTAAATTAGATTATCCAAATTATACTAACAAAACAGACGAAACACTTTCAAATTCGGGAGATTTAATTGTTCCTGAAGGCACTAAAATTCAATGGAATTTTTCTACTGAAGATGCTGATTTTTTACATTTTATTTTAGGTGATAGTGTAATGGATTTAGCTATTAAAAATGAACAAGTGGTATTCAACTTAAATGCTTCACAATCTAAAAAATATGGCTTTTTACCAAAAAACAACTTTGTTGCCAATAGCGATACCGTTTTATATGCGCTTCAGGTGGTTAAAGACCAATATCCAGCTATAGAAATTCAAGAAAAAAGAGATTCTTTAAGTGAAGAGCGTGTTTATTTTAAAGGTTTAATTAGTGATGATTATGGTTTTACTAGATTAAAATTTAATTACAAAATAAAAACAAAAAATGATAGTCTCCCACAAAGAAACGAGCTAAAATCATTTACCATTCCTTTTAATAAAGCTAATGTTAGCGAGGAATTTTTCTATTACTGGAATTTAAAAGAAATCGGTTTATATCCCGGTGAAGAACTAGAATATTACTTTGAAATTTGGGATAATGATGGTATTCATGGAGCAAAATCTGCTCGCTCGGCATTAAAAACTTTCAAATCTAAAACTACCAAAGAAAGAGATGAAGTTACTGATGGCAACAATAATAAAATCAAATCAAATTTAAGTGAAAGCATTGCCGAAGCAAAAGATATCCAAAAAGAATTACAAAAATTGAAAGAGAAATTACATGAGAAAAAAGAAATTGGATGGGAAGAAAAGCAAAAAATGAAAGAATTGCTCGAAAAGCAAAAAGAACTTCAAGAGCGAGTAGAAAAAATTGAAAAAGAAAATCAGAAAAACAACATGCAGCAAAACGAATACAAACAATACAACGAGGAGTTATTGCAAAAACAAGAGCAATTACAAAAGCTGTTTGATGAATTAATGACCGATGAGATGAAGGAAATGATGGAGAAATTACAGGAAATGATGGAGCGTTTAGATAAAAGCTTGTTGGAAGAAGAATTGGAAAAAATGGAGCTTTCTAATAAAGACCTAGAGAAAGAATTAGATCGTTCATTAGAACTTTTTAAACAAATGGAATTTCAACAAAAGTTAGATGATGTAAAATCTAAAATGGATGAGTTAGCTGAAAAACAAGAAAAGTTAGCAGAGCAATCTGAAAATAAAGATGCCAACAGCGAAGAATTAAAAGAAAAACAAGATGAATTGAATAAGGAATTTGATGAACTTTCTAAAGAAATGGATGAGCTGAAAAAGATGGATGAAGAATTAGAACGTCCAAATGGAATGGAAGATAACAAAGAGGAGAAAGAATCTATTGCTAAAGATATGCAAGAAAGTTCAGAGCAATTGGAAAACAAAAAAAGCAGTAAAGCTTCTAAAAGTCAAAAAAGTGCTGCTCAAAAAATGAAAGAGATGTCAGAAAAAATGGCATCATTACAATCTCAAGCAGCAGACCAAGGGGAAGATATGGAATCACTAAGACAACTGTTAGATAATTTAGTACACCTTTCTTTTGAACAAGAAGCTTTAATGGAAACCTACAAAGCTACCAACCCTCAAAGTCCTGAATATGTTAAACTGGCTCAAAAACAGAAAAAGCTAAAAGATGATGCTAAAATGATAGAAGATTCACTTTTTGCACTTTCTAAAAGGGTGGTACAATTACAATCTGTAGTAAACAAAGAGATTAACCTTATTAATGCTAACATGGACAAAACACTTGAGTTTATGAGCGAAAGAATGAAACCTATGGCAGCTTCTCGTCAGCAATATGTTATGACTTCATTAAACAACTTAGCATTACTTTTTGATGAAGCTTTACAGCAAATGCAACAACAAGCTCAAAAGCAAGGTGAAGGAAGTTGTGATAATCCGGGAGGAAATGGTAAACCTAAATCAGGCGCTGGAAATATGGGTAGCCTTAAAAAAATGCAAGAACAACTAAGCAAACAATTAGAACAAATGGAAAAAGCATTAAAAGAAGGGCAAAAACCGGGTGGTAAAAAACCAGGACAAAAACCGGGAGAAGGTTCTATGATGCCTGGTGGAATGGGGACAAGCGAATCACTAGCAAAAATGGCGGCTCAACAAGCTAAAATAAGACAAGAACTACAAAAACTAAAAAATAAAGGTGCTCAAGGTACAGAAGGAATGTCTAAATTAATGGAAGAAAATGAACAAGACATTGTAAATAAACGCATCACGCAAGAGACATTAAACCGTCAACAAGAGATTTTAACCCGACTTTTAGAATCTGAAAAAGCAGAGCGAGAAAGAGAGTGGGATGATCAAAGAGAGTCTAAAGAAGGAAAAACTGTTGAAAATAGTAACCCAAATTTATTTTTTGAGTATAACAAGCAAAAGGAGAGTGAAGTAGAGTTACTACAAACAACCCCACCTCACTTAACTCAATTTTATAAAAATAAGGTAACACAATATTTTCAGGAAATAAACAGATGACAACAACAATGACACTCAAAAGAATTCAATTACCATCTAATAAGGAAAGCGTGCTACAAATAGAGCAGTTTATTGATTCTTTTTGTGAAAAAAGAGAAATCACTCAAGATTGCTACGGAAACATTTTAATTGCTCTTACAGAAGCAGTAAACAATGCTATCCAACATGGTAATGGGTACAACCCGGATACATTTGTAGTAATAGAATACGAAGTATCTGATGATGAAGTGTTATTTATTGTAAAAGACGAAGGAAATGGATTTGATTACGAAAAAATACCAGACCCAACTTTACCGGAAAACATTTTAAATACTAACGGTAGAGGTGTTTTTTTAATGCAAAATTTAGCCGATAAATTCGCTTTTGAAAATAATGGTAGTATTGTAAAATTGACATTCTGTTTATCTTCAAATTAAAATCCCTTGAGTGCTATAACTTTCCACACAGAAGATATTTCTTATACGATTAAGAATAAAAATCACATCAAATCTGTAATTAAAACTGCTATTGCCGATGAAACTAAAAAACTCGGAGAAATAGCTTTTATTTGCTGTTCTGACGACTATCTCCATAAAATCAACCAAGAATACCTTAAGCACGATACATTCACGGATATCATCACATTTGACTACTGTGAAAATGATACAATTACCGGAGATATTTTTCTAAGTATAGAAAGGGTTAAAGAAAATGCTATAAAATTCAATCAAAATACTGAATATGAATTATTTAGAATAATAATTCATGGCGTATTACATTTATTAGGCTATAAAGACAAAACTCCCAAGGATAAAAAAATAATGACAGAGAAGGAAGATTTTTACTTAACTTTGTACTCAAATAAGTGACAATTAACTTTATAAATCCCATAAAAGATATTTTAAACCCTATAATGTTTCACGTGAAACAACCACGAGAAAAAATGATATCTTTCAAGAGAAAATCTATAGTGGTTGTTACATCTGACTAATAAAAAATATTAAAATTAACAGATGAAACATAATTTATATATATGAACAATCAATACGATATAATAGTAGTTGGAGGCGGTCATGCAGGTTGTGAAGCAGCTGCGGCTGCGGCAAATCTTGGCTCAAAAACCCTCTTAATCACCATGAACATGGATGCTATTGCTCAAATGTCTTGTAATCCGGCAATGGGAGGAATAGCCAAAGGACAAATAGTTCGAGAGATTGATGCTTTAGGAGGTTATTCCGGTCTAGTGAGTGATAAAAGTGCTATCCAATTTAAAATGCTTAATCGTTCAAAAGGACCAGCCGTTTGGAGCCCAAGAACACAAAACGACCGTATGCTCTTTTCAAAAGAATGGAGATTAATGTTAGAAAATACTCCTAATGTTTTCTTTTGGCAAGACATGGTAAATGAATTAATTTTTGAAGATGGAAAATGTGTTGGTGTTAAAACTCAAATTGGAATTGAGTTTAAATCTAAAGCCGTAATTCTAACCAATGGAACTTTCTTAAATGGCTTAATTCATATCGGAGAAAAACAATTTGGAGGAGGTAGAGCAGGAGCAAGGCCATCAAAAGGATTAACAGAACAATTGGTAAGTTATGGTTTCGAATCGGGAAGAATGAAAACAGGAACACCGCCAAGAGTTGATGGAAGAAGTATAGACTATACTAAAATGGAGGAACAACCAGGTGATAAAAACCCTGGTACTTTTTCTTATTTAGACACTACCACAAAACTTACCAAACAAAGAAGTTGTCACATTGCCTATACCAACCAAAATGTACACGATGTCTTACAAACAGGCTTTGAAAAATCACCTATGTTTTCAGGAAGAATTCAAGGCTTAGGACCAAGATATTGTCCTTCTATTGAAGACAAAATTGTACGCTTTTCTGAAAGAGAAAGACATCAATTATTTGTTGAACCGGAAGGTTGGAATACAGTAGAAATTTATTTAAATGGATTCTCCACTTCACTTCCAGAAGATGTTCAATACAAAGCCATGCAACTAATTCCGGGTTTTGAAAAAGCGTTAATGTTTAGACCGGGCTACGCCATAGAATATGACTTTTTTCAACCTACACAACTTAAAAACACATTAGAAACTAAATTAGTTGAGAACTTATATTTTGCTGGACAAATAAACGGAACTACCGGTTACGAAGAAGCTGCAGGACAAGGTTTAATGGCTGGAATAAACGCTCATTTAAAAACAAACGAAAAAGAAGCTTTTATTTTAAATAGAGACGAAGCTTATATAGGTGTTTTAATAGATGATTTAATCAACAAAGGCACAAACGAACCTTATAGAATGTTTACGTCAAGAGCAGAATATAGAATACTTTTAAGACAAGATAATGCAGATGTGCGTCTGACCGAAAAAGGATATAAATTAGGATTAGCTTCTGAATTAAGAATGAAAAAAGTAGCCGAGAAGAAACAACATATTGAAAAAATCATCAAACGATTTGAAGAAGTTTCTATCCTACCTAAAGAAGTAAATTCGTATTTAGAACAACAAAATTCTTCGCCTTTAAAACAAAAAGTAAAAGCCATTTCTGTTATAACAAGACCAAATATTGCTATAAAAGAATTGAGTTTATGCAACACCAAATTGTCAGATGAAACCAATTTATATACAGAAGATGTATTAGAAAGTGCTGAAATTTTAATGAAGTACGAAGGTTATATAAAAAGAGAAAAAGAAGTAGCAGATAAAATATCCAGATTGGATGATATTAAAATTCATGATACCATTGACTATACTAAACTTGGATCTTTGTCTGCTGAAGCAGTAGATAAACTTACCAAAATAAAACCTTCAACTATCGGACAAGCATCAAGAATTAGTGGTGTTTCTCCATCAGATGTTTCTGTTTTGATGGTTTACATGGGAAGGTAAAATTTAAAACAAAATCATAAATTGTTTCACGTGAAACAAAAAAAAGCAGGACTAATATTGGTTCTGCTTTTTTTTATTATATCTTGAGAAAATTAACTGTATTAAAACTAACTGATCATCTGTTTCAACGATTCAATAAACAAAAAGATAACATTCAAACAGAAAATCAGCGTCTGTTTTTAAAATAAGCTAAAATTAAGCGATTTAAAACAAGCAAACCCTTTTGTAGAGTACTATCATTAATTTTTAGAAAAAACTCAGGAAATCAACTATTTTGCAATTAGTTGATTATCAAGTGTTTGGTGTTTATTTTTTGATTTTTAGCTTATCACTATTAATTTCTTCAGACAATTGACGATTTTTAGCAATATCACATGCTAAATAAACAGCCGTTCTAAATGAACTTTCAGAAGCTAAATTCTTTCCGGCTATTTCATAAGCCACTCCATGATCCGGAGAAGTTCTAATAATAGTTAATCCCGCAGTAAAATTAACTCCTTCACCAAAAGACAAGGTTTTAAATGGAATTAACCCTTGATCGTGATACATTGCTAAGATAGCATCAAACTTTTTATAACTTCCTGAACCAAAAAACCCATCAGCAGGATAAGGTCCAAAAGCATTAATTCCAATACTTTTTGCATTATTAATAGCAGGGATTATAATTTGTTTTTCTTCACTTCCTATTAAACCATTATCTCCTGCATGCGGATTTAAGCCTAATACAGCAATTTTCGGAGAGGTTAGTAGAAAATCTTGCACCAATGTCTTATTAAGCGTTTTAAGCTTAGAAAAAATAGCATCTGCACTTAATGATGAAGCAATACTTGAAACCGGAATATGATTCGTAGCAATTCCTACCTTCAAATTTTCACTTGTAAGCAACATAATAGACTCTCCATTCGCTTTTGCCTCCAAGTACTCTGTATGTCCTTTAAAATTAAAATCATCAGACTGAATAGTATCTTTATTGATAGGGGCAGTTACTAAGGCGTCAATTTTACCTTCAAGCAAATCATTTGTAGCAGCTTCAAGCGATAAAAAGGCATATTTTCCGGCAAGCGATGTTGGTTTACCAAATTCAATTTCTACATCATCTTTCCAACATTCTAACAAGTTTACTTTTTTAGGAGACGCTTCTTCTATCTTATTAATTTTATTAAAATTAAACTCTGTTGCTTCTAATGTCTTTCTATGAATAGAAGTTATTTTTGAAGAACCATAAACGATAGGCGTGCAAAAATCAAGCATTCTGTTATCCGTAAATGTTTTAATGATAATCTCAATACCTATACCATTAATATCGCCAATGCTTATACCGATTCTTACTTTTTCGTTTGTTTTTTGTGACATAGTCTATAAATTTTTAATAATTTTTAATAAAATCATATAACAATCTTACACCAACACCAGTACCACCTTGAGATAAATAATTAATTTGTTTCTTAATAAATGCTGGTCCGGCAATATCTAAATGGATATAAGGAGCGTTAGTAAAATTCTCTAAAAATTTACCTGCTGTAATTGCACCTCCTGCTCCATTTCCTAAATTTGTAAGATCAGCTATAGAAGATTTTAATTGCTCATTATATTCATCCCAAAACGGAAATTCCACTATACGTTCAAACGTATTATTACCACTTTCTTTTAGTTTGTTCATCGTTTTTTCAGGAGTGTTTCCCATAGCCACCACACCATAATGCCCAATTGCATTTGCAGCAGCACCCGTAAGTGTAGCAACATCAATCACCAATTCTGGTTGATATTTATCAGCATAACTCAATGCATCTGCTAATATCATTCTTCCTTCAGCATCCGTATTTAGTACTTCTACCGTTTTTCCGTTATACATTTTAATAACATCACCAGGAACATAAGCATTTCCACCTGGTCTATTATCTGTAGCTGGAACCAAAACAATTACATGATATGGCAATTTATTTTTGGCAATAGCAACCATAGCACCAATAACAGCAGCAGCTCCACCCATATCACACTTCATCATATCCATAGAGTTAGGTGTAGGTTTTAAACTTAATCCACCAGTATCATAAACTACTCCTTTACCTACTAAAACTATAGGTTTCTTATTTTTTACTTTAGCAGGTTTCCATTCTAAAATAGAAAATGTTGGTGGGTCTATACTTCCTTTATTAACAGCTAATAAGCCACCCATTTTTAAAGCTTCTATCTTAGCTTTTGTTAAAACTTCTACTTTAAAACCATAATTTTTACCCAAGTTCTTTATCTCTTTTGAAAGTTGAGTGGCTGTTAAAAAAGACAACGGTTCATTCACTAAGTCTTTAGCAAAATTAGCAGCTTCGACTAGAGCTTCCATTTCTTTTATATTGTCTGATTTATTTTCTGTGTAATAGTTTAACTTATTAAAAGTATTTATTTTCTTGTCGGAAAAATACTTTAAAAACTGATAGTTAGCTAAGCCAATACCTTCAACAAATGGGGTTATTTTATGAGTTTCTCCAACTACTGTAGCAGAGACAATTTTTTTACTATTAAGCGTAGTCAACAAGTTACTTGCTGCAATTCTAGTTTTCTCAGCAGCCTTATAATCATTCTCTTTATCACATAAAACAACAAAAACATAGGTATTTAGTCTGTTGATTTCAACTTGCTTTTGTTCGTTTTTTAATTCTTTTTTGATAAAAGAAAGCTCTTCTTTTGTAAAAGATGTTATTGGTAATTCTTTTTCATTCGTGATAAGAAAAATCAAGTTTTCTTTAGGGTCTAATTTGCTCGCTTTTTTAATTTCCATCGTATTTTTATCGTAATTTTGAAAAGCGAAATTAGGAATTATCGAGAGGTAAAAAAACTTATTCTGAAACTATCTATATAAAGTAGTTATGATTTACCAACGCAAATAAAAAGAAATCTAAACAACATAGAAAAGTGTATAATTTCATGAAATGAACAAAGTGAATTCACAAACACTTTTAAAATATAAATGACAGAATCATATTTATTTCTTTTAAAGTTATTTATAGTTAATTTGAATGTTATCTTTACGTTTTAATAACCTTCAAAAATATAAACCAATAATGAAACTCATAAATTAAAAATACTTAGTATAAAAAACTATAAATACTTAGTACAAAGTACGAAATAGTACTGATTATTTGCAATATATCTCTATTAAATTTGTAAGTAAGTTTAATGTTTATATTTGTAAATCATGAGTATAAAAACAAAAGCAATATGGATTCTCTTGTTCATTTACTTAACAAGCTTTAAAATTTATGGTGTTAGCCCAAGTTCTGTTTCTTCAGTTTTTATAGACAACGATGCAGTTTCTTTATGTGGTATTTGCAGTAAAATAAACGAGCTTGACGCAATTGATAATGATATATTAACTTTTGCTAATTATAATCAAGTTGTAGGAGCTTTAGCATATCATGAAGTTACTTATGATTTTGGTTCAAATATCCCAACATCTAGCGTTTTAAGTGTAGAAATGTCTTATCCTTCTTTAGCAAGTGGATTAGGTAACCTAATTGGAGTTGCAGTATTTAATAGCACCACTGTTGAGCTTTTAGATGCGTCAAACTTAACTTTAGCCACCTATAACGTTAGTAATCAACCAACTGTAGAATTGTTAGATAGTGTATCAAATAGATTTAAAATTCAGCTTATTAATATGTACAGTAATGTAAGAAAAATAAGAGTAACAGTTGGCGGTTTATCGGGGCTTGTTTCGTTAATATCTGAAGCAAGAATATATGAAGTGAAATACGAGGTAGAATCTTTTAATTTCGTTAACAGAAATATTGACTTTGGTTATTATTTAGGAGCAAATTTATTAACCGTTTCGGCTAATAATAACATAACCAATAAAGATTACGCAATTTTTGATACTGGAATTGAAAATTATGACGTCAATAACAAGTATACTTTGTTCAGCTATTTATCAGATATCGATTTAGGTAATCGGTATTTATTTTCTTCTTACGATTGGAATGGATCTTCATTTGATGGGGCAACAAATGACTTGTATATTTTTATGGAAGATAACACATTGATTAGTTTAAGTGATTTGAAATTATTGTTTAGTGATGGTAATATAAGAGTTAAAATAACTTACTCCGATTTAAGTACCGATATAATTGATAATTCAAGTAGCTTAGTATCGGTTAATGTGTTATCGTTAGGGAGTGGTAGGTTTTATCTTCAAATAGATTTAAATGATGCTAAGTCGATTAAAGAAGTTGAAGTTCGTTTTGCTCCAACAATAAGTACTGCTAGCTCTTTAAGATTATATTCTATTTTTGTTGCACCAGTTTCTACTGGAAATCCACTTCCTGTTAAATTAATATCTATGGATGTTTATTACAATAAAATAAATGGAAGTGCAGAAGTATTTTGGTCAACAGCTACCGAAATTAATTGCGACTACTTTAAAGTAGTTCATCTCAATAATCAATTTCAAGAAATTACAAGTGTTATAAAAAGTGGGAATGGTAATAGTAATGATATAAATAATTACTCACAATCTTTTTATAAATTAGACAATGAAGTAAATTATTTTGAACTCTATCAGTACGACTTTAATGGCACAAGCTCTTATTTAGGCATTGAAGCTATTACCGTAAGCAAAAAAGAAAATATTGTTGTTTATCCAAACCCAACAAGTGAATTGGTAAATATTAATATCGGAAATAATAATTCCGTAGTAATTTACAGCATAACTTCAACAGAAGGTAAAATTATTGAATCTGGAAAAACTTCATTAAGCAATATTTCATTAGATTTAAGTACAGAAAATAAAGGAACCTATTTTGTAAAAATTAATACTGAATATTTAACTGAAGTAGTTAAAATTTTGAAACAATAAGCAAAAATTAAGAAAGATATGAGTATAAGTGTTCTTTTCGTTAGTACTAACCCTTATGCAATTCAAAAATCAAAAGCCTGGTTTTTTTAGGTAAGAAACTTTTGTCTTCTAGTTTTATGTGTAATTTTGTTTCTATCACCCTTATGATATATATTTAATGCAAACAGCACAACTCTTAGAAAAAGCACTTCAATCTGAATTTTTAACATCAGAAGAAGGTATTTTCCTTTTTAAAAACGCCCCGACAGCTGAACTAATGTTGGTAGCCCATGAATTGCGAAAAGAAAAGAAAAATAACTCCAATAAAGTTACTTGGATAATTGACAGGAACTTAAATACTACTAATGTTTGTATAGCTAATTGTAAGTTTTGTAACTTTTACAGAATTCCCGGGCATGATGAAGCTTATATCACTTCTTTGGAAGAATATAAAATTAAAATTGAAGAAACCATACGTTATGGCGGAGAACAGTTGTTGTTACAAGGGGGACACCATCCAGACTTAGGATTAAAATTTTACTGTGATACTTTTAGAGGTATTAAAGAAATGTTTCCTAATATTAAATTACACGCTTTAGGTCCACCTGAAATTGCTCATATAAGCAAACTAGAAGGATTATCTCATACAGAAGTCTTAAAAGCATTAAAAGAAGCTGGTTTAGACTCTTTACCAGGAGCAGGAGCAGAAATATTAAACGATAGGGTAAGACGATTAATTTCTAAAGGAAAATGTACCGGAAGAGAATGGTTAGATGTAATGCGTGCCGCTCATCAGTTAAACATTACAACATCTGCAACGATGATGTTTGGACATATAGAAACCATAGAAGAACGTTTTGAACATTTAGTTTGGTTGAGAGAAGTGCAAGCAGAAAAACCTGCTGACGCTAAAGGTTTTATTGCTTTTATTCCATGGCCATTTATGGATGATGGAACTTTATTAAAAAGAGTAAAAGGTGTTTCTAATAACGTTACTGATGATGAATACATTAGAATGATTGCTCTAAGTAGAATTATGTTACCAAATATTGAAAATATTCAAGCTTCTTGGCTAACAGTAGGAGAAAAAACAGCACAAATTTGTTTGCATGCAGGAGCTAATGATTTTGGCTCTATTATGATTGAAGAAAATGTAGTTTCTGCTGCAGGAGCTCCTCACAGGTTTACTGCTGATGGCATCCAAAAAGCCATAAAAGAAGCTGGGTTTGAACCTCAACTGAGAACACAACAATATGAAGAAAGAGAACTTCCAAAAAATATGGAACAACAGGTAATTAATTATTGATTATCAGTTGTCAATTAACTGTAAACCGATAGACAGACAGCCAACATACTACACCAACTTATACATTTTCCCGGGATAGGATTTTACAATGCCATTAAATTCTAAGTTTAATAGTAAAGCAGCTGTTTTACTCATAGGAAGTTCCGATTTTAAAGCAATGTTGTCAATAGCCATTTTATCTGTTACCGAAAGTATATTTGCTATGGTTTTTTCTTCATCACTTAATTCAACAAAAAGCTTAGTTTGACTGGCAGTTTTCTTGTCAGTAGTAGCTTGCCAGCCCATAATGTACTCAATATCTTTAGCTGATTGTATTAAAGCCGCTTTATTGGTTTTTATCAGCCAGTTACATCCTTCAGAATATTCATCATTTAGTCTGCCGGGTAAAGCAAAAACATCTCGGTTATATTGATTGGCTAAATCAGCAGTAATTAAAGATCCTCCTTTTTTACTAGACTCTACCACTATCGTTAAATCAGACATTCCAGCCACTATTCTGTTTCTTTTTGGAAAATTTTCTCTATCTGGATTAGTTTCATTTGTAAACTCAGAAATAATGCCTCCATTTTCTTGCATTTGTTTAGCAATAATTCCATGTTGATTGGGGTAAACTCTATCCAACCCATGAGCTAATGCTGCAACAGTAGGAAGTTGATATTGCATAGCTGTTTTGTGTGCACAAATGTCAATTCCAAAAGCTAAACCACTTACAATTAACGGTTGGTGAGGAGCTAAATCAGCAATCAATTTTTCACAAAATTCTTTACCGTAATCGGTAGCATTTCTTGTTCCAACAATACTAATTACTTTTTGGGCATTCAAATCCATATTGCCTTTAGTGTAAAGTATAATAGGACTATCTTCACAATGAGTAAGTCTTTTAGGATAAGTTTTGTCTAAAAAGAAAATGGGAGTTATCTTATTTTTTTCAATAAGCTTTAGTTCTTTCTCAGCCATTCCTAATGCTTCTTTTTTATTGCTAAAAATATGTTGTGCATTCATTTTACCAATACCGAGAATTTTTTCTAATGTCGTTTTTTTCTCAGAAAACACCTTTTCGGTACTTCCACAATAGGCAATAAGTTTTTTGGCAGTTATGGCTCCTATATTCGGAAGGCAGGTAATGGCTATATTATGAAGCAGTTGGTTATTCATTTATAGAGATAATAAAGGATTTCAAAAATAATGTTTTTAGCTTATTTAAAACTGCATCAATTAATTAAATTAACTTTGCTGTCCTTATGACAAAAAAACAAAACATACGACATTTTTCTAAAGAAGAAATAGTTGAATTCTTTAAAACGCATGGTGAACAAGCATTTAGAGCTAAACAAGTTTACGAATGGTTGTGGAAAAAACATGCTGTTTCTTTTAATGAAATGACCAATCTTTCTTTTCCTATAAGACAGTTATTACAAGATAACTTCGTTATTAATGCCATTACTACCAGCGAAGAACAAATAAGTACCGATAGAACCATCAAAAATGCGTTTAAATTGCATGATGGAAACATTGTTGAAGGCGTTTTAATTCCTACACCCAAAAGAATGACAGCTTGTATTTCATCACAAGTGGGATGTAGTTTGACATGTGCTTTTTGTGCTACAGGTAAATTAGACAGACTAAGAAATATTGAAGCGGATGAAATTTTTGACCAAGTAGCATTAATTAAAAAACAAGCTGAAGAAAAATACAACACTCCGCTTACTAACATTGTATATATGGGTATGGGAGAACCTTTATTAAATTATAGAAATGTATTAGATTCCATAGAAAAAATTACTAGTAACGAAGGGTTAGGAATGTCTCCCAAACGTATTACTGTTTCTACTGCCGGTATTGCCAAAATGATAAAAAAATTAGGTGATGATGAAGTGAAATTCAATTTGGCATTATCGCTACATGCTGCCAATGACGAAAAAAGAAGTAAAATAATGCCTATTAACGAGCAGAACTCATTAGTAATTCTGAAAGAAGCATTAATATATTTTCATGAAAGAACAGGCACAAGAGTAACTTTTGAATACATTATTTTTAAAGATTTTAATGATAGTTTAGAAGATGCTAGAGAATTAGCCGAATTCTGTAAAGTAGTTCCGTGTAAAATTAATATTATAGAATACAACCCTATTGATGATGCTGATTTTCAAAAAGCAGATGCAAAAAAAACAGATGAGTTTGCCCGATTTTTAGAAGACAGATATCACCTAATTGTAAATGTGAGAAGAAGTAGAGGAAAAGATATTGACGCAGCATGCGGACAATTGGCAAATAAAAACAAAGCAGCATTAAAAAAGCAAACCTAACAAGTTTTTGAAGCCTGTTAGGTTTGGAAATAACTAAAAAAGTTTAATTTGCTTCAAGCAACTCAAACAATTCATCTAATTTTGGAGTAAGAATAACTTCAATTCTTCTATTCTTCTTCCTTCCTTCAGCACTATTAGAAGTATCTAGAGGCAAATATTCACTTCTTCCGGCAGCAGTTAATCTTTTAGGATTTACATTGCTGTTAGTGGTTATAATTTTAACTACCGATGTAGCTCTTTTCACACTCAAATCCCAATTATCTTTAATATCTCCCGAACCTTTTAAAGGTACATTATCCGTATGTCCTTCTACCAAAATATTAATGTCTTGGTTTTGTTCTAATACCTTAGCTAATTTTTTCAAAGCATCTACACCTCTTTCGCCAACAGTATAACTACCTGAAGCAAATAATAAACTTTCATCTAAAGAAACATACACTTTTCCATTTTTTTGTTCAATGGTAAGTCCGTTATTTTCAAAACCTAATAATGCTTCTTTCACTTTATTTTTAAGTGCATTTACTAACGAATCCTGCCTGCTAATCATCGCTTCTAATTCGTTAACACGTTTTTCACGAGCTTCTAAATCTACCGTAAGTTGTTCTAATTTAGCTTGTTTAGCCTGTAAAGTTCCTTCTAACGCTCTTAACGCATCTTCCTGAGCTTGTAATTCTTCTTGTGTCTTTTGTAATTGTTTCATTAGTTGCTCTGTTGCAGATTTGTTTCCTGCTAACAGCTCGTTGTTTTTATCTAACAATAATTGGTATGTTTTGTTTACATTGTCATAATTAGTCGTCATTTGGTCTAATGACTTTTCTAAAACTTTAATATCATTTTCTAAAGCATCTTTTTCCTTACGCATCTTATCAACAGAAGCTAACAATTCTTTATTTTTCTCTTCTAAATCCTGATTTTGAGCTTTTAAAGCACTATTTTCTTCCAAACAAGCAGTTTGTTTAGATTTTAATTCTTCATATTTTCTAGCCGGAACACAGGAAAAAAGCACTCCTACACATAAAATAGCTATAATTGATTGTTTTTTTAAAGTCATGGCAATTAGTTTATATCAATTACAATGTTAGGGGTAATTCCACGAAAAAAGTTACACAATTCTTATGAGTTATAAACAGTAGCATTTTGAAATCTTTATAAAATTGTATTGATAAAAAGAATATTTTTGATCATTCAATCTTTATTTATATGCACCCATACATTATCACACTTATAAAAGAATTTAAGCTAAATGCAAATAATAAAATTGCATTAGAGCAATCTGCATATATGCGAAATCAGTTTCCATTTTTTGGTATAAAAACAACAGAAAGAAGAGTTTTGCAACAAGCTTTTTTAGCTAAAGAAATGCTTCCAGATAAAAAGGAATTAAAAGCTATAGTTACGGAATTATGGAAGCAACCCAAGCGAGAATGTCTGTATTTTGCTCAAGAATTGGCTTTTAAATATACTAAACAAGTTGAAAAATCTGATATTGAGCTTTATGAATTTATGGTTGTTAATCAATCTTGGTGGGATACTGTAGATTTTATTGCTGCTAAATTAATGGGGGCTTATTTTAAAAAATTCCCTGAACAAAAAGGAATTTATGTAACTAAATGGTTGGAATCTGGTAATATTTGGTTGCAACGTTGTGCTTTATTATTTCAATTAAAATACAAAAAAGAAATAAACACTACTTTGCTTAGCAATACTATAAATGCTTTACTAGGAAATAAGGAGTTTTTTATTAATAAAGCTATTGGATGGATATTACGAGAATATAGCAGAACAAATCCTGAATGGGTGATAGCTTTTGCCGAAAATACAGCCCTAAGTACACTTAGTAAAAAAGAAGCGTTAAGGTTGGTGAAGTAGAAAAGATATTTGCTATCACTTTTTTTATCTACTTTTGTTTATATTAATTTTAAAAAGTATATATGAAAAAAATTACTTTATTATCAACTTTGTTTTTAAGCTCATTAATTTCTACTGCTCAGCTGTTAACTTTTGATGGGAATAATGATTATGTAGAAGTTCCTAACGATTTAAACACAATAGGGACTGGAGACTTTACCATTGAAGCATGGGTTAGGGGGTTGGAATCTGAACAACAAGCACACCCTGTAATACTATCTAACAGCCCTTCTTTCCCAAACGGTTGTGTAATGTTTTTTCATAATCTTTGGGGGAGTTCAAATTATAAAATGTTATGCATACAGTTTGGTGGACAAAATCATTTGCTTGTTAATAACGGAACATTTAATGGGAGTATATTAGATGGAGAATGTCATCATGTTGCTATTACAAGACAATCAGGATTGTTATCTTTTTATGTTGATGGTTCTTTGATAGGCACATATAATAGTACCGTTAACCAATCTTTAAGTTCTTCTCGTAATGTTACATGGATTGGACATGATTTTGGTTCAAGTGTAAACGACCCTTTAAAAGGAAGTATTTCAGAAGTTCGTATTTGGGATAGAGCACGTACTGCCTCAGAAATCTTGAATGGTATGAATAGTGGTTTTTCGGCATCTACACCAAACTTATTGGCTTATTGGGAATTAAATGAAGGGACTGGTCAGTTAGTTACAAACAAGGTAAATGGAAATACTGGAAACTTAGGTAGTAGTACTAATTCTGATGTAAATGACCCAACATGGGGAGCTGCAACTTGCGGAAACATTGTTGGTGTTGAAGAACAGGAATTTAATAGCAAAGTAACGGTTTACCCTAATCCTAATTCAGGTCAATTTCAGATATCGATTGAAAATAATACTAAAGACGTTTTAATTGAAGTATATGATGTTGTAGGAAACATTATTGAAAGAAGAATTACTAATGGAAATCAAACTACTTTAGATATTTCAAATCAAGCTAAAGGAATATATTTTGTTAAGGTTAAACAAAATGATATTGTTATTGTAGAGAAAATGATTGTGCAATAATTTTAATTAAAACAACATAAAAAAGCGGTATAATGATAAGGATCATTATACCGCTTTTTTATGAAATAAATCAAACAAATTTTATATAAACATCACCATAAGAGGTTTGTGTAAAAGCATCTGTTTGTATGTAATCTACCATGTCTTTTCCATTTTTCCATGTTGGTAAATTCAATTGCATGGATTCTCCATAAGAAAAATTACATTCTATATTTCCTAATTTGTTAAGATGTGTCAAACAATCTACTAATACTTGAGTGTTTTCAGGAACAATATATTCTAAAGAAAGTGTTTTAAGTGGTTGAGATAAGCCTTTTAATACATCATATTCATAACCTTCCACATCAATTTTACAAAAATCAGGCACCCCAAATTGTTTGATTAAATTGTCTAAAGTAGTCATCTGAATTTCTACTGTTTTGTTCCAGTTAGCTCCTTTAAAACGTTCTTCTTGCATCATATCAACATGACTTTTAGAGAAAGAAGAAATTAATGTTGAACCTGAAACATACAACTTTTCGGTACTTTCTTTTTCTCCTAACCCTTTAGTGATGAGGTTAATTTTATCTCCAAATTTTTCTTGTAAATATAAATAACATTCCTGCTGAGGTTCAACAGCAACTACTTTTGCCCCTAACTCTAAAAAAATTTCTGTCCTATTGCCTTTATTTGCACCTACATCAAAACACAAACTGTCTTTTTTTATAAACTGACCGTAAAATTTTTTACGTTCAGGTTTTTTAATAAGGGTTATTAATTTATTTTCTATATCTATAGCAAAAGTGTATAATCCTAAAGCTCTAAGAATGCTTCTTATTATTTTTTTCATTTTAAAGTTTTATCTTCCTGAATTAACAGTATTGGTAATTAAATCAAATCTTTCTTTCATTTCATCGTTTAAACCAGAATCTGGATATCTATCTCTTGCTAGCATTACCAATTGACCAAGAATGTACTTTGTAAATCCTTCTTCACGTTCAACAGATTTTCTGTATTTTCCTTTTAACGAAATATAATAGTTTAGGTCATCTTCATAAATATCAAGCAGGATTTTTACAATTTCATTTGCTTTATCGTATGCTCCTAATCTGTAATAATGTTCTGCAATAGAAACCATAAATTGGTTATAAGGAACATTTTTATGAGGGATTACTTCCAAGCATTTATCTAATACTTCTAATGCTTTTTCTTTTTTCCCTTGTCTAATATAATCGCCTGCTAAACGAGCAAAATTATTACGGAAATTCATACACATTCTTCTGTTATTTTCATCCATATAAATTTCTGACTTGTTCATTCCTCCCCATGCAAACTTAATCATCAGGTTTTCATACATTGCTTCTGTATTTACCTCTCCTGTTTGTCCATCAAAACTCTGTGCTTTATAAGGTACTAGTCTATAAGCTAACCCTTCTATTTGGAAATAATCTGTTAATCCTAAATAAGCATCATCACCGGTAGTAATAGCAAAATAAATAGGTCGTTTCCAGTCGTTAGCAGCTAATATATCTAAAATAATAAGGTCTTTTTTGTAGATTCCGTTAGCTTCTATGCTCCATTCAACATTATCTACAATTCTATCAGCTTTATCTTTAGAAACAGTACCATTAGCTAAAACAAGTTCCTTATCAACAGAAATTTTAAATTTCTTAGTTGGCAAATAATCAATTTGTTTATTGTTGTTTCCTGTTATTTTAGATTTAGGACTATCATCTGTAACAAACTTAATAATTTCATCTACATCAGTATGCCCTTCAATCCCTCTGTCATATACATAAACATAATCATTAGTGTTTTGTCTTATTTTATGGTCAGGTAGCATCTGTGGTATTCCATCAGAATCCCATGCCTTTCTTCGCATTTGTTCTATGTACCAATCGGTATTTAGTAAACTTAAATTAACTACTCTTACATCTGTTCTAAAGCCTTCTACATCTTGAACATACCATAGCGGGAAAGTATCATTATCTCCATTGGTAAACAAAATAGCATTTGGGGCACATGAGTTTAAATAGTTTTTTGCAAAATCTCTTGCAGTATATCTTTTTGAACGATCGTGATCATCCCAATTTTGGTTAGCCATTAAAACAGGAACAGCTAATAAACAAATAGTAGTTACTAAACCTGCACTTGCTAAGCGTTGAATTTTCTTTCCTAAAATCTCATACAAAGCATAAACGCCTAAGGCAATCCATATAGCAAAAACATAAAACGACCCTACATAAGCATAATCTCTTTCTCTTGGTTGCGGAGAAGGAGGATTGGTATAAAAATTAATGGCTAATCCTGTAAAGAAGAATAATAAAGCAAGAATTAACCAATCTTTGGGGTCTTTAATAAATTGATAAATCAACCCAATAATTCCTAATATAAGTGGTAAAAGAAAATAACGATTATGTCCTTCATTTTCGGTTACACTTTTAGAAAGTTTATCTTGATTTCCTAGTCTGGCAGCATCAATAGGTTTAATTCCACTAATCCAATTACCATTAACTATTTCATTGGGAGTAGAGTTTTGAACATCACTTTGTCTTCCGGCAAAATTCCACATAAAATATCTCCAGTAAAGATGTCCCCATTGATAATTGAATAGAAAAGCTAGGTTATCTCCAAAAGTTGGTATTTTGATAGTCTCCCCATTTGAAGCCCTAACATTTTTCCCTTTAATATCCACCCACATTTTATAATCTCTTGTATGATTGGATTGAGAACTCCACATTCTAGGAAAAAACCCTGAAGCTTTATCATCATAATTAGGTTTGTCTTTTTCGCCTTTATTAGTTGCCTCATACTTGCCGGTCTCTTTATTTTGGTAATAAACTGTCTTACCTTCAACAAAAGGCTCTCTGCTATCTAATGGGGTATTATAAAATTGTCCAGATAAAAATGGAGCAGAACCATACTGTTCACGATTAAGATAAGACAACAAGCTAAACACATTTTCAGGATTATTTTCGTCCATTGGAGGGTTAGCAGCAGAACGAATTAAAATAACCGAATAAGTTGAGTATCCAATAATAATAACACTAAAGCAAAGCAAAACGGTATTCCATAAAACTTTTCCTTTTTGCTGGGTATAATATAATCCATAAGCAACTAACCCTGCTAAAAGAATAAAGTAGAAAACCAATCCTGAATGAAAAGGCATTCCCAATGTATTTACCATAAATAATTCAAAAATAGAGGCTAACTTATATGTTCCTGGTATAATTCCAAATTGAACAATTCCTAGAATAAGTACGGATACACCTGAAGCGATAAAAAATCTTTTTGAATTTAACTCTCTAGTTTTGAAGTAATATAAAAACACCATTGCAGGTATTGCCAATAAGTTTAATAAATGGACGCCAATAGAAAGCCCCATTAAATAAGCAATAAAAACTAACCACCTGGTACTATGCGACTCATGAGCGACTGCATCCCATTTAAGAATTCCCCAAAATACCGCAGCAGTAAATAAAGAAGACATGGCATAAACCTCACCCTCTACCGCAGAGAACCAAAATGAATCTGAAAAAGTGTAAGCTAAAGAACCTACAACAGCACTTCCAAATACTGCAATCATAGCAGCTTTATCCATTTCTCCTGCTTTAACTACAATTTTTTTGATTATTGCTGTTATAGACCAAAATAAAAATAAAATAGTAAAAGAACTACTCAGTGCCGACATTGCATTAATGGCAACAGCTGCATTCTCAGGAGTTGTAAACATAGTAAAAAACCTGCCTATTAGCATAAATAAGGGGGCCCCCGGTGGATGACCAACTTCTAAATTATAAGCAGCAGCGATAAACTCACCACAATCCCAAAAACTTGTTGTTGGTTCTATGGTTGATAGATATACAAATGAAGCAATTGCCCAAATTATCCATCCTATAATATTATTCAGTTTTTTATATTCCATGTTATTCCGTATTATTTAAGTTCACGAAAATATGAAATTCTTGTCTAATGAAGAATAATATTTACAGTTAATGATTGTTAAAAGTTAGAAAGAAGTATATGACACGATGACAAAAGAATAAAAAACACTCTAAATTAATGAATGTAAAAAAATTTGCACAAGTAAAAAAAATTATTACTTTTGCCGTCCAATTGTCCGATGGTGTAACTGGCAACACGTCTGGTTTTGGTCCAGAAGAGTCTAGGTTCGAGCCCTAGTCGGACAACTTTTAAAACCCAATAAATTGAAAAACAGTTTATTGGGTTTTTTAGTTTTAACATCTCTTTTCCTAATTAAAAAAATAGGATTTCAATACTCTTCATCAAATAATATTGTTTCTTGCTCACTTTTAGATTAACTTTATAGCTTAATTAATTTTAATCTGCTGCCTTATGCAAAAAATAAACATTTTTAAAACTACTTTTTTCTCTTTACTTTTATTAGGAACAGTAGTTTCAGTTAATGCTCAACAACATGATAATTTATGGACTAAAACAACCAAAGTGGCCGTAAATAATAAAATAAATACATCGAGTCTTCCAATAAATTTTGATGTTTATCAGTTGGATATTGCTACCTTACAAAATTTATTAAACCAAGCTCCGAAAAGATTTTCTCAAAACACATCAACCCTTATTTTAGGTTTTCCTACAGGAAATGGAACAATAGAAAACTTTGAAGTATTTGATGCGTCTATCTTTCATCCAGATTTAGCTGCAAAGTATCCGGAAATTAAATCTTTTTTTGGAAAAAGTACAACAACAGCTTCTACCATCAGGTTTAGTTTTTCACCACAAAAAGGCTTAAGCAGTATGCTTTTCAGATTAGATAGAAAAAGTGTTTTTATTGAACCATATTCTACTGATTTAACCTCTTATGCCGTGTACTCGAGAAAAACAGAGGAAGTAACTCAACATACTTTTGAATGTTTAACGGATGACATTGCTCTAGATATGAAAAAAATTAAGCAATCCAACAATAAGGATGCAAACGATCAAACATTAAGAACTTTTTTAACTGCAGTTTCCGCTTCAGGAGAATACACCGTTTGGCATGGAGGAACAAAAGTATTAGCTATGGCAGCTATAAATGCTACTATGACAAGAGTTAATGGTGTTTACGAAACAGATTTTGGTATTACCATGCAGTTGGTAGCCAATAACGATGATGTGGTATTTACCAATTCTTCAACAGATCCCTATACCAATAATTTAAATAGCCAATTACAATCTACATTAAGCAGTGTAATTCAAGAAGCAAATTATCATGTAGGACATCTATTACACCAAGGCTCTAACAATGGAAATGCGGGTTGTATTGGTTGTGTTTGTGTAAACAATCAAAAAGGAAGTGGTTATAGTTCGCATTCTGTTCCTCAAGGAGATAATTTTGATGTAGACTATGTAGCACATGAATTTGGACATCAATTTGGTGCCAATCACTCATGGACAATGAATGGAAGCGAAGGGACGGGAGCTCAAATGGAGCCTGGAAGTGGTTCTTCTATTATGGGGTATGCAGGAATTACCGGAGCTTCAGATGTTCAGCCTCATAGTGATGACTATTTTCACTTTTTCAATATCCAACAAGTTACTACTAATGTAGCTTCAAAAAGTTGTTATACTTCTACACCAATGGTAAATACAGCTCCTACAGCCAATGCTGGGGCAGACTACACTATTCCAAAAGGAACTGCTTTTATTTTAGAAGGAAGCGGCTCTGATCCTGATGTAGATTCGCTTTCGTTTTGTTGGGAGCAAGGAGATGTTGGGTTTAATTCTCAAACAAGTGTAAGCGCAACAAGTACCGGAAGTCCAGCTTTCCGATCTATGGCACCCACCACTTCTCCAAACAGATACATGCCACAACTTTCAAGCGTAGTAGCTGGTAATTTAACTACCCAATGGGAGACTGTTTCCAATGTAGGAAGAACTATGAATTTTTCACTTACTGTAAGAGATAATCTTTCAGGAGGTGGGCAAAACAAAATAGATCAAATGGTAGTTACTGTTGATGGCAATTCAGGCCCGTTTACAGTTACTTCACAAAACACGGCTGTTACATGGAATGAAGGTAGCACAGAAACGGTTACATGGAATGTTGCCGGAACAAATACAGGAGCTGTAAACACACCAAATGTAGATATTTTCTTATCTCAAGATGGTGGATATACATACCCTATTACTTTAGCAACAGGCGTTCCTAATAATGGTTCAGCTAATGTTACCGTGCCAACAGGAAGTGCAACTACCAATGCTAGAGTAATGGTAAGAGGTGCCGGAAATATATTTTATGCATTAAATTCAACTAATTTTACTATTCAGGCATCAGAATTTGTAATGAATTTTGCACCTGGTGCTACTAGTAATGATATTTGTGCTCCAGGAACATCAACCTATATTTTTACATACAATACTTTTTTAGGGTTTAATGATGTCACTACTTTTTCTGCTTTAGGAAATCCTGCGGGAACAACAGTAAGTTTTACTCCTTCAACAGCTCAGGCAAATGGCACAAATGTAACTGTTCAAGTTTCAGGAATAACAGCCGCAATGGTTGGCTCACATAACATCACAATAACAGGAACAGCAACCTCAGCAACTCAATCAACGAATATTAATTTAAATGTTTATTCCAACAATTTTACACCTATTAATTTACTAAGTCCGACAAATGGAGCTGTTAATGTTTCCGGACCTTATACATTTACATGGCAAACAAATCCTAATGCTGCAACTTATGATATTGATATCGCCACAGACGTTGCTTTTACTAACATAGTTGATAATGCTACAGGACTAACCACTGCAACTTATACTTCATCAACCCTTGCTGCTGATACGGAATATTATTGGAGAGTAAGGCCAAACAACCAATGTGGCTCTGGAAACTTTTCTTCAAGTAACTCCTTTACAACAAGTAACTGCATAACAGTTATGAGTACAAATGTTCCTGTCACAATTCCTAGTACTACTGCAATTGTAACATCAACATTAAATGTTACTAACTCAGGAACAATAAATGATGTAAATGTTATTGATTTAATAGGAACACACACATGGATAGCAGATTTAATTGTTACGTTAGAAAGTCCACAAGGAACAATTGTAACACTATGGGAAGAAATTTGTGATAGCGAAAATGATTTTGATGTGAATTTTGATGATGCCGCGACACCGGGAGCATTACCTTGTCCTCCAGTTGGAGGTGGAACTTACCAACCTCAAGATGTTTTAGCTGCTTTTAATGGCGAGAACCCACAAGGAACATGGACCCTTACTATTGAAGATGTTTTCAATTGGGATGGAGGAAGTTTAGATAGTTGGGGATTAGAAATCTGTATGAATTCTACCATAATAGGTTTGGAGGAATTAAATAATTTTATTGATGTGGTGCTTTATCCAAATCCAGCTAATAACCAGCTTAATATTAAAGGTATTCCCAATGGAAATACGAATATAGTTATTACAGATGTAACGGGTAAAATTATTTTAACGTCTAATGCTAACTTACAAACAGTTTTAGACATAAGTAATTTCTCATCAGGAATTTATTTTATACAATTAAATAATGATACTATCACAAAAACATTAAAATTTGTAAAAGAGTAATTTCACTACTTTTGCAGCATGAATAATAGTCTGAAATTAAAACTTGAAGGAGCCGAAAAGCATAAGAAAGACAATCAACTATTGGTTAAAAAGCTTAAAAAAAGCAAACCAAAAAATTTAGATGATAATACACACGAAGCTCACAATAATGCTTTTGATAAAATAGACTGTCTGCAGTGTGCTAATTGTTGTAAAACCACTAGTCCTATTTTTTATGATAGAGACATTGACAGACTGGCAAAACACCTAAAAATAAAGCCTTCAGCTTTTGTAGCTCAATATTTACATTTAGATGAAGTAGGTGATTATGTGCTGAATACTGCTCCTTGCCCATTTTTAGATTATGAAAACTACTGCATGGTTTACGAAAGCCGACCAGCAGCTTGTAGAGAATATCCACATACTAACCGAAAAAGATTTTATCAAATTTTAGATTTATCTTTAAAAAACACAGAAATATGCCCTGCTGTTGCAAATGTTTTTGAAGAATTAAGAAAAATATATCCAGTATCTTGATTACTTAAAAAATTTACTTTACTCTCATTTTTTTATTTAGTACATTTGTGAAACTTTAGGGGTGTCCACCAATTGGCAGACTGAGATTATACCCTCAATACCTGATGCAGATAACGCTGCCGTAGGAAAAAGAAACTTCTCTCTTTGTCGAGAATATTCCTAAAGCTATATTGTTAAAAAATTTAGGAATGCAAATCAAACTCAATAATCAAATTAAAATCTTAGCTGAACAATCTACTGTTCAACAATTGCTTGATGATCTAATGTTTGAAAATCAAAAAGGAATTGCTGTTGCTGTAAATAGAAATGTTATTCAGAAAAACAATTGGAAAAATCATTTCTTAAATCAAAATGATGAAGTACTCATTATCAAAGCAACTCAAGGCGGATAAAAAACTTAAAACTAAAATTATGAAGAAAGAACAAACCCCCACACAAAATGTAATTTCAAAAGAACCTTTAACTGGCTCAAGAAAAATATATGTTCCAGGAAAACTGCACAATATTAAAGTAGCAATGAGAGAAATTACACTTTCTCCAACTAAACTTTCTACCGGAAAAATAGAAGAAAATTTTCCAATTGCTGTTTATGATACAAGTGGACCATATACCGACCCCAATTATACCATTGATTTAAAAAAAGGATTGTCTCGCTTACGTGAAGAATGGATTTTGAAAAGAGGAGATGTAGAACAACTCCCTGAATTTAGTTCAGAATATTGTAGAGAGCGAATGGCTGATAAAACACTTGATTACTTACGTTTTGAACATTTTAATAAACCATTAAAAGCAAAATTTGGCAAAAATGTTACTCAATTACATTATGCAAAGAAAGGAATAATTACTCCAGAAATGGAATACATTGCCATTCGTGAAAATCAACAAATAGAGCGATTAAATCAACAACTAAAAGAACAATACGGAACTTTAACAAAACAACATGAAGGAAACAGTTTTGGTGCAAATACACCAAAAGGATTGATTACTCCGGAATTTGTTAGAGATGAAGTAGCAAGTGGTCGTGCAATTATTCCTGCTAATATTAATCATCCAGAAAGTGAACCAATGATTATTGGTAGAAATTTTTTGGTAAAAATCAATACAAATATTGGTAATAGTGTGGTAACCTCAAGCATAGAAGAAGAAGTAGAAAAAGCCGTTTGGAGCTGTCGTTGGGGAGGAGATACCTTGATGGACTTATCTACAGGAAAAAATATTCACGAAACACGCGAATGGATTATCCGTAATTGTCCGGTACCTGTTGGAACAGTCCCAATTTATCAAGCACTTGAAAAAGTAGATGGAAAAGCTGAAGACTTAACTTGGGAAATATTCCGAGATACACTTATTGAACAAGCAGAACAAGGTGTAGATTACTTTACAATTCATGCAGCAGTTTTATTACGTTATGTTCCGCTTACGGCAAAACGAGTAACAGGAATTGTATCAAGAGGAGGTTCCATCATGGCGAAATGGTGTTTAGCGCATCACAAAGAAAACTTTCTTTATACCCATTTTGAAGAAATTTGTGAAATCATGAAAGCATATGACGTTTCATTTTCATTAGGAGATGGATTACGTCCGGGAAGTATTGCAGATGCAAATGACGAAGCGCAATTTGCTGAATTGAAAACACAAGGTGAACTGAATAAAATTGCATGGAAACACGATGTTCAAGTAATGAATGAAGGACCCGGGCATGTTCCAATGCACATGATTAAGGAAAACATGGAAAAGCAATTAGAGTATTGTAATGAAGCTCCATTTTATACCTTAGGACCATTAACCACCGATATTGCTCCGGGTTATGACCATATTACTTCAGCAATAGGAGCTGCAATGATTGGTTGGTACGGAACAGCCATGCTTTGTTATGTTACTCCAAAAGAACATTTAGGATTACCAAATAAAAAAGATGTGAAAGACGGGGTAATAACCTATAAAATTGCTGCTCATGCTGCAGACCTCGCCAAAGGACACCCTGGTTCACAATATAGAGATAATGCACTAAGTAAAGCACGTTTTGAGTTCAGATGGGAAGATCAATTTAACCTTTCTCTTGACCCAGATACAGCAAGAGAATTTCACGATGAAACATTACCTGCTGACGGTGCAAAAGTGGCTCATTTTTGTTCGATGTGCGGTCCACATTTTTGTTCAATGAAAATTACACAAGATGTTAGAGACTATGCAGCAAGCATAGAAACTTCAGAAGAAGAAGCATTGAAAAAAGGAATGGAAGAAAAATCACAAGAGTTTAAAGAAAAAGGAAACAAAGTTTACTTATAATTATGATTATTGTAATCTCTAACCCAACACAAATAAAAGGCGAATATTCAATCATTCATCAATTATTTGAGCAAGGGTTAGAAAGTTTTCATATTTATAAACCTGATTTTTCTAGTGAACAAATAGCAGAATTTAAACAACAAATTTCTGCTAAATATCACAGCAAAATTGTACTTCATGAAGAGTATTTTAAATTTCATTCATTAAAAGAACTAGAAAATTGTAAAGAAAAATATGATTATGCTTTTCTTTCTCCTGTTTTCGATAGTATCTCTAAAGCAAGATACAAAAGTCAGTTAAATTTAAAAGAAGTAAGCAATGTATTGAAAAACAAAAAAGATAAAATCATTGCACTAGGAGGAGTTGATGAAGACAAAATAAATACAATTAAAGCAGTAGGTTTTTCCGGAATTGCTTTGCTCGGAGCTATATGGAAAAGTGACAATCCTGTTGAAAAATTTAAACAAATAAAAGAAAAATGGTTGAAGAGCGAATTGGTGCATTAAGTATTGCCGGCTTCGACCCAAGTGGGGGAGCTGGTATTCTTGCAGATATAAAAACATTTGAAGTAAATAAGGTTTGTGGAATGGGAGCACTGAGTGCCATCACTTTCCAAAATGATATTGAATTTGATGATGTGAAATGGCTCGAAACAACGGAAATTTTAAACCAAGTTTCAACACTTCAAAGAAGATTTCAATGGAAGAGTGTTAAAATAGGATTAATAAAAGATTTGGAGACATTAGAAGGTATCGTCAATTCCATTTCTACTTCACAAATTGTTTGGGATCCAATAATAAAAGCGAGTGCTGGATTTGAGTTTCATAAAACAATAAACAACGAACAGTTAATTGAGATACTAAAAAAAATATACCTAATTACACCAAATATCGATGAAATTAAGTTTTTAACGGGAATAACAAATCCTATAGAAGCTGCAAAAACATTATCGAAATATTGTAATGTATTACTAAAAGGAGGGCACAATAAAGAAGAACCGGGGGTAGATTATTTATTTATGCAAGATAAAATAAAAAAAATAGTTCCAACAGAGAAAAACAATATCTACCCAAAACACGGTTCAGGATGTGTATTATCTGCTGCAATTGTAGCTAGCCTTGCCAAAGAAACTGATTTAACAACTGCTTGTCATCATGCAAAAAAATATGTAGAACAATTTTTAGCGAGTAACCCATATTTATTAGGAGTTCATCATGTTTAGTAAATTACAATACATATCACAAGGAGTTACAGCTGAAGAACAAATAGAGAATATTCAACAGGTACTTGATGCAGGTTGTAAATGGATACAGTTACGTTTTAAAAATGTAGGTGAAAAAGAACTATTTAAAGTAGCTCAACAGGTAAAAAATAATTGCTCAAAACATCAAGCTACATTTATAATAAATGATTCCGTTAAAGTAGCTAAAAATGTTGATGCAGATGGGGTTCACCTTGGTCTAAAAGATATGTCTGTAGCAGAAGCAAAAACTATTTTAGGAGAAGATAAAATTATAGGAGGAACAGCAAATAGTATAGAAGATGTTTTAAAAAGAGTAGATGAAAAATGCAGTTATATTGGTTTAGGGCCATTTCATTTTACTACAACAAAAGAAATTTTAAGTCCAATTTTAGGCTTAAAAGGTTATGAAACTATAATGCATGAACTTACAAAAAGAGAAATTTATATCCCAATTTATGCTATTGGAGGAATACAAATGGATGATGTGAAAGGCGTTATGAACACAGGTGTTTATGGTGTTGCTGTTTCAGGTTCAATTACACATTATCCTCAAAAAAAAGAATGGATACAAAACTTTAATTTATTATTAGATGGACAAATTAATTATAGCAAATAAAGAATTTCAATCCCGATTGTTTTTAGGAACAGGGAAATTTGGTTCAACAAAACTGATGGAAGAAGCGGTATTGGCTTCTGGTTCAGAATTAGTAACTGTTGCACTAAAACGAATAGATTTAGAAACGGATACAGACACTCTACTATCACACTTAAATCACTCCCATATTAATTTATTACCCAATACTTCTGGTGCCCGTAATGCGAAAGAAGCAGTATTTGCGGCTCAACTTTCTCGCGAAGCCTTAGAAACAAATTGGTTAAAATTAGAAATTCATCCTGACCCTAAATATTTAATGCCTGACCCAATTGAAACATTAAAAGCCACTGAAGAGTTGGTGAAATTGGGCTTTATTGTGTTACCTTATATTCATGCCGATCCTGTTTTATGTAAACGATTAGAGGAAGTAGGGACAGCAGCAGTTATGCCACTAGGTTCTCCGATAGGGACTAATAAAGGATTGAGAACTATTGATTTTTTAGAAATTATCATAGAACAAAGTAAAGTTCCTGTAATTGTTGATGCAGGAATTGGAGCTCCTTCAGATGCTGCAAAAGCAATGGAACTTGGTGCTGATGCTGTTTTAGTAAACACAGCCATAGCAGTAGCGGGAAATCCGGCAGAAATGGCAAAAGCGTTTAAAATAGCAGTAGAAGCAGGAAGAATGGGATATGAAGCAAAACTTGGAGGTATAAAAAACAATGCTTCAGCAAGTAGCCCATTGATTTCTTTTTTAGATTAAGATAAAATTAGATAGCAAAATATGAGTTTTAAAGAAATATATGATTCACAAAATTGGGAAGAAGCAAAAGCTACCATCTACAATAAAACTTCACTAGATGTGGAAAAAGCCCTTTCAGCTAAGCGAAGAACATTGGAAGATTTTAAAGCACTAATTTCTCCTGCAGCTGCTCCTTATCTGGAACAAATGGCTCAGTTGAGTCATCAACTTACGCAAAAGCGTTTCGGAAAAACCATACAACTTTTTGTTCCAATGTATTTAAGCAATGAATGTAACAATATATGCACGTATTGTGGATTTAGTTTTGATAACAAAATAAAACGTAAAACATTATCTGCTGATGAAATTTTAAGAGAAATTACGAAAATAAAAAAAAGTGGGTTTAATCATATTTTACTTGTGACAGGTGAGGCCAATCATACTGTTCATGTAGATTATTTTAAAAACGCCATTGAAATTATAAAACCACATTTTGCAAACATTTCGATAGAAGTTCAACCATTAGATCAAAATGAATACGAAGAATTACAACAATCGGGAGTTTATGCCGTTTTGGTTTATCAAGAAACCTATCATCAAGATAAATACAAAGAATATCATCCAAAAGGAAAAAAATCAAATTTTTATTACCGAATAGAAACCCCCGAAAGGATTGGAAATGCAGGCATTCATAAAATTGGCTTAGGAGTATTATTGGGTTTAGAAGATTGGCGAACAGATTCCTTTTTTTGTGCCTTACATTTAGATTATTTGCAAAAAACATATTGGCAAACCAAGTATTCCCTTTCGTTTCCACGAATTCGTCCGGCAGAAGGAATTGTAGTTCCAGAAAAAACCATTACTGATAGAGAATTGGTTCAATTAATCTGTGCTTACCGTCTTTTTAATGAAGATGTTGAAATTTCTGTTTCAACACGTGAATCAGAAATATTTCGTAATAATATTATCAAACTTGGGGTTACTAGCATGAGTGCCGAATCAAAAACAAATCCAGGAGGATACAGTGTTGAACCGGAATCGTTAGAACAATTTGAAATTTCAGATGAACGAAGTGCAGAACAAATTGCAACGCTTATTTCAGATAATAATTATGAACCTGTTTGGAAAGATTGGGATAAATCATTTCAATAAACTTAACTCTCAGCCTTATTTTTTAGGTATTCATAATAATCAAATTGAGCTCTAATTCTTTTCTGAGCAGTAGATTTTTTGTAGGGATTACTTTGTGTTTTATTCAGTTTTCGGGCTTTTATAGAGTCTTTTAGTTGAAGTGAAAGTAGTTTTTTAATCTCCATAGCCAATCGTTTGTCATAAATAGGAAAACCAACTTCTACTCGGTAAGTAAGGTTACGTTTCATCCAATCAGCTGAGGCTAAAAATAGTTTTTCGTTGCCGCCATTATAAAACCAATAAATTCTTCCATGCTCTAAATAACGGTCAATAATACTAATTACCGTTATGTTTTTACTCATATCCTTAACCCCCGGAATTAAACAACAAATACCTCGAACAATAATATTAATTTTTACTCCCGCATTGCTAGCTTCATATAATTTATCTATCATTTGTCGGTCTTCCAAGCTGTTCATTTTCAGAATCATTTGTGCTTTTAAGCCTTTTTTGGCATTACTGATTTCATTGTCAATCATCTTATTAAATTGCTCTCGCATATTAAAAGGAGCAACTAACAAATGTTTAAACCTTATTGTTTCTTTTTGTCTGTTTATCAAAAAATGAAACACCTTGCTTAATTCGTTGGTGAGCTGAGGATTTTTGGTAAGCAAGGCATGGTCACAATAAATTCTAGAAGTATCTTCATTAAAATTTCCCGTTCCAAAATAAGCATATTTTGCCTTTTTGTTTCCCTCTTTTCGGGTAATTAAAAATATTTTTGAATGAACTTTTAGTTCTTCAAAACTATAATGAACATCTACTCCGGCTTCCTTCATTTTGTCTGCCCAATGTAAATTTAATTCTTCATCAAACCGAGCTTTTACTTCACTAAAAACCATTACTTTTTTACCCTTTTCGGCAGCTTTTATTAGTGCTTGACAAACCTTAGAATGTTTGGCTACTCGATAAAGTGTAATACTAATTTCTTCTACTTTTTCGTCTTCAGCTGCTTCTTCCAGAAAATTGGTGATGTAACAATAATTCTGATATGGAAAATGAAGAATAAAATCCTTCTTAGAAATTGCATTAAAATAAGATTCACTTTTCTCTAATTCAGGGTGTTGCAATACATCAAAAACAGGATAAAATAAATCAGGCTTGTTAGGCATTGGAAAAGCAAAAAAATCATTAAAATTATGGTACCTTCCTCCAGGAATAGACTCTCCTTTTTGTAACCCAATATTTTTTCTGAGTATTTTTTGAAGCTCCTTTGGCATACGTTCGTCATATAAAAACCTAGACGGTGCTCCCACTTTTCTTTTATATAAACTTGCTGATATTTTTTCTTGAATAGTTTCGGCTATTTCTTCTTCTAAATAAAGCTCAGCATCACGAGTTAAATTAATTTCATAACACTTTACCCAATCATAATCCGGAAAATGCTGAGGTAAAAACAAACGCATTACATCAGAAAGCTGAATGATAATTTCTTTATTTTCATCATTAGACAATCTAATAAAACGTTGAGTCTTTCTAATAGGCACATTAACAATGAAATAATTGTGCTCTAAGATTTTTTTATTAATGACATCAATTGCTAAATACAAGCCTTTGTTTTTAACAAATACAGAAGTGGTTTCACTAACTTCTTTAATTTTTAATAACGGCAGAATGTCGTTGTCGAAAAAGTTTTTCAAAAAAGCTTTCTGTTCTTCATTTATCTGCTTTTGATTTATTAAAAAGATATTCTCTTCTTCTAATTGAGGTAAAATTTTAGTGTTAAAAATGTGATTAAACTCTGCTTGTTGTTCAAAAACAGTTTTTTTTATTTTTTTGAGCAGTTTTTTGATGTAAGGATTTGGTTCAAGACCTTGCTTTTTCTCAATTTTTAGAATATTTTTTAATGAAGCTACCCTTACCTTATAAAACTCATCCAAATTAGCAGAATAAATAGCTAAAAACTTTAAACGCTCCATTAAAGGTTCGTAAGGGTTAATAGCTTCTTGTAGTACTCTATAATTAAATGATAACCAACTTAGCTCTCTGTCGAAATATTTTTTCATCTTAATGAAATAAGCTTCCTCAATTTTTAGCAAATATCTATGAAATTAAGCACAAAACAAGAAATGAGACTTAGAATTACAAAAAATTAACGATGAGTTAACCTTGAAAACTATTAATCTAAAAGACTTTCTAAATAATGTTGGTCGATATTAAATTCCTTTTTAATGGTATTAATTTCTTCATCAATCTTATCAACCATAGGTTTTTTGTTTGATTTTGAAGCGACTAACATGATGTTTTTACGAGTATGTTCGTTAGAAATAAACTCAAAAATTTTGGTATTATACTGTTGTTTTTCCATGATTAATGCACGCATGGCATCGGTAATCATTTCATATTGTCTTTCTTTAAAAATGCCATGTTTTAACAAAGGATTGGCAATTTCTTTCCCTTTAGAAGCTTGTCTGAGTTCTTTGTGGCAACATGGTGCACAAATTATTAAAGCCGCTTTAGCAGAAACACCTTTAAAAATAGCATCATCTGTAGCTGTATCACAAGCATGAAGGGCGATTAAAATATCAATTTTATCTTCTTTTAAATCTTGTATCGTACTCTTTTCAAAAGATAATTGCTCAAAGCCGCATTTTTCTGCTGCATCGTTACAAAAATCAACCAATTCTTGTCGTATTTCTATGCCTTTAATCTCTACATTAAGCTTAAGTTGATTTTTCATAAAATCATACAACGCAAAAGTCAAATATCCTTTACCAGAACCCATATCAACTATGCGAATAGGTTCATTAAATTGGTTGTCTTTTAGTAAATTTTCTACTATTTCGAGGTATTTATTAATTTGCTTGAACTTGCCTGCCATTTTAGGAAACACCTGACCATTTTCATCTGCAATTCCTAAAACGTTTAAGTATTTACCCAAGGCTGCTCTTTTTTTCTTAGGAACATCATGTGTTTCGGGTGGTTTGTTTTCAAAACTAGGGGGTAAGGTTTTTAAACTTCCCTTACCTTTTTTAGAAAACTGAAGCACAACATCCTCTTTAAGTGTAAATAATCGAGCAATTTTAAACTTGTTAGTAAGCAATTCCATTAACTCGGCATTGGTTTCTTCTAAAGTATAGTTTTTAACTTGGTCGTTAGTTTGATAATGGTAGGTAAAAGAAAAAACAAGCTCGTTTTTAATGCTTACTAAGCGAATATAAACATTCAATAATCCATCACTTTTGTAAGCCGGTTTACTTAATGTAATTTTTACAAAAGAATTGTTAGTATAACTTTCAGCAAGTTTTTCTAAAAAAAGGTTGAGTTCATTCATGTGGCGAAGTTAGGTTAATTTAAGTAAATCTAAATACTATGCTTTGTAATAGATTAATCAACCCAATTAACTTTTCCTAAAAAAGTGCCGTAGTAAACACAATAAAGTGCTGTGGCATAAGTTTTGTAATAGAACCACCGCACTAAAACTTTTTATGTTATGAAAAATTTAAGAACCACAAAAATAGGATTAGGAATAGTTGCTGCTATGTTGGTATTGTCTTTTTCAGCGTACCAACAAAACGACCTTCCTACCATAAACACCGATGGCAACAGTAAACTAAGAACCATTGACCATAAAGCTTTTAAAGATGGCGAAAAACTAGAATTTAGATTACACTACGGATTTGTAAATGCCGGTACAGCCAAAATTGAAGTGAATAAACTAGATAAGAAAATTGCTAACAGAGAAATCTATCATATAGTTGGTACAGGTAAAACGGTAGGAGCTTTCGATTGGGTTTTTAAAGTAAGAGACCGTTACGAAACTTTTTTAGATGTTGAAGGCGTTTTCCCTTGGATGTTTGTTAGGGATATTAACGAAGGAGGGTATAAGAAAAAACAGAAATACCAATTTTCACAAACTAAAAAAATGGTAGAAACCCACAAGGGAGAAGTTTATGAAACTCCTGAAGGAATTCAAGATATGCTTTCTTCTTTCTTTTATGCCAGAACTTTAGATTATAGTAAAGCAAAAAAAGGCGATGTTTTTACCATCTGGACCTTTGTAGATGAAGAAGTTTGGCCATTAAAAATTAGATACATGGGAGAAGATAAAGTTAAAGTTGGAAAAACTTACTACAATGCACTTAAATTCCACCCCGTAACACAAAAAGGTAGAATATTCGACAAAGAAGAAGATGTAAGTTTTTGGGTATCTAATGACGGAAATAAAATTCCATTAATGATAGAAGCAAAAATTTTAATTGGAGCAGTAAAAGCAGAATTAACCAATGCTGAAGGATTAGCTCACCCATTATCTATAGCGAAAAAATAAAAAGTTTTTTTCGACATTCAACATTAATTTGTTTAAAACAGGCAAACAAATACCATTGAGATTCGTATCTTAATGGTATTTTTGTTTGCAATATGAAGAAATTTCTACCCATACTTATTATAGTTGTAGCTGCTGTCAGCTTGTTTTTTAGTCAATATCAAGGAAATAAAAACAATGTTGATGAAAAAGAAATAGCACAAATTATTGAAGAAGAAAAGAAAGAACCGATTGTTGAGTATGGTTTTGAAATAGATTCTTTTGCTGTTTATAAAGATGTTATCCAACCCAACCAATTTTTAGCCAATATTCTTCTAAAATACCATATTCCTTATACAGACATTGATATGTTGGCAAAAATGTCAAGAGATATTTTTGATGTAAGAAAAATTGCCTCCGGTAAAAAATACACCATACTTTGCAGTAAAGATTCGTTAGGGAAAGCTCAATGTTTTATTTACGAACCCAACGAAACAGAGTATGTTGTTTTTGATATGCGCGATTCTATTTCCATTTATAGAGGACAAAAAGAAGTTACCACTAAAATAAAACAAATTGAAGGCACTATTAACTCATCCTTATACCAAACATTAGTAGAACAAGAAGCAAGTCCTATTTTAGCTATAGAAATGGCAAATGTTTACGCTTGGACAATCGATTTTTACAGCATACAAAAAGGAGATCATTTTAATGTAGTGTATGAAGAACGATATGTAGATGATAAATTTATTGGAATAGGAAAAGTATTGGCAGCTAATTTTAACCATTACGGAAGAGATTATTATGCATACCTATTTAAACAAGATGGCATCACCAATTATTTTGATGCTGAAGGAAATAGTTTAAAAAGAGCCTTTTTAAAATCTCCATTAGAGTACGGCAGATTAACTTCAGGTTTTACTATGAGAAGGTTTCACCCTGTACAAAAAGTTAACAAACCACACTTAGGAACAGATTATGCTGCTCCAACAGGAACTCCTATTTTAGCAACAGGCGATGGTGTAGTTGTAGAGTCTGCCTATAAAAAATACAATGGTAATTATGTAAAAATTAAGCACAACAGCACTTATACCACTCAGTACTTACACATGAGTAAAAGAAATGCTAAAACCGGACAAAGAGTTAAACAAGGTGATGTTATTGGTTATGTTGGTAGCACAGGTTTAGCAACAGGGCCTCACGTATGTTATAGATTTTGGAAACATGGTAGTCAGGTAAATCATTTAAAAGAAGAAACACCACCAGCCGACCCGGTTAAAAAAGAGTATCTGCAAAAATTTACTCAGCTTAAAGATAGTCTAAACCAAAAATTGGTTAAAAAAGATTTAGTTAGCTGAGATAAATTACCTTGAACAAACAACTTCAACTTTAATCCTATCCGGATCTTCAAAAAACACAGCATAATAATCTTCTGCATGAGGGTATTTGTCAGCATACAAAATAGTAACATCTTTTTCTTTCAGTTCTACTGTTAACTTATCTACAAATACTTTTGAATCGCAATGAAAAGCCAAATGATTTAATCCTGTTCTTTTTCTATGATAAACAACATCTAAATAATTATCTTCTGTTTGAACAAAAACAATATACGTATCTTTAAATTTAAAACTTATGCCATGTTGCCATTCCTGAAACTTTGTGTAAGAAAATTTTGAAGTTAACAACCACTCCCAAAAAAGCTTTGTTTTTTCTAAATCTGACACATAGATTTCTATGTGATGAATTGTTCCGTTCATGTTTCTATTAATTTGTACCACTAAAGTAGGAAGTTTTAAACGAAACTTATCAATTCTTAATATCTTTCAACATATTTTGCTTTAAGAATAAGTTAAATTGGTTAATTTTACTACTTAATAATTTGGCATGAGCTCAACTGAAGAAACTCAACAAAAAGTAAAACAAATTTTTACCAATTACCTGGAGGAACATAAGCATAGAAAAACTCCGGAGCGTTTCGCCATACTCCAAGAAATTTACGCAAATGATGATCATTTTGATGTGGAAGAGTTATATCTTTCCATGAAAAACAAAAAATACAGAGTTAGTAGAGCTACGCTTTATAATACCATAGAATTATTATTAGCTGCTAATCTAGTCAGAAAGCATCAATTTGGCAATAATATTGCTCAATATGAAAAATCTCATGGCTCTAAACAACACGACCATATTATTTTAAGTAATGGCGAAGTAATAGAGTTTTGTGACCCAAGAATTCAAACTATTAAAAATACACTTCAAGAAATGTTTGATGTAAAAATTTTACATCATTCACTTAATTTTTATGGAGTTAAAAATGAAAAAAAATGAACTTTTCCTTTGAAATAAAAAAAGAACAAGAGTTACTTCTTATCTCGCTTTCGGGTAGTTTGAATAATAAACAACAAGCCGAAGAGTTACTTTCGGAATTAGATTTTTATTATAACGAAGGTTTAAATTTTATTATTTTAGATTTAGCTAAGATGGACTATATGAACAGTTCAGGATTGGGTGTTTTTATTTCAATTCTTACCCAAACAAGAAATAGAAACGGAGAAGTGTTTATAGTAAATATTCCGAAAAAAATAAACCAATTATTGGTAATTACTAAACTGAACAATGTGTTTAACATTGCCGAAAATATTAAAGAAGCAAAAGAAACTATTCTTAAAATAAAACAACCAATAAATTAATATTCAACATAAAACAAATGAAACGATCATGAGTAAAAATTTCTCACACAGGAGAATGATTATAAAGAGAGTTACATGTAACAGATAAAAAGCAATAAAAATAAACACATGAAAGTAGATGTATTGTTAGGACTCCAATGGGGAGACGAAGGTAAGGGTAAAATTGTAGATGTATTAACACCAAAGTATGATGTAATTGCTCGTTTTCAAGGTGGACCAAATGCTGGTCATACCTTAGAGTTTGATGGAATTAAACATGTTTTGCATACCATTCCTTCAGGAATTTTCCATAAAGGAGTAAACAACATTGTTGGTAATGGCGTTGTAATAGACCCTGTAATTTTAAAAAGAGAAATTGATGCCCTTATTAAAATGGGTGTTGATATGAATAAACAACTATTTGTTTCCAAAAAAGCACACTTAATTCTTCCAACACATCGTTTGTTAGATGCGGCTTCTGAAGCAGCAAAAGGCAAAGGAAAAATAGGTTCTACATTAAAAGGAATTGGTCCAACTTACATGGATAAAACAGGTAGAAACGGATTAAGAGTAGGTGATATTTTTGAAGTAGATTTTAAAGAAAAATACGACCAATTAGTAGCTAAGCATAAAGATTTATTGAAGTTTTACGATTACGGTTACGACTTAAGTGCGTTGGAAGATGATTTCTTTAATGGTGTTGAAACCATTAAAAACCTAAGAGTAATTGATAGTGAGCATTTCTTAAACAATGTTATTAATAACAACAAATCTATATTAGCTGAAGGTGCTCAAGGAACCATGTTAGATATAGATTTTGGTTCTTACCCTTTTGTAACCTCATCAAACACAACTACAGCAGGAACTTGCACAGGTTTAGGTATTGCTCCTAATAAAATAGGAAAAGTATTCGGAATTTTTAAAGCTTATTGTACTAGGGTAGGTAGTGGTCCTTTCCCCACAGAACTTCATGATGAAGTGGGTGAAAGCATAAGAAAAGCTGGAAATGAATTTGGTTCTACAACCGGAAGACCAAGAAGGTGCGGCTGGGTTGACTTACCTGCTTTAAAATATGCAATTATGATTAATGGGGTTACCGAATTAATTATGATGAAAGCTGATGTTTTAAGCGACTTTGACACGATTAAGGTTTGTACGCATTACGAAATAGATGGAGAAAAAATAGACTATATGCCTTATGATATTGTTTCTAAAGAAGTAAAACCTATTTATACTGCATTAAAAGGTTGGAAAAAAGACTTAACTAAGTTAGCTTCAATAAATGATGTTCCACAAGAATTAACAGCTTATATTGAGCATTTAGAGCAAGAATTAAATGTGCCAATAACTATTGTTTCAGTTGGTCCAGATAGAACTCAAACTATATACAGAGAAAACGTGTTGGCTTAAAATCAACTAAAAAATGTTGCTTACATTTTGTTAGGAACACTTATTCCAAGCAGTTTCATGCCTGAAGCAATAACATTTGCTACACTTTGAGACAATACTAATCTCATAGCTAGCTTGTTTTTATCTTCTTCACGCAAAATAGGTACGTTTTGATAAAAGTGATTGAAGGTTTTTACCAACTCATAAATATAATTACTTAAGGTTGCTGGACTAATATTTTCTCCGGCTTCTTTAATTACTATAGGAAAGTCTTTTAATAGTTTTACTAAAGTAATTTCTTCTTCGTTTAGTTCAGCATTGGTATAAGAAGTGCTGTAATTTAACTCATTTGCTTTTCTCAATAACGATTGTATTCTGGCATGAGCGTATTGTATAAAAGGAGCAGTATTACCATTCAAATCAATAGATTCTTCCGGATTAAACACCATACCCTTTTTAGCATCTACTTTAAGCAAATAATATTTTAATCCACCTAAGCCAATTTGAGCGTATAGTTCGTCTTTTTCAGCATTGCTTAATTCATCTAAATGTCCACGTTCTTGGGTCATTAGTTTGGCATCATTTACAATTTCTGCCATTAAATCATCGGCATCTACAACCGTTCCTTCTCTGGATTTCATTTTGCCATCAGGTAATTCTATCATACCATAAGATAAATGATGACATTCTTCTGCCCATTTGTACTCCAATTTTTTTAGGATGGTAAACAATACCTTAAAATGATGATTTTGCTCGTTTCCAACAGTATAAATGATGCCATTTAAGTTAGGATGATTTTTATAACGCTCTATGGCTGTACCAATATCTTGCGTCATGTAAACAGAAGTTCCGTCAGCTCTTAACAACAGTTTATCATCCATTTTTTCAGCACTTAAATCGCACCAAATAGAACCATCTTCTTTTTTGTAAAAATGTCCTTCTGCTAAGCCTTTTTCTACCACATCTTTACCTAAAATGTACGTATCTGATTCATAATAAATTTCATCAAAATCAACACCCATGGTTTGGTAAGTAACATCAAAACCTTCATATACCCAAGCATTCATTTTTTTCCATAAATCTACCACCTCTTTATCTCCATTTTCCCATTTAAGCAGCATTTCTTGGGCTTCTAACATTATTGGTATAAAAAAATTAAATCCACTTCCATGATTTTTAATTTTATCAATTGACAAACTTTCCTCTAGAATATTCCACAAGTCTTCTCTTTCGTGTGGTGGTATTTGTAAATCCTTTAGCAATTCATTATTAACGAAAGATTTTTTATCATCACAAGATTTTTTAAGCTCTATTACCTTTTTAGCTTTTTCTGTTTTCTGTTCTTTATAGGCCTTATCAAATTCTACATAATACTTTCCCACCAAATGATCGCCTTTTAAGCCAGAGCTTTGAGGAGTCTCTCCATTTCCAAATTTTTGCCAAGCCAACATACTTTTACAAATATGTATGCCTCTATCGTTAATAATTTGGGTTTTAAATACTTCGTGTCCGTTAGCTTTTAAAATTTCAGCTACAGAAAATCCTAAAAAAATGTTTCTTAAATGTCCTAAATGTAGAGGTTTGTTGGTATTTGGTGAAGCATATTCTACCATATAGGTTTTACCCGATGGAGCTGCTTGTCCGAACGTTTTATTTTGAGCAATAGTATTGAGTTCACCAAGCCAATATTCAGGAGCAATGCTAAGGTTTAAAAAGCCTTTTACCACATTAAAATTGGTAATTTGAGGAACATTATCTACTAAGTATTTGCCTAAATCTTCAGCCGTTTGCTCAGGAGATTTTTTAGCTATTTTAGTAAAAGGAAAAACCACGACTGTTAAATCACCATCAAATTCTTTTCTGGTTTTTTGAGGTTGAATAGTATTTACATCTACTTCAGCACCATAAATTGACGCTATTCCTTTTGCTACTGCCTGTATAATTAATTCTTCCATTTTTTATTTATTTTTCCACGAATGCACCAAGTTTTTGCATTCCCACATTATCAAACTCTCACATTGATAATTTGGCTTCAATATTTTTGGTAACCTCATTCAACACTTCAAATGCAGTTTCTGCCATTACGTTTCCTTTGTTATCTAACGTAGGGTTTACTTCAACTATTTCTAGGCAAATTACCTTGTTACTTTCTATCAACTCGTTAATAATATTTTTTACTTCGTATTGGTCAAACCCTTTAGAAACAGGGGTTCCTGTTCCTTTAGAAATTAAATCACAATCCATTGAATCCACATCAAAAGAAATATAAATGTAATCGCAATTTTTAAGTTTCTCCAACGCCTCTTTGACACATACTTCCAAACCTCTAAACCTAACTTCTTCTACTTTGTAATTTTTCATGCCATTTTTCGACATACAATAATCTTCTGGCTCTTCCGTATCTCTCACACCAAAAAACACCACATCTTCATGCAATACTTTTGGAGAAATTCCACCAATATTTTTCATGCCTTCCCAATTCTCATGAGTTTCTTCCTTAACTTCATTTACTTTTCTGTCTAAATTATCATCTGCCAAAGCAGCAGCCAAAGGCATTCCATGAATATTACCTGACGGAGTAGTATATGGAGAATGTAAGTCGCCATGAGCATCTATCCAAACCACACCAATACGTTTATCGGAATAAGCACATTTTAAACCGCTAATAGTTCCTAATGCCGAAGAATGATCTCCGGAAAGTACTAAAGGAAAATAGTTTTCTTCAATCGTTTCCTTAACCGCTTTACTCAAACGTTTGCAGACTTTCAATACTTTTCCAATTCTTTTAGCATAAGGTGTTTGTTGTTTTTCATAAACAACCTCATTTTCACTTTCAATTTCAACATAATCATAGTTGTTAAAATAATCATTTCCAGCATTAATAGCTGCAATTTCAATAGCATCTATACCCATGTCAGAACCTCTTGTTCCGGCACCAATATCAGAGCGATTTTTAATGATTTTAATGGCTTTCATATAACTATGTTTTAAGTATTTATACTTATACTTTCTAAGTAGAAACTTTATAAATTATAGGGAAATTAGGTATAAATTAACCCCTTTAACAATTAGAAAACAAAAATATTGATATATTTGTTGTTACGAATTATATAATATGCTTTTTTTTAATCTTTATTCATCACGAAAAAGAATTAAAAACACACAGAGTTTTTAGTATGCTTAAAATACATTTTTATTTTCTTCTTTTTGGTGTAATTATTCTTTCTTCTTGTAAAGATAGTATTTCAGACAAATCCGAGGGTGTTATAGAGTACAAAGTAACTTATCCAAAAATGGATAAAACCAATTTTATGTTGGATTTTATGCCTAAGGAAATGAGAATGTACTTCAAAGACAACAAATATATTACTACCGTTTCTGCCGGAATGGGAACCTTTAAAACAGAATTTGTGTGCGACCAAGCAACAAACGAATTTTTTCAGTTAGTAAAACTCATTAATAAAAAATATGTTTTAAAATTAACAGGGGAAGAAATTCCCAACACTCTTAAAAGTCTTCCTGAATACCAGATAGAATTTGTAGATGAATACAAAGAAATTTTAGGCTATGTATGTAAAAAAGCCATTGTAACGGTAAAAAATAAAACGAATGATGCTTTTACCGTGTTTTACACTAAAGATATTAATATAGAAAACCCTAATTGGTGTAATCAATTTGCACCAATAGATGGAGTAATGTTAGAATACCAATACGATAAGTACGATATTTGTATGCGTTTTGAAGCAAAAAAAGTAACGTTTGAAAAAGTAAAAGATAAAGTTTTTGAAATCCCTTCTGAATACAAAACTGTTACTTTTGACGAAATGGAACAAGAAATGACTGAAATATTTGATAGCTTTAAATAAATATTAACCTTATAAATCAATTAAGATGAAAAAAATTCTATTAACCAGTTTAGCAACTTTGACAATTACTTTCAGTGCAATAGCTCAAAAATCTTTTGAAGGGACTGTAAATTTTGGTATTACTTATACCGATATGCCAGATGAAATGAAACAATATGAGTCAATGATGCCAAAAGAAATGACACTTAAAATTAAAGGAGATAAAAGCAGAATGGAACAAAACTCTGCTATGGGTTCTACAACTACTATTACAGACGATAAAGCGAAAAAAGTTACCATTTTAATGAATATGATGGGTCAAAAAATAGCCATGGAGCAAAATACTTCTGAAGACAAAGAAGACGAATCTCTAAAAATTAACTATTTGGATGGAACCAAAAAAATTGCAGGATATACGTGTAAAAAAGCAGAAATAACTCACCCTGAAATAGAGGAAGCAATGATAGTTTATTATACTGAAGAAATTTCAGGAACAAAAACCAATGCTCAATTTAAAGGATTAAAAGGTTTTTTAATGGAATATACTATTGAAAACCAAGGTATGACTATGACTATTGCAGCAAAAGAAGTAAAAGAAGAAAAAATTTCTAATGCAGAATTTACCATTCCTTCCGATTACGAAAACATGACAGAGGAAGAATTTAAAAAACAAATGGGAGGAGGTCAATAGACCTCTTTTTTTTATGTTTATTCACAATCAATTGTTATTTATTAGCGTTCTTTCGGTTAGTAAACACCTTACTAATGCATAAATTTGTTAGTTAATACCGCAAAGAACAAAATGGCAGTCAATCAGTTTAAAAAAAATATTAAAGAAAAAAACGAACCTAAATCAACTCCTAAAAAAGAGCGAAAAATTGGTCGACTTTCTTTTTTCAGCAACATTAGCAACAAGTTTAAAAGTATTGTGCAAAATGAAAAGTTAACACAAATTACAGGCTTGTTATTATTGGTATTTTCTGTCTTTTTATTATTGGCATTTTCATCCTACCTGTTCACCTGGAAAGCCGACCAAAATTTAATTATAAACCACTGGGATAATCCCGAAATTCAAGCTGAAAACTGGTTAGGTAAATTAGGTGCTTATGCGGCACATCAGTTTATTTTTAATGCATTCGGAATAGCTTCTTTTTTGTTCTGCTTTTTGTTTTTTATTGTAGGATTTAAAGCACTTTTTAAAATAAAACTAGTTCCATTTAATAAAGCTTTTGCATATTCCTTATTTACCATTGTTTGGTTCTCGGTAGTATTAGCATATATTTTTAAAAGCTATCCCATTTTAGGAGGAACTTTTGGATTTCAATCTACGGTTTGGCTTACCAGTATTGTTGGCAGTGTTGGTGTAGGTTTACTTTTATTCCTTTCATTATTAATATTTATAGTACTTAATTTTAATGTTTCGTTTAAGCTTCCTCAATTAGAAAAAATGATGGAGGAAGATTTAGAAGAAGAAGCAATAGACGTTGAAGAAATACCCTCTGATGAAATAGACTTGATTCATGAAGCCGCTTTAAACGAAATGGAAGAAAATAATGAAGAAGAGGAAACTACTGTTACTTTAGATAAAGCCCCTGAAGAACTTCCAAAATCTGAAGAAGAAACGGAAAGCATTTCACTTTCAACAGATATTCCTGAAACTGAAGAGAAAAAAGACGGAGAAGTAGAATTTTCTGTAGAGGAGGCCAAACCAGACGAAAAAACACTTTCGGAAGAAGAACTTAACCAAAAAGCCAAAGATTTTGGCGAATATGACCCAACACTTGATTTAGCATCGTTTAAAATGCCTCCCATTGAGTTACTAAAAGACTTTGGAACTAGTCAACAAACAGTAACTAAAGAAGAATTAGAAGCCAATAAAAATAAAATTTTAGAAACACTTTCCAATTACAATATTGAAATTACGAGCATAAAAGCTACTATTGGGCCAACAGTTACACTTTATGAAATTATTCCTGCTCCTGGTATAAGAATTTCTAAAATTAAAAATTTAGAAGATGATATAGCACTTAGTTTGGCAGCATTAGGCATTAGAATTATTGCTCCAATTCCAGGTAAAGGAACTATTGGTATTGAAGTGCCTAACCAAAACCCTGAGATTGTCTCTATGCGCTTGGCAATTGCTTCCGATAAGTTTCAAAATGCTAAAATGGAGCTGCCTGTAGTAATGGGAAAAACCATTACCAACGAAAATTTTGTTTTCGATTTAGCTAAAATGCCTCACTTGCTTATGGCTGGTGCTACCGGACAAGGAAAGTCGGTTGGTTTAAATGCGGTGTTAACTTCTTTATTATACAAAAAACACCCCTCTCAACTTAAGTTTGTTTTGGTAGATCCTAAAAAAGTAGAGCTTACTCTTTACAACAAAATAGAACGCCATTATCTAGCAAAATTACCCGATACCGATGAAGCAATTATTACTGATAATCAGAAAGTAATCAACACACTAAATTCGTTGTGTATCGAAATGGATAACCGTTATGAGTTACTTAAAAATGCTCAAGTAAGAAATATTGTAGAATACAACAGTAAATTTATTGCCCGAAAATTAAACCCAAATGATGGACATCAATTTTTACCATACATTGTCTTGGTTATTGATGAATTTGCTGATTTAATAATGACAGCTGGTAAAGAAGTAGAAACTCCTATTGCTCGTTTGGCTCAATTAGCAAGAGCTATAGGAATTCATTTAATTATTGCAACTCAACGACCTTCAGCGAACATTATTACAGGAATTATAAAAGCTAACTTCCCCGGGAGAATTGCTTTTAGAGTAACTTCTGGAATTGACTCTAGAACGATTTTAGATTCTAGTGGGGCAGACCAATTAATCGGACGAGGAGATATGCTTATTTCTCAAGGGAATGATTTAACGCGTGTGCAATGTGCCTTTGTTGATACTCCCGAAGTAGAAAGAATATGTGATTTTATTGGTGAACAAAGAGGTTATCCTGAGGTATTTACACTTCCTGAATATGTCGGAGAATCATCATCAGGCGGCTCAGGAACTTTTGATAGTGATGATAAAGATGATTTATTTGATGATGCTGCCAGAATGATTGTACAACATCAACAAGGTTCGGCTTCGTTATTACAACGAAAAATGAAAATTGGTTACAACCGTGCAGGAAGATTAATAGATCAATTAGAAGAGGCAGGAATTATCGGTCCTTTTGAAGGAAGTAAAGCCAGACAAGTATTAATGACCGATATGAATACTTTGGAACAATTTTTGAAAGGTGAGGGGAGTGAATAACCTGTAAAAATTAATTACCTTTGATTAAATCAAGAAAACACAATAAATCAACAATTTAAATATGATGAAAAAATTATCCTTATTATTATTAAGCTTAACAATTACTATTGGCATTTTCGCTCAAGAAGATGTTAAAGCTAAAGCCATTTTAGACAAGTTAAGCGAAAAAACTAAAAAATATACTTCTATCAAAACCACATTTGAATACCATATTCATAACAAAACGGAAGGTATTGATGAAAAACAAACAGGAAGTTTACAAACAAAAGGCAATAAGTATTATTTATCCATAAAAGGGCAAGATGTTTTTTCTGATGGTAAAAGTGTTTATACTTTATTAAAAGATGCTGAAGAAGTACACATCAATTCAATTCCTGACGAAAGTGAAGAAGATGCTATAAGTCCTTCAACAATTTTTACTTTGTATGAAAAAGGATTTAAATATAAATATGCTAAAGAAGAAGGAGGAAATGATCTAATTAACTTATATCCAAACAAGCCAGAAGAAAAGTCTTTTCATAGAGTTGAGTTGTACATTAACAAAGCTAAAGGAGAAATATCTAAAGTTGTTGTTTATGGTAAAGATGGAACTAACATGACCTATACCATTAAAACTTTTACACCAAATGTTGCTATTGCTGATGCCACTTTTACTTTCGATAAAGCAAAGTATGCTAACTATGATGTTATTGATTTAAGATAATATACAATATATAAAACAAGAAAGCCACTAAAATTAGTGGCTTTCTTTGTTATTCTTTTCCATTCTCATAACCTTCGTCCACCAATAATTCCTTACTTTCAGCTGCAGCAACTGCCAATTCATCACAACGTTCATTATATAAGTTTCCTGCATGTCCTTTCACCCAATGAAATTTTACATTATGCTTAGGATAGATTTTTAGAAATCGTTGCCATAAATCAATATTCTTTTTGCCTTTAAAACCTTTTTTCTCCCAACCAAATACCCAACCTTTTTCTACTGCATCCACAACATATTTAGAGTCAGAAAAAATTTCCACTTCTGCTTTTTCTACTTTAATAGACTCTAAGGCAACAATAACACTCAAAAGTTCCATTCTGTTATTAGTAGTGTTTCTGAAGCCTTCTGCAAGTTCTTTTTTGTGTTTTCCACTCATCATTACCACACCATAACCTCCATTGCCGGGGTTTCCCTTGGCTGCTCCATCAGTATATATGGTAATTTTTGGCATTTTTACAATCCAGCGTTACTTCTAAATAATTTAACTGCTATTGCCAGTAAAATTACACCAAAAACTTTTCTTAGCACATTTATTCCTCCTTGTCCTAAAATTCGCTCTATAAACTTAGAAGATTTTAAAACAATATAGACCATAATAATATTTACCACTATGGCAACAATTATGTTCTGAACAGCATATTCAGCTCTTAAAGAAAGTAAAGAGGTCATTGTCCCGGCACCAGCAATTAATGGAAATGCAATAGGGACGATAGATGCAGTACTCTTTCCTTCATTATTTTCATCTTTGTATAAACGTATACCTAAAATCATCTCCAGCGCTAAAAAGAAGATAATAAATGAACCCGCAATAGCAAAGGAACTTACATCAATACCTATTAATCCTAAAATAGATTCTCCAACAAAAAGAAATAATATCATTAAAATTAAAGAAACTAAACTAGCTTTCTCAGATTGAATATGTCCGGTTTTCTGACGTAAATCAATGATGATTGGTACAGATCCAACAATGTCAATTACAGCAAAAAGAATCATAGTTGCTGTAGCAATTTCCTTAAAATTAAAATATTCTAAAAGCATCATAATAAATTACTTATGGGTTGAAGTAAAAAGTCGGCAAAAGTAAGCTTAACACTTAAATAAAAAGCAATCTTTTTTGAGAGAATCTTGTTAAGATTTAGTTAAACTTTTTTAACTAATAACTAACTACTTTTAGTTTTTCATCATCTAACCTAACCCTAAGCCATTTTTGAAGTGAATTTTTCTTAGCTTTTTTGGTTTCAGGATCTATATTAGGATTCCATCTTACTAAAATAGTGATTGAAGTGTCTTGTTTATTCTCAAAATTAGTAGAAACTGTTTTTCCCACTTCCATCCCCATTACATCTTCATACTGCATTTTTACTTCTTTGGATAATGAGGTAAAAGGAATTTTGTTAAACCCCATTTTATTAATTTCATTTTCTAACAATCTTATTTTTTCATCTTTATCTTCAATTGTTTCTTGATTTTTCTTGTAAAGCTCTTCAATAATGCCAGACTTCACCTCAGTAGTAAGTCGGTTCGCTAGTTCACTAGAGTTATCTTCAGACTGATAAATCTTCAGCTCGGCATTTTTTAAATTATATGCTAACATTTTTTTAGTCAACATTTTTTTAGTTTCACCAGAAATAGGCTTCCCTATTAAATAAACTTCTATCAAAGGGCTTCCTTCTTCAGTAGTATAATTTACTTTTTTGTTAATCACTTCACTTTCTGCAAATTCAAAATTTTCTGCAATGAAATTTTCTGCACTACTTTTAAAAATACTTTCTTGAATAGATTGCCAAAAAGTATAAGAACTGGGTAAAATAATAATGATGGTAAAAATCCAAATGTACTTAGTTACTTTTTTTTGTTTAGCTTTATCAATATAAGAAGTAAGTGGAAATCTTAAATATTTAACAATTAGCCAAGTAGCTAAAATAATAAATACCGAGTTAATAATAAACAAATAAAAAGCACCAAAAAAGAAGTTCCAATTTCCATTTGCCAACCCATAACCAGCTGTACATAATGGAGGCATCAATGCAGTAGCAATAGCAACACCATAAATAGTACTGGCAATTGTTCCTTTTTTAGTTTTAGCAACAATAAGGGCAATTCCACCAAAGACGGCAATTAATACATCTAATAAAGTAGGTCTTGTTCTAGCTATTAATTCTGATTGAACTTCTCCAAAAGGAGTAAGCAAAAAATAAATGGTAGATACTACGACACTTATCAATACAGCTGTTCCTAAACTTTTTAAAGATCGTTTTAACATCTTTAAATTATTGATACCTATTGCCAAGCCAATTCCAACAATCGGTCCCATAAGAGGAGAAATAAGCATAGCTCCAATAATAACTGCTGTTGAATTTACATTTAATCCAATAGAAGCAATAGCTATCGAAGCTCCTAAAATCCAAATATTTACCCCTTTAAAATCAATATCATTTCGAATAGCTTCTATTGAACCTTCTACATCAACACCATCTCTAATATTTATAACTTCTTTAAGATATTTTATTAGCAATACAAACGAACGTAAAAAACTAAATTTCAACTCTTTGTTGTCGGTTGCAGTTTCACTTGCTCTATTATTTTCTTGATTTTCCATAGTATCACTACATTTTTCTTCGTGGACTAAATTACAATTTCCCTCCATATATTCATTTGGATTTTTTATTTTTACATCAAATTTTTTTGCTCAAAATAATAACTATCCTATGAAAGAAAAACTAGATCTATTAAATAAGAAAATTGAAGAAGCTAAGTTAGGTGGAGGTGAAGACAGGATTGCTGCTCAACATAAAAAAAGAAAACTTACTGCCAGAGAAAGAATACATTTTTTATTAGATGAAGGTTCTTTTGAAGAAATAGGGATGTTTGTGATGCACCGTTCTACCAATTTTGATTTAGCAGAACAAAAATATCTAGGTGATGGAGTAGTTACTGGTTATGGAACTATTCATGGGCGATTAGTATATGTTTTTTCTCAAGATTTCACCGTTTTAGGAGGTTCATTAGCTGAAGCTTATGCTGAAAAAATTTGTAAAGTAATGGATTTAGCAATAAAAAATGGAGCTCCGGTAATTGGATTAAACGATTCGGGAGGTGCTAGAATTCAAGAAGGTGTTGTTTCTTTAGCCGGTTATGCCGATATTTTTTATAGAAATACCATGGCAAGTGGCGTTATTCCTCAACTATCAGCTATTATGGGACCTTGTGCAGGTGGAGCTGTTTACTCTCCGGCTCTAACAGATTTTATTATGATGGTGGAAAACACATCATATATGTTTGTCACAGGACCAAATGTAGTAAAAACAGTTACACACGAAGAAGTTACTTCTGAAGAATTAGGAGGCGCATCTGCTCATTCTATAAAATCAGGTGTTACCCATTTAACTTATGCTAATGAAGTAGCTTGTATCAATGGAATTAAAACTTTACTTTCTTATATGCCTCAAAACTGTGAGGATGATGCTCCTTCAGTTCCTTATGAAGCAGCAGATGAAAGTCGTTTAGCATTGAATGATATTATTCCTGAAAACCCCAACCAACCTTACGATATTAAAGATGTAATTAACAATACTGTTGATACGGATACTTTTTACGAAATTCAAAAAGATTTTGCAGAAAATATTGTAGTTGGTTTTGCTCGTCTGGCTGGAAAATCAATTGGAATTGTTGCTAATCAGCCGGCATTTTTAGCTGGTGTATTGGACATAAAATCATCTCAAAAAGCAGCTCGTTTTGTTCGTTTTTGTGATTCTTTTAACATTCCCTTATTAGTTTTTGAAGATGTTCCGGGTTTTTTACCAGGTACCGATCAAGAATGGAATGGAATTATTACCAATGGAGCAAAATTATTGTATGCTTTCTGCGAAGCAACTGTTCCGAGAATTACTGTAATTACCAGAAAAGCTTACGGAGGTGCTTATGATGTAATGAACTCTAAACACATTGGTGCTGACATGAATTTTGCATGGCCAAGTGCCGAAATTGCTGTGATGGGAGCTAAAGGAGCAGCAGAAATTATCTTTAAAAAAGAAATTGCCGCAGCAGAAAATCCTGAAGAAAAATTAAAAGAAAAAGAAGCAGAATATGCTGAAATGTTTGCTAACCCCTACAACGCTGCTGCAAGAGGTTATGTAGATGAAGTGATTCGTCCCGACCAAACCAGAGAAAAGCTAATAAAAGCATTTAAAATGCTCGAAAATAAAGTAGCTTCTTTACCTAAAAAGAAACATGGAAATATTCCTTTGTAAAAATTTAAAATGATTAATTAAAATGAAAGACGCTTATATAATAGATGCTATCAGAACGCCAATAGGAAATTTTGGCGGAACGTTAGCTGCAGTTAGAACAGATGATTTAGCTGCGTTAGTAATTAATGAATTGGTAAAAAGAAATCCTACATTAAATCAAGAAGTAATTGAAGATGTGCTTTTTGGATGTGCCAATCAAGCAGGTGAAGACAACCGAAATGTTGCCCGAATGGCAGGTTTATTAGCAGGTTTACCATGGAAAGTTGGTGGAGAAACTGTAAACAGGTTGTGTGCATCAGGTATGGCTGCTGCTATTAACGCTTCCAGAGCAATTAAAATAGGTGATGGAGATTTGTACATTTCTGGAGGAGTTGAAAATATGTCGAGAGGACCTTATGTAATTTCGAAGTCTGCTAAACCATTCGGAACAGATGCTAAAATGTACGACTCTAGCTTTGGTTGGAGGTTCATCAATCCAAAAATGGAACAATTATACGGAACAGATGGAATGGGACAAACTGCTGAAAACTTAGTGGATATGTATAAGATTAGCCGAGAAGATCAAGATAAGTTTGCCTATTGGAGTCAGATGAAAGCAACTAAAGCTCAACAAAGTGGAAGGTTAGCAGAAGAAATTGTAGTAGTAGAAATTCCTCAACGAAAAAAAGACCCCATCATTTTTACTCAAGATGAATTTATTAAACCAACTACCAGCTTAGAAATCTTAGGAAAACTTGCTCCTGCTTTCCGTAAAGAAGGTGGTTCTGTTACAGCTGGAAATGCCTCAGGACTAAACGATGGAGCTGCTGCGATGTTAATCGCATCTGAAGAAGCTGCAAAACAATATAATTTACAGCCAATGGCACGAATTGTTTCTAGTGCAATTGCAGGGGTCGAACCCAGAGTTATGGGTATAGGTCCTGTTTATGCGACCGAAAAAGCATTGAAAAGAGCTGGTTTAACTTTAGACCAAATGGATGTTATTGAAATTAATGAAGCTTTTGCTGCTCAAAGTTTAGCATGTACTCGTGAAATGGGCTTAGCAGATGATGATCCTCGTATTAACCCCAACGGAGGAGCAATTGCTTTAGGTCACCCATTAGGAATGACAGGTTCAAGAATATTACAAACAGCTGCCATAGAATTACACAAACAAAATAAAAAATATGCATTAGTTACACTTTGTATTGGTGTAGGACAAGGGTATGCAACAATTATTGAAAGAGTATAAAGATTAACATCTTGAGAATTGAACTGTGAACTGAAAAAACTATGCAAATCGATTTAGAAAAAGAGAAACAAGAGATTGAAGCTGCCTTTGAAGGGTTAGTAAAATCTGCTGTACATGCTAAAAAAGATGCTGCTACTAAAAAGCGTATCCGCAAAGCATTTGATGTTGCACATGAAGCTCACAAAGATGTTAGAAGAAAATCCGGAGAACCTTATATTTTCCATCCTATAGCGGTTGCCCGAATTTGTGCTGAAGAAATTGGACTTGGAGCAACGTCCATTATTTGTGCCTTATTACACGATACGGTTGAGGACACTGAACTTACCATTGAAGATGTTAAAAACCTTTTTGGAGAAAAAGAGGCTAAAATTATTGAAGGGTTAACCAAAATTTCAGGAGTAGTAGATGCTAATATTTCTTTACAAGCAGAAAATTTTAAAAAAATACTACTTACCCTTGCTGATGATGTAAGGGTAATTTTAATAAAACTAGCTGATAGGTTGCATAATATGCGAACCATTGGCTCCATGCGAAGAGATAAGCAACTAAAGATAGCATCCGAGACCTTATTTTTGTACGCTCCTTTAGCGCACCGATTGGGATTACACTCCATTAAATCTGAGTTAGAAGATTTATCTTTAAAATGCCAAGAACCAGAAGTTTTTGAAGAAATTCAAAGTAAACTAAAGAAAACACAAGAAGTTAGAACAAGGTTTATCAATCATTTTTCTGCACCTCTTAAAAAAGCGTTAGAAGCCAAAGGTTTCAAGTTTGAAATGAAAGGACGACCAAAGTCCATTTATTCTATTTGGAAGAAAATGAGTAATAAAAGTATCCCTTTTGAAGAGGTTTATGACCTGTTTGCTGTTAGAATTATTATTGACTCTGAAGCAGAAAATGAAAAGTCTGATTGTTGGCAAGTATACTCTATTGTTACCGATTTTTATCAACCTAATATTGAGCGATTAAGAGACTGGATTTCTGCACCAAAAGCTAATGGTTACGAGTCGTTACATACTACCGTGATGAGCCCAACAGGAAAGTGGGTGGAAGTGCAAATACGTACCAAACGTATGGACGAAATTGCAGAAAAAGGTTTTGCGGCACATTGGAAATACAAAGAAGGCAGCGAAGAAAGTCAGTTTGATAAATGGATAAATCAAATTAGAGAATTGATAGAAAACAATGATGCCAACGCTCTAGATTTGGTTGATGATTTTAAATTAGATTTATTCTCTGATGAAATTTATGTTTTTACCCCTGAAGGAGAAATGAAAAATTTACCTTCAGGTGCTAGTGCGTTAGACTTTGCTTTTTCTATACATACCGAAATAGGAGAGCAATGTATTGGAGCCAAAGTAAATAACAAATTAGTTCCTTTGAGTACTCCTCTAAAAAGTGGCGATCAATTAGAAATTCTTACCTCTAAAAACCAACGGCCAAAAGAAGATTGGCTCAACTTCGTAAAAACCCATAAAGCAAAGTCTAAAATAAAATCATCTCTAAAAGAAGAGAAAAAAGAAATTGCGTTAATTGGTAAAGCTATGTTGGATAAAGAGTTTAAGCGTTTAGGAATAAAACGAGAAAATATCAGCTTAAACGAACTTAAAAAACATTTTAAAGAAACTTCTGACATTGATTTTTATTACGGAATTGCAAAAAATACCATTCAGCTCAATCACTTGCGAGATTTTGAAGTTAAAAACGGAACTTTAAAGCTGAAAAGAACTTTTCCTAATAGACTTAAAACCTATTTTGAAAGAAAAAAGCCTGTAAAATCAGAAAGAAAAGATGAGATTTTGGTGATTGGAGACAATATGGAAAAAATTGATTATAGTCTTGCCAATTGCTGTAATCCTATTCCTGGTGATGAGGTTTTTGGTTTTATAACAGTTGCCGAAGGAATTAAAATACACAAAACCACTTGTCCAAATTCAGTTCAGTTAATGTCTAATTATGCTTATAGAGTAATAAAAGCTAGGTGGATAGAAAAAGAAAAAGTAGATTTCTTAACAGGGTTAAAAATTATCGGAATCGATAATGTAGGTATTGTAAATAATATAACTCAAATAGTTTCTAATGAGCTACATGTAAATATGCGTTCTATAAAGTTTGAAAGTTATGATGGCATTTTTGAGGGAACAATTATGGTTTTTGTTCAAAACACCATTCATCTTAACAACCTTATTAGTAACCTTAAAAAAGTAGAAGGGGTAAAGAAAGTAGAACGTATAGATAGTTAGAACAATGGAATTTACTTTTTTTTGGTTTAGAAGAGATTTACGCTTATCAGATAATACAGCCCTATTTCATGCTTTAAGCGAAAATAAACAGGTTGTTCCATTGTTTATTTTTGATACAGATATTATTGACGAACTCCCTAAAAATGATGCTCGTATTAGTTTTATTTATCAACAACTGGAGCAAATTAATGTTGAATTAAAAAAAATAGGAAGCAGCCTATTGGTATTAAAAGGTAAACCAAAAGACGTTTGGCAACAACTCTTTACAGAACACCCTGTTAAAAACATTTATTTTAATAAAGATTACGAGCCGTACGCTATAACTAGAGACAAAGAAATTACCACTTTAGCCAAAACTAACAATATAGCTGTTTTTAGCTTTAAAGACCAAGTTATTTTTGAAGAAAACGATGTGTTGAAAGATGATAAAACGCCTTACACCATTTATACTCCTTATAAAAATAAATGGTTAAAAGCTTTTTCTTCAACCTTGTGTGAGGTAAAAAAAAGTAAAAGCCACCTTACTAATTTATCCAAAATCCAATTTTCTTTCCCAAGTTTAGCATCTCTAAATTTGAACCTATCTTCTATCAAGGTTAAGTCTTACTCTTTAGCAAGCCTAGAGAATTACGAAGCTGAAAGAAACTTTCCGGCAACAGACAATACCAGCTATTTAAGTCCGCACTTACGTTTTGGAACGGTAAGTATCAGAGAGATTGTGAAAAACAGCCTAGAAAAAAGTCCTGTATTTTTAAGTGAACTAATATGGCGAGAATTTTTTATGCAAATATTGTTTCACTTTCCACATGTTGTCAATAAAAGTTTTAAAGCTAAATACGATAATATAAATTGGCGAAACAATAAAAAAGAATTTGCTCTTTGGTGCGAAGGAAAAACAGGCTATCCTATTGTAGATGCCGGTATGCGACAACTCAACGAAACCGGATATATGCACAACAGAGTTCGAATGGTTGTTGCTTCATTTTTATGCAAACACTTGCTAATAGATTGGCGTTGGGGAGAAGCTTATTTTGCTAAAAAATTATTAGATTACGATTTGTCGGCCAACAACGGCAACTGGCAATGGACTGCCGGAACAGGCTGTGATGCCGCTCCCTATTTCAGAGTATTTAATCCTTACGAACAAGTTAAAAAATTTGATCCTGATTTAAAATACATCACAAAGTGGGTAAAAACCCTCAACGAACTGACCTATCCTGCTCCCATAGTAGAACATAAATTTGCCCGAGAAAGAGCTATTGCAACTTATAAAAAAGGATTGGAAAAAGCTTAAGCTTTTGGAGTTCAAGTTCACTGTTTCTGTAGTATAACATTTTAAAATTATTTTTTACACAGAATTTTTTTAATATATTTACCACGATTTTAATCACTTATTAGGTGAATAAACCCTGAATTATGACAAAAAACACATTGATTTTTTTATTTGTTGTGGTGATAACTTCAACTAATATTTTTGCACAAACAGTAAGTTCTTCTCATATTATTGAAGCTACCGGACAACCCAATGAGTTTTTAGTGAAAACCGCTATTACCGGGTTAGAAAATGTTGATATTGCTCGTATTGAATATGATATTAACGATGCTCATACTTATACACCATCCCCTAATAATTCTTTTTTTACAGACAGAAAAAATAATCAATTAAAGTTTTATTTAATGGCTGTTCCTGCATCAGGAATTATAAACATTGAGTTTATACTAACCATTAGCAACGGACAAACCCTAAATATTCCTGCAGCTATTCAATATTCTCGTAATGAAGTAAAAGACAAAGTAGCTCTTGCGCCACTGACTATTAACATAGGTGGAAGTACTAGTACTTTAGCTTCAACAACTCCTGAAGTTGAAGAAGAAGCTGAAGCTACTGAAGAAACAACCACTCCTGTTGAAAGTGAAAAAGAAGAGGAAGAAGAAATTGTTTCTGAAATCATCGAAGAAACAAAAGAAGAAGTTGAAGAAGAAAGTTCAACGCCAGTAATTAAAGAAACTCCTGAAGGAGAAACGACTCCACCTGCCGAAACTATTTACAAAAAACCTGAAGAAAAACCTAAGCCTACACCAACAAATACTTCATCCAAAAAACAATACGGAGTTCAAATTTTAGCTCTTTCAGAATATTCTGAAACAAGAGTTCGCAACTTTTGCAAACAACATGGGTTAGATTATAACTTAATTTCTAAAGAAAATATTGATGGGTTAACCAAAATAAGATATGGAAAATCTACTTCAGCTACAGAAGTTCAAACTCTAAAAGAAGAGTTAATAAATAAGGGGCTTAAAGGTGTTTTTATGGTTGCCTTACCTTAAACTCTTACACCAATTATACATATATCATCTAATTGCTCTTGCATTCCTTTCCAATCTTTATGGGTGTTGAGGAGTATTTGTTTTTGCTCCTCAACAGGCAAACTTGCAACTTCCGTTAGTAATTGTTTAAACCGCTTATAATTAAATTTTTTACCTTTTATTCCGCCAAACTGATCTGCATAACCATCAGAAAATAAATAAACCATATCATCTTTTTGTAATTCTATTTCATGGTTTTGAAAAGACTTCTCCGTTTCGTAAGCTCCAATAGGCTGTTTATCAGCTTTAGTTTCCAACAACTCTCCGTTTCTAACAATGTAAATCGGATTATTTGCTCCAGAATATTGTAACACAGCTACTGTTTCAGGTTGAAATTTTGAAACTTCAAATTTATAACTTATACTACATAAAGAAATATCCATCCCGTCTCTTATCACATTTTCATCATCTGTATGGATGTTTATCGTGCTATAAACCTCATCATTTAAATAGTTCAACGCTTCTGAAGGAGAATTTATATTCGGCTGTATTTTTGATTGATTTAAAATTTTTAACCCTATAATACTCATAAATGCTCCAGAAACCCCATGTCCGGTACAGTCTGCAACAGCAAAAACAACTATTTTTTCATTAGAGTCATTTACCTTAGTAGTAGTAATTTCCGTTGCCCAATAAAAATCTCCACTTACAATATCTTTAGGCATATTAATCACAAACGATTCTGGCAACAACTTTTTTAGCTTAGCAGGAGGCGTAATTAATGCATCTTGAATTCGTTTGGCGTAGTTAATACTATCAACAATTTCCTTATTTTTCTCTTCAGTAATAGCTTTTTGTTCTTCTAGTTGTTTTTTAGATTTTTCTAGCATTAAGCGAGCGACAATTTCTTTTTTAGTCAATCGATAACGCATTCTAATTAATAAGATAGAAAAAACAGCTACCGCACCTGTAAGCAATCCACCACTTACCAAAATTTCATCAAGACTTAATGTGCTGTTGTAATAAAAGAAAATGATATTGGCAATAATGTTGGCAACCACAATTAAAATGGAATAATAAACATGGTAAAACATAAACATACCAGAGCCAATAAATAAAGCGATATAGGCAAAAGCATGTTTTTGAAGGTGTTCTAAATCCATCACACTCCACATATAAGCATTTTGTATAGAAATTAAAAAAACCGGAATAAATCCTAAAACTTCAATAGGAATTTTAATTTTTTCATGAAACAAAACAGTTACCAAGCAAACCAAAGAAACAGCCACCCTAAAGGTTAAAAACTCTTGCCAATATTCATAAATATTAAAATAGTCGGTAACAAAAAAAAGCATGTTAAAAATTACAGCAACCCATAAAGCAATAGTGTGGTAACGTAAAATGGTTTTGTTAATCTCCGATTGCCAATTGACTGAATTTGTATTCATTTAAGTAATTTTAGTTAGGTAGTTTCGGGATTTAAAATTATGAATTTTTTATATACTTAATTACAAAAACCACATAGATTCTGAGTTTTTAATCTACTTTTGTTTTGATGAAAAAAATTGATTACATCATAGTTGGACAAGGATTAGCGGGATCTGTATTGGCTTTTCAGCTGATGGAAGAAGGTAAAAAAATTGTGGTAATGGATGAAAACTATCCCCAAACTTCATCAAAAATTGCTGCGGGTTTATGTAATCCGGTAGTTTTTAAACGACTTACCAAAAGTTGGATGGTAGAGAGTGCTTTACCACTGGCTGTTAATTTTTACCGAAATCAAGAACAATTGTTAGGCAGTAATTTTTACCAAGAAATGCCTATTTATAAGCTTTTTGTAGATGAAAAAGAAAGCTCTTTTTGGAAGCAAAAAAGTAATGAACCCGAATTATTTGATTGGATAAGTGACAAAAATGAAAAACCTTTTGATGAACAATATATTACCATGCCTTATGGAGCTTCAAAAGTGCTTCAATCAGGATTTTTACAAACTAAAAAATGGTTACAGGCTTTTCAAGAATACCTCATTAAAAACAATGCTTTTATCGAAAGTACATTTGATTACGCTGATTTAAAAATAGAAGCATCAGCTGTTTGCTGGAAGAACTTTAAAGCAAAAGGCATCATCTTTTGTGAAGGCTATAAAAACATTCACAATCCTTATTTTAACCACTTACCGTTTAAACTTACCAAAGGCGAAGTGCTTAGTGTTGATTTTGAAAACACTTCTTTAAATGTTGCTATTAACAAAGGTGTTTTTGTTTTACCTTACGATGGTACTTATAAATTAGGTGCAACTTATAATTGGGATGAAATCGATGAAAATATCACGGAAAAAGCTAAAGAAGAACTCCTAAACAAAGCTCAAAAATTTATAAAAGACAACATCATCGTTAAGAAGCATGAAGCTGGTGTAAGACCTACTGTTAGCGACAGAAGACCATTGTTAGGAGTAAATCATCAACACAACAATTTTTTCATTTTTAACGGATTAGGAACTAAAGGAGTGATGTTAGCCCCTTGGTTAGCTCAAAAATTTGTACGATATTTGTTGCATGATGAACCACTTCCTGAAGAAGTAAACATTAACCGATTCAATTAAAAAAATAAAATTATGAGTAAAAAAATCATCCTTCCTTTAGTAGTGTTCTTTGCACTTGCTTTTAGTAGTAATGTTGCTTTCGGACAAAAAATTTTCAAGGTAAAATATGAGTCTCAGGCAGACTTAAAAGTGTATGTGGTGGATTACGAATCACAATGCGACTTAAAAGTGTATCATGTAAAATATGAAAGCCAAGCGAATAAAGACGGTTTATGGTATGCTGTAAAGTACGAAAGCCAGGCCGACAAAAAGATTTATTTTGTTGATTATGAATCGCAAGCTGATTTAAAAATTTACTACGTAGATTATGAATCGCAAGCAGGATGGAAAAACAAATCTAAAGCTCATTTATTGAAGTTTTAACGTTTTAGCTATAGCAGTAGCTTCCCGTAAGTCCTATGCTTATTAGGTGTGGGTATTATGGGGTTTTATACAAATCCAACCCTTCTTCCAACCATTTTTTAAAGGCATCAACATTGCCATGGTTTTCATAATCAGCACTACCATTGCCTACTTCATTACCATTTTCATCTAATATTAAATAATAAGGTTGTGTATTTACTTTATACTTTGATGATTGATAATGACTCCATTTTTTACCTATGGTAGTTATTTTTATGGTTTTACCGTTTTCTTCTACTTCAAATTGTTCGTCTTCTGGCAAGTCTCTTTTATCATCCACATAAAGCGATACCAATACTACATCATTTTTAAGAATTTCTATCACTCCCGGCTCTCCCCAAACACCTTCTTCCATTCTTCGGCAATTAACACATGCTTTTCCTGTAAAATCTAAAAAAACTGGTTTACCTACTTTTTTAGCATACGCTAACCCTTCCTCTATATCTAAAAATGCAGGAATACCTTGTGGACCGACATGTGTTCCTTCAATATAATCTACTGTTGATGAGTTATTTCCAAAACCTCTAGGAGATTCACTATATTCCATTGGTGGTGGAAATCCGCTAATTAATTTTAATGGAGCTCCCCAAAGTCCAGGAATTAAATAAATAACAAAAATTACCACTAAAGTACCAAACAAAGTTCTTCCAACAGAAAGGTTTTGCATAGGACTATCGTGTGGTAATTTAATAAGCCCAAACAAATACATCGCCAATACGCCAAAAACACCTATCCAAATAGCTAAAAACACTTCTCTTTCTAACAAGTGCCAATCCATAACTAAATCGGCATTCGATAAGAATTTAAAAGCTAATGCCAACTCTAAAAATCCTAATACTACTTTAACTGTATTTAGCCATCCGCCAGATTTTGGTAAAGAATTCATCCAACCCGGAAATGCTGCAAATAAGCCAAAAGGCAAAGCTAATGCTAATGAAAATCCCAACATGCCTACGAAAGGAGCCATTCCGCCAATTGATGCAGACTGAACCAACAAAGTTCCTACAATTGGTCCTGTACATGAAAAAGAAACCAATGCTAAGGTAAATGCCATAAAGAAAATACCTATTAACCCTCCTCTATTAGAAGCTGAATCTGCTTTATTTACCCAAGAACTGGGCAACACAATTTCGAATGCTCCCAAAAATGAAACGGCAAAAACAATCAACAATAAAAAGAAGAAAATATTAAAATACACATTAGTTGATAATGCATTTAAAGCATCTGAACCAAAAATTGCAGTAATAATAGTACCTAACAATACGTAAATAACAATAATAGATATACCGTAAATAATAGCATTTCTAATTCCTGCAGCACGGGTTTTACTTTGTTTGGTAAAAAAGCTAACTGTCATGGGAATCATTGGAAAAACACAAGGTGTTAATAAAGCAGCAAAACCACTTAAAAATGCTAAAAAGAAAATAGTAATTAGCGATTTATCGGTTAGTTTATTAGTTGTTTCCTTTTTATTTTCAGTTACTTTTGCGACTGATTGTTCTTCTGTAGAATCTATATTATCGGTCTCATTTAAAACAAAACTCATTTCATCACTGTTATTGTTTTCTTCTTTATTACAAGCTTTAATTTTTACTTCAAAAACATCATCAAAAGGAGGTAAACATTGTATATCATCACAAGTTTGGAAAGTATAACTTCCTTTTAAAGTAAAATCTTTATCTGATAAAATGTTAATTTTCTGTTTAAACGTAACCATTCCAGAATGTAACAACAAATCTTCATTTAATATTTCATCATAAATTTTTTCGGGTTTAGGCTCTTGTAGTTTTCCAACAATTTCATACTTATCAGACTTTTCTAAATTCATCTCTGTAGGCAATGCAAAGCTACCTTCAGGCAAATGAGCTGCATAAACATGCCAATGATTTACTATGGCTGCTGTTCCTATAACATAAGCCTCACAACCATTTTGTTCTACACTAAACTTCCAACTAACTTTTTCTAAAGGATTTATTTGAGCAACTGAAAATTGATAACTTAATAATGTTATTAATAGAATAAAAGCATTTTTTATAGCTCGCATCTGCTTGATTTTTAAAGATGAATGTCAAAACTAATTATTAATTGTAATTTATATTAAACTATTAACATATATATAAGTTAATAAAACTAAAAAAGCTCCTAAAATTAGGAGCTTTAATAAATTTAATAAAACAATCAAGTAACTAGAAAAATTTAATTTCATGAATACTTCTAATAGGAATAATAGTTGTTCCCTTTAGAATAATATTTTGTTCAGTTATTCCCCAAATAGAAGTATCAACCACTTTTTTACCTTCAGTATCTTGAAAAATAATTTTTACTTTAATTTTATTATTTCCCAAGTGCATTGCCCTTTCAATTTTTTGTAATCTTTCTTTTTTTTCTTCTAAGGTTAATAAAACATCTTCTTTTGGGAAAAGTAATGTTGAAATATTTTCTTTATTTATTAATACCGCTTCAGCTTGTGGGGCAGAAATACTGTTGTTTATAGCATCCATAATTTTTTAGTTTTAAAAGTTATTAAAAATGAAAGGCGGTTTCTTTAACGTAAGTAATTTAAAAAAAGTTTCTTTAAATACCTAATTTTTAATAAACTAACAACAAGCGATTTTATTTACTCTATTTTGATGACGACCACCTTCAAAATCAGTAGATAAGAAAACATCCACACATTTTATAGCTTCTTCATTACTAATAAAACGAGCAGGAAGTGCAATTATATTGGCATTATTGTGTAAACGAGCTAATTCAGCTATTTCCGGTTTCCAGCATAAAGCAGAACGAATTTCTTGATGTTTATTAGCAGCCATATTAATACCATTCCCACTTCCGCATATTAATATACCTAAAAAAGCACTGTTATTAGCTACTTGGTTAGCTACCGGATGAGCAAAATCGGGATAATCTACCCTATCAGCAGATGATGGTCCAACATCTTTTACTTCTATTCCTTTAGTTAATAAATCTTGTTTAATTACTTCTTTTAATTCATATCCGGCATGATCGCTACCTATTAAAATTTTTTTGATTTCCATTTTTTTGATTTTTAAGCAATTAACTATTACTTGTTTAGACAATAAAATTAGCCTTTTTAAATGATTTATCTACTTACTAACATTCAATTTTTTTAATAATTATAAGTGCTTGTTTTTAAGTGTTTTATATATAACAATGAGGTTGTTAATAATCTTGAAAAAAGTTAATAAAAATCAAAAACTATTTCTTGCATTATCCAATTAAAATGCTAATCAAAATTACAAATGAAATAAGTGCTATTTTAATATGCCTATTTTTGGAAAATATACTAACAACAATAAAAAATTCTTGTTTATAACATTAAAATTAACAATTGGTTAATAGCTTAAATTAACAAAAAGTTAATAGTTTAGTTATTTAAAAGATTATCAAACCTATATAAAATTAAAAATTGTTAATAGCCGTCAATAACTTTTTATATTTTACAAAAACAAGAACTATAATTACTAATTTTAAACCTTCTTAACAGCTTAATAGTAGTAATAGATTTTTTTTAATTTAATTAATAATAATATATATTATAATAGTGTATTCATATCTTAATAAAATTAGTTTTTTCTTCCTGCTGTTTCTTTTTTCATTGTCTTACTTTGCTCAAGAAAAATTAAAGGATGGGCATAAAAAATTTTATTACGAAAATGGCATTGTTTCTAGCGAAGGAGAAATTAAAAATGGAAAACCGGAAGGATATTGGGTAACTTACCATCCAAATGGATTAAAAAAATCTGAAGGAAACAGAAAAAATCATTTGCTAGATAGCACTTGGATTTTTTACAATGAGAGAGAAGATACCCTCCAAAAAATTGTATATAAAAAAGATAAAAAAAATGGTTTAAAAACCTATTTTAGTGATAATTGCAATATTATTTTAGAAGAAAATTATGTTGATGATATTAAACAAGGAGTTTCAATTCATTATTACGATACAATTTTATACGATTCCATTGCTAAAATAAAACAAAAAGAAATTTTTTATGAAGATAATTTAGCCTCAGGAAATGCTTTTGAATATGGATTGGATGGAAGAATAATTTCTATTATTGTTTACAAGAAAGGAACTTTAATAGGTAAAGAAATTATTAATAGATATGATTTTAATAATAAAAAAACAGGTATTTGGAAAAAGTTTTATGATAATGGAAAACTGAAAGAAGAATCAACCTATAAAAATGGTTTATTAAATGGTTATTTAAAAGAATATGATTTAAAAGGCATGTTAACCAATGCTACACTTTATATAAATGGAGAACCTCAATTATTTGCTGAAGAACTCAGTAATTTAGATATTAAAAAAGAATTTTATACCGATGGAACAGTAAAAAAAGAAGGAACTTATGATGTTAAGGGTAAAGAACATGGTAAATTTAAATATTACGATGAAGAAGGTAATTTAGAATTAACAGAACTTTATGAACATGGTATATTGTTAGCTAAAGGATTAGTTGATAAAGAAGATAGAAGACAAGGATATTGGGAAGAATATTATATTACCGGAGAATTAAAATCTAAAGGACATTATAAAGATGGAGATAAAATAGATGAATGGGAATACTTTTTTGTTAATAATCAATTACAACAAAAAGGTAGCTACATGGAAGGAGGAAAACCTATAGGAAAATGGATTTGGTATTATCCAAATGGAAGTGTTTTAAGAGAAGAAAATTATAGGAAAGGTTTAAGAGATGGATTGATGGAAGAATTTTTTGAAGATGGAACATTAATAACTAAAGGAGAATTTATAGATGGAAAAAAAGAAGATGAATGGTTTTATGAATTAGGAGATCATAAAGAAATTGGTAAATATATAGATGGTGAAAGACATGGAGTTTGGAAGTATTTTTTTCCTAATGGAAAATTACATTTTGAAGGTAAATTTGTAGATGGTTTACCTGATGGAAAACATAAATATTATTTTGAAAGTGGAAAAATTAAAAGAGAAGAAAATTATATAATGGGGGTTAAAACAGGTAATTGGAAAAGTTATAATGAATTAGGAGAATTATCTCTTATAGTAGAATATAAAAATGGTGAAAACTATAAAATAAACGGATCAAAGATTAAATAAACGGTGGATTATTCCAATAAAACAAAAGAGGAATTAATTAAAGAATTAGAAATTCTTAAACAAAATCAAGAAAATATTTCTTTGGTATTAAATAATATTAAAGAAATGTTTTATCAGATTTCTTTTGATGAAAATGGAAATAAAAAATTTGAATATTTAAGTTCACAAATAGAAGAAGTTCTTGGTTTAAGTAAAAAAGAATATATTGAAAATCAAGAAAAATTATTTGAATATTTTCATCCTAATGATATAGAGGAACTTACTAAAATAGTAACTAATAGTAAAAAGGAAAAAACTAGTAAAACTATTCAATATAGGTTTTTCAATAAAAAATTGAATAAATATGTATGGATAGAAGAAAGTTTTACACCTACCTATAACAAAAATGGAAAATTAAAAAGCATTTTTGGTTCAGCAAAAAATATTACTGAGAAAGTAGATGCTACTACTCAAAAAGAGTTTATTTTAGAAAATATTGAAGAAGTAATTTATAATGTAAAATTTAACTCCGAAAATAAAACTAAAGAATTAGTATTTATTAGCCCACAAATTAAACAATTAACAGGATTAACAAAAGAAGAATTTGCTAAAGAAGGAATTTCTGGAGAACTTCAAAAAAGAATATATCCTGATGATTTAAAAATTATTAGTAAAACAATACGAGATTTATACGATAATAATAAAACAAGAACAAATACTCAATTTAGGTTTAAACCTAAAGGTAAAGAAGAATTTATTTGGCTTGATGAAACATTAAATGCTAAATATGATAAAGAAGGAAATTTAGTAGAAACTATTACTGTTCTTAGAGATATAACAGAAAGTAAACTATTAAGCGATAAAATAAAAGTTTCAGAAAAAAGCTATAAGGATCTTTTAAATAATAGTCCTGATTTAATTTATATGATTAATGATAAAGGACAATTTATTGATGTAAATTCTACTGTAGTAAATATTTTAGGTTATAAAAAAGAAGAGCTTATAGGAAAAACACCTGCATACTTTAGCAATAAAAAAAAGAATGATGTTAATAAAATTCCTGAATTAATAAAAAAAGCCAAAAGAAAAACCCAATATTTTGATTGGTGGATAATTGATAAAAATGGAAAAGAATTTTTACACGAAATTATTTTAAGAAAAGGAATGTATTTAGGTAAAAATGTTTTAGTAGCAACAGGAAGAAACATTACCGAAAGAGTTGAATATCAAAATAAAATAAAAAACAATCAGGAAAAACTGAATTTGGTTTTAGAAAATATTAAGGAAGGAATTTACAGTATAGATTTTACAGATAATAAAAATAGAAGCTTTGATTATTCTAATTCACAACTAAAGAAAATTTTAGGCAAAAATTTAGATGATTTCGTTAAAATATCATGGGAAGAAAAAAAGCAATTTTATCATCCTGATGACATTTCTAAAATAGAAAATGCAGCAGAAGAAATTTTTCATAATAAAGAAAAACCAGTTACAGTTGAGTATAGATTCAAAAAGAAAACAGATAAAGATTATAGCTGGTTAGAAGAAAAAATAGTTTCTAAATTTAATGAAAAAGGCAAACTGCTTACTAATTTTGGTGTTATTAGAGATATTTCTAAACAAAAAATAGCTGAGCTTCATTTAAAAGAAAAAGAAGAATTATATAGAAATCTGTTTACCAAAAATTTAGCAGGTGTATTTATTACTGAAAACGATATTATAATAGAATGTAACAATTCTTTTGCTAAATATTTTGGTTATAAATCTAGAATAGAGCTTATTGGAAAAAATGCAGAAATGCTCTATTTTGTTAAAGATGATAGAGAAAAATATATTAAGGATTTATATAAAAACGAATATTTAACTAACTATAGGCTAAGACAAAAAAGAAAAGATGGTTCAGAATTATGGGTATTGACTAATGTTAGTATAGTTAATAAACAAACTAAAAGAGTAGAAGGAACACTTATAGAAATTACCGACCAACTAAAAAGAGAACAATTAGAAAAAGAAAAATTTAGACTACAGCTTTTTGAAGAATCTAATAAATCTCTTCAAAAGGAAATTGCTGAAAGAAAAATAATCGAGCAGCAACTTATTCAAAATCAAAAATATACTAATAGCATAATTAATAGTTCATTAGATATAATTTGTGCTTCCGATAATAAAGGAAAAATTATAGAATATAATAAAGCTGCTCAAAAAGCATTTGGGTATACTAAAAACGAAATTAAAAATAAAGATATTTCTAACGTTTATGCTAATAAAGAAGAATATCAAAATGTTATTAATCAATTAAATAAAAAAGGAGTTTATGTAGGAGAAATAACTAATATCAATAAAAAAGGAGAAAAGTTTACTTCATTTCTTTCAGCATCTGTATTGAAAAATGAAAAAGGTGAAATTATTGGAACAATGGGTGTTTCTAGAGATATTACTGAAATGAAAAAAGCTGAAAGGCAGCTAATTGAAAGTGAAGAAAAATATAGAGATTTATTTGAAAATGCATCAGATTTAATACAAAGTATTGACAACAAAGGAAATATTATTTATGTAAATAATGCTTGGAAAAAAGCATTAGGATATACTACCAAAGAGCTTAAAAATAAAAATATATTTGAATTTATTCATCCTGAAGACAAACAACATTGTAAACAGTTCTTTACTAAAATAATGAATTCCAATAAGTCTTCTAAAACCAGAATAACATTTAGTTTACTTACTAAAAAAGGTAAAAGAATTATTGTTGATGGAGATATAAGTAGTAAAATTAGTGATGGCAAAACTATATCGACACGATCTATACTAAGAGACATTACAGAAGAAAGTTGGCAAAATAAATTGCAAAATGTTTACAACAATATTGCTAAAAATATAACTGAAAAAATTAATCCTTTAGATATTTATGAAGGTATAAGAAGTGAATTAGGTAAAATTATAGATACTAATATTTTTGGAATTTCGTATAAAAAAAGTGAGACAGCCATAGAATTTCTTTATTTTTATGATTCTACTAGAAATGGTGTAATAGAACTTGCTCCTAGAGAAAATAAAAAAGGAGTGAATGAATACCTTATAAAAAATCAAAAACCGGTTATTTTATATAAATCGGACCTAATGCGACTTAAAGAAGAAGGTAAAATTGATATTTATGGTCCGTTATGTAAAGTTTTAGTAGGAGTTCCTCTTAAAATTAAAAACAAAACTATAGGATTTATAACGATACAATCGTATGATAATAAATATGCTTTTGATGAAAAAACTATTGAGATCTTAGAGTTTTTCTCTGGAAGTATCGCCCTTACTGTCCAGCGTAAATATGATGAAAGTAAAATTTATGAACAATCGGCTAGATTAAAATCTATTATTGAAATAGATACTCATATGATTTGGACGTATGATTTGAATAGAGGAATTACATCGTTTAATAAAAAATTTGCTGAAGAAATTTATAAGCTTTATGGATATAAACCTCATAATGATATACATAAGCTAAAATTAAATTCGCTTCTTAAGAAAGAAAAAAATCAACCATTTTGGGATAAAAAATATAAAGAAGTTTTTGAAGGGAAAACACAACAATTTACCATAGAACAAATGCTTCCCACAGGAGAAAAAATATATAAGGAGGTAGTATTAAATCCAATTTTCAATGAAGACGGAACGGTTTCTGAAGTTTCAGGAATTTCTCATGATGTAACCGATAAAAAAATTGCTGAAGAACAAACTAAACAGCAAACAGCCAAACTACAATCTATTATAGAAAATAGTTCGCATTTATTTTGGACCTATCATAAAGTTTTTGGACTAACCTCTTATAATCAAAATTATTACAAATCTTTTGTTGATTCTTATGGTAAAGAACCAACAATTAATAATGCTAATTTATTTGAAAAAAATAGTGAGTTGGAAGCTTTTTGGGCAGAAAAATACAACGAAGTTTTTAAAGGTAAAAAAATTGAGTTTATAACAGAAAGAAAAAACAAAAAAGGACAACTTTCTATTAAAGAAGTTTTTTTAAGTCCTATTTTTAATGATGATGGTTCTGTCTCGGAAGTGTCGGGAATGGCTCATGATATTACCGAAAAAATGATAGCCGAAAAAGAGCTTAAAAACTCATTAAAGGAAAAAGAAATTTTATTAAAAGAAGTTCACCATAGAGTAAAAAATAATTTACAGGTTATTTCCAGTATTTTAAATTTACAATCGTCTTATATTCATGATGAAAAAATACTTACCATATTAAAGGAAAGCCAGAATAGGATTAAGTCTATGGCGTTTATCCACGAAAGTTTATACCAAACAAATGACTTCTCGCAGATAAATTTTTCAGAATATGTTGTAAATTTGTCTAAAAATTTAGTACATTCATACCTCGTTAACAATGAGTTAATAGAATTAAAGCTAGATATTAACAAAGTATCGTTAAACTTAGATTTATCAATACCTTGCGGGTTAATAATAAATGAATTAGTTTCGAATGCGTTAAAATATGCATTCCCTGAAAGTAGAAAAAATGAAGGATACATATTAATAAGCTTAAAAACGAATAAAGAAAATGTTTATCTAAGTATATCAGATAATGGGGTAGGATTACCTAAAAACCTAGACTTTAGAAATACAGAATCATTAGGTTTGCAGTTAGTAACTACTTTAGTTGAACAGATAAATGGAACAATAACACAAGAAAATACAATAGGAACTACCTATAACATAATATTTAAACACACACAATAATGCAGAAAAACAATATACTTGTAGTTGAAGATGAGGCAATCGTTTCAAAAGACATTCAGCAAAGCCTTAAAAAATTAGGATATAATATTGTTGGAGCTTCTTCAACAGGTGAAAAAGCTATTGAATTAGCTGAAGAACATAAGCCTGATTTGGTGTTAATGGATATTATGCTTAAAGGAGATATGAGTGGAATTGATGCTGCAGAAAAAATTAAAGCATCCCTAAACATTCCAGTAATTTATTTAACCGCTTATGCTGATGAAAATACCTTGAGTAAAGCCAAGGTAACCGAACCTTACGGATACATTATTAAACCTTTTAAAGAAATTGATTTACATACATCTATAGAAATGGCGTTGTATAAGCATTCTAAAGAAAGAGAGGTTATTAAAGAAAGAGATTTTTTATATTCATTAGTGGAGAATAAAGATGCTGCTGATGGAGTTATTTTTGTAAAATCAAACTCTAGGTTGGTAAAAGTAAAAACCTCTGCTATTTTGTTTGTAGAAGCTCTTAAAGATTATGTGGTAATTAATATTGCTGACGCTAAATATACTATTCATTCTACAATGAAAGATATAGAGAAAAAGTTACCTCAAAAAGAATTTCAAAGAGTACATCGCTCGTTTATTGTTAGAATAGACAAAATTTTAGCCATAGAACAACCTAATATTGTAATTGAGGGCGGAAAAAAATTAATACCTATTGGTGGTTCTTACAAAGAGGAGTTAATTAAGCGAATTAATTTGATTTAGAACCCTAATATATTCATGTTAAGTCTATAACCTCTGATTTTCTGACACATAAATGCAACGTTTAATGTCATTAGTAAAAAAGTATCGTATGGCTGGGTGTTGTGCTGCAAGATGGAAAAATGACGATATATATTAAAAATATGGTATGCAGCCGCTGTAAAATGGTGGTAAAAACAACCTTTGAAAAATTGGGACTACATCCTGTGCAAGTGGAATTAGGAGAAGTTACCTTACAAGAAAATGATATTTCCGTTATAAAAGAGCAACTCAAGCAAGAACTTCAATTTTTTGGTTTTGACCTTTTGGACAATAAAAAAACTAAAACGATTGAAAAAATAAAAAATCGAATTATCGATTTGGTTCAGAATAAAAATAACAACTTGCAAGTAACACTTTCAGATTATTTGATACAAGAACTCCATCAAGATTACAGTATGTTGAGTAATTTATTTTCACAAGTTGAAGGAATTACTATTGAAAAATATTACATCTTTCAAAAAATTGAAAAAGTAAAAGAACTATTAGTATATGATGAACTTTCGTTGAGCGAAATCGCTTTTCAGCTCAATTATTCAAGTGTTGCCTATTTAAGCAATCAGTTTAAAAAAGTAACAGGTCTTACACCAAGTCACTTCAAAAGTATGCAAACAATTAAACGCAAGTCTATAGAAGAGTTATAAATTTTACAAATTCATTCCAAAATAGTACAATATTTAATTACTGAAAAGGATAGACCTTTGTGTTATAATCAAAAAAATAAAATTATGACACATACTTATCAACTAACAGGAATGACCTGTGGAAGCTGTGAAGCTAAAGTAAAATCGGCTTTGTTATCCATAAATAATGTAACGGCTGTAGAAGTTTCAAAAGACAATAATGCCGCAACCATTACAATGGAAAAACATATTGCTTTGTCCGATCTACAAAACGCATTAGACGACAAATATCAAATTTCTGCCATACAGCACAATGAGGCAGTAGAACAAACTAAATCTTGGTTTACTACTTACAAACCTGTTTTACTCATCTTTGTGTACATTTTTTTAACTACTACCCTTGTGGAACTCACTCTTGAAAACATAGATATTTCAAGATGGATGCGGCACTTTATGGCAGGATTCTTTTTGACTTTTTCGTTTTTTAAGATGTTGAACTTAAAAGAATTTAAGGACAGTTATTTAATGTATGATATCATAGCACGGAAATTTCCAGCTTGGGGTTACATCTATGCTTTTACAGAATTATTATTAGGGATAGCATTTCTGATTAATTTCAACCCAATCATAACAAATAGCTTAACCTTTGTGGTGATGTCAGTAAGTATTATTGGAGTTTTACAAACCGTATTGGACAAAAAAACGATTAAATGTGCTTGTTTGGGAGATGTTTTTAATCTACCAATGAGTACAGTAACCATTATAGAAGATGGATTAATGATTATAATGAGTCTTGGAATGTTAATAATGGCGTTGGGTTAAAAAAATCTGGTAACTAATAATTTATGGATGAAGTAGAAGTTTTGGCACAAACTAAAATTGCTATTTTTTTTTAATAGGTATTTTACAATTAATATTTGTTATTCGTTATTGTGTTGATACTAAAACTCTTGGTTAAACCTCTTCCACAATAAAAACTCTATTCATACTTTCAATTTTATGGGTAGTAATGTTGTACGTTTTAAAAACGTTTGAGAGTAGTTGCTCTATGTTTTTAACCTGTTGTTTTGTCTCAAAATCAAAGCTTACAAAATTAAAAATAACTACACCATTCGGATTGAGTCGTTTTTTTATGTTATCGAAAAACACAGGAGAAATAAAACGTTCAGGAACCATTACGTCTTTAAAAATATCTATGGCAATTAAATCGTAGGTTTCGGTGGTGTTAGAAACAAAAACAAAAGCATCCTCATTCACAATTGTAAGATTGGGGTAATCTCCTAGCTTAAAATACTTTTTGCCAAGTCGAATCACTTCTTTGTCAATTTCTACTACGGTGGTAAATAAGTTTAAGTTTAACTCCTTGTACAAAATAGAGGGAACACTTCCGGCACCTCCTCCTAACAGTAAGCAAGAAGAAAAATTTCTTTCTTTTAGGTTAATAATTTTAAACGCTTTTTGAAAAACCCTATGCAGGCTGCCAAAAGAATAGTTAGCGTTTTGGGTGTTGAGTACGTATTTTCCATCCTGAATAGCAACAATTAGTTTGTCGTTATGTAGTGAAGAGCTCTCTTCAACAACAAAACGAACTAAATAGCTTAAATATTTGTGTAGGGACTTCAAATGCTAGTAATTAGAGAGGAAAAAAGAATTCGACTGATTTCAATTCAATTGAATTCCGCAGTGGAGAAGATGGGATTCGAACCCACGACCTCTTGACTGCCAGTCAAGCGCTCTAGCCAACTGAGCTACATCCCCTAAAAGTATTTGCTGCAAATATAGTTGAATTAAAAATAAACACAAGTCCTTTGACTAAAATAAGTATAAAAAAGTAGGATAGCTAATATTAATTATTGTTAAAAACCTCTTACTTGAAGTTTTTTTAATAATTTAGCATTATGTTTAAAAAAGTAGCAGCCATATTTTTAGCACTGTTTTTCTTAGCGAGCTCTTCTCATCTAAGTTTTGCTACGCATTTTTGTGGTGGTCATGTATTTAAACATTCATTTTTATTAGATACTTCTGATTTTGGTTGTGGAATGGAAAAAGATAGAGATTTTCCATGTGAAGACCATTCACAAATGACAGAGAAAGACTGTTGTGATACACAGTTAATACAATACTCTATTAAAGATAATTTTCAGACTTCAAAAGTGGAAGTAAATATAAAACATGCTACATCTTTATTAAATGTGGTAATTATTTTATTTTCATTACCCCAAAATGAAGAAGAATTTATAACTTATAAAACATATAAAGTTCCTTTACCAGAAAAAGACATTCCTGTGCTTTTTCAGTCTTTCTTAATTTGATTTTTGTGCCCCCGATAATTATCGGGAATAAGATGCGTGATATTTTTTAGTATCAACAGTATTTTTTGTGCGTTAAATCTTTTTGCACAATCATTTATTTGCACATCAATTCATTAAGACTATGTTAAATAAAGCATTAAAATATTTCCTTCATAATAAGTTAGTTACACTTATTGTTTTGTTGGTTTTTGTAGCATGGGGAGTTATAACAGCTCCTTTTGGTTGGCAGGTTGGAGCATTACCTTCAGACCCGGTTCCTGTGGATGCTATTCCTGATATTGGCGAAAACCAACAAATTGTTTTTACACAATGGCAAGGTCGCTCTCCACAAGATATTGAAGATCAAATTTCTTATCCCTTAACAACTTATTTGTTAGGTATTCCGGGTGTTAAATCTATCCGAAGTACTTCGGTTTTTGGATTTTCCAGTATCTTCATCATTTTTTCTGAAGATATAGAATTTTATTGGTCTCGATCAAGAATTCTTGAAAAATTAAGCTCATTACCTGCCGGATTACTCCCTGATGGTGTTCAACCTGCTCTTGGTCCTGATGCAACCGCTTTAGGTCAAGTGTATTGGTACACCATTGAGGGTAGAGATAAAGACGGAAACCCAACAGGTGGTTGGGATTTACATGAAATACGAGCAGTTCAGGATTTTTATGTAAAATATGGATTAAATGCTACAGAAGGGGTTTCTGAAGTTGCTTCTATTGGTGGGTTTGTACAAGAATACCAAATTGATGTTAATCCGGATGCTTTAAAAGCATATAACATACCGTTGCATAAAGTAATGCAAGCCGTTCAAAAATCTAATCGTGATGTCGGGGCTAAAACTATTGAAATAAACCAAGCAGAATATTTAGTGCGAGGGTTGGGTTACATCAAAAAAGTTGCTGATGTAGAAAAAGCAGTTGTAGCTGTTCAGGAAAATGTACCTATAAGAATAAAAGATATAGGTGTTGTTAGTCTAGGACCGGCTACTCGAAGAGGATTACTAGACAAAGGCGGGACAGAGGTTGTGGGAGGTGTTGTAGTGGCTCGTTATGGAGCTAATCCGTTGCATGTAATTAACAACGTAAAAGATAAAATAAAAGAAATAAGCCCCGGATTGCCTAAAAAAATACTTGCTAATGGAATTGAAAGTCAATTAACAATAGTTCCATTTTATGATCGTTCGGGTTTGATTTATGAAACATTAGGTACGCTTGAAGAAGCCTTGTCACTTCAAATTTTAATAGTTATTTTAGTTGTTATCGTAATGGTGTACAACTTACGAGCTTCATTTCTAATTTCTAGCTTATTGCCAATTGCAATACTTATGGTATTTATTGCAATGCGTTATTTTGGTGTTGATGCCAACATTGTGGCTTTATCAGGTATTGCTATTGCTATAGGTACAATGGTAGATTTAGGGATAATTCTATCAGAAAACATTATTAAACACATTGGTGAAGCTCCTGTGGGGCAAAAATTAATAGATACCATTTATAATGGAGCTTCAGAGGTTAGTTCAGCTATTTTAACGGCTGTTTCTACCACCATTGTAAGTTTTATCCCAGTGTTTACAATGCAAGCAGCAGAAGGAAAACTATTTGGCCCTTTAGCTTTCACGAAAACATTTGCTCTTATTGCCGCTCTTATAGTTGCTTTATTTATTCTTCCGATGTTGGCTCATTGGTTTTTTGGTGCAAGAATTAAAAGTAAAAAAATTCAGAAAGGAATTAATATGGGGCTAATCCCTGTTGCAATAGCTTGTTTTTTACTTGGTCAATTTTGGGCAGGAACGATTTTATTTGCTTTCGGAATAACAGGAATTTTAAAGGAAGTTAGAGACAAAAAATTAGCTAGACTAACTACTAATTCGGAAAAGAATACTGAAAAACAAAACAAGCTTAAAAAAACTGCAAATTGGTTATTAAATCATTCAGAAATAATTATTGTAGTTGTAGGAGTTATATGGCTTTTAGCCAAATATTGGCTTCCTTTAGGAGCAAGTAAAAGCCTTATGTTAAATGTGGTTTTTGTAGCCCTATTGGTAGGTTCTATTTTAGGTTTGTTCTCGCTATTGGAACATTACTATAAATCTATTTTAAAGTGGTGTTTAGATCACAAAAAAACCTTTCTTTTTATTCCTTCTTTTTTAATTTTTCTTGGAGTTGTAATATGGTTTGGATTCAGTGCTGTTTTTGGTTTTGCGTCCAAAGGTTTTGATGTTATACATGTAGATATTAGAACAACAAGTGTTTGGCAAGGTTTAGATAAAACTTTTCCGGGAATGGGAAAAGAATTTATGCCCTCGCTCAACGAAGGCAGCTTTTTGCTAATGCCTACATCTATGCCTCATTCGGGAATAGAATACAATAAAAACACTTTAGCTCAATTAGACATGTTATTGACTAATATTCCTGAAGTTGATATGGCTGTGGGAAAACTAGGAAGGGTAGAATCTGCATTAGATCCGGCTCCAATTTCTATGTACGAAAATATCATTAATTATCATCCGGAATACATGCTTAATGAGAAAGGACATCGAGTTCGTTTTAAAGTAGATAAAAACAATCGTTTTATACTTAATAATGGAGATACGCTTTCTAATGAGGAAGCATTATTAAGAGGAGTAAACAGTCAAGTTTTAATACCTGATGATAATGGAAGTTATTTTCGCAATTGGAGATCACACATACAATCGCCAGATGATATTTGGGGTGAAATTGTGAACGTAAGCAAAATACCGGGATTAACTTCTGCACCGAAATTACAACCTATAGAAACACGATTGGTGATGCTACAAACAGGAATGCGAGCTCCTATGGGAATAAAGGTGTATGGACCGGATTTAACATCTATTGAAGTGTTTGGAATGCAGTTAGAAGAGGTTTTGAAAAAAGTGCCAAGTGTTAAATCTGAAGCGGTATTTGCTGACCGAATAGTTGGCAAACCTTACTTACACCTTAATATCAACAGAGAAGAAATTGCCAGATATGGATTGAGCATAGAAGATGTTCAACAAACTATTGAAACTGCTATTGGTGGAATGAAGATTACAACAACGGTTGAAGGTCGAGAGCGTTTTCCTGTTAGAGTTCGTTACCCTAGAGAGCTTCGTGATAATCCGGAATCATTGGGAAGTATTTTAATGTCAACTCCTACAGGAGCACAAATACCGCTTTCACAACTTATTGATTTTGAATATGTGCGTGGTCCACAAGCGATTAAAAGCGAAGAAACTTTTTTGGTGGGCTATGTGTTATTTGATAAAAAAGAAAGTTTTTCGGAAGTGGGAGTAGTTAATGATGCTCAAAAAATGATTCAAGATAAAATTGATGCCGGAGAATTGATAGTTCCTGCGGGGATTAGTTATAAATTTTCGGGAAGTTATGAAAATCAGGTGCGAGCTGAAAAACGCCTTGCTATTATTGTTCCTTTAGTTTTAATGATAGTCTTTCTCATTCTTTATTTTCAATTCAAGTCAATTACAACCTCGTTAATGGTATTTACCGGAATAGCAATGGCGTTTAGTGGAGGTTTCTTTGTGTTGTGGCTTTACGGGCAGCCGTGGTTTATAGATGTTACCATTTTTGGAACCAATATGAGGGACTTGTTTCAAGTACACACAATTAATTTAAGCGTAGCTGTTTGGGTGGGATTTATTGCTCTTTTTGGATTAGCAACCGATGATGGAGTATTAATGGCTACTTATTTAGATCAAAGTTTTGAAAAAAATAAAACAGATACACTCAAAGGAATAAGAATGGCGATTGTAGAAGCCGGGCAACGAAGAATTAAACCGGCAATAATGACATCTGCTACAACTATTATTGCGTTGCTGCCAATTCTTACTTCATCAGGTCGTGGATCAGATATTATGATTCCTATGGCAATACCTGCTTTTGGAGGAATGGTTTTTGCGGCAATAACCTATTTTGTTGTACCTGTTTTGTACGCTATTAGAGAAGAAAGGAAGCTAAAGGCTAGAGGTTAGAAATTAAAAGTTAGAATGTAAATACATCGATGAATCTACTTATAAAAAACATATGGATGGGCTCGAACAAATTGGAAAAATGCTTAACAAATTACATCAAAACTGGAAAAGTTATGAAAAGTAAATTAGAGATTAGAACTTGGTTTTTAGAAGATAAAAATCAGAGGTTATATGTTAGAAACCGTAAGGTGTTTCGAATGGTTATTATAACATCTATCTTCTATCTTCTAACATCCAATTTACATGCACAAACCATAGATGATTATTTTAAAATAGCATCAGAAAACAATCCTGAACTTAAAGCCAAACACAAAGAGTTTGAAGCGGCTTTGCAAAGAGTTTCACAAGTGAATACTTTGCCTGATCCTACGTTTTCTTTTGGATATTTTATTTCTCCGGTAGAAACGCGTGTTGGACCTCAACAGGCAAGGTTCTCTCTTACACAAATGTTTCCTTGGTTTGGAGCTTTAAAAACACAAGGTGATGCTGCTGCATTAATGGCTGAAGCAAAATTTCAACTTTTTATGGATGCTCGGAATAAACTATATTTTAAGGTAGCTGCTGCTTTTTATCCTTTGTATGAATTAAATGATTGGATAAAAATTGAAGCCAAAAACATCCGTATTCTTGAGTCATATAAAACCATTACAACCAAAAAGTTTGAAAACGGAAATGGATCTATGGTAGATGTTTTACGGGTAGATATTATGCTGAAAGATGCACAGACTAATTTGAAAATTTTAAAAGAGAAAGAAAAACCACTTATAACTATTTTCAATAAATTACTTAACCGACCGGAAAATGAACCTGTAGTAATGGTAGATTCTTTAAAAACAGAAAGCCTCCCGGAGAATTTCCGTAAAGACTCTTTGCTTGCTGCCAATCCAACTTTAAAAGCATTGGATTTAAAATTGGAAGCAAGTAAAGCTACAGGATTAGCATCACAAAAACAAGGCTTGCCAAAATTTGGAATTGGGTTGGATTATGTTATGGTGGGTAAACGCAGAGATGTAACCATGCCTGATAATGGTAAAGATGTAATAATGCCTATGGTAACTATGACTATTCCTATTTTTAGAGGGAAGTACAACGCTTCTGTAAAAGAAGCTCAATTGATGCAGGAAAGTTATGCGTATCAAAAAGAAGAAATGACGAACAACCTACTATCTAATTATGAAATGGTATGGTTTGAAATTCAACAACAGGAGCAGCTTTTAGCACTTTATGAACAACAAGTACAAACTGTAGAACAATCGTTGAACTTGCTTTTTACTTCGTATGGTAATTCGGGTAAAGAGTTCGAAGAAGTATTGAGAATGCAGCAACAATTATTGAAATACCAGAAAATTAGAGCCACAGCCTTGACTCAATACCAAATTGCTATAGCAAAAATCAATTACTTAACATCAAAAACATATTAAAATGAAAAATATAAATAAAAACACCATTTACATAGCCGCATCTACTTTGGTAGTAGGACTGTTAATAGGTTGGTTCATTTTTGGAGGACAGAAAAATGTTGCCAAAAACGAACATAAACATACTACCGAAATAGCAGGAGAGACCATTTGGACCTGTTCCATGCATCCTCAAATACGAAAAAACGAACCAGGCGATTGTCCTATTTGTGGTATGGATTTAATTCCTCTTGAAAATGATCAAGATAGTGAAGTTAATCCGATGGCAATTAGCATGTCGCCAACTGCTATGCAATTAGCCAATGTGAGTACTGCTCTTGTAGGAAAAATAAATCCTGTAAAACAAGTTCGGTTAAATGGTAAAGTACAAGTTGATGAGCGTTTAGTTTATTCACAATCATCCCATATTCCGGGTAGGGTAGAAAAGTTGATGGTGAATTTTACAGGTGAATTTGTAAATAAAGGACAGACCATTGCAAGTGTTTATTCGCCTGAATTGGTTGTGACTCAAGAAGAATTGTTTGAAGCTCAAAAAATGATGGAAACTCAGCCGCAACTTTTTAATGCAGCCAAAGAAAAATTAAAAAATTGGAAACTTTCAGATAGTCAAATTGAAGGAATATTAAAAAGCGGTAAAATACTAGAAGAGTTCCCAATACAAGCAGATGTGTCAGGTTATGTTACCAAAAAAATAATCAATCTAGGCGATTATGTTCGTAAAGGAGAAACACTATACGAAATCGCTAACCTCTCAAAAGTATGGGTGTTGTTTGATGTATATGAATCGGATATTTCATGGATAAAAAAAGGAGATAATATTACGTTTACTGTTTCTTCGCTCCCAGGTGAAAATTTTGAAGCTGCTATTACCTATCTCGACCCAGTAATAGACCCAAAAACAAGGGTAGCAAAAGCACGAATAGAATACAACAATACAACTGAAAAGTTAAAACCGGAAATGTTTGTTTCTGGAGTGGTTGAAGCAAAACTAGCTAATAAATCGAATTCGCTGGTGGTGCCAAAGACGGCTGTGATGTGGACAGGAAAACGTTCGGTGGTTTATGTTAAAAATATAAATGTTAAAGGAGTAAGTTTTATAATGCGTGATGTAACTCTTGGGACAGTATTGGGAGACAGCTATATTATTAAAGAAGGGTTGGAAGAAGGGGAAGAAATTGCTGTTAACGGGACATTTAGCATAGATGCGGCAGCTCAACTAGCAGGTAAACCAAGTATGATGAATCCAGAAGGAGGTGTCGCAATGACAGGACACAACCATGGAGAAACGAAAATGGAAGATAGTAAAGCTCCAGCTAAACAAAAAGATGTAAAGCCAAGCAAACCCATCTCTATCAGTAAGGAAGCAAAAAAAGCACTTCAACCTGTTTATGTCGATTATCTTAAATTCAAAGATCTTTTGGCAGCAGATAATGTGGAAGGAACTAAAAAAGTAGCTGTATCTATGCAAGATAATCTCGCAAAAATTAATATGAGTATATTTACAGGAGAGTCTCATACTGTTTGGATGAAATTCAGCAGTAATTTAAAAAATATCTTACAACATGTACCTCATTTATCAAACATTGAAGAAGTGAGAGAGAAGTTTCTTCAAGTTTCCATCACTATGATTGAAATGACCAATACTTTTAATCCTTTTGACAAAACACTCTACATTCAATATTGTCCTATGGCAGACAACGATAAAGGTACCGATTGGTTAAGTTTAGAGAAGGAAATTAAGAATCCTTACTTCGGAAAGTCTATGCTTAAGTGTGGAGAAGTAAAAAAAGAAATTAAATAAATTTTTATTAATCATTTAAAATCAAAAACCATGAAAAAAACAATTTTAAAAGTAGGAACAATAGCAATTATGCTATTCAGTGTGTTAACTGTTCAATCAGTAATTGGTCAGGAAACTAGTACTACAATTACTCAAGAAGAACAAGAAGAATTAGTGAATGCTACCTTTACTGTTTACGGAAATTGTGGTATGTGTAAAAAAAGAATTGAAAAAGCAGCCCTTAGTGTGGAAGGAGTTAAGGAAGCTAATTGGGATGTTGAAACCCAAACATTATCGCTAAAATTTAGTGACATCACTTTTGGTGAACATAATTATTCCATTAATACAGTTAGTGAAAAAATTGCAGCAGCAGGACATGACACACAATTTAATGAAGCTTCGGAAGATGTTTATAATGCTTTGCCAGGTTGTTGCCAGTATGAAAGAATAGAAAGTAATTAATAAAAACAAGTAAAAATAATGACGCCTATGCAAACATGTAGAATAGGAGATGAAATCTGTTTACCAGACAGTTCTCTACCCAGAGTGGTGGTAATTGGTGGAGGTTTTGCAGGTATTTCGCTTGTAAAAAAACTCAAAAACAAACCTGTTCAGATAGTTGTGCTGGATAAGAATAATTTTCATCAGTTTCAACCCTTACTCTATCAGGTCGCTACTAGTGGCATTGAACCCGATAGTATTGTCTTTCCGCTCAGAAAACTATTTAATGGGTACAAGAATGTTTTTTTTCGGATGGCAATGGTGAATGAAATACAGTCTGAATCAAATACAATTATTACAGATATTGGAACGGTTGAATACGACCATTTGGTAATTGCTACTGGTAGTACCACTAATTTTTTTGGACTGCAAGATGTGCAGCAACATAGTGTTGGGATGAAAACCATTCAGGAAGCCTTAGACATTCGGAGCTTGATTTTACAAAACCTTGAAAAAGCGGTGGTAACCTGTGATGAGGCTGAAAGAAATGCGCTGACTAATTTTGCCATTGTAGGTGGTGGACCAGCAGGTGTAGAAACCGCAGGTGCAATGGCTGAATTTAAAAAATACATCCTTCCGAAAGATTACCCCGAACTAGATGCTTCTATGATGTCTATTTATCTAATTGAAGCTGAGGACGAATTATTGAATGCCATGTCTGATAAATCTTCAGAAAATGCTTTAAAATTCCTAAACAAATTAGGTGTAGATATACGGTTAAATACGTCAGTTCAATCGTATGATGGATTAAATATCAAAACAGATAAAGCTGTATTATTGCAAGCGAAAACTATGATTTGGACAGCTGGAGTTAAAGGAAATGTCCCAACTGGCATTAATAAAGAAAACATAGCAAGAGGTAATCGCATTTTGGTGGATGATTATTGCAGCATAAAGGGGTACAAAAATATTTATGCCGTAGGAGACATTGCAGCAATAGTGTCTGACCATTATCCTTCGGGACATCCTATGGTAGCACAGGTGGCTATTCAGCAAGGAAAGCAATTGGCCAATAACATATTGCTGCAATTACAGGGCAAAGAGTGGAAAAAATTTTCTTACAAAGACAAAGGTTCTTTAGCCACCATAGGGAAACGAAAAGCAGTTGCTGATATAGGGAAATTAAGGTTTGGAGGTTATATTGCTTGGCTGTTATGGTCGGTCGTACACTTACTGTCTATCAGTGGGTTCAGGAATAAATTATTAGTAGGGCTTAACTGGGCGTGGAGCTATTTTACTTATGATAAAGGAAACCGATTGATAATAAGGAAATTTAGAATTTAATAAACATGCAAAAAGAAATAAAAACAAATTGGAATGTAATTACAGGCGGACCATGTACAGGGAAAACAACTGTTGTTGACCTTTTAGCTAAAAGAGGTTATAAAACAACCATTGAACATGCTCGTCATTATATTGATACTCAAAAAATACAAGGGAAAACTATTGAGGAAATTAAGGAGAACAAAAGGGTTTTTCAGAGGGGTATTTTAGATATGCAAATTGAACAAGAAGCAGCACTAAACCCTGATGATATCGTTTTTTTAGATAGAGCTCTGCCTGATGCACTAGCATATTATCAATTTTTAGGTCTTGAATATGATGAGAGATTGATTGAACAGTGTAACAAATATTGCTATAGTAAAGTATTTATTTTGGACAGGCTTCCTTTAATTAATGATTATGCCAGATTAGAAGATGAAGAAGAACAAATTCGTATTCACAATTTAATAATCAATGCATATAGAACTTTTCCATGTCCTATAGTTTTTGTTCCTGTAATTCCTCCAGAAGAACGAGTAAATTATATATTGCAAAACATGTAATGATAAAACAAACAATTAATAACATCAAAACATAAGGATATGGCACATCACAATCATCACGGTCATCATTCAAAAGAGACAAATTCGGATAGTTACGACAAACATGCAGGACATAATGTTTCTGATTTTTGGAAGCGATTTGTAATTTGTACCATAATATCTATTCCTGTACTTGCTTTGTCACACGTGGTGCAGCAGTGGCTGGGTTTTGAATTGGCTTTTCCTGGAGATAAATATGTCTTAGCTATTCTTTCAACCTTCATTTTTATTTATGGTGGTTACCCTTTCCTCAAAGGACTTTATGATGAAGTAAAAGACAATGCGATTGGCATGATGACCTTAATCGGTGTGGCTATTTCTGTAGCTTGGGCATACAGTGTTGCCATCACATTTGGATTAAAGGGTATGGATTTTTATTGGGAAATGGCTACCTTGATAGACATTATGCTTATTGGCCATTACTTTGAAATGAAATCGGTTATGGGCGCATCCCGATCATTAGAATTATTGGTGAAGATGATGCCTTCAACTGCTCATCATTTAGTAGATGGAGAAACTCATGAGATAACTGTTGAAGATTTAAAAATTGGGGATATGATTCGAGTTAAACCGGGAGAAAAAGTTCCAGTTGATGGAATTGTTACAGATGGAGAAAGTTACCTTGATGAAAGCATGCTTACAGGCGAAAGTCAACCCGTTAAAAAAGAAAAAGACAGTAAAGTGATAGGTGGAGCAGTTAATGGAAATGGCTCACTTACTATAAAAGTAGTAAGTACCGGAAAGGATAATTATCTTAATAAAGTAATTAAATTGGTAGAAGATGCTCAAAAGGTAAAATCTAAAACACAAAATTTTGCTGACCGTGCAGCAAAGGTATTGACATTTGTTGCGTTGGGTGGTGGTATAATTACGCTTGTAGTTTGGTTGTTATTGGGTTTTCCTTTTGTGTTTGCATTAGAAAGAATGGTTACGGTAATGGTTATTTCCTGCCCTCATGCTTTGGGCTTGGCTGTACCTTTGGTGGTAGCCATATCTACCTCTATTTCTGCTCAAAAAGGGTTACTTATTCGCAACCGAACAGCTTTTGAAAACGCACGATTAATTACAACTATTATTTTTGACAAAACCGGGACACTTACAAAAGGTTCACACGAATTACAAGAAGTAAAAGTATTGGATTCAAATTTTGATGAAAATGAATTGCTACGCTTGGCAGCTGGTATAGAACAACATTCCGAACATTATATTGCAGCTGGTTTGATGCGAAAAGTGAAAGAGCTAAACATCGAAATCCCGACATCAGATAAATTCAAGTATCTCCCTGGTAAAGGCTTAGAAGGGATTGTAGAAGGTAAAAACATTAAAGTAGTAGGGCCGAATTATCTGAAAGAACAGAATATTAGCATTACTAATAATGAAGATGAATTTACAGGAACGATAGTTTATATGTTGATAGAAAAAGAAGTAGTAGGTTATTTTACTTTTTCCGACCAAATAAGAGAGAGTTCTTTTGAAGCTATTCAAATACTTAAAGAAGCAGGAATAAAAAATTTACTACTTACAGGCGATAATGAAAAAGTGGCTCAAAAAGTAAGCGATAAATTAAAAATGGACGGTTTTTTAGCGAATGTTTTGCCCCATGAAAAATTGGAAAAAGTTAAAGAACTACAAGAAAAAAATGAATTTGTAGCAATGACAGGTGATGGAGTAAATGACGCTCCTGCACTAGCACAAGCAGATGTAGGTATTGCAGTAGGTTCAGGAACAGATGTGGCAGCAGAAACAGCAGATATAATTCTAGTAAACTCTGACTCAAAAGATATTGCTAACCTGATTTTATTTGGTAAAGCTACTTATAATAAAATGATACAAAACTTATGGTGGGCGGCAGGCTACAACATTCTTGCAATTCCTTTGGCAGCAGGTATTTTGTATCAATGGAACATTATGCTTAGTCCAGCTGTAGGAGCAGTATTAATGAGTTTAAGCACAATTGTTGTGGCAATAAATGCTCAACTTTTAAAAGTTAAAATGAAATGAAAGGTTTTCGTAAGATAAAACAAACAAAATGAAGATAACTAAAAATATAGATAAATTAGGCACGGTTGGACTTTTCATTACGGCCATTTTTTCGCCTTGCTGTTTTCCCTTATTTGCTTTTGCTGCATCGACTTTAGGTCTCGGAAGTTTTGAGCTTTTTGGAGGGTGGACGATGTGGGTTTTTCAAGCGATGGTTATTATCGCAATTTTCGGGCTATACATTTCGTATCGTAAGCACAAATGTTTGTATCCATTATTGGTTGCAATACCGAGTGGACTTCTTATATTTTATGGTTATCATCTCAACGATAGTGATTATTGGACATATTTTCTATATACAGGAATGTTTGGATTATTAGTCGCAACAATATGGAACTATAGAAGGAACAAAATTCATGGAAAATGTGATACCTGTGTAATATACGAAGGAAAAGAAGTAGAATTAAAATCAATTATTACCTGTCCGAAGTGTGGACACAAGAAAGATGAACTAATGCCCACAGATGCCTGTCAATATTTTTATGAATGTGAAAAATGTAAAACAGTTATAAAACCGAAACAAGGTGATTGCTGCGTGTATTGTAGTTATGGTAGCGTTAACTGCCCACCTATTCAAGTAGGTGATAATTGTTGTTAAATTACTTTAAGAAAAAAAGTATAAAAAGAGATTTAAAAAATTATTAATTTTATATACTATAAAAACCAAAGAAAGATGAAAAAAACAATTTTAATTATCGGAACAGCAATGTTGTTCATTGTAGGAAGTACTATGTTTTCAGCTTGTGGAAATTCAGAAACAAAACATCACGAAGAAATGAATCATGATGAAAATATGGAAATGATGGATGAACATGCAGAGCATGCTCATTACCAGTGCCCTATGAAGTGTGAAGGAGAAAAAACTTATGAAGAACCAGGGGTTTGTCCTGTTTGCGAAATGGATTTAAAAGAAGTAGAGAAATAAAAGTTTATTTCTTTTCTTTTTTATCATAATCTAATTTTCCTCCCCAAAAACGCATTTGCTGGAGTGTCCAGTTTATTCTTCCGTTTAAATATGGGCTAGGATATTTTGCATTATATTTTAAGGGACTTGGCAATACTATAGCCAAAGTTGCCGCTTGTCGTTTGTTTATTTTTGCCGCTGAGGTGTTGAAATAAGCTTTAGAGGCAGCTTCTGCTCCGTAAATGCCATTGCCCATTTCGGCAATGTTTAGATAAACTTCCATAATGCGTTCTTTACTCCAAATACTTTCTATTAAAAAAGTAAAATATACTTCAAAGCCTTTTCTTATCCAACTCCTTCCTGGCCATAAAAACACATTTTTGGCTGTTTGTTGACTAATAGTACTCGCCCCTCGTTTACGTTTGCTTTTTTCGTTGTGTTTAATCGCTTTTTGTATTGCACCAAAATCAAAACCATGGTGTTTTAAAAAATTTTGGTCTTCGGTACAAACTACTGCTAACTGTAAATCAGGAGAAATTTCCGATAAAGGTTTCCAAGTTTTTTCTAATTTTATGGATTTGCCATCCATTTTTTGTTCCACGGCTCTAATAATCATTAATGGAGTAAAATACACGGGTACCCAACGCAAAACTATTACCATTCCTATAGTGATAGCAAAATACCACAATAATATATTTCGTATCCAACGTAGAATTTTTCGCATAAAAAGAAGCTGTTAAAAATGTAGCAAAAGTAAAGGAAATAAACATTGTTTGATAAAAATTATAAAGTAGCTTTACACACAAAAACTTAAAAGAACCCACGTATTTTTAGTATAATTTCTTACTTTTATCCTACTTAACAAAAAAAATAAAATATTATGGCTGTTCAACTTCCTTTTAATTTTAATCAATGGATTGAAGAAAACAAAGACAAGCTTAAACCACCTGTTGGTAATAAAAATATGTACCCTTTAGGGAAAGATTTTATTGTGATGGTTGTTGGTGGACCAAATGCTAGAAAAGATTATCATTATAACGAAACAGAAGAGTTGTTTTATCAACTAAAAGGGGATATTGAAGTAACCATACAAGATGAAGGAAAAGCAGTAAAAGTTCCTATAAAAGAAGGAGATATGTTTTTATTGCCAGCTAAAGTACCTCATTCTCCTGTTCGTTCGGAAGGTTCTATAGGTTTGGTGATAGAAAGAGTGAGAAGAGGAACTGACTACAAAGATGGTTTAATGTGGTTTTGCGAAAAATGCAATAACAAACTTTATGAAAAATATTTTCCGTTAACCAACATAGAAAATGATTTTATACCTGTTTTTAAAGAATATTACGAATCGGAAGCATTAAGAACTTGTGATAGTTGTGGACATGTTATGGAGGCCGATAGTCGCTTTGTTGAAAAAAAATAAGTCTTTTCAGTTGTAAAACGTATAGGAATAGTTTGTTTATTTACCTTTGTGGGAAACCATTTTTTTAAGGTAATGAAGTATATTGTATCGTATCAAAAAGCAGCAAATCATTTTATAGATATTGAGTTTATTGCCGACAACCTTCAACAACAACAAGAAGAACTAATAATTCAACTTCCTGCTTGGCGACCAGGCAGGTATGAGTTGGGTAACTTTGCTAAAAACATCCAGAAATGGCAAGCTTTTAACGAAAAAGGTAATCCACTTAATTTTGAAAAAACTGCCAAAGACACTTGGAAAGTGTTTACCAATAAAGCCAAACAAGTTCATATAAAGTATAATTATTATGCTAATGAAATTAATGCCGGCTCATCTTATTTAGATGATAACCAACTTTATATTAATGGCGTAAATTGTTTTTTATATATTCCCGATCAGATTAATAATACTTGTAAGCTAGAGTTAAAGTTGCCAAAAGATTACCAAGTAGCTACCGGACTAAAAGTCACATCAAAACACCAATTTGAAGCAATAGATTTTCATGAATTGGTTGATTGTCCTTTTATTGCTAGCAACACCTTAAAACACCATACCTTTGAAGAAAGTAATGTTCTTTTTCATTTATGGTTTCAAGGGGAATGTAAGCCCGATTTTAAAAAGTTGGAAAATGATTTCAAAAAGTTCTGTAAAAAGCAAATTAAAGATTTTGGAAGTTTTCCGGTTAACGAGTACCATTTTTTATTTCAAATACTTACTTATAAAACCTACCACGGTGTTGAACATAGTAATTCTACTGTAATTTCTCTAGGTCCATCATATGAAATAATGGATGAAAAAGGGTGGTACAATGAATTGTTAGGTGTTAGCTCTCATGAATTGTATCACACTTGGAATGTAAAACAAATTCGTCCTATAGAAATGTATCCTTATAACTATACCAAAGAAAACTATACCGTTTTGGGCTATTTGGATGAAGGAGTTACTACTTATTTTGGAGATAAATATTTATTTACATCAGGTGTTTTTGATTGGACACAGTATAAAAGTACATTTGATAAATTACTAGAAAGACACTATACTAATTTTGGTGTAGAGAATTTATCAGTAGCATCATCATCTTTCGATACGTGGTTAGATGGTTATGTAAGAGGTATTCCTAATAGAAAAGGTTCTATTTATACCGAAGGGGCGTTGGTGGCTTTTATTACCGATATTTTTATCATGAAAAATACCAATAACAAAAAAGGATTAAAAGATGTGATGAAAATCCTTTATACCGATTTTGCTCAAAAAGGTAAAGGCGTAAGTGATGTTGATTACAAAGTTGTTGTTGAGAAAGTAGCAGGATCTTCTTACGATAAAATTTATACAGCATTAATTCACGGAATAGCAGATTTTACGCCTTGGCTTAAAGATGCAGCTAAATATATAGGCTGTGAAATAAAAATTACGCCATCAAATAAATATAATGAAGCCAAGTTTGGTTTTAAAGTACGATATGAAAACAACAATTGTATTATTGATAATATACCACCTAATGCTATTGCAGAGAAGCTAGGGCTTGCTGTTGGCGATGAAATTTTAGCTATTAACAATATAAAATTGGCAAATGATTTAGAGCAATGGAGTAATTATTTTGCTGATGAAAAACAGACAATTATACTAAAAAGAGCATTGAGTAAGATAGAGAATGTTGATTTAAAATCAGATAAGAAGATTTATTTCAACAATTATGAATTAGTATTAAAAGAGGAGAAAGCTCCAAATTTTGAGGCTTGGCGTAAAAAATAACGATTTAGACCAAGTGCTTTTTTTCATAGATTGTTAATAACATTTTTTAGATAAAACTTGCACATTTTGTTAAATGTTCTATTTTAGTTCCCTCAAACAAACAATTAATATTAACTAAAATTTAAAATTATGAGTGAAGAAACTACACAAGCAACAGTTGAAACTGGAAAAAGACCAGGATTTTTAACTGTATTATGTATTTTAACTTTTATTGGTAGTGGTTTAGCTACTTTATTTAGCCTATTGGCTACTATTGGAATGGGTTCATTAATGGAAAGTATTCCTGGGATGGCTGGAATGGGCGGAGGAACAGCTTATTTTGCTGTTGCAACAGTTTTAGGAGCTGCTTCTTTATTTGGAGCTATCCAAATGTGGAAGTTGAAAAAAATGGGATTTTTCATCTATGCCGGAGCAAATGTTGTGGCGATTGTATTACCGTTAGCTTTTGGTATGCCATTTAGTGCAATGGCTGCTATCTTCCCAATTTTATTTATTGTTCTTTATTACTTGAACGTAAAACACATGCATTAAAAATGTTTTAATTAAGAGACAAACTTCGAAGTTTGTCTCTTAATCTTTTTACAACAATGGAAAATCAAAATTTAAATACACCGCAAGCCTTACCAAATTCAACAGCAATTTTGGTGTTAGGTATTTTATCAATTGTTTTATGTTTTTGTTATGGTATTATAGGTCTAGCTTTAGGGATAGTAGCTATAGTACTTGCAAACAAAGCTGGTAAATTATATAAAGACTCTCCGAGCTTATATACTGAAGGCTCTTATAAAAACATGAAAGCTGGCAGAGTATGTGCAATAGTTGGAGTGTCTTTATCAGCATTATATTTATTGTATTTTATAATAGTAATTATTTTTTATGGGGCAATTTTAACATCAATGCCTTGGGATCAAATTATGAATCCATAAAATAAACAGGTTAAAAAAACCTTCTTTAACCCTCTCGGTGATTTTGGCTTATCATCGTGAGGGTTTTTTTATGCCCATTTTATTTTTTCGTTGTTAATTAGTGTTAGTAATGTTGCATATAAATTTTAAATTATTCGTGGCAAAACACCTAACATTACCATAACATCTTTTTTCTATAGGTGTGCTTATAAAGTGTAAATTTGTGGTTTAAAGGTTAAATTATGAAGCATTTTTTATTAGCTATTTTCCTAATAGGAAATACCCTTTTTACTTGGTCGCAACAAAAACAACCCAAATTAGTTGTTGGTATTGTGGTAGATCAAATGCGTTACGATTACCTTACCCGTTTTTGGGAAAAATTCAGTGAAAACGGCTTTAAAAAATTAGTAAATAATGGCTTTAACTGTGAGCAAACTCATTTTAATTATATGCCTACCTATACTGCTCCGGGTCATGCTTCTATTTATACCGGAACTACACCTACCAACCACGGTATAATTGCCAATACTTGGTACGACAAAACCAATAAAGCTAAAACCTATTGTACTTCCGATGAAAATGTTCAATCTGTTGGAACTACCACCAACATGGGAAAAATGTCTCCTAACAAACTACTAGTTAATACCATAGCGGATGAGCTGAAAACCGCGAATAAACAATCTAAAGTAATAGGAATTTCCATTAAAGACAGAGGAGCTATTTTGCCTGCCGGACATCAGGCTGATGCTGCATATTGGTTTGCCGGAGAAGATGAAGGAAAATGGATTTCTAGTACCTACTATATGAAACAGTTGCCAAAGTGGTTAAACGAATTGAATGAGAAAAATACTGCTAATATTTATTTACAAAAACCTTGGAAAACACTTTTATCTATACACGATTATACCGAAAGCATTGCCGACAATAATCCTTACGAAGAGGTTTTTGAAGGTGAAAAAGCTCCTATTTTCCCACATGATTTGCCAGCCTTAAGAAAAGCCAACAAAAATTACGACTTAATAAAATCAACTCCTTTTGGAAATACCATTTTAAAAGAACTGGCTTTTGAAGTGATTAAAAATGAGCAATTAGGTAAAGATGATATTACCGATTTGCTTACGGTAAGTTTTTCTTCTCCCGATTATATCGGGCATCAATTTGGCCCTTATTCAGTAGAGATTCAAGATACGTATTTGCGTTTAGATAAAGAAATTGCTGAATTATTAACTTTTTTGGAAAAACAAGTAGGCGAAAATGAATTTATGGTCTTCCTAACTGCCGATCATGGCGTAGTAGATATTCCTCAACATGCTATTGATAATCAACTTCCTGGTGGTTATTTTGAAGAAAAAGCTACTTTACAAGTCCTAAATGAGGCACTTTTTGAAAAATTTAAGGTAGAAAGCTTAATAGAAAATTTATCAAATTACCAACTATTCTTTAATCATGATTTGATTGTTGAACATCAATTAAACCTGATTGATATTGAAAATTTTGCAGTTAATTTTATGTTGAAACAAGAAGGTATTGTAAAAGCAGTATCTGCAACGAGTATGAAATCTGCTGAATTTGACTCAAAAATTTTAGCCAATGTACAAAGAGGTTTTCATCAAGTACGTTCGGGAGATGTTATGTTTGTACTGGCTTCAGGTTGGATAAATAAATGGACAAAAAAAGGAACCACACATGGCTCGCCATACAATTACGATACGCATGTGCCATTGCTGTGGTACGGAACCAATATAAAACAAGGAGTACGAGCAGAACAAGTAGCTATTGCAGATATTGCAGCAACGCTTTCCGTTTTGCTAAAAATAGCCTTACCTAGTGCTTGTGATGGAAAAGTAATTGAGGAGCTTGTGAAGTAAAATAATTAAAATGAAAAAGTATAAAATAGCAGTGGTAGTAAGTTTTTTAATTTTGTTTGATGCTTGCTCAGGATCATCGCAAAGTGACAATAATGCTCAAGAACAACAACAAGATACCGTTGCTAATGTAGTAGATACATTAATAACGGATGGAGTTAAAAAACAAGCCGATACAATTAGTTTTTTGCAATTTTATCAGCAAATGGTAACCGCTATTGAAACTAAAAATGTGGCGGCTTTTAACCAACTTTTTTATAAAGATTACGGTTTGTATATTATAGAAAGTTCGGGAGCTATGCCAGAAGTGAGCAAGGTTTACGAAATCGAAAACTATCAAACGTCAGGCACTAAACTAGGTTTTTTTGATTTGCCTTTCGATTCATTAAGTTTAATGCCTTTTAAAGAAAAGCTACCAAAAGTAGTTTGCGAAAAAAATAGTTATGATAAACAAGGTTGTTTTCAGGAAAATACAAACCCTTTAAAATACAGCCAAATTTGGCATTATGCCAATTTAAATGAAAAAGAAGTACAAGCCATACAATTTATTAGTGAAACCATAAAAATTACTGTTGTAAATACCCATAATTATACCTTTTATTTTTCACAAATAAATGGTTCTTGGCAACTTAGCTTTATTGATTTAAGAATTCCTTGTACTGCCTGAAACTGTTAATTGAATTGTTAATAAAAAACATCAATTTAAATTGTTTATAGGCGTTAATAGCTTTGGCTAATGCTTATATTTGTTTTGCTTAAAAAAAGCCTAAAAAACACATAAAATATGAGCGAAGAAAAACAGAAAAATTATTCGGCCGATAGTATTCAGGCATTGGAAGGAATGGAGCATGTTAGAATGCGTCCATCTATGTATATTGGCGATGTAGGCGTTAGAGGTTTGCATCACTTGGTTTATGAAGTAGTAGATAACTCCATAGATGAGGCAATGGGAGGCCATTGTAATGAAATTCAAGTTTGGATTAATGAAGACAACTCTATTGGTGTTAGAGATAATGGTAGAGGTATTCCTGTTGATATGCACAAAAAAGAAGGTGTTTCTGCTTTGGAAGTAGTAATGACCAAAATTGGAGCAGGAGGTAAATTTGATAAAGATTCTTATAAAGTATCAGGTGGTTTGCACGGTGTTGGTGTCTCTGTTGTAAATGCACTTTCTGACGATTTAAAAGCTACCGTTTACCGTGATGGGAAAGTTTATGAACAAGAATATCAAAAAGGTAAAGCACTTTATCCTGTAAAAGAAGTTGGAACTACTGAAATTAGAGGAACAGAAGTGGTATTTAAACCAGACGGAACTATATTTGAAAATACAGAATACAGTTATGAAACTTTAAAAGATAGAATGAGAGAACTTTCATTCTTAAATAAAGGTGTTAGAATAACCATTACCGACCACAGAGAAAAAGATGATGAAGGGAATAGTGTTTTTGAGGAATTTTATTCTGAAGAAGGACTAAAAGAATTTGTTAAGTATATTGATGAAACTCGTGAACCGTTAATTGGAGAGGTAATTCACATGGAAGGTGAAAAAAGTGGTATTCCTGTTGAGGTAGCTATGATTTACAACACTTCGTATGCTGAAAATATTCATGCTTATGTAAATAACATTAACACTCATGAAGGTGGAACACATTTATCTGGTTTTAGAAGAGGGTTAACATCTACATTAAAGAAATATGCCGAAACTTCTGGAATGTTAGATAAATTGAAGTTTGAAATTTCTGGTGATGATTTTAGAGAAGGTTTAACGGCTATCGTTTCTGTAAAAGTACAAGAACCTCAATTTGAAGGTCAAACTAAAACAAAACTAGGGAACAGAGAAGTTACTGCTCCTGTTAGTCAGGCAGTAACAGAAATGCTAACCAATTATTTAGAAGAACATCCTGCTGATGCAAAATCGATAGTTCAAAAAGTTATTTTAGCTGCTACAGCTCGTCATGCTGCTACTAAAGCACGTGAAATGGTTCAGCGTAAAAATGTGATGTCAGGTTCTGGTTTACCAGGAAAACTTTCTGATTGTGCATCTAAAGACCCTGCAATATGTGAAATATATTTAGTAGAGGGAGATTCTGCGGGCGGAACAGCAAAACAAGGAAGAGATAGACATTTTCAAGCCATTATGCCGCTTAGAGGTAAAATCTTGAATGTTGAAAAAGCCATGCAGCACAAAATTTTAGATAATGAAGAGATTAAAAATATTTATACTGCTTTAGGAGTAAGAATAGGTACAGAGGAAGATGCAAGTGCATTGAATATTGAAAAGTTACGTTACCATAAAGTAATTATTATGTGTGATGCCGATGTTGATGGATCTCACATTGAAACGCTTATTTTAACCTTTTTCTTTAGATATATGCCTGAATTGATAGAGAAAGGCTACATCTATATTGCTACACCACCACTTTATTTGGTTAAAAAAGGTAAGGAACAACGCTATTGCTGGAATGATAAAGAACGTGATACAGCTATACAAGAAATTAAAGGAGCAGGTAAAGAAGGAAGTGTTAATGTACAACGTTACAAAGGTTTGGGAGAGATGAATGCTGAACAATTATGGTCAACAACTATGAATCCTGAGTTTAGAACATTAAGACAAATAAACATTGAAAATGCTGCTTCAGCAGACCATACCTTCTCAATGTTAATGGGAGATGATGTTCCACCAAGAAGAGAATTTATTGAAGCCAATGCTAAGTATGCTAAAATAGATATTTAATAAATGAATATTAATTGTTTAAAATGCCTGAAGAGATTTTCTTCAGGCATTTTTTATATCCAAAAAATTTTCTCGTCTATCCTTCCAGCTAAGGATGTAAAAAGCATTCTGTAACGACCTTTCGGAAGTTCGCTAACATCTACAACAATAGATTGCTCTTTTGTCTTCTCAGGAACTTTAATATCTTTTCTAATCTGAGAAATATTATATAAATCATAGACCACTACTTTTATTACACGACCTTTTTCCAAATCAGCCTTTAGTGTTCCATAAATGTTTTTTGCTTTGTTAGAAACCATTCCTGTGCTATCGTTGGGCATATATTCAATTGAATACCAAGGTGTAACTTTGTTTTGTTTATATGAAAGAAATTCTTGTAGTCCAATAATAGAATCTCTATTTTCATGAAAAATAGATGCAACAGGTCTGTTATTAGTTAATGTCCATACAGCATATTGCATAGCTGAAATAGGGTATTTGTTTTTGTTTAAATGCTCGGCTAATTTTATAATATTGGCATCTTTCATTTCACCAACAAGGTATTTTTCTCCTTCACTGGGGGAACTTTTATGTGCCTGAGAACAAAATCCAAATAAGTTTTTAGTACTACTTTCCATAGGTGTTAGAGCGAAAAGAGCTTCTTTAACAATTAAAATATCTTGTTTATTGGTGTCAGTAGAAATTAAATTTCTACCCGATTCAATCATTAAACTTAAAGCTCTTGAGGTTTTATTTTGTAAATTTATTGTAACACATTCTCCTTTGTGAGAGCCATTGTTTACTATTTCATAAGAGATTAAATCATATTTTAAAGCACTTTCTATAGACAGGGTTTTACTAATAAAATAATTTTTTTGCGGATGATAGGAGCTTAAAATTATGCAAAGAAATGCTGCTGTGCCATAAAGGCACGTTTTTTTTAATGCTTTCATAATAAAGGAGTTTGGTTAGACTTGTTGGAAAGAATAACGCTCCTTTATTATGAAATATTGTTAAGGGGATTTTTTGGATTTATTTTATAATGTTAACCTTACCAATACTTTGGTATTTTTTACCATTGGTATCTTTGTAGTTAAGTTTCCAGATGTAGGTACCATTTTGCACGACATTACCTTTGTAAGTACCGTTCCACCCATCAAAAGGGTTATAAGACTCAAAGATAAGTTCTCCCCATCTATCGAAGATAAGGAAGGCGTAGCCCTCCGGACTAACCCCGAATCCTTTTGGAGCGAAGAACTCATTTAAATTATCCCCATCAGGCGTAAAAGCATTAGGAACAAAGACCCCCGTTTCGCCATTAATTTTCACGAGTTTGGTAATAGAATCTGTACAACCATCATCATTAGTTACCAAAAGAGTAACCGGATAAGAAGCCGTATCCTCACCAGGGAAAGTAAAATTAGGATGCTGCAGAGCACTAGTTCCGAGATTAGCGAAATTCCATTGCCAAGAAGCGATATTAAACAGAGAAAGATCAGTAAAATAAACCAGTGGGTCAAAAAGCGTAACATCAAGAGGAGCATAAGAGAAATTAGCAGTAGGATTTTCGAACACTTCGATGTAAGCTGTTTGAGTTAATACCCCCGGACATCCATTATTATCCGTAACAAAAAGAGACACATTATAAGAACCAGGATTAGTATAAATAGTAGAAGAAGTATCATTAAAAGCGATAGTTCCATTACCCAAATCCCAATAAAAAGAATCAATCAAAGCAGTATCCGTAGTATTATAGAACTCCACGGTTAAAGGAGCACAACCGCTAAAAATATCCGCTGTAAAAGAAATAAAATTAATAGGAGCAGGCTGATTAACCGTTAAGGTAACAGCCTCCGAACACCCATTAGCATCACTAACAGTAACCGTAACATTACCAGCCACTAAGTTATTAGCCACAGGATTATTACCCACGCCATTCACTGACCAAGAGTAAGAATAAGCAGGCGTACCCCCTTGTGGAGCCACAGCGATTTGACCATCATTATAACCATTACAAGAAACATCAGTAACAACATTAGGAATAGAAATAGCAGTAGGTTCATTAATAACAATATTACCCCCATTAACAGAGCAACCATTAACATCCACCACCACTATTGTATAAGAACCCGGAGATAAACCAGAGAAAACAGAAGTAGTAGCAAAAGTAGCCCCATTATCAATACTGTAACTTAAAGGAGCAGACCCCCCACTAGCAAAAATAGTGATGCTACCATTAGCATTATTACCACTATTAGCATTATTACAAGAAACATCAGCAGCAACAATAGAATCAATAACAAGCAAATCAGGATCAGTAATCGTAAACATCACCGTATCCACACAAGCATTATCATCCACAACACCAACTACGTAATTACCAG